>Ga0307511_10002777_pt1 | contig 18198 bp, 15 predicted proteins | sample 13_EM_MG_FD_200266 | JGI IMG/M metagenome (GOLD analysis project Ga0307511, IMG submission 200266) | Populus trichocarpa ectomycorrhiza microbial communities from riparian zone in the Pacific Northwest, United States - 13_EM | ecosystem: Host-associated > Plants > Roots > Unclassified | place... | reverse complement strand
ATAATTAATGCACCACCCCCCACCCCCCATCCCCATTGCCATCCCCATTGCCATCCCCATCCGCTTCCATAAATACTGGCCATGGTCGCCATGGTCACCACCGGCTATAGCTACTTCTCAACCCCCCCAACAAGTCACCGATAGCCACTCATTCCCCCATCCTATCTCCATCTCGAAATTAAGACTTAAATACTACTACCACAAAAAGTCCAAGCAGGACATAGTAACATATCCCATATCCATTGGCAAAAGCGCAAGAGAAAAAACAAAAAGAATAAAGATCATCAAGCAGGCAGGCCAAAGGTAAAATAGTAAGGGTTTACTCAAGAGCAAGCTATGATATAAAAAAAGAAAGTTAAAGTCGAGGCGCGGGATACAATCAGACCAGCAATACTTACAATAACCAAGTCAGGTACGTTTCAGTATAGGATGCCAATACCACACCCACACCACAACCCACATCCCGCCCAGCCTCATCAACAACGACAAGCAAACGCCAAGGGAAAAAAAAATTCCAAACCCAACCTCCCCCCCTCCCATCCATCCCAATGCCACAGCAATTGCTTAATAGATTGGATCCATCTTCCACCCAGGTGGCACACTCTTCTCCTCCACCCTCATCATCTTCCCTGTAACCTCATCAATCACCGCTCCATCATCCCCACAGCTAATCACCGCCTCGGTATGCGCACACTCCTGCCTACTCACCCCTCCCGCATCTCTCGGGAACCACAGCACCGGTGGCTCCGAGCTCACACTAGGATGGTAATACGCCTCGCGCTCCTCCTCGGGTGTATACAAAATCTCTGGAAAATCCTGCCGGGGAATAAGCTTCCTGAGCTCGAGATAGTCTGCGTGTATCTCTGGATGAAGGAATTTTGCAATGATCCCGACCTTTTTGAGGGGGGCGGCGACGAGGGCAATCGGGTTGCGGGAGCCGTTGGAGGCGGCTCCTTCTTTCTCTTCGCCTTCCGGTGTGGCAGTGGGGAAGAGTGGGCCTTCCTCGGGGACAGTGTTGGGGTCACCGTCTTCCGCTGCGAGGAGACGCTCTTCGACGTCCTCGAGGGATTTGGGAAGGAAGCGGAGAAGGGGGTCAACGGCGTCAGAAAGGGCAACTTGGAAGAGGATGGTGAAGATTAGAAGGATAACCATCAAGATTAATGGACCAACAGCGGCTCTGAGACCGAATAACCCAATCAGCACGATCTCCGCGAGATAAACACCAGTCATCGTTTGGTAAAGCGCACGGGGGTAGACGAGACCCTTGGTATCGATGGAGGCATTGTAGACAAAGAGGAGGTTATATCTGTAGGCAAAGTACAAGAGCGAGAAACCAATCGTTGCAAAGAGCATGACTAGGGGAGAAATAATAGAGTATGTAATTGCAATGACGGCGATGTTGGTGTATGCTGGGAAAACGGTTCCCCAACCGAGTCCGGAAAGGGTGCTCCACCGCTTAAACATCTTCCGGGGGGTGTTATCCAAGAACATACCGAGGATCTTGAAGACGACAAACCCAGCGATTTGGAGGAGAGCACCGGCGGAAATTGCGAGACCTTGGAGGATCATGAATGCAATGTAAAAGTTTGAAGCTTTGGGGATAGATTCGGCAAGGAGGCCAGGGGTGGACATCGGGTCATCGATGATTTGTTGGATGGCGGAGGAAGCAGCACTAGAGAGTGTGGTGACAAGGAAGACCTGGACAACCTGGAAGAGGAAATAGGAGTTTTGAGTCCTAAGCTCAATCTGGGAGAGGGATGGTGCACCGGCGGTTTTTGCGCAGAGACGGAGAATGATGGGCAACAATGCCATGAGAACAGCCAACATGATGGCAGGGAGAAGCCCAGTGATCAATCCCAAGATGGGCTTTGGGATGTCATTGATGAACGCCAAGAATGGAAGCCTCTCGGTGAGGTAGTTGATCTGGGAGATCATGGCAGTGAATGCAACAGGGATAGACCAGAAGATAACGAGCGCAACAGTGAATGCGGTGGTGGATGCAAATTTGACGAGACGCTCCAGCCATTGGACCTTCAAGTTGCTCCAGACGACTTCATCGGGGGTAATTCCAATAAAACGAGGGGCCATGTGGAGGGGAAGGTGGTAAGCCAGAGTCTGGACACCGATTTGAGCCGTAGATTGAGAAGTAAACTCGATGAAGGCAGAGTTGAACTTTTCGCTCTCACCATTCTTGATCTGTTCCTGCAGCGCCTTAACCTCGGGGATCAAAGCCCCCAATCTCTCCCTACACCAGTCAATAGTATCAACCTTCTCCCCCACCAGGAACTTGAGCTTATGGGTTGGCCTCTGAGATCGATCCAGCCATTTTGCAGCCACGTTTCCACTTGTTCCATCATCCCCAGCCTCATCTGCAGTGGCTGCCCTGGTATCGCCCTTCTTTCTCCTCGCTGCATCAGCAAGCTTGATCAACTTGACCTCGGCCGTCTCAAGTTTCATAGCGACCTCATCCCGCTCCTTGACCAGCTCCTCGAGCTTATCAGTGTCAGAGTTGATCCAAATGCGCTTGACATTGTCAAAAACCCTGCGCAGAGCAGTCTCGGACATGTATTCCGGTGGGATACAAGTGATCAATACCGTCCTTGCGGAGATCCTTGGTCCGTACAACGGACTGAACATGTATGCCTGGCGGAGATTGATGTAGAAAATCAACTCGCGGTAGATGGTATAGAGGACGAAAGAAAAGAATGCCCAAGCGACAAAGGCGTGCGCGTAGTATCTCTCCTTCTTCTTGCAGTTGGAGAAGGAGAGCATGTCGATACCTTGTTGTCCGCCACCACCAGTGATGTTGATGGGGAAGAGGATGGGGAAGACGAAACAGCATCCAAAGAAGCAAATCATGCGAGCTTTGCGGAGGTACCGGAGGAAAAAGTAGCCATCAAGGCCAGAGGCTGCCAAAACCGTAGAATCACTGCCAGAATCACAAATATATTAGCCTTTTAAATCCTCCTCCTGCCCCCTCCAATCGTCTGTCCTGGAAAGAAAGAGGTCCGTACTCAGTCCGTCCCACGCCACCAATCCAACTAAAAAAACCCTCCTGTCCCTGCACACGCTGAGCCGCCTTCCTCTTGTACTCCGGCACAGTCTCAACATGTGCTTTTGGCATATAATATCTCTTGTGAATCCTCCTCAAAATCATAAACAACAAAACCATGACGAAGAAAACCACCAAATTGGTCACGAGGGTCGACAACATTGAGGAGAGCGAGGAATTGGTGGCAGAACCGATGTTACTGTCATTGTTCTCGATGGGGTCCCGCCGCAGCAGGCCTTGCGCGAAGTTCGGGGATGTTGCGGACATTTTTTGTTCGGGGGGTGAGGTTAAGACCTGGAAGACGTGTTTTTGGTCAGCTTCGGAATTCGAGTCATCTCAATTCTAGGACATGCGACAGCGAGGAGTAGTAATGGAAAGAAAAGAATCAATGCGAAATCGCAAGCAGAAATTGAACGTACCTCGAAAGTATAGGGGGTCGGGGGAAAAAAAGGAAACCGATCACGCAGAGATGTTCAGAGAAAAAGGGAACGGAGTGAACGGGAGCGACACGAAGAATTAAAGTACCCTTGCCGCGGCCAGGGAATCCAGTTGGCTGCGTGCGAATCCAGCCAATTGGTCCGCCAATTGCAAGCGAATGGGAGAGTACTGGGAGATTTAATTTCTGTTGGTTGGTATGCAGGTAGTATCCGATCGCCCCTTGAGGGGGGAGTGGCTGACAGGGGGAGGTGAGACCCAGCAAGATGATGCTTAGATCTAATGCAGCGAGCGACGACCCACAGATACGATGTCTTGTTTTATGATGGCGATGGCGGAGTGGCGGTAGGATGGGGATGGGAGATGCGGTGGGGTGGAGGGGAGAATGAGAGAAGCGATGATGAGGAAGGACAGAGGCGATGTGCAGCAAACCTGCTCCCTCCCGACTCGACTTGCGAGTCCAAGTAGGTAGATTTATCTCAAACTTGTTACAGCAGCACCACAGAGTGACAGTATTAATCCTGTTGCTGAAAATAAACAGAGAATAAAATGTGTAAACGAGTACGCACGCACGGGCATGCCCACTGGCATCAAACCTGCGACGAGGGCGATGATCATGATGAAAACAATTGATCGGCCTGACTAGCGACACGGACTTGCAGGACAACGCAGCGCTGCGCAAGAGATAAAACAAACGCCCACCGCCAAGAGTAGGGAGAGTATGTACAGGAGATGGCGTTCTGGCGATACCTTTCAGGGACAAGCAAGCGAGCCGAGAAGAGGATGGGTGTTCAGGAGTCGGCGCTCAGCTGGGGGTTGCTGTGGCTTCCGCTAGACTATGTACGTAGAGTATGTACCGGTAGATGAGGTTGGGCATCGCGTGGTGGCTAGCTAGCCACGCTTCCCATCCCTAACTAGTCCTCTCTGGCTCAATAATTGCCACCTGAACAGAGGGGCTCTGTACAGCATAGTACTGATTCACCAAAAAAAACCACCTACCTACAGCATAGCATCATTAAACGTCAAAGTACAGATTAAATCAAGGGTGTGGGTGTTTTGCAACGAACGATTAAACAATACGTATACATACCCATGGCCAGCGCAATAGTATTGCGTTGCTCAAACCTGCCGCTACCCGTACAGTAGCAATGAAACTGTACACACCGAAGGGTTCCGTCGATCACTTGGCTGCTTGGCCTATTAGCCGAGGCTCATGCCATGACAACCAATATGATTCCTTCACAACGAAAAGTACGGATAGCCATTTAGAATCCTTCTTCTATAGTCGCGTGCCAACGTGCGCTCAATTGAAATCACTTTCAACTCAACTCAGATTACTTACGGTACCGCGGTAAACACCGTTACATAGTACGGATAGTTATGGCAATTCATGAAGTAAGAAAAAGCAACAAGAACCTTTTAGCGCAGAGAAGTCACGCGAAAAGAAAAGAAACAAGCATTTTCTATGCACACACAAAGTTCCCCAGCCCTAGCATTTCGCTCATCCTTGTACCTATCGGTTTCGATATCGTGGTCTCGGCGATTTACCTCCCTGGTCAATATCGCCGGTTCGAGGGCGAGGATAGGGATTACAATTGGGTCTGGGTATATCTAGAGTAGAACCTAGAGTACTGGTAGGTACGGAGTATACCTAGGGATATTCTATCTCCATAAACATCTCCTGCAGAATATGGCTGTGGATAAAAAAAAACAAATGATTTGATATTGGACGCACTGTTTTTCGTTTCCAGTTATGGATCGGATTTTTTGCCACAGAAACTAAATTGATGCTGCTGTGGTGTGACACTGCCAAGTGCGGACGAGAAGGGATCGCGTCGCATACCCCAATAAAGAACTGCTCGCCTCTTTCCAATTACCATCACAACCCCGGGAAGTTCGATCTTCATTAGTTAGATCTCAATTCAAACCCTGGAGAGCTGAAACGGTGAATAGTGGCGTTACTTACTACCGGGAAAACTGGTGAAGAGTCCTTGTCGGTTATTGAGACAGCTGCAGCTACCATGCAACTTGGCACAACCCGAGACATTGTGAAGATGACAACGCGATGCTGTAGGTAGAGGAGGAAGGAAAGGAGAAAAGGTAGGTTGACTTGATGGGATTATTGTTCAACTCTTCAATGCTAATAATGTCGGCATCTAATCCGTATAGCTACAGGCTCAGCGCAACCTACTAAGTCCACTCGACCGGGAAAAGACAGTATCATTAAGTCCTTTTAGCAGGCTGGTATTTCTATATCTCCTGATGAGACTGAAGATACAACGCTTTTATATGCGTGGCTTACCGGATACAGTCCGGTAGCAAAAAATATCATACTCTGCATAAAGATGCAATTTATGTCTTGCTCCTAGCCCATACAAAATTAGCCAATGTGCAGTGTTTGGGCCTCTTTATGCAGGGGAGTATGATATTTTTTGCCCAAGCTGTATTATAGTTGGAAGACGCTGCATTCTGATTAAGGAGCAAATCCATGCTCAGACAACGGATTTACATAAAATTAGTGTTAATGCTCTTTGTGAATAGAAATGTCTCAAAAACCGACAATTGCGATGCACAAAGACGTAATGAAAAAACGAATATCCCTGAAAAAAAAAAGCACCGACACACTAGTGGAGTCTATCCAAACAGAGTCTTCCTCCTCCGTGGACCCGTGACATCGGGGTTTCATTTGAGACATCTAACACGCGACGATCTAACCAAATTAGAAACAATGTGGCATTTTGTTAACCAGGCTTCTTGGCTGTAGTCTCGGCACCTTGGCTGCTTCCTTGTGAACACGGACTTTGTGTGATGGTCAACTAGATTATCGATATACCGTTAGAAGTGGGGGTGTCTAGGAAGTCTAGTGCGAGAAGTGGGGAAGAAGATATGCGTTTCGAGTCAATCTATTGATGATCTGTAACAGTTGAGGGCTTCTCGACCGGAAGAACGTCGCGTATCAATTTTGTAGTGAACTGAAACAACGCAATAGGTATATGCATGCAAATGTATGAGTGCACATGGCCGAGGAATAGTCCCAGTACCGGGAAAACTAGCGAAGAAGAGCTGTATCGTACTGTACGTACCCAAGCTCAATTGTAAGGTATTCAAGCCTTTTGCTCAAAGGCTAGCCAGCTAGGTAGGTACTGGAATATCATCAGCCTCTACAATTATGGATCTTGTGCCACTGGCAGTACTACACATACGGTAGGTTACTGTAAGTCGGTATGTAGGTTGCTGCATGGGACAATTCTCAGCTGAAAAGCGCGCACTAAGATGCAAGAGATAACGATTTCCACCCATGATCCCAACCAGATTCCCACATGGGAGGGGACTCACCCTCCAAGTGCAAACAACCCATTTGCATATATGTATGTCTCTATGTATGTATGACACTATGATAAGAGCCGTTTGGCTAAGACAGAAATGCAGGGGAGGGATATCAATTGGAAGATCATCAACTCGCGTATCGCCTTCGGTATGGTTGCCTGGTTGGTCGGTACAGTACGGCAGTGGGGTTATATGTATGTACATAAATGCCGCGGAGTGATTTGGAAATTCTCGGTTGCCGGTGGTGGGTCGAGGCTAGGTCCAACTATCTTCATCAAGCGACTTGAAACATGTTCGGGCAGATCTCATCTTATCGCAGCTTATTCTTATCTGATTCTTCACCCTGTCTTTGCCAAGTCGTCCGCCCCATCACCGAGTTAACTTTGCAAGAAAATGTACCCAGGAAAATCAACCAGATAAGCAAAAAATCACAAAAATATGTTTACAAAGTACTGTACATAGTGTCAAGGCAGCCATATGCGAAATTCAAATGTAATTACGGATATTTGACTCATACAATGTTACTGAAAGAAAATGAAACATCGTTACAAGAGAGTTTAAATTGTAATATTATTATATTCATTACGGTTCACACCGTGGGATTACATCTTTGGATATATACCACTATGGAATTGGACTGTAGACCTACTTAGAGTTATACTGTACTGAGCTCTTAGGTCACATGTATACCAAATGAAATATCCAGCTGCATCTGTAAGAAATACTCTCCCGACCTTATCCGAGAGTATGTTATATTGGGGTCCGACCTTATCTGAGAAGCATATTATGTTGGGGTGAGGGATATATATGACCGAAATGTATATCACGTTGAGGTATTGCGACATATGTCATATATGCCATATAGGCCGCGATAACCCAAGAAGCAGAGATATCACATGAGGGATGGAATGCATGTATATATAGGGTGGTATAAACTAGCGCGAGAGAAGGCATGCAATATATATCGGATGAACTCGTTAACCTACGCTCCTTCATATACACTTTCCATATATATTTTTCTACAGCATCCAGCATCCAGCATCCAGCCCTTCCCAGTGTGTAGTCCAGCGTGTAAGAAAGGTCAGAGGTTTCGTATTCGTTCGAATTCGCTAGTTAATAACTAACTGATACTGCTCCCTCGTATTTCTGCTGCCTTATATATACGCTCTTCTCCTCGCATACTTCACGCTCTTCAGGGGTGCGTTATGCCTATGCCCCACTCGGGTGGAGTATGATACGAGAGTATTTCCTATATGGAGTGTAGTCTGATACTCAATTCCGTGCCCAAGATTCTCCGGCCCCGGTCAACGCCCAAGACAATATAGGTAGATTCCTCAACATTCAGTCTGCTCCATAGCAGTGGATATTGTTTGATACTGCCCAGACTCACGCTAGAGAGATATCTATATTATGCAGGAAGTGTGGGGTGGCCGGTATGTCGTAGTCTGGTCCACACAGACTGTCATAGATATGTACGCTATAGGAGAGGCTATGAGAAAGCATGTCGGCACATTATAGATAAAGATAGGTAGCTCTCCATATGCATATAAGGGTAGCACATATGCTGCTAGCTCGAATAATGTTAGATACTGAAATTAAACAGGATGTAGAGGACCCAATTGAAGTTCACTACCAACAGTTCTACCTTTCAAGTAACAGCAAGACCATGAATACCCTACCATGGTGCTAACACCGGAATCTGAAGCACAAAGCAAATAGATACTATATTTGGTTCATTCCTTAGTGGTAGCCGAATTATATTTCTTTCTAACTTCAGTTGATATTGGCTTCACTTGAGCAGCTTTGACTGCATCAGATACATTTAATTCTCAACAGCCTAGCCATAGATATTCTTTGTCAACGAAATCAGACGTTTCGAGGGCGGAGGTACAGGGATACACCGCTATGTGTGCTGACATTGTAGGAATTGCTCTCAACCAGTATTTAGCTGGAATCAATTCTCCTGCATCAGTTGACTCTGAACTATTGAAAATCATAATGGGACATGAAAAAACCCAAAGTACAGAACAGAAAAGAATAAAAATATGGAACCCATGAAAATAATTGGAGTGGCTATCGACTCTGCACCCTCAACACCGCCATTTCAGCCACAGACCAGAACTGCAATGGACCCTAAACAAACCGTGCCTGTTAGCATGAATACGTCACGCTGGATAATAAAAAGGGTGGTGCCTGTTAAGCTCCAAAGTGAATGGAAGGTGCCTAGTACATTGGTTGAGAAGGCTTATCTTTGGATATCCTATGGAAGTAGCTTTGGGTGCAAGGCTGATGACATATTTGTTTTGTGATATTATGTACATAGGTTCAGGTCTTACTAAACCATTCATCTTTGCATTGCGGAGTATAAAAAGGAGATGTATGAGAAACGATGCTGGGCTTCGAGCAGTTTGTAAGGCCGAATTCAGGGTAACAAAATCTTACTACGCAACGATTCCTATTGTTAGGAACTCGTTAAGAGACTCCGTAAAATTAGATCTGTGTAGTTGCGGAGTTATTTCAGAACATTTCCTAACAATTTATTCACCTCACAGGGATTTCCGAGTTGTTTTCCTTACAGGTGGTTGCTTGTGCCTACTCTGGTTCGAATATACCAGCTCTTCACTCAGCTAATGGACTTGACATTCATAGTGGAGAACCCTTATATTAAAGAGCTGCGCCAATTTAACTTTCTACTACCTAGATAATGTGTTAAATACTAATAGCCTGGGATTTAGGTAGTTGGAAATAGTGAAGAATTTATGCTGAAGGACCTGTTTTGGCCCAAGAAGTTGGAATCTTCCCAAAAGTTTTCTGGATGGATAGTTGTTTGATCCAGTTCTTGTTATACTCATGCTCTAGCATCGCTTTTGGATATCTTGTACTATATGCCTCTCACAAGGTTGTTGAAGAACCCAGCCAGCGATCTTGCATAGCCTTAATAAATCCTTTTCCTTGGTTGCTAAGAACAATTTGTGTAGAAATGCTAGGACTAGTTTATGAAAGACAATACAAGACAAATTCAATTCTCTTTGAACTTTCTTATTGACTTTGCTGCCTAGGCTCCGGGCTGAATCCAGGGTACAGGGGTATCTACTGTTAGATATTCCCACCGACAAAGAATGGATCAGCCTGATGCTCGAGCAGGAACGAGACCAATTGGCTGTCACCCATGAACACAGCCTTCCTAATATGCTCCCTAAGTCGCAAATCACAGTATTTATATTTGCTCCCTTGTCCTGCAGCATTGATAAGACCTTTAAGTATCTTTGAGGGCCAGGTACTTGTGCGACCAAGCCACCGTGGGTATGGCAAATGTTGCACCTATCATAGTCCGGTACTTGCCACCTAGTCTGCTGACATCCACTCCATGCTCTACCAGCAGGCGCACGGCTTGTGGTTTGCAACCATTAGCCATAGCTGCAATCAATGTAATCCCATACTCACCAAACACCTGGTTAATACCACTGTCAATTCTATTTACCAAGCACACTACCCTCACCAAGAAATGGTGTCGTCTGCACTATGTCTGGCATTAGACATTGCGTAGTACTTGAGAGATACTAGTTGAGAAGCCGTATAGGTATAATTCATAAAGCAGATTGGTATATGTAGTTGTTTGGGAGCGATAGGATGGGAGGGGATTGTCTTCATATTACTTATATGTACTATCAGTATCAAGTGCAAGCTTCAGCAAATTTTGATATCTTGATGGCTGACAATCCTCGCCACTTGAAGATTAATTCTAAAGGAATGACTACGCACATTGCAGGCCTGCAGGAAGCATTGCACGTACAGGTCACGGCTATTCTGGCCAGCTCGAACACCAAGATACACATGCATTTGCTTGTCTGTACCTAACATATTGTTTTTAAAACCCAGTAAGGTGTCAGTCGGGGAATCTGCCACAGTAATCAGGGATTTTCACCACCTGCCCCCGAATATCAGGGTGTGTTGATCCCAACGGAGGTCCATGCCTCTGATTTTCTATGTTTTTACCGCTGTACTTCCAAGGACTTGCTACTTGAAAATCTAAGGCAAGATACCTGACATTCTAGGATTACCGGTTGCCTGAGGCTCCATCAGTACTGAAGTATTTGAACCCCTCTGGGGAAGTATGGGTGGCTGCTGTAATTCATTCTAAGGGCTGGTACACCTGCTACTAGCTGTGACTGCTCCACCATCCTGAATTTATTCCTCAGATCATTCAATCTGTATATCCCTTCTACCTCCATTTTAATTTTCATGCAGTTCTGTGGGTTGGTTGTTGAGATATTCTATTTTTCTGGGTAGGGAAGGTCGTGTGTGAGGCTCTGGGATGCGGCCGATATCATGTTTTACTAAGACTTATGTTCACAGACTATACAATATATAGTGACATATCACATACAACACCAACATCATCTGGCAAGGACTTTCCCAAAAAGCAATCTCCGCAACCAAGAAGCTTCCGATGTCGGCGAAAAGTGCAATTGACTTGGCTTGAACTCTCGAGCACGAATATCCGATTTTTATCAACTATTAAGTCAAACCACAAAATCCCCCCGAGGGTGAAGTTTCCACTTCCCTGAGTGATTCATTTTCAAAAGAAACCTACATTGCAACCGTGTCCAATTTCTATTGGCTGGTTGCAATATAGGCTTTTCAACAAAGAGGTTTAAAAAAGGCTCAACGGACTCCGTAGAGCAGCATGTTACAACGGTGGCACATATAACCAAGAGGCGATTTCAGAGGCGATTTCCCAGTTACGAGTTATAAGTGACTATATTCTCAAAAATACCAAAAAAATATTTGTTTTATTCCTTTTATTTTACCGTTTCTCAAGTTCACAAAGGTGAACTACTCTGATATCATAGGTTAGCACAATGGCAGGAAAAAAGGATACTTTATCAGTGTATGGTCCTCTTCGGGACTGAGGCAGGAAATCTAAGGTTATCTTAAAGAAGAGAGAGAATGCCCGAGTAGTGGGAAAGAGACAGTTTGTCTTGGACAAGGCCAAAGGGTGGGAAAAAAGTGAGAAGTTTCAAAAGCTAAGTGGTTGGACCATCCTCAACGAAGCAACAGCTAGAACGAACTAAGCAGCGGTTGATGATGGTGCGGATAACTATCTGAAGATGTTAGAATGGACAATGATCCCAGAGAGGGAAGCCCAAGTAGATGAAGTGGAAGTACTTAGGGTGGATTTGAAGGAAGCCATGTAACGTCTCTTGAACCTAGCATCACAAGGATTCATCATCCAAGAGGTGGATGATAAGGAGCTAGTGGAGGTACAAATTCATAAGGAAGAGGTTGAAGGAGAGGTAGTCGAGAAGGTAGATATTTGGGACGAGAATGAAGGGTCAATGGCGACAATAAGGAAGAGTTGGGTTATGAGAACTCCGAAGAAGTCTAGAGAAGAGAAGAAGAGAGGCAGAGAGAGATTTGAGAGGAAATTGACTACAATTCCAGACTCACAGGAAGAGGAAATGGAAGACTCGCAGGAAGCAGGCGGGAGGTTTGAAGGGCCGATGGAGGAATACAGGAAGACCCTCCTTCAGGCAAAATCTATGCCAGCAAAGGGCAGCAGGCCCTTAGTGATGGTAGAGGAGGTACTAGCGGTACTAGAAATGAAATTAGCACCCCTACCCCCTCCCAACGGAGGATTGGAAGAAAGCAGGTGGAAGGAAGCAAGAAGAGATGAGCTAGAGACAGTAGAGGTCCTGAGGAGAATGAGGGAGAATAGAAGAAGACTCCACGAAGACTCGGATGGGGAGTCAAAGGATGAGGATGAAGATGGGGAGGTAGAGGAGGAGGAGGAAGATGAGGAAATGGAGGAGAGGACGGGGATTTTGATGAAAACTCCGAATAGTAGAAGAAATAGAGCAGAGGAGGTATTGGTAATCCTCAGTAATGAGGAAGTCTTATCTGACTTCCGAAACTTCACAGCCTAGAGGACAAAGTTAGCTAATCGAAATATGTTAGTAGCAAAAGCCAATATAATTAGTGCAGGAAATATGGTAGAGCTTAACGAGGGACTGTTCGAAGAGTGGAAAACAGCCTTTGAAGAACTTAAGTATGAAGAGTAGGGAAAAGTTAGGGATGAAGGGGTGAAAGTACTTCAGATGGCTGAAAGAGTATACTGGAGGGTTCTTGCAGAAGGAGAGGCCTCGAGAGTCCGGAGGTTGGAAAATATAAGTGTGGGCCAAGTTAGTAGAGGAGTCCTGAAAGGAACTCGGCTCTACCAACGTTGTTAAGGAGGTCTTGAGTACGCCCACTATGTCCTTTACAGGACTATAGTAGGTGGCTAAGAGTTGTGTTGAGTGTAGGATTTATAGGGGATCAAGAGGTGCAAGTGGATAAGAATATTACCAGTGTAGCTTGTATATTTCTGAGGTAGCTAGACTAGACTGTGCTGAACAAGAACTTTCCTATCTAAGGCTGCAGAATTCAGATCTTTAATAGATACTGAGTTCGTAAGGCAATGAGTCTATTTGGACTCACATTAGGCAACAGTAAAGACTCATTATGATGCCAGATCATAATGAATATATAATGGCTTATTATAGACACGTCCAGTGTCATGATGATGCCTAACAAGGTAATAGAAACAAGGTTGCCAATGAGATAAACAACCAACAAGAAAACAGAATAAGCTACTGCCCAATTAGGCAGGCATAACAGGAGATGGTGGTTAGCAGGCTGACATACATGAGACTAACCCAGAATGATACAGGAATATGACAGGTAATAATAAGGAAATATGACGAGAAAACTACAAGGAAAAACAACAAGGCTAATCCCTAATAATTCTTCCTAATACAAACATGTCCAAAAAGAGTAGCTGCTAAAACAGGCCAAAAATGTGCCTTGATGTAACCCAATTAAATCCACCAAAACTACCATAGACAAAACACGTTTTAAGAAAACATATACTAGAAAATTAGTTCTTTACAGGAAAGCAGATCCAGGGCTTAGAGGAAGGAATGGCAAAGTTATTAACCCACTTCCAATTAGCCGACTTCAAGATGGAAAAGAAAATGAAGGTGAAGATCGAGAAGGATAGGAAGGAGAGTAAGGAAAGAAAAAGAGTGGCAGTGCAGGTAAAGAGTCTGCAGCCATCCAAAAAGAAGGAGGCTGAGGAGGCAAAGGCAAGGAAGAAGGCAAAAAAGTAACTGGCAGTGATAGAGAAAAAGGTGAATGATGCGGAGGAGTTGGCACAAAAGGTGAAAAGAGAGGCGGAAAAGAAGATTGAGGAACTGGAGAGGCAGAAGCTCAATCAGATGAGCCTGGAGGTGGTCGAAGCTCTAGAGCTAGTAATCGCCCAGATGAGGGAAACGATGAAGGTAGCGGAAGAGAACTCCAAAGAGTTAGGAGAGGCTGTAGGAAAGGACGGTTTCTGCCTTCAAGAGTCAAAGGCCCACAGAAAGGTGGAAGTAATAGTGGTATATGCAAATGTGATCACTGAAGAGATGAAGAAGCAATTACCTGCAAAGGTCATGCAGGTAACAGCAGGCTTGAACATGAAGCTAAAGGGGATGGGGAGGAAACCATGGGGGGTTGAAGCAGAGGTATACAACAAGGTATTGAAGAGGGAGGTCAACTGAAAACTAACTAAGGTTCCTCGAGATGTCCGAGACTCGGAAGTGGTGGAATGGCTGATGGAACAGATCATTACGTTGATGAAGATGTCGCAGAAAGAATGAATCATGAGACTACAGGCTGTGAGAGTGGTTGTGAGGTTTTTGATCAGAAGCAACAAGTTGTCGGAGATCGAGGTACAGACACAGTTGAGCAAAGAGAACCTGAAGACCAAATGGGGAGATAGAGATTTGATTTGGATAGTCTACAATGATTGGGAAGTTGAGGTGGCAAACGCAGCGGAAGCGGAGAGGATTATTAAGGAAGGGATAATGTGGCAGGGAAAGAAGATCAAGGTATATTCAGAAGCTGGATATGCATAGGCAGTCCCCTTCAATATCGTTAAGAATAGAAATGGAGAGACTGGGACGAATAAAAAGAAGGAGGAGAGGAAACTTGCTCACCAGGCACAAACACCAACCAAGTGGCGACAAGGATAGCATCAAACTGGCCAACCCACTAGACTAAGGCAGGTGGCAACTAGGGACACGATCTGCTACAAGTTTCAAGGGAGAGGACACTTGAGTTATGACTATAGGAACGCCTACAGGCCCAGAGCAAGCTTCTCTTCACAGGGACAAAAGAGGTAACCAGGGACTAACGGAGGACCCCAACAGAATAAAAGACAGAGGGAGGAGGTCGAGAAGGTAAAGGAACCATCACCAATAATTGTCGAGTTGGATACTACCTCGGAGGAGCCAATAGCCAGTGATTGGGACAAGTTGACTGCCAGCACTAAAGCAAGTGCAAAGGGAAAAGGGAAAGAATTAGCCGGATGGAAACCAGAATCCTCCGGATCAGGTACTACCAAGAAGATCAATGAGTGGTAAGCTACAAGTGGCTTACCAGAATATATGTAATTCCCACTAGAATGCACATACATTCTTGGAGTGGTGTAAGGAGAAGGGAGTGGATGTAGCATTTTTAGGAGAAGTATGGATAGACGAAGAGGGATCAGGAACCTAGACGCACCCAACGTACAAATTGGGATCCTTGGTTAGAAAAGGTAGAAGGGTAAATGTATATTGGAAGCACGGATTGGAGGCGGAGGTACTAAAAGAGGAGGATAATATGGTGGTAGTAGAGGTGGCAGGAGGAAAGATAGGAGGAGTCTACATTAATGGAAAAGCGAAAATACAAAAAACGGAGAGCTTTTTAATAAGGTTAACTGAGGCAGTTAAAGGAGAGAAAGCATGCGTACTGGGAGACTGGAATGCGCACCATCCAGACTAGAGCTTGGATGGGAAGGTCAATGACAAAGGAATACGAGTTGTAAGAAGGATGGGGGATGAGGGGATGGAGCTATCAGAAAGAGAGGGAGCTACATCTGCAAAGAATCTAGCTTGCCCCTGCTGCCTCAGGCGCCACCGGCGCCACCCAGAGGCAAGCTGACAATCTAGAAAGCCACGGTCCAGACCGAGGGCGCCCGGACGCCGCTGTCCCAGGACGCTGGCGTCAGGGCGCCACGGGCGCCATAATTCCGCGAAAAATCGGCCCAATTCCGACTGGAATTGCTGCTATTTGGACGCCCAGGAGGCAGCGATCTCGGACGGTGGCGCCTGGGCGCCCTGGAGGTACCAGAGGCACCAGAGGCAATAGTAAAAGGCCTGGCGTCAGGGCGCCACAGCAGGGCGTCAGGGCGCCAAAAATTCTTTGCTGATGTACTTGGGAAAGAACTCGAAATGGAATACTAGAACAAAGCAGAATCGACTTAGCTTTCATTCGAGATATCAGCACCCCCACTACGATAAAGACTAAATGAACCTTAGACCATTGGGCGATTCTGGTAGAACTTCAGTGGGAAAAGAGAATTATTAAGGATGAATGACGAGGAGTGGACTGAGATAGGATAGATAAGGACATGAAGAAGAAAGGAGAAGAGAGCCAGGAGGAACAAAGGGCTTGGATCAATCGAATACCAGGCAGAACCCCTTAGGAGAAGCTGAAACATCTTCGTTAAAGATACAATAAGTGTCTGAAAATTACGAAACGTAGCAAGCTATGGTTGGATAATGAACTGACAAAGCAGTTGAAGGTTATAAGGAAGAGCAGGAAGGAAAAGGTGACAGATGTGACAACAAGGGAAGAGAGAAATGGAAGTTGGAAAAAAGAACAAAAAAAGATGAGAAGGCTGGTAAAGGAGAAAAAGATGAAGTACTGGCAGAAGTTCTACAAGGAGAACGGAGAAAAGGATCCTTGGGAAATAACAAAGTGGGCTAAGGACCCATGGAGGTTAAAAGGATCAATGGGGAAATTGATAAGCTAGGATGGAATAGAACTCTTGACAGAGGAAGATAAGGCCAAAGGGCTAGTTAAAGATTATTTTGGATAGGATGATAATGGGAAAAAGATAGGTGAAAAGGAAGAGCCAAACAATGGGGAGGCTCATGCAGTAGAGTTTAAGGAGATAAGGAGATGGATGAAGGAGGCTTTAAGTAAGACGAGTAATGCCTCTGCACTTGAACTGGATGGAATTAGCTATCGGTTCATCAAGGCAATCATGAAGACGGAACTTGGAGAAGAGTTGATGGATGAAGTTACAGAAAACATACAGTATGGCAGAATCCTGAAGCAGTGGCAATACTCCAAGGTGGTAATGATTCCCAAACCCAGCAAGGATTACAAGACCACGAAGGGATGGAGGCCGATTAACCTGATCAACTGTATAGGGAAGCTGGGAGAGAAGGTTGTGGCAGAGAGGCTACAGGAAGCTGGATTATTTCATAGACACCAGTTTGGGTCAGTGAAGGGGCGGTCAGCAGTTGAGGCAGCTCTACAAGTAATTACAAGAGCTCAAAAGTACATGGGAAGTAGGGGAGCAGTGGGGTGGGCATTTTGGGATTTGAAAGGGGGCTTTCAGAATGCAATGGAGGAAGATGTGCTTAGGCAGTTGGAGAAGTCGGAAGAGGGACAGAAGTTAATCCCATATGTCAAGAACTTCTTCCGAGCTAGGGAGTTCGATATTGAGTGGGATGGAAAGACGAGGGGGAGGGGTAAGACGAATATTATGGTACCACAGGGGTCACCGCTCTCACCAGTAATCTTTCTAATATGGATGGCAGCAATACTTGAAGAGATGGAGCAGGAGGTGAAGGAGTACACAGTTGCGGAGGTGGAACTACCCTCCTATGTGGATGACATCCATGCGGGACTTTGCATCTAGGATGAGATAGAGGCGAAAACAGTCGATGTTGATGTCTTATTGACAGTAGTAGATGCGATCATCAACAGAGTGGCCAACAAGTATAATCTACCTCTAGAAAAATCAAAACATGAACGGCTGGTGCTGAGGAAAAAGAGGAAGAGGAAGAACAGGGAGGTGAAGATGATCAAGTGGGTAGGGATCATCATGGATGAGAGCCTTACCTTCAAGGAGCATTGGGAGGCCAGAATCCAGAAGTCGAGGAATATGTTGAGAAGATGCAAAGGAATAGACAACTCCCAGTGGGGTATCAGCCCCACAAGCTGGAGAAACCTATATACTGATATGATCATAGCAATTGCCCTATGGGGAGCAGATCTAGGGTGGAGGGGACAGAGAGATTGGGAGCGGGAATTTGAATAGCTCCAGTACTAAGCACTAGTATACTGGAGCAACAAGAGGTTTAAGGAAAGAGTGGTGTAAGTGTGGGCTAAGTTAGTAGAGGAGTTCTGTAAGGAACTCGGCTCTACCAACGTGGTTATGGGTCTTAAGTACGCCCACTAAGTCCTATACAGGATTATAGTAGGTGGCTAAGAGGTTGTTGAGTGTAGGGGTTGGGGGAGGTCAA
>Ga0307511_10002776_pt1 | contig 18199 bp, 17 predicted proteins | sample 13_EM_MG_FD_200266 | JGI IMG/M metagenome (GOLD analysis project Ga0307511, IMG submission 200266) | Populus trichocarpa ectomycorrhiza microbial communities from riparian zone in the Pacific Northwest, United States - 13_EM | ecosystem: Host-associated > Plants > Roots > Unclassified | place... | reverse complement strand
CTCTCGGGAGTACGCTACCGCATCCGGAATAATTTATGTTACGTAACCTGGGCCGATTTACGCCTCTTGCTGCTGAAATGGGTCGGCTCGCAACATTACTTCTTTAGCAACATGAGTCCAGGATAGTATTGAATAGCTCTCGTTGAATGTTTCCGAAGATGGCGATCTCGCGCGAGGCCGGCCGATTTCGTTCTCGCATGCGCTCGAACGGCTTCACCGCGCCAGGCATGCTCTTGCAGTAACCAACACCTCGTTTGCCGCGCACCTCGATTTCGAGGATGCGCTGGCTGGTGCTTTCGTCGGTGACGATGGTGACATCGCGGTACTGCAAGCGCCTGGCTTCGTCTGGTCGTAGGCCAGTGTTGGCCATGAACAGGACGTAGTCGTGAAGGTTTTCACAGGCTTTTTTCCAGCGAGGCTTTTTGGGTTTTAGAGCTCGCTCGCGCGTCGCTGTGTAGAGCGTTTTGTATTCCTCTGGGGAGAACCACGCGCGCCGGCCTACTTTTCCCGACGCCTTGTAGGGGACGGAAAAGTCGGGGAGATGATCGATCCACTTGTGTCGCAGAGCGCATTTGTAGACCTGGCGGATCAGTACGATTTCCTGGTGCGTCGTGCTGCGTGAGGGCGGTTTGCCTGTCTTGCAGGTCTGGGCGCGGTGGATGCGATACTCCGTGATCGACGCTGGAGCCTCGGAGAGGTAGCGGTTTCCCAGGAAGGGGAGGATCACTGACTCGAGGCGTTTCTTCTGGTCGTTCACGTAGCGCTCGCTACGCTGTCCGTGCGTCAGCATCGGCAACTCTTCCAGGAGTTGGCGCGCGGCGGCTTCGAATTTTTTGCCCTTCTTCGCTTCCTCCAACAGGCCCGCGTTGCTTTTGCCGAGCAAACCTAAATACCAATTCTTGGCGAAGTCCTGGGCGAGGATGAGGTTGTCAGTCTTGGTTGACTGGCGGTAGTTGCGGCCGTGGAGGCATGTGGAGCACTGCCACTTGCCGCTGTTCTCACGTCGATAAACGTGGAGCGCTCCATCCATGAGGTCGATTGTTTCGTTCATGGCGCTCGTACTCCTTTACGAAGCCAAACAAACTCGAAACTGTGTAAGAGTTGTGTAAGCGGGGCAGTTTGTCTAGTCGATTCTATCTCATTGAATTTATTGAGAAAAAATCGGCAGCGTTGGTTTCTAAATGGATTTTGAGTCCGCTGCGTCTACCAATTCCGCCACTCGGGCGCCGAGGGGGGGGGGCGCGAATTATAGCTGACCGCCTGCGACCTTTCAGGCATCTGGTGCATCTAAGTAGGCCGTGGCCAGATTCGTAGAGATCGACGTACCCCCCGACGTGCTTGCGAGCGCGCGATTCGGCAGCGAGCGCGCCCAGGCGGCGATTTATGCGGCGGTGGCTCCTGCGACGTTTGGGCTCGTTCGGCGCCTGGCGGGTAGCCGCGCGCTGGCGGAGGACTTGTTCCAGGAGACCATGATGGCGGTCTTCCAGGGTCTGTCGGGGTTTCGGGGGGAGGCGCCGCTGGGGGCGTGGGTCAGGCAGATCGCCGTTTCCAAGTGCTTGATGTATCTGCGATCTCCCTGGCATTGCGCCCGGCTGCGGCTCAGTTCGGAGCGCGATTCTAATGCGCTGTCGCTGGATGCGCTGCTGCCGGCGACGCCGGGTCCCAGGGCGGAAAGTCTCGATGTCGAGCGGGCCCTTGCGAGCCTGGCGCCGACCGCTCGTGCGGTGGTTTGGCTCTTCGAGGTCGAGGGTTATTCGCACGAGGAGATCGCGCAGTCCTTTGGCCGGTCGGTGAGTTTTTCGAAGTCTCAACTGGCGCGTGCGCATACCAGGCTGCGCGAATGGTTTGAGCCTCCCGTGGATCGTCAGACATGCACAACCCCCTAGAGCCATCGAACAGCCAGATGCCCGCTTGCGGTGATCGCCTGCGCCGACTCCCCTCGGAGATGCTGCCTCCTTATAACTGGCAGGAGTTTCAGCTTCGATCTGAGCAGCGCTGCGCTGCTGGAAAAGATGGCCTGGATTGGAGGCACGTGGCTGCCGCTGCGGCTCTGTTGCTCATCGTGTGTGGGATTGCGGTGTGGGGGCGTGTCGGCGGTAGTGGGCGGCACGTCATGGCTGAAGGGATTCCCGCGGAAAGGCCGGCGGATCGTATGTCGAACGCTCGGGGTCCTGCGGGTGACGTGGATGCGTTACGCGAGGTCCCGTCAGGAGCAGATGACGTGCGCTCGGGACGTGCCGGTGCGGATGTCCAGACAGCAGATGCAGCGCTCCGCTCGCGCGCGATCGAATCGTGGCTCGCAACACTTCCTCGCGAGCCCGTTGTGGTCCGTGTTGGCACGCGTGCAGCTGTCGCACGGCTCGAGGACCGGATCGCACAAGTCGATGACCTGTTGACTTCTGTACGCCTCAACGGAATGCACGCCGATCGATTGGCCGTATTGCAGCAAGAGCGGGTCCGGCTCGTGGGGTCGTTGGCGCAGGTGCGCTATGCAGAAGTCGTGGCTTCCGAATCGCCTTGATGGCACCACCGAATTTCAATCTTTGATTTGAGGGCTCATCGTGAAAATCAAACTACTCGGCCTGGCAACTGCAACCGCGTTCGCAGGGGGTGCGGCCATATTGACGCCAATTGCTGCGCTCGCGGGTGCGGGCACGTCCGCGGATGCTTTTTATTACGCCGGCGACGACGCCACCAAGGACTTGGATGGCAAAACCAAGGACCTTGATGCAAAGCTCGCTGAAGCGCAGGCCCGATTGGAGAAGGCTGCCCACGACGTCGCGGAGCTCTCGAGTGAGATCGGCGGTCCGTTGATGGACAAGTTCATGGTGTTCAATGGCGAGGGTCCATCGCGCGCGGTCATCGGAGTTCAGCTGGATCCCGGGAGCGGCAAAGAAGGTGCACGAATTCAGGAAGTCAGTCCGGGTGGTCCCGCCGATGAAGCCGGTCTTCATGTTGGCGATGTGATCACCGCGATCAATGGCGCCGATGTCAAGGGTGATAGTCCGGCGCGGCAGGTGATGCAACTCATGCACAACGTTGCACCTGAGAGCAAGGTGAAGGTCCGGGTAACTCGAGAGGGCAAGTCGCGCGACTTCGTGGTCACTGCCCGTCACGGAGCGGCATTTTTTGGCCAACACCGAGGTATTCCGCCGTTGCCACCGATTCCGCCAGGCTTTCCGGAAGCCGGCTTCAGTACTTTCGGACCCGTTATGATTCACGGGCAGCTCGGTGACATGGAGCTTGCGACGCTCACCCCGCAGTTGGGGCGATATTTTGGCACCGACAAAGGTGTGCTCGTAGTGCGGGCGCCAAAGGATTTCAAGCTGGAAGATGGTGACGTGATACTCGCCATCGACGGACGTGAGCCCTCGAGCGGGTCGCATGCGACGCGCATCCTGAGCTCCTATCAGTCTGGCGAAAAGATCACGATAAAACTCATGCGGCAGCAAAAGACCGTGAACGTCGAGACGACGCTTCCGGAGCGGATGTCGTTCATGGGGTCGGGGCACGACCATAAGGTGAGGATCATTCGCAAGGACGCCGGCGCGACGACCTGACGAACGACGGCCTGGACGGCGCGGGCGCTGGCCGAATCCCCCGTCGATGACGCGGGCCGGTCAGTTCTCGCGAGGCCGCAGCCCGCGGCCGGTGTCTGAGCCCGCGCCTGAGGTCAGTGCTCAAGGGTAGGCAGCTAAGTAGGGCGCATAGGTAGCGGCACCGCCCCGGCGATTGAAATACCATGCGCGCGTGCACCGCCATGACTTCGCCTACCACCTGCCGCCCGACTTGATCGCCCAGACTCCGCTCGCCGAGCGATCGGCGAGTCGTCTGCTTGTTCTTGAGGGGGCAGCGGGGCGTTCCGTCCCGCGCGACTGCACCATGCGTGACTTCCCCGGCCTCTTGCGGCCGGGCGATCTCCTCGTTTTCAACGATACGAAAGTCGTTGCGGCGCGGCTCGTGGGGACGAAGCCGTCGGGCGGTCGCGTGGAGATATTTCTAGAGCGTGTCGTTGGGACGCGAGAGGCTGTCGTACAGCTACGCGCTAGCAAAGCGATACGCGAAGGACTTGAAGTGACGACTGCAGGAGGCGTTGTGCGCGTCCTCGGTCGTCAGGACGACCTGTGGCGCGTCGAATTTCCCGGCGAGGCGCTCGAATTCTTCGAGCGGTGGGGCGATGTACCGCTTCCGCCGTACATTCACCGTGCGACCGATGCCAATGACCGCGAGCGGTACCAGAGTATCTTTGCCCGTGAACGGGGTGCAGTTGCTGCGCCTACAGCGAGTTTGCACTTCGATTCGCGGCTCATTCGAGAGATAGAGGGTCAAGGTGTGAGGGGCGCTTTCGTCACTCTGCACGTGGGTGCTGGGACGTTTCAGCCCGTGCGAACCGACGATTTGGATTCTCACGTTATGCACGCCGAGCGGGTCTCGGTGAGTGCGGCTACATGGGACGCTATAGAAAAGACGCGACAAGAAGGTGGGCGGGTTGTGGCGATAGGCACAACCGTCGTGCGTGCGTTGGAGTCGGCGGCGCTGGCGGCTCGGGCGTCGGATCGCGTGGCGGCCGCGCCGGCCTCAACGCTCGGATCGCGAGCCGGAAGTTTGCCACTAGCCGGATGGTCCGGCGAAACGCGCCTGTTCATCCGCCATGGCTTTGATTTCCAGGTTGTCGATGCGCTGCTCACGAACTTCCATCTCCCTGAGTCCACACTGCTCATGCTCGTGTGCGCATTCGCTGGAAAGGACGCCGTGCTCGCAGCCTACGAGCACGCAGTGCGCGCGCGGTATCGTTTTTTCAGTTACGGAGATGCGATGTTTTTGACGAAAGCGAGGGTGAGCGGTTGAGGCCAAAGTTCGAATTGCTGACAAGTGACGGCGCGGCCCGGCTGGGTCGCCTGACGCTGGCGCACGGCACAGTCGAGACGCCGGCATTCATGCCGGTAGGCACATACGGCACCGTGAAAGCGATGACCCCTGAGGAATTGGAGGGCCTCGGTGCGCAGATCGTCCTTGGCAACACCTTCCACCTTATGTTGCGCCCCGGATCCGACATCGTGGACGCGCATGGTGGTCTGCACGGTTTCATGCACTGGGCCCATCCCATCCTCACCGATTCGGGGGGCTTCCAGGTATTCAGCCTGAGGAGCCTTCGCAAGATCACGGAGGAGGGTGTCCGGTTCCGTTCGCCAATAGACGGCAGCGATGTACGTCTGAACCCCGAGGATTCGATGGAGGTACAGCTAAAGCTGCGTTCCGACATCGCCATGGCACTGGACGACTGCACGCCGTACCCGGCGACCGAGGCACAAGCGCGGGAGTCTATGGAGCGCTCCATGCGTTGGGCCGCCCGCAGCCACGCTCATTACTATAGAAACGAGCCTCCCGGCGGCCTGTTTGGCATCGTGCAAGGCGGAATGCACGGTGCTTTGCGGTTGGCGTCGTTGGAAACGCTGATGAGGCTGGATTTGCCGGGGTTGGCGGTCGGCGGACTGGCCGTGGGCGAGCCGGAAGAGGAGCGTCTGCGGATCCTCGAAACCACCGTGCCTCACATGCCCAAAGACCGCCCTCGATACCTGATGGGAGTGGGCCGCCCGGAGGACATCGTCGCCGCCGTGTTACGTGGAATCGATATGTTCGACTGCGTGATGCCCACCCGACACGCACGCAACGGTCATCTATTCACCTCTACGGGTGTCATCAACATCCGTAATGCCGCTCACCAGGCGGATCTGGGCCCAATCGATCCGGATTGCGCCTGCTACACCTGCCGGAATTACACCCGGTCGTACCTGCGCCATTTGGACCGCTGCAATGAAATCCTGGGGTCGCGGCTGAATACCATCCACAACCTGCACTTCTACCTGGAGCTGATGCGGACCCTGCGGGTGCAAATTGCGGCCGGCCGGCTCGCCATCTGGGCGGAGGCGTACTTCGCCTCGCGGCGAGCTGCCGCGGGTGCTGTCGCATAGTCGCGTGGATCGGCCGGGTTCGGCGCGTTAGCTGCACAGGGCGCCTCGCTCAGAACTTCAAACTCACGTGCGCGTAGATGTAACGGCCGAGGGTATCGTAGGTACCCACCCAGGTGTTGTCGTTGCAGGTATTGTTTGGGCAGTCGGAGAGACTTCCGTTCAGGATGAGCGGCGGGTTTTTGTCAGCGATATTGTTGACGCCCAACCGGACGTCGACTGCGCTCGCTACAGCGGGACGCGATATCCAGGCCCCGCGTCGAAATCTTGCCGATGTTCACATTCTGCGCATTCACGAAGTTTGAGATGTTGAACCACAGTGAGCCGGTCGCTCCGCGATGAATCAGGCCACACAGCGCAGCATCGCCTGTAAACGCGCAGTCGTTGATGATCGTGTTCGAGGACAGGGAAGTAATGGTGTCTTTGATTCTGACGTAAAAGAGGTCGAACGATGCGACCAGCTTCGGAACCAACTGCGGCTGTAGCAGGACCTTGCCGGGCGCCTGTCACCCGGAATCCACAGGCTTTGCGGCAATGCCGCCGGGCTTTTGAAGGCGCTAAATCCGCACGCCACGTCTGGCATGCGGGCCAGTGTGCCCAAGGGCATGCGTGAACGTTTCGTTTAGGATCAAAGTATGGTTGACCCTGTGATCCTGGCGGGGAGGGGCCTGGATAGTGTGTCGCTAGACCTTTGCGGAAGTAACGGCCCTTAGACTTCAGGTAAACTCGCGCCTGCAAAGCTCGTCGTGCCCTGGACGCAACTCTAAGTGATTGAGTGGGCACGTATAACGGACCGGTGGCATAATGCCGCCCCCAACGCTTCCGCCGGGCGCTAAAGCTGCGGTGGAGGCCCTTCCGACCAAGGTGAGTGCATGAACGCTTTGATTCCCGAAGCCTGGGCACAGAGTGCTGCGCCAGGCGGCGCCGGTGGCATGGCGCCGCTGCTGATGATGGTGGTTTTCATCGTCATTTTCTATTTCCTGCTCATCCGCCCGCAGCAGAAGAAGGCGAAAGAGCACCAGGCGCTGATCACGAAGCTCTCCACTGGCGACGAAATCGTCACCACAGGCGGCCTCCTGGGGAAGGTGGTCGAGGTTGGCGACAATTTCCTCACGCTCGAGGTCGCCGACGGCGTCCGGGTGAAGGTGCAGAAGTTCCAGGTTGCCTCGCTGATGCCCAAGGGCACACTGAAAAGCGCCTGAATCATGCTCGAATATGCTCGTTGGAAATACGTCCTCGTCGCGGCTGTCCTGTTCCTGGCGCTGATTTTCGCGTTGCCGAACGTGTTCGGTGAGGACCCTGCTCTGCAGGTCGCTCGCAAGGATCGAGCCCCAGTGGCGGTGGACGCCGCCCCCACGATCGAGGCCTACTTGAAAGAGCGCGGAGTCGCCTTCGAAAAGAGTTACCTCGACTCGGGCCGGCTGATGCTGCGCTTCCCCAATGTGCCCGAGCAGCTGAAGGCCCGGGATGCCGTCAACGATCATTTCAAGGACCAGTACGTAACGGCGTTGTCGTTTGCGTCACGGGCGCCCGGAATGTTCCGCCGCATGGGCTTGCGGCCCATGCGGCTGGGCCTGGATCTGCGTGGCGGCCTGTATCTGCTGTATCAGGCGGACGTGAACGGCGCCGTCAACCAGTGGCTCGAGGGCTACGCACAGGACGCCCGCCGGACACTCTCAACAGCCAACATCCCGTACAAGGATGTCAGCATTGCGACAGTCGCCTCGAGCGATCGCCCCAATGCTGTTCGTATCGTGTTGCCGCCCGAGGCGGATGTAAATGCGGCACGCACGGCCCTGACCCAGGCGCTGCAGGGCGCGCAGATATCCACCGAGTCGCTCTCGACCGGGTCAGCCATAGCGGCAACACTGACACCCGCGCAGATCAGGGAACGCCAGGACTATGCCATTGAGCAGGTCATCACCGTGCTGCGCAACCGGGTGAATGAGCTGGGTGTGTCGGAGCCGATCGTTGTACGCCAGGGTGTCGACCGCATCAACGTGCAGTTGCCCGGCGTGCAGAACTCAGCCGAGGTCAAGGACATCCTGGGCAAGGTGGCCACATTGGAGTTCCGCCTCGAGGACATGACCAACAGCGCGTTCCAGGCGGCCGCGAGCGGCCACGCGCCATTGGGCTCCAAGTTGTATATGCACACGCGCATGGGCCGGCCGCTGCTGCTGAAGCGCGAAATCATTGCCACCGGCGATCAGCTTACCAACGCGACCAGCACGCAGACGCAATCAGGGCCGGCCGTCGCGATCAAGCTGGACGCGCGTGCCGGGGAAGCGATGTTGAAGACCACCCGTGCCAACCTGAAGAAGCGTATGGCGGTGGTCCTGATCGAGAAGCGCCGCGATACAACAACCGATGTGAACGGCAAGAAGGTGAGCCGCGACGTCACCGATGAGGAAGTCATCAACGACGCGACCATTCAGGGTATCTTCAGCAACAACTTCGAGATCACCGGATTGCAGGCTGGAGAAGCGCGCGAGCTCGCTCTGCTGCTGCGCTCCGGATCGCTGTCGACAGGAATCTACCCGATCGAAGAGCGTGCTGTCGGTCCGAGCCTCGGCAAGGACAACATCGATAAAGGCGTTAACGCTCTCGTCATCGGCATGGCGGGCGTGTTTCTCTTCATGGCGATCTACTACCGGATGTTTGGCCTCGTCGCCGATGCCGTGCTACTCGCCAACGTTGTGCTGCTCGCCGCGTTGCTTTCGATGATGGGCGCATCATTGTCGCTGCCCGGTATCGCAGGCATCATCCTGACCGTCGGCATGGCAGTGGACGCGAACGTGCTCATCTACGAGCGTATTCGCGAGGAAATCCGCAAGGGCGTTTCGCCCCAGGCGGCGATCCGGGCGGGCTTCGAGAAGGCGTTTTCGGCCATCGCCGATTCCAACGTCACCACCCTGATAGCGGGCCTGGTGTTGTGGGTGTTCGGTACCGGCCCCATTCGCGGCTTCGCGATCGTGCTGACGCTCGGCATCGCGACGTCTCTGTTCACGGCACTCATGGGAAGCCGTGCGCTGATTACATTGATGTATGGTGGGAAGCGCAAGCTGACTCATCTGTCGATCTGAGACTCAAGGTTATTCCGAAGGAAGGCCGCGTGGAATTTTTCAAGAAGCAGACCAACTTTCCGTTCATGGCCACCCGCAAGGTGTGGTACACGTTGTCTGCCATTCTCATGATCGGGTCGGTGGTCTCATTCGCCACCCGCGGTCTGAACTTTGGCATCGACTTCACCGGCGGTGTCAGCGCACACGCGACTTTCTCACAGTCGGCCAATGTTGACGCTGTGCGGGCCAAGCTGTTGCAGGCGGCCTTCAAGGATCCGCAGGTGCAAAACTTCGGCTCCTCGCGTGATGTGGCTATTCGTCTGCCGCCCGATCCGACTCAGAACGCCACGGCGATCCGGGCGAAGCTCGAGGCGGTGCTGCAGTCCGTCGACAAGAGCGCGCAGGTTCAGCAGCTGGATGTCGTGGGGCCGCAGGTTGGTAGCGAGCTGAAAAGCAGCGCCACCCTGGCACTGGTATGCACGCTGCTGCTGATCGGACTCTACATCGCACTGCGTTTTCATACCTGGCGTTTGTCCCTGGGCGCGATCCTCGCGGTCATCCACGACCCGATTCTCGTGCTCGGCATCTTTTCGATCACCCAGACTCCGTTCGACCTCGCCGTCGTGGCGGCCATCCTGGCCGTCATCGGCTACTCGCTGAACGACACTGTCGTGGTGTTTGACCGGATCCGCGAGCGGCTCGAGACGAACCGGCGGCTTGCACCCGATGTCGTACTCGATCAGTCGATCAACCAGACCCTGTCACGAACGATCATGACGAAGGTCGTGACCTCGATCGTAGTGGTTGCGCTGCTGTTCCTGGGTGGGCCGGTGCTGCGGGGATTCTCGGAGGCCCTGATGATCGGCATCATCGCCGGTACGTACTCCTCCATCTACATCTCGAGCGCCATTGCGCTCGACTGCGGGTTGACCGCGGAGCACGTCTTCCCGAGCGAGAAGAAGGCCGCTCTCGACCACCTGCCATAGGTCCGCTGTCCGGCCATGCTCGAACTGCTCGCCGATCCGCAAGCCTGGTTGGCGTTCTTAACGCTGGCTACGCTCGAGATCATTCTCGGCATCGACAATCTGATCTTCATCGCAATCCTGGTGGGGCGGCTACCCGCGGCCCGTCAGGAGGCGGCACGCCTCACCGGGTTGACGCTCGCGATGCTCACGCGAATCGCGCTGTTGTACTCGATCGTGTGGCTGACGAGGCTCACGACCCCCTGGTTTCATATTGGCGAGCAGGCGGTGACGGGGCGTGACCTCATCCTCTTCATCGGCGGACTGTTCCTGCTCGTCAAGAGTGTGTTGGAAATCCACCAGGCGCTGGAAGGGGCTGCGAAGAGCGTCAGCCAGACGACGAAGGTGTTTGCGGGATTCGCGATGACCGTGGTTCAGATCGCCATCATCGACATCGTCTTCTCGCTCGATTCGGTGTTCACGGCCGTAGGCCTCGCAAAGGACCTGTCCATCATGGTCGCCGCAATTGTCGCTGCAATCGTGGTGATGATGTGGGTGTCGCGCGCGATCAGCGCGTTCATCGAGCGCCACCCGACCATCAAAGTCCTGGCGCTCTCGTTCCTGATCCTCATCGGACTTGCGCTGGTTGCCGAGGCGCTGCACTTCGATATCCCGAAGGGATATCTGTACTTCGCGATGGCGTTCTCGGTCGCAGTCGAGATGATCAACATCCGACTGCGCCGATTGCTGGACTCCGGCAAGAAGATTGACGAGGAAGAAGGCGGTTAGCGCGGCGTGGCGCCAACGGGCCGCGTGGCGCCGTTGGTGCCATGCAGGCGGCTGTTTTTGTACCCATAGAGCGCGTAGATGATCGCGCCGATGATGGTCCAGACGACCAGGCGTATCCAGGTCCCAATCCCCAGCGATACCATCATCCAGCTGCAGATGATGGCTCCCAGGATGCAAGTGACCCAAGGCCAGGGTGTGCGAAACGGCCGCGGCAGGTCGGGTCTCGTGCGACGAAGCACGAGCACACCGATGCAGACGGTGACGAAGGCCGCGAGCGTTCCGATCGAGACCATTTGGCCCAATATGCCGACCGGAAACAGTCCCCCGATGAGGGCTGCAAAAACTCCGGTCACGACTGTCCCGACACTCGGGGTATGAAACTTCGGGTGGACTTTCCCGAACGGCTTCCAGATCAGCCCATCGCGAGCCATTGCAAGGAAGATTCGCGCCTGCGCGAGAGTCATGACCAGCATGACGGATGTCATGCCGGCGAGCGCGCCGAGTTTGACCGGAAGGCCCATCCACTTCAAACCAGCGTACTTGTCGATCGCAAGGGCAACAGGCGCAGGAACGTTCAGTTCCTTGTAGCTCACCATTCCTGTCAGTACGAGCGCCACCACTACGTACAGGATCGTGCAGATGACCAGGCTGCCGAGAATGCCGATGGGCATGTCGCGTTGTGGATTCTTGGTTTCCTGGGCAGCGGTGGAAATGGCATCGAAGCCGATATACGCGAAAAAGATGATGCCCGAGGCAGTCATGATACCGGGCCATCCAAACTTGCCCGGTCCCTCGTTCGCTGGAATGAAGGGGTGCCAGTTCGCCGTGTTGATGTAACTCACGCCGAAGAAGATGAACAGCAGGACGACCGTGACCTTGATGGCGACGATCACAGTGTTGAATGCAGAGGTTTGGCGGATTCCGATGTAACAGATGATCGAGAGCACGGCCACGATGGCGATGGCCGGCAGATTGATCAATGCCCCGCTGCGCACGATATCCAGATCACCCGCACCCTGGGCAAAGGGTGCGCTGGAAAGGTACGTGGGCAGATGCAACCCGAACTGATCGAGCAGACTGACCAGGTAACCTGACCATCCTACCGAGACTGTGGCCACGGCAAACAGATACTCCAATACCAGGTTCCAGCCGATGAACCAGGCGACGCCCTCGCCGAGAGTTGCGTAGGAGTACGAGTAGGCACTGCCGGAAACGGGAATCATCGCGGCAAACTCGGCATAGCAGAGCCCGGCCAGCGTGCAGCCTACGCCTGCGATGATGAAGGCGAGAGCCAGAGCGGGTCCGGCGTGGTTCGCCGCTGCGACACCGGTCAGAACGAAGATGCCGGTGCCGATGATGCCGCCGACTCCCAGGGCAGTCAGGGCAGTTGCCGAAAGTACTCGTCGCAGCTGCGGGCCGCTCGAGTCATCAGCGTGAAGGTCGGAAATGGATTTGGTCGCCAGAAGCTGATTGGCCATTAACTTGCGAACCCCCGAAAAAAACTTTGCCGGACTGTGGAGGAACTTCAGCCTTCGCGCAACTGCTCCGGAACGTGGGGCGCCAGCAACTCGAGCAACGCTGCATAGACCTTGGGTGAGCCCGCCAGCACGTTTCCTCCTTGTGTGTACTCACCGCCCGTGAGTGTTCCGATGCGGCCACCAGCTTCCTGAATGAGCAGCGTTCCGGCAGCCGTATCCCAAGGACTCAACCCAATCTCCCAGAATCCGTCGGTACGGCCCGCTGCGACATAAGCCATGTCGAGCGCCGCAGAACCAGGCCGGCGTACCCCTGCTGTGTTTTCCATCACCGCTCTGAGCATCGCGATATAAGAGTCCATGTACTTAGCGTTCGCGCGGTACGGAAAACCCGTGCCGATCAGAGCGCCTTCCAGGCCGCGCTGTTTGCTGACACGAATGCGGCGATTGTCGAGGTGAGCGCCACCCCCGCGGGTTGCGGAGAAAATCTCCTGGCTGATGGGGTCGTATACGACCCCGTGCTCGAGCCGGCCCCTTATCTGACAGGCAATGGAAACCGAGAAAGTCGGGAAGCCATGCAGGAAGTTCGTCGTGCCATCGAGCGGGTCGATGATCCAGATAGTATCGCTGTCCCCCGTGCGCCCGCTCTCCTCAGCCAGGAAGGCGTGGCTCGGGTAGTTCTTGCGGATGAGCTTGATGATCTCGGCCTCGGCCGCATGATCGACTTCGCTGACGAAGTCGTTACGCCCCTTGGATGTGATCGTCAGGGATTCGAGGCGATTGAGGCTGCGGATGATGACTTCGCCGGCGGCACGGGCGGCCCGAACGGCAATATTGAGGAGCGCATGCACGGTAAAATAAGCTCACGTAACGTCGCCGCTTGCGCCCACTGTCGTGCCATTGCTTCCATAGGCAATAGTGCGCGGCGGAAACCAATCAACGAATCGTAACAGATTGATGTCGCCCAACATTCGCATCGTGCTCGTCGAGCCTTCGCATCCGGGAAATATCGGAGCCGTGGCGCGTGCCATGAAGAACATGGCGCTGGAGGATCTCGTCCTCGTGCGGCCCAAGCTGTTTCCCCATGCCGAGGCCACCGCACGTGCGTCGGGCGCGGATGACATTCTCGAGCGCGCCCGCGTAGTCGACTCGGTCGCGGAAGCTCTCGCGGGATGCGGTTTCGTGGCTGCGACGACTTCGCGCGATCGCGACCAGAATTTCCGCGTTGCCGATGTGCGCGACGTTGCCGAACGCATCGTCAGTGAGGCTCGTCGCGCGCCTGCTGCCGTGCTATTCGGGGCGGAACGTACCGGCCTTACGAATGAACACCTGGAAGCCTCTCACGTCCTTATCCGTATTCCGGCGAACGAGGCCTATCTTTCGTTGAATTTGGCTATGGCTGTGCAGCTTGTTGCGTATGAACTATTTCGTGCTCGCGGCGCCAAAGTGCTTCCGCTATCGACAGACGTGCCATTGGCCACGCCTGAAGACATGGACCGGCTCTACGTCCACCTCGCCGCAGTGATGGAGGAGGTCGATTTCCGGGATCGGACTCAGAGTGGTACTAATCTCATGGCGCGCATCCGGCGCTTTTTGCAGCGCGCCGAATTGGATCAAAACGAGGTGAATATTCTTCGTGGGTTGCTGACGGCGATGCAGAACCGTCGCCGTCGAGCGGGTAGCGCTGACCATGACACCTGAGGCTGACGTCATCTACCTGGACTACGCGGCAACAACCCCCGTGGATCCCGCCGTCATGCGTGCGATGAATGCTTGCATGGGGCCCGAAGGAGACTTTGGAAATCCCGGATCGGCCACTCATCGCTTCGGCCGGCAGGCGGCAGCCCGCGTGGACACTGCCAGGGCGCAAGTCGCGTCCCTTCTATCAGCCGAGATCGACGAGATTCTCTTCACCTCGGGTGCCACCGAGTCGAACAACCTCGCTGTGCTGGGCATTGCCCGCGCCAATGCCGACCGCGGGCGGCACCTCGTGACGTCACGTATCGAGCACAAAGCGGTACTTGACCCATGCAAGCGCTTGGAGAAGGAAGGCTTCTCCGTGACTTACCTGACACCGGACTGCTTGGGACGGATCGACCCCGAGGCCGTGGGTCATGCATTGCGTCCGGATACGGTTCTGGTTTCGATCATGCTCGCGAACAACGAAATTGGCGTGCTGCAGGATATCCGCGCGATCGGCGCCATCTGCCGTGAGCGTGGCGTTGTCTTTCATACCGATGCTGCCCAGGCTGTGGGCAAGATCGCCGTGGATGTGCGCGAGTTACCGGTAGATGTCCTCTCGTTCACGGGACATAAGCTCTATGGGCCGAAGGGCGCCGGCGCCCTGTATTTGCGTCGTTCCGCTCGCCCATTGCTGCAGCCAGTCACCTTCGGAGGTGGACAGGAGCGCGGACTCAGGCCGGGAACGCTGGCAACGCATCAAATCGTTGGGTTGGGGGCTGCGTGTGAGCTCGCGCGCGAGCTGCAGCCTGCCGAAGCTATTCGGCTAGCAGCGCTCCGCGATCGCCTCTGGCAGGGGATTGCGGGTCTCGGCGGCGTGCACTTGAACGGTGGGGATGCACCACGGCTTCCCGGAATACTGAATGTCTCGTTCGAAGGGGTTGAAGGGGAGAGCCTGGTCTACGGGCTCGGCGAGCTGGCGATTTCGACAGGCTCAGCCTGTAACTCAGCTTCGGCGGAGCCGTCATACGTGCTTCGGGCGCTGGGGCGAGATACGCAGCTCGCGCAGAGCTCGCTGCGCTTCAGTCTGGGACGATTTACTACCGGGGCAGACGTGGACGTGGCGATTGCTGCGGTCAATCGGGAGGTCCGGCGACTGCGTGCCTTATCTCCAGCGTGGAGCGGGGCCGCGCCCCCTTGGCCCGATCGCCAAGCCGTGACCGGGGAGGCGGGCGCAGCCGGCCAGGACACCTGGATTCGCTTTCATTTGCTGGTCGCGGGCGATGTTGTGAAGGATGCCCGTTTTGAAGCGTACGGATGCCCCCATACTCTGGCAGTAGCGACATGGATGGCGACGCAGCTGCCGGGCCGAAGCCGCGAGGCATTGCAGCCGGGCGCGCCTGCCGATTGGGCGAAAACCCATGGCGTGCCGACCGAAAAACTCGGTCGCCTGCTGGTAATCGAGGATGCGGTACAGGCCTGCCTTCGGCATTGGCCGTGCAGGGCGTAGAATGGTTCCATCTCAACTGATCCCCTGAAACGATGGCTATCTCTCTGACAGAATCCGCCGCCGATCGTGTCAAAACGTTCCTGGTGTCCCGGGGCCACGGCGTTGGCCTGCGCTTGGGAGTCCGCAAGACCGGGTGTTCCGGGTTTGCGTACGTGATTAACTATGCCGACGAAGCGCCTCCGGGGGACCTCATGTTCGAGGACCGGGGCGTGAAGGTATTCGTCGATCCCAGCAGCATTTCGCTGATCGATGGGACCGTCGTGGACTTCGTGAAACAAGGTCTGAACGAGGCGTTCCGCTTCCGCAATCCCAACGTGAAAGGGGAGTGCGGCTGTGGGGAGAGTTTTTCGGTCTGACCCAAGCTTCCGCGCTGAGTGCCGAGGAATTTCCTTATGGAACCGGCACTTCCGGCAGGCCGGAGGCATGCCGCTTAAATTGCCCCAGGCGCTGACTCCAAGGTAAACTGCGCGGCTATCGTTCGCAGTCTGGTCGGCTGCAAACGTCCCCCTAGTTTTTGCGACAAAGGATCAAAGCGAATGGCGCTCGAGCGCACCCTGTCCATCGTCAAGCCGGACGGCGTCAGCCGCAATCTCATTGGCGAGGTTTATCGCCGTTTCGAGAAGGCCGGTCTGTCAGTCATAGCCGCCCGGATGTTGCATCTGTCACAGCGGGAAGCCGAGGGCTTCTACGCAGTGCACCGCGAGCGCCCGTTCTTCAAGGACCTCGTGAAGTACATGACATCCGGCCCGGTCGTCGTGCAGGTTCTTGAAGGTGAGAGCGCCATCGCGAAGAACCGCGAGATCATGGGCGCCACCGATCCGAAGAAGGCAGCTCCAGGTACGATCCGCGCCGACCATGCGCTCAGCATCGAGCAGAACGTCGTGCACGGCTCCGATGCGCCGGAAACGGCCGCAGTCGAGATCGCCTACTTCTTTCGCACCACGGAGTTGCATCCGCGCGGTTGACGCCAAGCGCGTAAGTCTCATGAACCCTCTTGCCCAAACGAACCTCCTGGGGCTCCCGCGTCCCGAGCTCGAAGCGTTCGTCGCGCAGTTGGGAGCCAAGCCTTTTCGCGCCCGGCAGCTTATGAAATGGATGTACAAGCGCGGTGAGGGCTCGTTCGAGGGCATGACGGACCTGGCCAAGGATTTCCGCGCGCAGCTCGCCGAGCGCGCGGCAATCCGTACCCCTGAGATCGTCAGCCTGCACAAGTCCGCCGACGATACCCGCAAGTGGGTGTTGCGGGCCGACTCGTCCCAGGCGTTCGAAATGGTGTTCATCCCCGAGCCCGAACGCGGGACGTTGTGCATCTCTTCACAGGTGGGATGCGCCCTGGACTGCTCCTTCTGCTCCACGGCGCAGCAGGGATTCAACCGTAACCTGACAACTGCGGAGATCGTCGGGCAGGTATGGCTCGCGAAGCGCGAGCTGGCCGAGTACGACGAATCCACGCAGCCGGCGGGCGATCGGCGCATCGTCACCAACGTTGTGTTGATGGGTATGGGCGAGCCGTTGGCGAATTTTCGCAACGTGGTGCCGGCGCTGCGCATTCTGCTGGATGACTACGGGTTCGATCTGTCACGCCGCCGCGTGACGCTGTCGACTTCGGGCCTCGTGCCGCAGATCTACAAGCTCGCCGAGGAAACCAACGTTGCGCTCGCCGTGTCGCTGCACGCTCCGGACGACGAGCTGCGCAATGAGCTCGTGCCGATCAACCGCAAGCATCCGATTGCAGAGCTGCTGACGGCATGTTGGCACTATATCGACGAGCAGAACGGCCGCAGCGTGACGTTCGAATACGTGATGTTGGATGGGGTCAATGACTCACCGGCCCAGGCCCGGGCGCTCGCCCGGCTGCTGCGCGGTCACCCGGCGAAGGTCAACCTGATTCCATTCAACCCTTTCCCCGGAACACGCTACAACCGTTCAACACTTGCGGCGATCCAGCAGTTCCGCGACGAGCTCATCCAGCGCGGTGTCCTGGCGACGGTGCGCCGCACGCGCGGCGATGATATCGATGCGGCGTGCGGACAGCTCGCGGGCCGCGTGATCGACCGGACGACGGCCCGGCTCGGCAACAAAGTCTTCGGCGTGACGGTACAATCATGACAGCACGGGTTGCATCGCTTCTGCCGCTCGGCATGGCCGCGCTCGCCCTGGTTGCGTGCTCATCTACGAGCAACAACGCCAGGAAGAAAGGCGATGCGTCCAACTACAACATGCAGCTGGGCATGGCCTATCTGAATCAGGGCGATCTCGGGCTCGCCAAGGAGAAGCTCGACCGGGCGGTGGCCGAGAATCCGGGTGACCCGAACGTGCACAGCGCAATGGCGATGCTGCAGGACCGCCTGGGACATCCGGAGCTGGCTGACAAGGAATTCAAGGCGGCTTTGAATCTCGGGCCGCGCAGCCCTGACATTCTCAACAATTATGCGGTCTATCTGTGCCGCACCGGGCGCACGGATGAGGGTGTAAAGAGCTTCGAAGAGGCGGCGCACAACGCGCTCTACCGCACTCCCGAGGCTGCGTACACCAACGCGGGCGTCTGCCTTCGCGGTGCGAAACGCGACACGCAGGCGGGGATGAGCTTCCAGCGGGCGTTGCAGGTCAAGCCCAACTTTGCAGAGGCCGCGTACCAGCTCGCGGACCTCGATTTCCAGCGCGGCGAAGTACAGGACGCCAGAGACACGGTCGATCGATTCATGTCATCGTTCGATGCGACGCCGGACCTGTTGCTGCTCGGCGTTCGGAT
>Ga0307511_10002774_pt1 | contig 18207 bp, 12 predicted proteins | sample 13_EM_MG_FD_200266 | JGI IMG/M metagenome (GOLD analysis project Ga0307511, IMG submission 200266) | Populus trichocarpa ectomycorrhiza microbial communities from riparian zone in the Pacific Northwest, United States - 13_EM | ecosystem: Host-associated > Plants > Roots > Unclassified | place... | reverse complement strand
AAGAAGTTGTCATTGAAAAACATGTTATTTGATATATATCACATTTTGAAACAATAGCATCTGTCAAACCATAAATAACCTTTAAATTTATCCATCAACTTTAAACCCTAAACAATACATGAATTATCCATAAAACCCTATCAAATTCCTAACCCTAACTAAGGCTTGAACCTTACTAAGCTATAAACATAACATAATAACGTAACTCTAATTCAAATTATAAACACTCACTAATTGTAAGTCAAATCTCAAACCCTAACCCTAACTCCAGTACCCCTAACATGCAAGTTACTTAACCATTAAAAACCAACACTAATTCAAACCCTAAATACTAACTCTAATTTAAACATTAACCATAATCCAAACCCCAAATATTTAACCACAAAAACTAACATTAATCCAAAGACTAATCCTAACTCTAACTAATCTTTAACCCTAAACCTTTAACCACAACAACTATAACCCCAATCTAAACCCATAACCAAAACTCTTAATTCTAACTTAAACCAAACATTAAACATTAAATACTATCCTTAAAATATAGACTCGAAATTTCTAATATAAAAACTGAACTAATCCTAAATTTAAAATCCAAACCTTTATAGTTAAAATGTCAAATCTCTTGTCAATGTGAAGTTGAAGATTGCTAACCACATTTATATTAGGGTTCTTTTCTTATAGAATTAAACATAGCATAAAAACTATATTTTTTGTAATGTTTCTTTTTTTATGATTTATGTAATTTTCAAGTAGCTTGTAATCAAAATTTCTTTTGAATTTAGAATGAATTGTATAATAATTATAATTTTTTGGTTCATGTCACATATTCAACAGCTATTTGGTTTGTTAATAATGTAACATATTAATTTTCACTTTCTTCTCATGTAAATATAGAAAGTAAACAATATTCAAATTAAAATTAAACTCAACAAACAATCTTATTATCTTCGTTCACGCCGTAAGATTTTAATTTTTAATTCTAGTAATCCAAATTAATTTTAAAAAAACAAATTGAGTCTTAAACATAGCCAAACCCAAGATAATTATAAAAAACAATATTGTAAATATACTAAAACACATTAAAATTAATTCTAAACTTATAATTAACAAAATAACACAATATAAAACTCACGATTAACAAAACAAAATCTAATTTCAAACTAAATCCTAAACAATAATCTAATCACAGCTAAATTAATTATAAAATTAATAGTAATGTAGAATGTTTGCCTTGATTTTTCAACTGGGAAGTGATAGCAACGTGGTGGCTGTGATCGGTGAGTGGTGGCAGTGTTGGGGGCAGCACAGCAATTTTCGATGAAAAAAAAAACTGATTGGAGGCTTGGAGACAAACCTTCTTCAATACCCACTACTACACGGTTGATTGATTTTGACAATTGATTTCAACATTATTTATTTACTTGTAGTACTTTTATTTCTCGTGCTAGAGTTCTTTTCTCAATGCAACACAAGGATGCAGGCGATGTTATCCATTGTTTTAACCATTAAAAAAAAATATTAACTGCAAACTAAAAAGTTTATATATATATTTAATAAAATAACTTAAAAATTATATGGATTAATAAATAATAGTAAATTTATTAATTCCAATCAAAGATTGAGTTGACAAGCTAAGATAAATATTTTATTTTAAAAAAAATATATTTGTTTTAGTTTGAAATTTAATCTCTAAAATTTTTATTGATTTTAATCATTAAAATTAAATTTTATTTTATCAAATTAAGCATTAACTCAACAAAAAAATAAACTTAATATGAAAATATTAAATTGGAAATAAAAAAAGTCAAGTGCAAAAAAATAAAAAAATAAAAAAACATTGTGAGTAACTATTGCAATCTACAATGGGTTATGTATTTTTTTTCTATTTTGTACTTCCATCATTTTATCTTTAAATATTTTATTCATCTTATATGTTCATAATTCCAATTATTATTTTATGGTTTAATGAGCATTAATTTTATAAAATTGAACTGTAATTGTTAAATAAAAAACAAAATGATCCAATAAAAAAAATGTGAATAAAAAAAATTTAGTCAAATTTACAAAATCAAACTAGAATTATTAAATAAAAAATAAAAAAAATTAAGTTAAAAAATCAAGATGAAAATAAATTAAAAATTAAAAATCTTGAGGGGATTCATGGTTTCACCTTCAAGATTTTTAATTGTATTGGAGGCCTCTCTCCAACATCTAATAGCCAGTATTTGTGGCTATTACGCTATTGGCCGAAAAAGTCAACTCTGTTTAGATTTGTGGTCTTATCAAGTGAGAGTCTCATGTTGGTTCCTTTCTTCTAGAAGGTTGACAGAGATATTTTTGGATCCATCCTCCACAAAAGTCATCGTCGATAGGTACTCCACGCTACTTGAAATAACACCAACAACACATTCTTTTAAATTATTGTTGTTTATATAATGATTACTAAAAATTTATATTATTGTTAATTTTAGGGTTTGTGGGATTAGTTAAGGTATATGCAAGCTGACCCGAACATCCACGTTAAACTAAAAAATAAAAATTATTATCCATTTTTGACAAATATGCCGAGCCCTTTACACCACAATCATTCATTTATTAGTAATTAACTAGATTTTTTTTTTTACTTTGGGGTTAGATATTATTTTTAAATAAAAAATTATATATATATATATATATGTTTTTTTAATATATTTTTATTGCTAACAAAATTTGAAGTAAAAATTAAAAATATTATACATACATATAAATAAACTATCAAAAATAAATAATGTTATCCACGATGTTTTGTATGAAAATAATCAATACTTTTTAGTTTTTAAGTTAATCATGTATAAAGTTTAGCATTAAAATGAGCGATTTACATTTAATTAATTAGACAATTTTAGTAGTTTCCCCTTTCCCAAAACTTTATAAATACGATTATAAATTAATTAACTTTATAAATATGATTTTTTTATTTTAATTGTTGTCATTATAAAAATAAATGCCACGTTAGCTATTTTAAAAGTATTTTTTATTTAAAAATATATTAAAATATTTTTTTATTTTTTATAACATTTCATCTAAAAAAGTAATTTAAAATTAAAAATAAAAATTCTTAAAAACAGACATTGTCAAACAACCCGTTAAGATAAATCTCTAACCCAGTTGCAGTTACCTTTTTCATTTTCCCACCTTACCCTCAACCTGTTTTTGAAAACTCTGGTCAGAGTGGCCCATTCTGTAATTCCAGGAAAACGCAAGCCTGATTATTATCAAACATCTGGACAGAAATAGCCCTGGACACCACCTTCGAACCGCGCTTTTTTAAGCCCCGGCTCTGTCTCACTTGAGAAAATTAAAGAGAAGAGAAGAGAAGAAAAACATGGAACTGATACACGGATTTCCATTACTGTACCAGCAATTTACGGCTTTGTTCAAGAAAAACCTGTTGCTTTCATGGAGAAACAAGAGTGCAACGTTCCTGCAGCTCTTCTCTTCTTTCTTCTTCATGTTCTTGTTGTTCGGTATCGAGAAGGCATCAGATTCTCGCTCAAAAGCAACGACAGGGTACAAAACCGTGACGAATCCACAGCCTATGTGGGAATCTCCCATCCCTCCTTGTGAGGAAAAGTTCTACGTTAAAATGCCTTGTTTTGATTTCGTTTGGAGTGGAAATGATAGTTCTAGAATTGGCAATATCGTGACAGCCATCATGAATAATAATCCTAATAGGCAAATTCCCCCTGGAAAGGTATCGGGTTCTAGCTCATTACAAAAACCAAATCTCTCTCTCTCTCTCTCTCTTACTTACTTGTGATTGTCACAATAAATAAATGCTATGGTAATCTGAACTGGGTTTTTGGAAAAATGAAAGAAGAGGATGTTGTTATATATGGGAATTTCTTTTGTTATAATTGTTTTTACTCTTCTGGTATTGGATTTATGATGGTTCGATTTGCTGTGTTATAGGACTATCAGTTACTAGACATAATCGGGAATACTATGAAGGAAAAAGAATTCAAAGTAATCCAATCTGTTTTTTTTTTTTTGTTCGTATGCAGGTTAAATCATTCAAGACACCAGAGGAAGTAGATGATTGGCTTTTTAGAAATCCTATGCAAGTCCCAGGAGCTTTGCATTTTGTGGATGTAAGCCCCAGTTTAATCACCTATGGTCTACAGACTAACTCTACTCCAATTGCTCGGCGAGGCCATTATGAAGATCCCACCTTCAAATTTCAAATTCCACTTCAGATTGCTGCAGAGCGTGAGATTGCTCGGTCTATTATTAAAGGTCTGAAATCTTTAATCTGCCAGATTTTTTATGTAGAAATTGCTTTAGATACACAAATTTCCTTCTTTTCTTTAATAAAATCATGTGAAACAAACAGTTTTTTTTTTTTTTTTGACTGAAACTCTGGATATTGTCCAGTTCCAACCTTTACATGGAGTGTCGGACTTACGGAATTTGCACACCCTGCAAAAGCTACCTTTTCTGCGGTGGCTACAGTAGGACCTGCCTTTTTCCTGGCATTCACCATGTTCGGATTTGTGTTGCAAATCAGTAATTTGGTGGCCGAGAAAGAGCTCAAACTTCGCCAGGTATTTGCGATCTGCTGTCTAGAGTTAAACAAGCTTATAGATTGTTGATGTATTCTTTATATTCTAATTATAGTTTATTTATTGGTTCATTTTCATCTTCTTCACAGGCAATGAATATGACTGGTCTCTATGAATCTGCATATTGGACCTCATGGATCATATGGGAGGGGATTATCACGTTTATTTCATCACTCTTACTGGTTCTTTTTGGAATGATGTTTCAGTTCGATTTTTTCAAGAAAAACAGTTTCGGAGTTCTGTTCTTTGTGTTCTTCCTTTTCCAGGTCAACATGGTAAGATAACTTCTTCTTCATCTGTAGGCTGGTGTCAGTATTTTTAGTATATAAGTTTATTCATATTAACCCTTTTACTGTCTTTTCTCACTTGTGATGCTAGATTGGTTTTGCCTTCATGCTGTCGACCTTCATCAGCAAGGCCTCTTCAGGCACAACAATGGGTTTCTCCATATTTATAGTTGGTTTTATGACGCAGGCAGGTTTCTCAAATAAAAATCAAAGAATAGGAAATGTTTTATAAATGAGATTTACTCCTAACCTAAGACCGTCTCTAAGACAAACCCCTTTGAGATTTTGATGCTGGAATACTGTGAGTTTCGTTGTGGTAATTGATCTCATTTGTCACTGCAGATTATTACAATAGCTGGATTTCCATACAAAAAAAGCATTAGTGCTTTCTTGCGCCTCATCTGGTCATTCTTCCCACCAAATCTTCTTGCGAAAGCAGTAAATGTGCTATCTGATGCAAGTAGCACTCCTGAAGCTCTCGGAATTAGCTGGAAAGGACGATCAAAGTGTCCACCTGACGTTGATGATTGTGTGATGACAATTGTATGTAATCGCTTTGCTCACCCTGAGTAGAACACGAACGACGCACACACAAACACCAAATATTAATGTGGACTAATAGGCCACAATATCATGCATTCTACTGAGAACTCGTGCCTTTGCATCAGTTCTCTCGTAATTAATCTTCATCTCCTTTTGTTTTTATATTCTTACTCTTAATTTCTTCCATTGTCGATTGCTGTTTGTAACTCATATTTCCTTGGCAGAATGATGTTTACACATGGCTCATATGTCTGTTCATTCTCTGGTTTGCTTTGGCAATCTACTTCGATAATATATTCCCAAATGTATCTGGTGTGAGAAAATCTGTATTTTACTTCTTCAAGCCCGGGTATTGGACAGGGAAAGGTGGAGACAAAGTCGAAGGTAATGGTCTCTTTCTTTAAATATATATATATATATATAGCAAGGATACGTAATTAAGGAAAAGAGAACTCTACTTCAGTCGATGTCTCATAGCTCTAGCTAGGTCTTATTGTTGGCTGACTAATATTCTGACTGTGTTCTTCCTCTATTGTCCCAGAGGGTGGCATGTGTAGTTGCATAACTGATATCCCGCAGCAAGAGCATATTGTTCCAGATGATGAAGATGTGCTTGAAGAGGAGAACATCGTCAAAAATGATGCAAAAGACGGCACAGTAAACCCAGATATTGCAGTTCAGATACGTGGACTTGGAAAGACGTATCCTGGGGCTACACATATTGGTTGTTTCAAATGCAAGAAGACTTCACCTTACCATGCTGTTAGGGTAAGCAATTCCTTGCCAGCTTATGGGTACCATGCTGGTTTGAGAGGGCAGAAGAAATCTCCCTCGTTTTCTTCTTTCCTGTTCCGATACTAGCTATTTTACCTGCAGGACTTGTGGGTCAACTTCACAAAGGATCAGTTGTTTTGTCTTCTTGGACCCAATGGTGCTGGAAAAACTACAACAATCAATTGCCTGACCGGCATAACACCTGTGACCGGCGGAGATGGTAATATACTCTCATTTCACAATCACAATTACATTGAAACTGCCTTAGAAGTTCACTTCAATAGCTACTTTGCATAAACAGCCTTGGTTTATGGACATTCCGTTCGAAGCACGGTTGGCATGTCAGGCATTCGGAAAATTATAGGAGTTTGTCCACAGGTGAGCTCTCTGCATATTCTCAACAGTTTGTAAGCATGCCCCCATGAGCTATTTGCTAATTGGTCTATCGAGACTAAAATCTTAACATCTTTTTATAGTTCGACATCCTCTGGGATGCATTGTCTGGTGAAGAACACCTCGAACTCTTTGCGAGCATTAAAGGTCTCCCCCCGGCTTCAATCAAATCGGTATGTGATATATGAACCTGAAAACTCAACCAGTCATCCTGATCTTTGTAGTCATAATTTGTTGACCAACAACTGTGATAGAATTATTCACTTTCATACCGGTTCTTCTCACTTAAACATTCTAAATAACCATCGTCTGTCCTTTTCATGGACTGCAGGTTGCTCGAGAATCGTTGGCGCAGGTGAAACTAACCGAATCAGCCAAAGTAAGAGCCAGGAGTTACAGTGGAGGAATGAGGCGCCGTCTGAGTGTTGCAATATCCCTTCTTGGTGACCCGAAGTTAATCATTTTGGATGAACCGGTATGGAGATTCAGATACTTCGAGTCATAAAGACATTCATTTGATATATTCGTTAAACTATCAATTTATTTAATTTCTTATTGATCTGCAGACTACTGGTATGGACCCAATATCAAGAAGGCATGTCTGGGATATCATACAGAACACAAAGAAAGGTCGCGCCATTGTTCTAACAACTCATTCGATGGAAGAGGCTGACATTCTAAGTGACCGTATAGGAATTATGGCCAAGGGTAGGCTCCGATGCATTGGAAACTCGATCAGGTTGAAGTCAAAGTTCGGCACTGGTTTTATTGCTAATGTGAGATTTGGCGATACCAATGGTGGACATACTCCTGCCCGCACGCCAGTAGATACTTCATCAGTTCATCACGAGGCTGTGAAGAAGTTCTTTAAATCTGTATGTTGAACGCTTGACCGAATTCAACAGATTCATTTAAATTCCAGAATCATTTTTTATTTTTTTCTGATTTTGTTTTTCACAGCATTTGGATGTAACACCAACAGATGAGACCAGATCCTTCTTGACTTTTGTCATTCCTCATGATAAAGAGAGCGTTTTAAAGGCAAGCAATCCTGATTTGTCTCCTTATTCCCACCATTGTTTTTCCTTCAGCATTTCAGATTTCTCAATTTACTAATCATTTTCATCAGCACAAGTGTACATCTCTATGAAGATACTCTGAAGCTTATGCAACTTCTTTTTACCTTCTCCAGCGTTAAAGCATTTTCCAACTCTTTCTATATTTTTTTCATTTCCTCTTTACATTCAAATTCCTCAACAGAATTTCTTCGCGGAGCTTCAAGCTAGACAGAGAGAATTCAACGTATCAGACATCCAGCTTGGCCTTGCAACTCTTGAAGAGGTCTTCTTGAACATTGCCAAGCAAGCAGAATTAGAAAGTGCTGCAGCTGAGGGGAAGATGGTTACTCTGGACTTAACTTCTGGAAAGTCTGTTCAGGTAGGCACAGCTCGTGTCATTTTTTCATTTATGTAGCAAGCAAAAATCAATTGTAATTTTTGTGCTTGAATGAAAATGCAGATTCCCGTGGGAGCTAGATTTGTAGGGGTCCCAGAAACAAACTCGGAGGAGAATCCAAGTGGCACTATGGTTGAAGTATACTGGGAGCAGGATGATTCAGGGTCACTCTGCATCTCTCGCCACTCTGCTGAAATGCCTGTGCCTTATAATGTTCAGCCATTGCGTTCAGAACCGCAACTGTTGGCCAGAACAAACATACTAGGAGGCCAGAGGAGAGGGCCAGTTTATGGATTGGTCTATGATTCCGATCAGATTATCACTGCTCAATCTTGTTAATGCAAATCCTTTGTGGACGGCTCCTATATTCATATATATATTTGAATCCTGCTTTATTTATTTGTAACACACTAGTGGGTAGGCAGTATACTCGTTTTTGTTTATCTTTTTTGTATTTAATCCTTCGTGAATATTTTGGATTTATTCCACGGGTATTGATTTTATTTTTGAGCAACATGAGTTTGTTTTCATCTTCACATAGTAAATAATATCATTTCAGTGGTCCTTGAAATGAAGTTAACTGATGAGGAAAAGAAGATGGAGGCATCGACTGGAGATTTTCTAACAGAGGCCTTTAGCAGGGAAAATCAACAGAAAAATTACACTATGAACCACCCAAAATCATGTCCAAAGCAAGCTCCAATTAGAAAATAATGCAAGATTTTTTGCAGAGTGAAAATTAAAAACCTATGATGTACATTCATTCACTCACAAACAGCCACGGCAGAAGACTAGAGAATTCAGAGCCAACACACTGTTACAACATGATCTTGCACCAAAGATGTAATAAGATAAACCACAGATGAAAACAAGAGACCTTATGCTATCTCCTTAAAGGTGGCGATGTTCCACAATCACCTCCTCCACTCTGGTTGGGCTCCCTTCACTGCATAACCAAAAAAAAAGAGGAAGAACAGCTTAGTCAAGTTCATATTGTACAACAAAATTCAGCTCTTAAAGTTTACAAGAAGGTGAATTGCTCATGTCTAATAGAAAACAGTTCTAATTAGTGATTCTGATAACAAATTGAACATTTACTCAATTGAAATATCTTCTAAAAGTGACAAGATAAACTTTCATGTTTAGCTGAAGTTCCCCAAGACAATAGGCAATTTCACACGGTATTAGATTTTAAGGAGACTTGGAGCATTGAAACCTGACAAATACAAGCTGATTGATCCCTTATAACTAACTATAATGCTTGGCAGCTAAAACTTGCACAACAATTGCTCAATTATTTTCACTACTAAATCAAGTATGCATCCATTAAAAAACAAGACTCGTTGATTTTAGGGGCAAGCAAACATTTTACCATTTCCATCTCTCGAAGATAATAAAGACCTATCACTCTTGTTCCCTCCTTTGCCACTACCATGAACTGCTCTTTGCGTCCTCGGGGACTCGGAGCTGATTTTGCTATTAGTTGAAGATGGCAGAGAATGACGCCGGGTGACATTATTTTTCTCAACCCCATCTTGGCTAAATCTTGGGGAACCTTGTGCTCTCAGTTTTGCCTTTGCAGATTCAGTTGCTGCCATATAGCTAGGGAGGGAAGGACTGCTCTGTATCCCATTCTCAGCACGTTCTGGTTTCACTGCAACTGAAGCTTTCTTTGCAGTTTTGTGATTTTCATTGATTGTTGGATCATCCTTGTGTTTGGACTGCCCATTTAGTTGAGGAGTATTCTCACCTTTACCACCAGTATCAACTGAAGCTTTAGATTCTACTACAGCTTGATCTTCATGTGATGATTCCAATGCCTTGATCGTTTCTAAAGGCTCTTCAGCAGTCTCTGCATCAGGCAACGTGGACATCAAGTTTGGTTCATTCTTCGCCACATCAAGCACATTGGGTGTTGTCATGGTAGTTTCTTTCTTCATCTTCTCAGCAGAATTACTCGAACTCCATCCCAAAACATTATCACCTGAAGTGCCAGATACCTTTTCCAGAGTTTGCTTTGGCTTTTCAATTTCAACCTCTGAATGAGCAGAGTTTTCTACCACAAGGTTATTAACCTTTCGTAAGTTGCGTTTTACCTTTTCAAGCTCAATTTGCGGACTTTCCTGCACTGAATCAGCTGGATGGCTTGAAACTTTCCTCTGATTGCGCTTGGGTTTCTCAAATTCAGAGGTTGCTTGTACCGAGGTACTATCAAGATTTGCTGCGGGGACCCTCCGAACACTGCGCTTCGGCCTACCAGTTTCAGCTTCCACTATTTGACCATTACTATGCTTTCTCTGAGTTTTTGAATAAGGAATTTTCTTTGCTTGGGGAACTGGTTTCCAGAAACGGGAAGCTGTCCAGCATTCTAACCAGTTTGCAACCGAGTTTGGCTCCACAGAATCATAGGGGAGTTGCAAAGGCATCACAGTAGGTGATGAAGCAAGAAGCTGGAAAAACAGTCCCATCAGAGATCAAATGGAAAGGGTTGTTATTAAAAATCATGCATGTTTTCTAATTGATAACTGCTAAATATCCTTGATCCCAGTGCAGGCACCACAAATGGAAAGGGTTGTTATTAAAAATCATGCATGTTTTCTAATTGATAACTGCTAAATATCCTTGATCCCAGTGCAGGCACCACAAATGGAAAGGATTGTTTAAATCCATGCATGTTTTCTAACTGATAACGGCTAAATTTCACCACAAATACTCTTGCAGAACCTTTCATGTTTATTTCATTTTTATATGCAGAAAGCTCTGCACACACATAGAACCAAGTTACATGGAAGATGCAACACCTGTCCCTTTATCATATACAAAAGACTGGAGTGAACTGTTCCTTCAGGATCTCATAAAACAGGCCAAAATGACGATATTCATGGCATTTCTTATCACTAAATAATATGTCTGAATTACCAAATTTTGCAAACATCCTTGAAAACAATTGAATTTTGAGGATAGGTATCCCTCTTATTAAGATTTCATGCCTAAAAACTTCCTTTATGAGAGAACACAGATTAACAGAAATAGATATGAAATCTAATTATGTGATTGTCAACCATGACTACGAGTTACTCATGAAAATATTGAAAACCATTTCTTCAATATCTTTATAAGATCACAAAAAGATGTGGTTCAGCAAATCAAGATCATAATGCTAGGCCAAGAAGAGATTGTGGCCTTTTTTATTACAGGAAAATAAGAAATATGGGATTTTATATCTGTAGTAATATTTTGAAAGGAAAGATCAGTTGAAGGGGGAGAATAAACTCCCAGCCCTCTAAAGGATTTTTGACTTAGAAGTTAGAACTATATACCAAGGCCTACTTAATAGTTTTTCGCTATTGATGAGTTCTAAGTTTTATGCATTAATTGTGGAAGTAGTTCATATGATATATAGGAAAAAGAATTTGGAATTTTCTGTTGCATTTGATCAATGGCTGGTACCCCCTTGGTGCTTATGTACGCAGATTTTTATGCTTTATATATCAGAAGTAAAAAGATAAATAAAATCAAATCACAGTTCCTTGCATTAAACTTGCCATGGTGGTTGTTCTTTTTTCTCCTAGAGAATAGTCGGGGTTGTTATCATGAAGCCAGATAAGCACTCACATTAGTCCTAACAATATCTGGTTTCATTAAGGTTTTTGTTGATTCTATTTATAACCAAAAGGAGCTTTTTATCATTGGAATGATAAGCAAATAAATAAAATCATAAACACATAGAAAGCACATCCTGGGGCTTTTCTTAATTTTTCCTTCTAGAAAGGCTTCCTTCTGTACAAAATTAAGCCACTATGTAAAGTAATACAACCAAATCATTGTTCTATCCATACCTTGCGAACAAAAGCATTCGATGACAGCTTGGCTGTTTGGATAACAACTCCATTAGAATCTGCAAGGGTGCCCTTCTGATACACGAGTGAAAGCAGAATTAATGATGAAAATCGAACAAGCAAAACAATCAACAATATAATTTGACCAGCTACAAGAAAGATAAGTAAATAAAAAGAATTGGAGACTCACAGACAATTGTTATTCAGAACTACAGTAAGCACTATGATTCAGAAAGACATTGAATGACAATATGTTTACTTAACCTTGTGTATTTTCTTTAAAACTAGTTAAATTTACTACTCTTGGAAGAACTGAAACAAAAATGAATCATACTCGTATTCACTTTTCAGGGAATGCATGGGTCCAAAAATCTCATCTAAGATTTCCACAGGATAGCGCTTGACAATAAACAAAATTGAAACCCTGAAATTTTGGTAGCCTTGATAATGGATGAAACCTGACAATAATAAACTGTTTAATGGTCTAAATTCTTAAACAATAAGGCTGATTATTTGTTATTCCTATTCGTAGACATTCTTTAAGAAAGAAGTTTTAATTCTGAGTTTACACTACAGTCCCATGCCACTTGGAAGTGCCACAAGTCCACCAAAAGTGCAATAAGAAGAAGGAAAACTAAATTCATATACTTGACTCAAATATCAGATTATTCTAAAAGAGGTACTCGAATAAGCCAAGAGGAAAGACATTTTCCCAATAATTGCACAAGGAAAGATGAGTGATTGTTGGTTTGGTTTTTCAAGAATTTACCGGTGGCTTCACTAGGCTACATATTTTATGAACCTCATTGCCAATCTCTGAATTCCTAACCACTGTTCCTCGCACAAGTGCCTGTAACTTGACAACTCCCAGCACACAGCAGAGAGTAGCAACAGCTTGCCTTCTAACCAAGTGTCCACGGATAAGAGCTTGAAGCCTTATTATGCCTTTAAGAGCCCGATATGCCCGACGAGCCTTCACAAAATAAACCTATATCAGTGATTGTATAACCTCTACAAAACATGATTTGACATGCTGTGTCAGGAAATAGCAAAAAAAATTGCAACAGCTACAACAAGAAATGGATAGAAGATCAACTAAGATCCATTTCAGCAATTAGAGATTTAGTTAATGCCACCCTCATGCTAGCTACACCACATTAGGGGCATGAGAACACTGCATATAGACCCGAACTAACTCCATGAAGGCCACAATTAGCCATCAACCTTTGGGCTTGGACTAGGACAACCGCAGGCAGTTGAGCCAACCCTGCATACCTGGTACCTAGTCTGACCCTAAAGGTCCATGAAGATGGCCACCATTCATGCACCTATCTGCCTGACCCTAAAGTCAATGAAGGTGGCCACAAGTTAGACGCCTATCTGCACACTGCAATGTAATGCTTCACCACCAGGCTAATTTTACAAGATTCAATAACTTTTTTTAAGCAAAATGAAGACCCATAAGAACAAAATGATAAGCCAAAGAAAATGATCCATATAAAACTGTATCTAATTTTAAAGCAATTGTGTTTGTGCAGTAGGTGAAACAAAAGCTTGAAAACAGATGCCACACAACCATTACCAAAAGCAAGAAAAGTAATTTTAATAATGTTACGACAAATTAGTTAAATATCCACAACAGTAATAATAAAATAACAGAAAAAATACCAAGTAACCCTTAAATGCAGCTTGTGCCACTGTTGCAGCTTCATCAAGCCTTATTTTTTCAGCACTCGATGGTGCATCATCAAGAGTGTACACTTGAGAATAATTTGCATCTTGATTTCCAGTTGACAATATACCCCCATCATGTGATAATTCTGTAGTTTCCCTGCTCTCTGGTTCTAACATCCTTTCAATGATATTAGTGCTAGTGGGGGTTGTTGTCTGCATGACCACAGGAGGAACTGAGGTCACATCCGCTTCCACGGCCCTGACAGCAACCAATGTCTCTTTCTCATTCGCGGGTCTCTGCACATGGATCCGATCAAAGTTCAGAAGCAGAATTAGTAGGTACATTTTTGTTCGGATATAAGAGCTTGTCTTTTGGAGTACAGTATCGTTACCAAGAATGTTCGCCTTAATGGGAACAACACAGCGAGGATCAAGAGTCAGTTTATAGCAATGATCAAGAGTTGAGACCAAAAAATAATAATAATAATTACATGAAACTATGTAAAGCTGAAGTTGTACCAACATTATCTTCTCTTTTTTTTTCTTCCAAACTAATTGCATGATAGATGATTGAATCAAAGGTTGCGAAACTTAAGGCAGGCAATATGATATTAACAAGGAGTAACTGGGTACTAATTATTACCTCCCTTCCTTTCACAGTGAAAGATTTGGAAGACTTCTTTCCAAACAAAACAGTCTTGATCCATTTTGCAGGTGATTTTCTTCCCATAGCAGCTGGATAAACAGGAGCAGAAACCCCTGCACCCGCCACGTGTCAAGCATTTATAAACTGCAAACTCGGAGAAAACATAATCCTTTCCCTTTCTTTTTAATTTATTTTTTCTAACAAGAAAACACACTCGCAAAAACACTCGAACCAGACTAGCTGTGTTCTAAGGAAAATAAAAATTAGAAAAGCAAAAGGAGTTGGATATGAACCAGATCTGTAAGTTACCTGACAAATGTGCTTCTTTTAAGACCACAAATCTATCATTCCCTTTCCTTAATGCATCAAAACATTACCATTTACGAACAACAACAATCTCAGCTTCAATTACAAAATCAAAAATCAAAATAATAAAAAAAACAGTGAGAGAGTTAGTACCGTCCGTCAGTGAGTATAGAGAGCTTGAGAATAATGGAAAGACAGATGCCTCTGTGATCTATCGAAAGCTGCTGCTGCTGCTTATTCTTTTTTCTTTTGCTTTGTTTTCCTTTGCTTTGCTTTGCTCTCTCCCTCTCTCTCTCTCGTCTTTACTCTCTGTACTGTGACTCTGTACTGAACAATTTTTTAAAAAAAACAAAAACAGAAACCTAGGATTAAACTTCAATTTTGCCCTTATAGATTCTTCAACATTCTACTTTCACCCCTGTATTTCAAATATTATCAATGTGAATCTTCTAGTTGCATATTATTCCAATATTACCCCTAACCATTAAATGGCTTAAGAAATTTTAAAGGCTTTTTTTAGATATTACAATATTTATAGGGTATTTTAAGAAATAATTGATATAAAAATAGGAAAAACAAAATAAAAACATTATTAAAATTAAAAGTATGTTATTTGTAATCATTTACTATATATTGTAACTATAATTGATGTTGCAACTATAGTTGTAATTAGATAATAAAATGTTTAATATGCTCATTTGAAAATAAAAATATATTAAGATTAATTAAACATTATATTATATATATTTAGTAAAGTGTTTAATATGCTCATTTGAAAATAAAATTATATTAAGATTAATTAAACATTATATTATATATATATATATATTATTTTTACTTTTAAACATTAATATTTTATAATTATATTATAATAAATGTACTAGAACTTCTCGTATTTAAGCCTAATAGGACTAATATTAGCAAGCTTCAAACTATGAGGGTAGAAGTTGACTGTTAATGAATCTATAATTACCAAAACTAGTTTACCAAAAACCAGGCGCACCAAATTTGTAAAATAAATATGGATAAAACAACAGTTTCTTATCCTCTGCAATAGCGCTCATCTTAATATTCCTAACATCCTCGTGACTACCGATAGATTAGAATCTCTGACGGTAAAAGTGAGGGCTTACCGTTGTCGCGCATACACTGAATAAATCCTTAAAATAAAAAGCCAATGGCATCGTGCTTTTACTTCGGGAACAAGTGTTCACTGTGCAGGGTCACGGCTTCCTTATTTTTGAAGGATGGTATGGGCTTACATCTCAACCCCTCCTTCAAATGACATAATAAGTTCACGCGCTGTTTAGAGGTGTGTGCCATAGGAGCCGTTGATGAGTAGCGATACAATTAGGGTGCTAGGTGATGGGTGACTCGTGAGAGAGCAAAGGGTGCCGCGTTGATGAAAGAGGGAGGCCGGTGGTGCATGCGCACCACGCTGTACTCGTCACATGTTAAAAAATGTGGTAAAAGTTTTTTAAAAAAACAAATATATATATATATATATATATATATATATATATATATATATATAAAAATAATTTTATAAAATATATTTTTTTATAATTTTTTTATTTTTAACATAAAATATTTTAAAAAATATTAATTCAAAAATTTTATAAAAAAATTCAAAATTCAAAAATCAAATATTATTTTAAGTAGTATTTAGTATTGTAATAACAATTATTTTTAAAATATTTTTTACTTGAAAATATATTAAAAAAATTAAAAAAAAACTATCAAAACAAACATGCTTTTAAAAGTTGATGCAGGTGACTCTGCTTGTTGTTAATTGCTCGCTTTTTCTCCTTTAGATTATGAATAAGAATTTGATTTTAGTCATGATGGAATCATATATTTAAAATAGATTTTTTTCATTCGTAACACCAACCATATGGACTTTTAAGGTGCCCTTGGTATGAATTTTTTTTGTCTTAAACAATCATTTGTTTTTATTACTTTTCTTTTTCAATTTCATTTTTTTATGTTATGTTCAAACAATTTTAAGCCTGTAATTTATTTTAATTTATATGCTACATCATATTTGTGATGTTAGAAAATATCATTATATTAAATTAATACTTAATTTTGTAAAATAGGATTTTTTCCCCTGAAAAAAAATTCTTTTTTTTACTATTCATTGGATGAAAAAACTTCACTTTGGTCCTTGAAATTTAAATTTTTTTCACTTTTGGTCATTGGTTTTTAGGATTTCAAATTGTAGTCCTAAACTTTATCTTTTTATATGTTAGCCACTATAATTTAGGAGGAAAGAGAAAATGATTGATGACCACTTTTTGACCACCAAAAAGTCGATCATAGTGTCTATGAATTCGTTTTTGAGATAGAGATTGAGGGTTTGTTTAGGAGTGTGGTAGAGGTTATTTTTCAAAGTATTTTTCATTTGGAAATGCATCAAAATAATATTTTTTTTATTTTTTAAATTTCATTTTTAATATTAGCATATTAAAACGATCCAAAAACACAAAAAAAAAACTAATTTGAAGCTAAAAAAATTCAAAATTTCTCAAAAGTATGATTGGACCACAATATCAAATAGAACCTCAATAGTGGTGTGGTGTTTTCCTTTGAACATATCGTAAAAAATAGACTGGACCTGTGATGTTTTTTTACCTGGTTATTATGGTTTCTTAGAGTGATATATAGGATTTATTTTTGTTTGGAATGGTTTTTTAAGATGTATTAGTGTTTTTAAAGCCTTCAGGGTTAAAAGGAGAAGAAAAGTCAAATACTACAATCAACATGCTATGTTATTTGAGTTGTGCAAATAAAGTCTTTGAGACCATATGTTACTATATTGTGTTAAAACTTAATCTTTTAATTGATTGTGCCTTTTTGTAGTTTGATTTTTGCCTTGAAATTAAGAGATGTTTCATTATAAAAATGGTATTTGACTTTATATTTTCATCAATGCTTGGATAAATATAATGGCAAAAAATAGTCGAACTCCAAAGTGCATCATACAAAATGCTAGGAAGCAGCCCCACCCTTTTGGTTTTGTGAAAACTTTTTACCAAAACAATCATAGAAAGATGAACTTGCTTTTTTATTTCAGAAATAATTTGATGTTCACTTAAAACAAAATTCAAGCATCTTTTTTATAGAATGACAAATGAATTAAATAAGTTATCAAGCAACTCTCTTATTGAGGTGACAAAACAACTTTGAATCAAAATACATGATTTGAAAAACATGTACTAACCCTCATACCATGCCTATTTAGCCATGTTTAAGTTGTATGCATAATGACATGTTGTGAATTTACTAGTCATGGACTCGCAAAACGCAGTCCTTTAGAAGTCCAAACCATTACATTAGATGAGGTCAAAGTTTATCAATTTTAACCGCTTGCACTTGAAATAAGAAAAAACCATCTTTGTTATCCCTTGTACATTTTATATATATATATATATCCCTTGTAGTCCTCTTTGTAGTCCCCTTTGAGTCTGAGTGAAATTTTCTTCTTAAAAACCTTGAGTGGGATCACACCTCATATATAAGGTAAGTGAAATATCAAAAATTAAGAAAAGTCATGAGAAATTCAAAACCAAAAAAGCCCAATAAAATCCAAATACTAGGAGGCATGCCCACTTAAAAAGAAAATGACAAAGTCAAAGTCAAAACCAAATAAGGGTGCCTCACCAAAATAATTAAAAAAAAAAGCAAAT
>Ga0307511_10002773_pt1 | contig 18210 bp, 14 predicted proteins | sample 13_EM_MG_FD_200266 | JGI IMG/M metagenome (GOLD analysis project Ga0307511, IMG submission 200266) | Populus trichocarpa ectomycorrhiza microbial communities from riparian zone in the Pacific Northwest, United States - 13_EM | ecosystem: Host-associated > Plants > Roots > Unclassified | place... | reverse complement strand
GCCCCTCCGAGGGTGTAGACTGCCCCTCCGAGGGTGTAGACTGCCCCTCCGAGGGTGTAGACTGCCCCTCCGAGGGTGTAGACTGCCCCTCCGAGGGTGTAGACTGCCCCTCCGCGGGTGTAGAGACTCCTCTATATAATACCCTCCGTCTAGGTCTATAGGTTCAATAAGACATTTGCACCGACTGCACTTGAGCATACTCTACTACTTTTATCTCCATATCACATCGCTAAGTGAAGTGAAACCTTGTCGGCCACACATCAATACAAGGGCTTCTTTGATGTCCGGGTAAACTTTAGAACAGAGGTGGTACGGGGACTTTACAACAAATTAATACCTAACCTAGTAAAGGTTACTCCAAGTATAGGGAGTAGCTTCGCTAGCTACTAGCTCACGAGGCATTTCTTGGTAGGTTTGCTCCAAAACAGGGAGAGGGGTTATGACATATAGTATGGCATGTACTTATAAAGTGGTCTGGATTTTAGACTAGCATCAACCATATTTATTCAGCTGGTAATAAACAAATCAAACGCCAATCTGCATTAGAAATGTGGCTGTGGAGGGGTGTGGACCTCACCCTCCTGTATATTCATCCCCAGTCTCGCGTGCTGACCCTCTGCTCTCCTTTCCCACTCCCTTCCTCTATCCTCTTCCTCTCGTGCTTCCTCATCATTGCGTCGGCCAACCCCCGCCCCTCCAGCCTCCCCCATTGGCTTCGGTGACAGCACATATCACATCTGGAGATGCCTGTATGCCAACTCCTCCGATCCCCGCTCTTGGAACCAATCTTTATTTCAATTATCCCAACTCTGCCTTCCACTCAAGAATTTCCTTACCATGGGTGCCCACGTCCCTCCCTCTTCTGCCCCAATAATCGACCACAGCCGTGTGTGGCTTGGCCATTTTCATTAGCCCCACTATGAACATTAAATGCTCCCAGGACTGGCACCATTAATCTGAGGGGTAACGGTTCTTTCTCTTTGTGTCTGTTGCAGTCTGCATAGTTCACTTGCGCATGATAGGGGTAAATTTAGTCTGGTTGGCAGGGTAAATTCTACATTGCAGCTGGAGGGTTTCGGGAAAAGTGATTGTAGATTTATTAAGCTGCGATAACTTTGTGGTGGCTTGCACATGGTCCCACCGGCAGCGGATAACATAACACGTAATCAGGAGTAAATCACTTAACTCCAACAAAGGAAATACATAGTAGAGTGTTACAGTCATTGGTTCATTTCATGCTCTCGTTACCAAAGCTATCACCGATTGAGAACAGACAGAGAGAGTTGGACACAATATTATGGAGAAGAACAAATAATCCCCGGTTTGTAGTTTAGACCCATGCCGCGCTTATGAGTACCAAAATTGATTGAACTAGTTGCTTACGCCCTTACTATGAAACCTAAATACTGTTGAGCCCATAATTCCCCTTTGTTACGTTTTACGCCCCGACGCTGATGCTTGCAATACCTGATTGCAGTGTTTGTTATCCTTGATTCGCCGTTTGCGTTCCTTCTCTTGGTTTCTCCGGGTTCTACGGGGCAATCTTTCGCTGTTTATGCAGGAGCGTGTAATCACCGTTCCTCGCTATTTAATCTCCCGTCTCGTGAAATCACCATGGACTGGCTAAGAAGTTACCTACGCAAGAAGATATGTAATAGTGATAAGGCCACGTGGCGTCATCACATGGTCGTAAACAAAGGAAGGGAGCTTTGTGTGCCAAGTCACTAAACACCAAGACAAAGATGCTGGTCACTTACGATGCCTCATCACTCCAGGAGAGGTTTCTTTATCAACAACGGAGCTGAACTCGACAATTCCAGGCGAGAAACTTCATTTCCTGCATCGCAATCTCCTATCTCAAAATGCCTGCTTCCGCTAGCGAGGAGGACGCAATTTCCAACACCCCGAAAACGGTGGGCGCACCGGACACCCCCGATGCTGTGAAAAAACCCAACAACAAACATCCTCACAACTGGAGGCGTGCAGATGTTCTAGCATTCCTTGTAGCCAATAAAAACGGGTACGATATCGACGACAAGCACATCAAAGTCATCGAGAAGAATGAAGTTACTGGACGAGGGCTCTTGCAACTTAGCTTAAAAGACCTCAGCGACGCTCCATACAACTTGCCAGATGGAGTAGCCCGTGGAATCGTCGCACTTGTTAACAGTGTGAAACGTAAGTTTTTTCTTCTAACCGAGATTCGCATTTCTGCACCAGTTTGCATAATTGAAAACATTGCAACGCTTCTGGCATTTTTCCACATGATGCTGATGATCCTTTTTCAAGCTGCCCCCCAATCTGTCTTCATCATAAATGCCGAAATGGGGAAAAGCAAAAAATCGTTTTCCTTACCGATTGATCCGTGGTATGCCACCTTGTCAGATCTGATCCTGCGTTGCTACAATGCGCTCGGTCCTATCGAAATAGGAGTAGAGCGCTTTGAGCTCTCATACCGAGGGATGGGTGACGGGAACTGGGCTCAGCTGATCGATGATATCACCTTGCGCTACATCCTGCAGAGATCAACAGCTGATAGGGAACGGGTACTGAATATCAAATTGGAAATGTCAAAGAAAGAAGATTTTTGGGATCTTACAGGCCCGGAAGAGAGCCCGTTCGCGAATCTTACGGACCCCGATGAAGTGCTGTTGAAACTCGGTGTAGGAGGCTCACTAGAAACAATACAGAGATTCTTTCCCAGAGCAATCGCTCTACCAGACAATGATAAGGATTTTGAGCATTGCATAGAGGACATTAAGCATAAGCTCCGAGGTTTTGGGGATGGATTGGGGCTAGGCGGAAGACACCGTCGAGAGTTCGTGTCAACGGTGCTGCTCGCCGCGGTATTACTGGTTCCGGGTACCAGGCTCGATGTCAAAAAGTCGCTCATAGGCGACGAGAAGCAGGAAATTCTCGATTATAGCGTCTTGAATGGAAGTGACATACTATGTAGGATCTGTCACGCCAGGGAGAGCAACTTGGTGGAAAGCACCGCAATGAACCTCATGCAGTGTAAGGAAGCGCTACAGCAAAATAAGCGCAAAGGGAATCGAGGGGATGAATTCGACTATATCTATGGCATCAGCACCACTGCAGAAGTATGGCGGTATATAATGCTTACAAGTGAAGGCGAAGTGTACCGGACGGCATATGTTCACCATCTCCCCCTGGATACTGCATCGATTGAGGATGATCAAAACCTTCGAAAGAGCGTGAAGGAAATCGTTGTAACGATCGCGTGGATGTTGCAGGATCGGGCTCAGGGAGACGGGCCGTCTGCTAAAAGCGAGCGCGTAATTCAAACAAAGGTCAGGGATGACATTGGGGTGACGGGGCGAAATATCGAGGATAATAAGCAAGTGAGGAAAGGCACTGGCGTGACAAGGCGAAAAACTGTTGGTAAGACTCAAGTGAAGGCGGTAACAACTAATATCGAGGATGACACTGGAGCAAGGCGATCAAAACGTAAACGAAGCAACCCAAACTAGGATCCGAGCTATATTTTGTACTATTAACATTTGGTTATGATTTTCTACCTTTTTTGGTTTGAAACAAAGTTGGCATGTGTTCCTTATCTTGGGATCATGGGGAATTAAGAAAGGACATTGGCAGGGAGATATAAATGCTTGCAGGGAACAATTCATTACCTTATTGAACCTAAGTAGATTTGATTGATAGGTTCTAACTAATGTAAATGCATCACTACCTGCTGAACATTTTATTGGTTAGGGAAAGGTTGAATTATAATGAAGAAAGTCTGTATACTTTTATATATGCATGCAGCTATTCCAATCCCTGATCAAAGCTTGAGTGTATGATATGCCAACTCTCTATATCTGCACTACAGAAGGCTAAGTTTGCACTAAAAGCTTATATTAATATATAGGTATTGGATTATATATAGACAAATATATCACTTAAGGGTACATAGTCTTCTTCTACTAGAAGTAAGGGCAATGGTATCGACTATGACCTATAAGGGAACTGTTGTAGCTTACATTGTATGTCATCTAATACTGTTAATCATTCCTATTTCATCATATATATTTATTGTCTCTATATCGTATTACTGTGGTTATTTCTATTACAATATATTATTTCTATCATCTTTATCTATTTCTGTTTCCCGATTCTTATATCATATCTTACATATAGCTTACTCAGCATCTTTATACTCCCATGTTTGTTATACCATACTACTTATTTCCTACATAGTCTTATATATAGTCTGACATGCTACTTCCTTTTTAGTTACGGACTTTTCTCTATTATATTTGCTTCCAGTTAGTCAGTATCACTTTTCATAGCCTTTTCTTATATATTTAGGCTAGGATATTGAGCCGTTCTCAAGATAGAATAATCATAGCATTTACACTATCCTCTAAATCATTAATTCCTTCTATTCAGTCCATAATCTCTACTGATTCACCTCTACTTCTATACTGTCATACTCCTCTTCTATCAATATGTTATTTACCTATGATCAATTCACTTTAATAGATTATGAACTTGGAGCTCTAACCTCTTTATTACAAAAATTGACTTCTTATCTATCTCTTTTATTCCCTATGGATTTAATATCAAACCTCTCCTATTTCAGCAAGATAGCTTCTTCTTCTGCAACTGGTTCCAGTTCTAATTCTACTGCTGTATCCACTCTCTGACTTCTATTCACAATCAAACTAGACAATAACAAGTGCCTTCCTAATTCTAGTGAAGGGTACTATGAGTGGTCTAATATAATTATACTACTTCCTTTGGTTCATATCTTTGATAAACTCTTTGACAGTATATCATCTACCACTCCAGCCATGGATACTAATGGACTTCGATAATAGTAACTATAGAATAACCAAGGCAAAACACTACTAGTAAGTATAGTAGAACAGGCTATCGTTTCAATCATTACAGTATAATCTACAGCACTAGAAGCCTGATTAATCTATTAAGAATGATTTGACTAATATAATGCTATACAACTGTTCTGTTACAGCTATGATACAGGCTAGGAAGTTACCACCAACGAATGGTGGGAGGCCTGACGCTGACCCCGCTTTCCTATATATATAGATATATCTAGTATCTAGTTATTGGCACTTTGAGTAATGTTCTAAGTTCAACACTCACCCATACATGCACTCAGTTAGGCCCGAGTTTGGTAATTGCAATATCGCTCGCTCTGTTTCTCCAAATTCCCATTATTCCAACAGTATTCCCATGGTCACCGGCTCGCCCCTGACATTACATTGCTCCTAACCTCCAGGACCAGCGATATTGCTCTTTTTGCCCCTCCTATCTCTATACTGTCAGAACTCCTTTCAGAGCACTCTAGTTGCGACATTAGATTGCTCCTAACCTCTAGAACTGAGGATATTTTTCTACTCACCTCTCCTACCTCTATACTGTTGGAAGTTTATCTACTATGTTGGATTGCAGCTTATCCACATAATCACCTACCACATATAACAACTCCCACAATGCCCATACCACCTCGAATATGGCTGCAAACAACCTAAATACTGTTGCTGGATAATTACTGAATATCAGCGATATGGGAAATAATTATTTACCCCTCCTATATGCTTGTGTTGGATTGAAACCATATACTAATACCTCAGATATCCCCTGCGACCGTACAATGGATCTAGGCGAATATCTACTATGAGCGAGCCTCCTCAGACAGCGAACAGCTAGCCTCTCCAGACAGCGAACAGCGAGCCTCTCCAGACAGCGAGCACTGAGCCTCTCCAGACAGCGATCCCCCATTACCAGCAAGCAGCGAGACCCCACCGCCAGCGAGCCTCTATCACTAGCAAGCCTCTACCGCCAGCGAGCCTCCAACACTAATGAGCCTCTACCGCCAGCGAGCCTATACCGCTAGCGAGCTTGCCCTGTCAGAAAGCCCCCATCAGCAGGAAGCAACGAGCTTGCACTATATCCAAGTGCCCACCTCCGGTAGCTGTCTATGTCCAACAGTAATTCTTCCGAAATTTGGGTCTGGTGGTATACAGCATCCTACAGGATCCAGCATCCTATAGGATCGAGCATCCTGCGGCGTCCTATGGCGTCCTGCCTCCTATGGCATTCAGCGTCCTAGAACGTCCAGCCTTCTATGGCATCCAGCGTACTACAGCGTCCGGTGTACTTCAGTGTCCGGTGTACTTCAGCGTCCGGCGTACTACAGCGTTCAGCTTCCTACAGCATACAGCGTCCTACAGCACTCAGCGTCCTACAGCGTCTAGCGTCCTACAGCGTCCAGCGTTCTGCAGCGTTCTACCATACAGCAGCTATTCCGCTAGCTATTCCTCCAGCTATTCCGCCAGCTATTCCACTAGCTATTCCGCCGGCTGCTACAGTAGCCAGTCCGCCAGCTATACGACCGGCTGCTACTATAGCCAGTCCGCTAGCTATTCCGCCGGCTGCTACAGTAGCCAGTCCGCCAGCTATACGACCGGCTGCTACTATATCCAGTCCGCCAGCTATTCCGCCGGCTGCTTCAATAGGCAGTCCGCCAGCTATTCCGCTAGCTATTCCGCCGGCTACTCCAATAGCCAGTCAGCCAGCTATTCAACTAGCTATTCCGTTGGCTGCTACAGCAACTGTTCCGCTACGTCCATACTAATGGTAGTATGGCAAGCACTACCCGCTCCGTCCATATTAATGGCGAGCACTTATATCCGATGCGTCCATATTAATGGCGAGCACTATGTTTCGCTGCATCCATGCTAATGGCGAGCATTATGTGCCGCTGCGTCTATACTTGAGGTAGTATAGCGAGCACCAATCGCTGTATTCATATTGATGGCCAGCCCTCTCATTCGCTTCGCCGATACTTATGGCAAGCACATCCACTGTGTCCTATCATTATCCGACATCCAGCATCGAGCTGCATCCACCAGCAAGTGTCCAGCGTTCACTGCTCAGTGTTCAGCAGCGTCCAACGCACAGCGTTTAGCAGCACCTATCGTTGCAGAGCATGCAGTGTTTTGCATCCTCTAACATAATGTACTGCTACATTATATATTCTACGTCTGGGTACAACCTGTGGTATCCAAGAGTTAGTGTAAGACTGTATCCCAAGTGGCCAGCATCAGCTGTCTCGTCCACGGTAGACAACAGGACATGCACAATAGCACACCGGTCTTTTGGCACCACTCCATACAACATGGGTAGCAAACCTCACTCATGTATGCCAACAAGAGTCACTGATGCTCAAGTAGCCAGTGAGAGACCTACGCAAAAAGTTGCAGAAAAAACCAATGCCTTACTATGATGTAAGACCTTGCTGACGAAGTGGACTGATCACCCACTAGGCATGCACTGCATAGGGCACCAGGAGTAACATAGATTCAAGACTGATATTAACAGGATTGGAATTACAGAAGTGTGTGTGTAAGGAAGTGATAGTCTCAGTATGCTGATCTATCACGACCTCACAACTAACCCTGAACCAACATCTACTATGTAATTTCCTACTAAGTTATACTAACCTGCCTGGTTAATTATGTTGGAAGAATCACATGTAATTTCTTTAATTTCACATGTTAAATATGAGTCACCTATAACTCAATAATTTTCTATGACTCATGTATGACTCTAAGGTTATGACTCACTTAATAAGTCAGAGATGGATTTCAAATCATGTATGATTCACTACTATGGCACAGCTACAATAGTGAGTTATAGCTAGTCTTGGCATGTATTACTTACGGGCTGAAGCTCTGCATCCAGAGAAGGGGAGCAGACCTGGAGAAGAGAGAGAGAATAGTTAGATACAACAAATATAAGAGTTCTATTGGTTAATTCTAGTCCCATGAGTACTCTTACTCAGAACTTAGTAATTCAATACTAGAAACCAAACACTTAGCCTTCAAAGTACTTAGTAGTTCTGGAATATTACTTCAGGGTAATATTCCACCTTAAATAATTTAGGTCCCCAATTATATTTTTTTAACCTAAGAAAGACTTTTATAAAAGGCAGGTTTGATCACCCTAGCCTATAATCTTATGCACAAGTAGCAAAAGAAGCTACTTACAAGTACTATAACTCTATAGTGGAAAAGAAACCATAGTAGAACCAAATCTGATAGTTAGTAAAGAAACCATATACCAAAAAAAAATAGTACAAAAAGAACCTGCATAAGAAATAGAACAAAAACTTACAACAGATCTGGTCCTTTAACATAAATAAGAAAAAAACCAGTTACCTGAACTGAAAAGACTCAGTACCAAAGAAAGGCGCATCAACAAACCTAGTAGAAAATATTAGTAAAAAGCCAAAAAAGCAATTACGAAACTTACTTGCAACACTCACTACATCGCCAACAAGCACAAGAGTGATACTTGCCTTGAGGATACCTAGTATCCCAACTCCAAGAAAACCCAAGGGAAAACCACCAGTCACACCTGTCCTTACACTCCCAGTAAGGACACCATCTATACCTCTCCTGCCAGAAAGAATAAGACTCCCTAGCAGTCCAACCCTTAAGCCTTCAAGAAGTACTCCTATTGTAAGCAGGAGGAATACCCCTTAGAGTGGTATTGAGGCCATCAATAAACCTGACCTCCTTAATGTTCCTTTTCTCACCAAAAGAAGGATCAGACTTGACAGAAGAAGGCTTTGGTCTAGCCCCCATCTGCCCAAAGAAATAGTCTATAGGACCTTTATAGGAAACTGAAAAGTATTCCTCCTCATCAGGATCCATAAAAGAAGGAATAGCAGGAAGGAAACATAGCCTCCCTATATCATCAGTGGTATAATTCCTGAAGAGAGACATGTTTGCTACCTCCAGGAAAGGAAAGAAAGGTGCCAAGGGTAGCACCAAAGGAAGAAGGAAGGCCTTAAATCCTAATGAGGCAAACGTACTACTTAAAGAATTAGTACCTCTAGAAACACCTAAAAAAGCTATTTCAACAGGATTAGACATTCCAGAAAAAGATGCTGTTCAGAAAACAATTACACTAGAGGAAAAAGGATTAATACCAGGAAGGATAGTTAGAACCCCAGTAGCAACAAAACAATACTGGGATAGTAACCTGAACAAATGGAATCAATATATGAATCAAGTCCAAACATATTGCCTCCTCAACCAATATGAACTAGATATTGAAGAAATAGAATTAATTTTTCAAGCATGTTTGAACTATCTGACCTACCAAGAGGCATCAGAATTAAGCAACCATGCATTAGAAAATATGGAACTAAATGCAGGATTCAAGTTAAGACTACCTCAACCAACATATAATCCAGTAAAAGGAATACCATGGTTGGTAAAGAACTGGCCAGAAATACAACAATACCTTATGCTAGGAACCCTATATGAACTAGGAACTCCAGAAATAATAAACCCACATGTCAAAGAACTAACTGAAGAAAAAGAGAAGGAAATAGAATAGATAGATGAAGACCTATTTATCATAAAATCTCAGACCTAACTAAGAGAAGGATCAGGAAGTAGATCAAAAGATAGACGACAAACACCTTAGAAAAATGGTAAAGGAACAGAAAAACAACCAGTAACACCTCAGAAACAAAAGAAAGATAAACTCTTACCTCAAAAGAAGAAGGTCCAAATAAATCCAGAAACAGACCCAGACCCAAACAGTAGCTCAAGTAGTGATTATGAATCTGGACCTGAATCAGATAAGTCTGATAAAACAGACTCTAAAGAATCTGGAACAGAAACAGATAGGTTAGTAAGAGAAATAACACCAAGCCAGAAGAAATGGGAAAAAGTCACTGGAATCAAACAACATGCCAATAAAATCAAAGAAGATAACATCAAAAAGACAACCAGGCTTGCAAAAATAAAAGAGCCAGAAACCTTTGATGGTAAGGCAGAAAAATGAAAGCACACAATTACCTTTGATGAATATATAGAACAGTTGGTAAGATAGTTGAAATGGCAGGGCTTGGATGTGGAAAAGGAAGAAGCTTTAGAAAGGGCAAGCTTCCAATTCACTGGTTTGGCTGCCAGATGGTTGAAAGACTATAGTGAAAAAACCAAATCAAAGAAGAGGAATATTCATGGTTTTATAGTTTTCCTGAGAAAAAAGATCATTGCATCCACAGCAAGGGAAGAACTATGGAAAAGGTACAAAGGTTGCCACCAAGCACAATTTGAATAAGACAGCCGTGTCAACACATTTGCACAACATCTGCAAGACTACCAACTCAGATACAGAGACAATAAGGTTATAGGCCTTATCTCACACCATGTATTCAAAATGAAATTTGTAAATAGTCTGACCTCCCTAATTAAACAACAAGTTAAATTAGCCATTGATTGGGATATGTCATTTGAACAAATTGTCACCAAGGCAAAGCTAGTACAAGTCAATATGAAACAGACTCATAAACCCCCACCAATGATAAACCAAAATTTGAAACCAAGTCCACCTAATAAACAATGGTCAGCAGGAAAACCAATGGAATTTGTCAAGTCAGATTACAAATTCCCTACTGAAAAAAAGAAGATTGCAGCTCCTGCAGCAAAGAATAAAGGAGGACCAGGAGGACTGAATGGTAATTTCCCTAGTACTAGAAAAAGGAAAGATGACATGGCAAATGTCTTATCCTTTAGAGAAAGGGAAAAACTCAAACAGAAAGGTAAATGCTATCACTGCAAGCAAAGTGGCCATGTGGCATCACAGTGCCCACAAAAGAAACCCATGACCTCCTCATACCAAAAGTTTAGCCAACAGCAATACCGAAATAGGAATAGAAATTTCAAGGTCAAAATTGTAGCCCTTAATATAGAAATATAGCTAGCACTAATGCAAGTAATGAAAGCGCCTACCCAAAGCAGAAGCTTTATTATACCTGAAGCAAGAAAAGAAACCATTGCTGCAGAAATCACAATTAATGGATATAAGGCTCATGTATTACTAGACCCATGTATACAAGGAGGAGACCAAATATCCAATAATTTGTCCACACTATTCAAACTTAGATTAACACAAATGGAAAAGAAACCTCTAGAAAGAGCAATCCAAGGAAGCAGATCACCAATGATAAATAAAACAACAGTGCTTATCAATATACAAGGATATGAAGAAGAAAGAACCTACTATTCAGCCAATCTCAGAAATTGGGATGCTTTACTAGATGAACCAGCATTAAAAAAACTAAAAGCAATAATGAACATCCATGCCAACATGATAAGCATCCAGCCACCAAGAATGGCCAGATATGACCTCATAATGCTACCGAAACCTGGGAATGACTTAATAAGATCTGCTGCAATGTGGATGCAACCAACATGTGAAACAGCAAGTGAATCATCAGTACATCCACATTCAGATGCAGAATCAGACAGAACATCTGACTCAGAATCAATCAAAGATTATGCATATGATGAAACAGATTATGAAGACTCATCAGACAATGAGTCAATTACTGACTGAGATGAACAACTAAGACAACTAGATGAAGACAATAGATCCCTCTGTAAAATCCTAGATGAAAGAATAGATAACCTAGAAGCAAAGATGGGAGATAACAATATGATCAGAAGACAACAAGCTGAAATACACCCATGGTTAGACTATGAGTTTGATGAACTCATGGAAAACGTGGAAAGGGAAAGAAGAAGAATATTAGGGCAAGATGCCCTATACACTATCTGGGAAGAAGAAGAAAAAATTAATCCATGATAATGGGAAACATGGTCTGCCATAGATTATGAACCTGGACCAGACCCAGTCATGTATTAAATTGGGGACCTGATCTGTAATCATCTAACTATACAACAACGATTTGACCCTTTCTCAGGATTCCCACATTTATTGCCAATAGAGAAACCTACAGAACCACCACCATTAAGGGAACCAATGGAAATTATGCAACACAAGATAGAGGTAATAGAAGGGGCAGAATGGCACCCTAACTATATCCCTAGTTATGATAGGTTTCAGGATCAAATCACAGAAAAAATAAACAACGAATTAGAAACTGGTGGAATCATACTATCTAAACCTCTCAATACAATAATAATGTTTACACAACCAAAGAAGGATGGTCAGAAAGCAAGGTTCCTCCTAAACTGTGTACCAAGAAACCTCAAAACACACAAGGATAGAATGCCTATGCCTAGCATTAATCAAATTATTGATGGGCTAGCCAGCAAGAAATGTAAATCCAAACTAGACCTTGAAGATGGATACCATAATATTAGGCACCACCCTGACTCAGTCAAAAACTCAACATTCTTGTATAATATGGGAAAATTTGATTCCCTAGTAATGCAGCAAGGTGGTTGCAATGCACCTGCAACTATGATGAGGGCACTGATATGGATCCTTCGGGAATTCATTGGAAAAATAGTAATGCTATACTTAAATAATATCCTTATTCGGAATAATACATATGAAGAACATGTACAAATAGTAAGAGCAGTATTAAAATTACTGGAAAAAGCCAAAATGTGGTTCCACAAAGACAAATGGCAAATAATGCCACAAAAAATGGAATTACTTGAGCATGTCCTACACAATAATGGACTGGAAGCTGATCCTGAAAAAATCGAGAAGGTAGTAGATTTCAAAACACCCACCAACAGAAGAGAAATACAAAGATTCATGAGGGTGGTAAACTACCTTGCAAGATTCTGCAAGGACCTAGCAACCAAAGGAAGATGTCTATATGAACTACAAGGATCAACAAAACAATTCAAATGGACTCACCTGCATGATGAGGAATTTGAGCAAGTCAAAGAATTAATAATGAGTAATGCAGTACTCAAACCAATGAATCATGACTTAAATGAAGAAATATATTTAATAATAGATGTAAGTAATGTAGGACTATCAGGATGGATTGGTCAGATGGAAGATGGTGTGATCAGGCCTGCAGCTTTCCACTCAAGATGCCTGAACAACAATCAGACAAATTACACAACAACTGATAAGGAACTATTAGCAATTGTTGACTCACTGTGGCATTTCAGGGAAGAGCTGCAAGGCCATAAAGTGATAGTACTAACAGATCACAAACCCCTGGTAACATTTATGATTACATGGCAAGATAAACAAATGAAGATTAGGTGGCAGCAAGTAATGAGTGAGTTTGACATCACCATAGAATACATAGAAGGAAAGGTGAATTTTAGAGCAGACATACTAAGCAGAGTAGGAACATATAAGGGTCATGCCTCTCCTTCTAGCTCTGACCTTTCCTCTTCACCAAACCACACTCCTACACTACCACCTCCAGTAGTAGTAAACCACATCCTCATTTCACACCCACATCTTCTACTACCACCTACCAATACCAACTACCCCACAAGCATGCCTCTCAGAAGAACCATGAGTGGAATGGCTGGGAAACCAGTCTACCCACCAGGTTCTGCAACCAGGCCATACCACAGGCCACAGTCCCCCAACTCTGCCAACAGTAGCAGCAGCACTGGGCTGGGAGACATCTTCCAGCAAGAAAGGTATGCAAATGAGCCAGATTCAGACTATAGTGACCTCAAAAATAACAACCTGAAAAGGGACAGGAGACACCAAGAGCTCCAACAAAGGACTGCCTGGAATGAAAGATGGCAGGCCATAGTAACTGCTGCTGCTACAACTAGGGCACAAGCTCAGCAGTAGCAGCATTAACAGGAACAAGTGGAATTGGGAAGGTCAGTAAAGCATAAACCCAAGATACCCAACTTCAGCATAATTATTCACAAAAAACCTAGTAACTCTACTACTATGGTCCCTCCATCAATACTTCCTTCCCCAGAACCAGAATGGACCCTTGAAGGGCCATCAAATAGTGATTAAGTGGAAACTGATAGTGAAGAAGAAAAATGGATGAGAGTCAACCCTGGACCTAGCCAGGAAGAAATGGTAAGACAGATTGACGCAACTGACAAGGGAAAAATGAAGTATAACCAGATGCAAGAGTGGAACCCTACTTTTCCTAGAATCCTTAGAAGGAGACAGCACGCACCAACAGGGTGCAAGGATGAAGTACTACAGGAACTCAAGTTCCATCATCCTCCTCCTCTTCCTCCAGCCCCACAAACAGTCAGTAGTGAGTGGAAGCAAAAATCCAGAAAAATCTTCACTCACCAAAATAACCCTATGATTACCACCACTAGACTTAATCCACAAGAATGGCCCAGGCCAGCAGAAGCAAGCAGTAGGCTATGCTCTAAATCATAAGAAAGAATAATTAAACTAAAAGCCATTACAGCATAGCAAGAAGAACAAAGAAAAATGGAGGAAAATATCTACGCACACCTCCAAATTCCCAACAATAGCTGGTATGCAAGCTAGCTAAACCATATACAACAATACCACACAGATATGCTACCTCCACTTGACAATGGCTCCAACATCCCACACACCACTATCAGAATTTGTGCCAAATGTGAACAACAAGGACATTGGGGAGTCATGTGCACAAACCTCACCTCCAAACCAGAATCCTCAATTAGCAAATGTACCTTTTGCAAAGGACAACACAAAACCAGCACTTGCAAACTCAGGAAAATATTAAGGATAGAAAGTGGTCATGCTAATATGCAATATATTAAAGACACTATGGTACTTGAAGAGGATGAGAACGACCCCATGCACCCTGACCTTGTAGTAGCAAACTGGCTACAAGACAATGACCTGACTCAGCAGTATGTGGAATGTATGGAAAATGGCAACTTATATAAAGAGGTATACAAGAGAGCAAGAAATGGAGAAAATATCTTTACTATCCAGTACAAGGACAAGTTCCTGTACATCCTTAAGAGAGCAACATGGACGTTGGTAATCCCCACAGGACTCAAAATCAGAAGTAAGTTAGCACAAGAATACCTCCTCCAACTAGCCCATGCTTATACAGGACATGGAGGACTAGACAGAACATACCAGGAGCTAACCAGCAAATACTACTGGCAGAACTCCTAGGGTGATACCCAAGATTATATCAGGAGTTGTGAAACTTGCCAAACCACAAAAGGCTCCACCCAATTACCAATTGGGTACCTGACAGCATTAAATGTATCAACCCAACCATGGGAAAGTATTGCTATATATTTCCTTAGTATGGAACCTGACACTATTCCTTGTCCTGAATTAATCCCTGGTTATCACAAGTTGAAAGGAGAAGGACCTTATAATATTTCCTTTGATAAGTTATTAGTCATTTCTTGCAGACACACTGATTTCACTTTCCTTATACCTTGCATTAAATCACTTAATGCTAAGGATGTTATTGATATTTATGAGAAATGGATCAAACCCACTGTTAGACTTCCTTATGAGATTATTACAGATCAAGATGTTCTTTTTATGTCAGCAACATTTCAAGATTGGGCAAGCTCAGTTGGAGTTAGGCATAAAGCCTTCTCTGCATATAACCCACAAACTGATGGAGCCTCTGAGAGAAAGAACAAGACTATTATTCCTATATTTGCTACAATAAATTGGAAGATGGAAGAAATTGCGTACAGGCAGCACCTTCTGTTCAAATAGAGGTGAATACAGCTGTTAGTGGACCCAGAGGGAAATCACCTTGGTATATCCTCCTAGGCTTTGACCCAAAGCTAGGATCTACACCACTTCCAATACCAATACTCATCTTTTTCAACCCAGCCAAAAGATTCTATGAGGCTGCAGAAAACATTACCAAAGCTAAAATCCAGCAAACACCACAAGCTAACAAGAGAAGAAGGGAATCTCCTGCCTACTCTATTGGATCTCAAGTCATGCTGTCAACAAAGAACCTCCCAGCCAGATACAACTCCTCCAAACTATCCTCTAAGTGGATAGGACCATTCAAAGTCAACAAAGAGTTAACATTCACCTAAAATGTTGAACTTGACCTTTCAGAAAACACTGACCTCTCAAACATCAGTCCAGTCTTCCACACCTCCCTCATTAAACCCTATTTCCCAAAATCTATCAGATTCACAGATAGACAAAAAACTAAGCTAGAACCTGTGGATGAAAAAGAATATATGTATGAGGTAGAAAGAGTGATGGAATATAGAAGCTAACCAGGTACTGGACTCCCCCAATACAAAGTCAGATGGAAGAGATATGACTACCACTAAGATAAATGTGTAAAGGACAAAGACTTTGACTAGTTATTGAAAAAAGACTTCTAGCTAAATGGAAACAAAGGTACTACTTACAGTAAAAGACCTGTGAACAAACATATGTGGCAAAATGGTAAAGGAAAAAGCAGGGAAGAAACTCTTAAAATGATTGCTACAGAAAGAGATAGGATTCTAAACCCCCCTGTTGCCTCTCATGCTACTATTGTTAAGCCCCCTGTTAAGAAACTTCTTTATATTAATAATACCTTTGGTTATGATCATGTCAAGAAAGCTTATGTCATGCACTAAAAAGATAGATTTCAATTTTAAGTAAGGAGGAATGTAAGTAAGTGATAGTCTCAGTATGCTAATCTATCACCACCTCATAACTAACTCTGAACCAACATCTACTATGTAATTTCTTACTAAGTTATACTAACCTGCCTGGTTAATTATGTTAGAAGAATCACATGTAATTTCTTTAATTTCACATGTTAAATATGAGTCACCTTTGACTCAATAATTTCCTATGACTCATGTATGACTCTAAGGTTATGACTCACTTAATGAGTCAGAGATGGATTTCAAATCATTTATGTTTTACTACTATGGCACAGCTACAATAGTGAGTCACAGCTAGTCTTGGCATGTCATACTTAAGGGCTAAAGGTCTGCGTCAAGATAAGGGGAGCAGACCTGGAGAGGAGAGAGAGAGAATAGTTAGATACAACAAATATAAGAGTTCAACTAGTTAATTCTAGTCCCATGAGGACTCTTACTCAGAACCTAGGATTCCAATACTAGAAACCAAACACTTAGCCTTCAAAGTACTTAGTAGTTCTGGAATATTACTTCAGGGTAATATTCCACCCTAAATACTTTAGGTCCCCATTTACAATGAGGCACATGTCCCGGCATGTAGTAAACTGTAATTGGCAAGGAATAACGCATTTGTAAGTGATATGTGGCAGAGAGGTGAGTGTGTAAGGGCTGTAGGAATGTCCATACAGGTCGCCTTTTAATAGTAGAGAGAGCAGGGAAGATTCTGCAGTCTCCCCTACCACTCCAAGCAAGCCTAGAAGGGGTGCTATGAATAAGGTCGCAGGTAAGTGGAGGAAATATGTGTTGGATTACCAAGTCATCAAGTTGAACGTTGGTGAAGGAATAGAAGATCTTAAGAAGGAAGCTCAGGGCTAGAAACAGAAGGATGAAGCGTTGTCGATGGAGGGGGCCATGAGGGTATTGTTTGAAGGAGAGAGGCTGGGGAAGGAGCATGCAACTAGGTAGCTGAGGAAAATTATTAAGGTGTTGAAGGCGGAGGTGGTGGAAGTTGAGGAAGAGGATCAATGATCACTCGCGTAGAACTAAAATATAAGTAGCTATGCGAGTGATGAGACAGAATAGAATATGTTGTTTTCTTGTTATTCTGAAAAGTCCATATTCATCTCTGAATTTTGGAACTTTGAATACTTGTTTTTGATCATATTCATAATCCATTGCTTATGTTATGTCACAAGAGGTCAGCGAAGTATAAAAAGGGAGATCGGATGTGGTAAGGCTGAGTGTAATGTTGCAACTAGGATAACTTGGTATATGTACGTCGAAAAGCCAAAACTAGCAAAAGTTGAGTGAATTTTAGTTTCTTTGTTAGGAGTATTTTATTAAAAAGTATCGTTCATGAGATTCTAGCCTATCATCCGACACATATCTAACCTTACAGAAAACTTTCATGCAATGCTGGAAAGTCTGCCAATTTTACACGTTTTAGCAAGCTTCTTTTTCATATATTCTACGTATTTTAGCAATAAATGTTTCTTCTCTACTTCTACAGAATTCTAAACAATATGTACAGACTTCCAGATCACTATTACTTGCATAATATAAAATAGCGAAAGCGACACAAGTAATACAAATTTTGGAGCTATTTCCCATTTTGCTCTGTTTATCCCAGTTTCCCTCCGTAATTCGATTATTCCACCAGCTCTCAACTCTCTGGCTCTACACTCAGTTGCTATAGTATCCCTATAAAAATAGTGGCTTCATCATAACGGGTTCTTATATAAGAAGAATAAGTAAGGAGAAAGGAGGCTGGCTTTAACAAGCATGTGTTAGGGGCGAGCCGGTGACCATGGGAATACTGTCAGAATATAGGGAATAGGGAGAAAAAGAGCGAGCG
>Ga0307511_10002772_pt1 | contig 18216 bp, 16 predicted proteins | sample 13_EM_MG_FD_200266 | JGI IMG/M metagenome (GOLD analysis project Ga0307511, IMG submission 200266) | Populus trichocarpa ectomycorrhiza microbial communities from riparian zone in the Pacific Northwest, United States - 13_EM | ecosystem: Host-associated > Plants > Roots > Unclassified | place... | reverse complement strand
TTCAGGCCTTTGAAGACAGGAGTCCCGGTCTCGATCGACTCGCCGTCGGCGACGCGAACTTTGAGCCGGATGCGCTCGTTGTTCTTCAGCGAGTAGAGCTGGTAGATGACGTCGAAACGACCTTCGGCACGCTTCGGGTAATCGACCGCGAAAAGATCGAGCGGCATGGTGAAGGCGAGATCGGCGCTCTCTTTCAGCGTCCGCAGCACGTCGACGATCTGGTTCTTGTCGACGATGAACGAAGCCATGTCCTGCCCGGTCTCCGGCGTCATCCACGGATGCTGCAACGCCTCGGCGATGACCGCACCGCGCGCATCGGCGATTGCGACGCCGACCGGAACATACGGCTCCCGATTCGTCGGCGCCGGGCCGGTGTAGGGGATGGCCGAGAATTTGGTGAGGGTGCTCATCTCCGAATCTCCCCCCGCTGAATCTTCTCCTTCAGCTTGAGGATCGAGTACATCAGACCATCGGGAGTCGGCGGGCAGCCCGGGACCCACATGTCGACGGGGATGACTTCGTCGATGCCCTGGACGACGTGGTAGGCGCGATAGAAGCCGCCGGAGGTGGCGCAGGCGCCCATGGCGATGACGTAGCGCGGCTCGGGCATCTGTTCGTAGATCTTCTTGAGGACCGGCGACATCTTGTCGACGATGGTGCCGGCGACGATCATCAAGTCTGCCTGCCTCGGCGAAAATCGCACGACCTCGGCGCCGAAGCGGGCGATGTCGTAATGCGAGGAGACCATCGACATGAACTCGATGGCGCAGCAGGCCGTGCCGAAGGGAAGCGGCCAGAGCGAGTTGCCGCGTGCCCAGTTGACCATCGTGTCGACGGTCGTCGTCAGGTACGTTCCGCCGGCGAGGTCTTCAATCTCCCGCTCCGATTCGCCGGGCAGCGTGATGAGGCCTTTTTCCGCGCCCTCGCCGGGAGGGCCGCCACGTTTGCGCTGGATGATGGAGCCGGAAGCGTCGTACGGAAGGTTCGCCATAAGCGGGCCGCGATGTTATGGGTTTGAGAAACTTTTCACAAGGGATGTCATCGCGGAGTCTTGCAGCGGATCTGCAACCTTCAAGCCTCCACTCCGCGTCTCCGCGCCTCCGCGTGAAACGCCGTTTCCATCCTTTCGGCAACTCGCGAAGCCCGCCACTGCTCCGCAACCTCCCGCCCGCGAATGCGCAGGCGCTGACGAAGATCGAAATCGCTCAGCAATTCGATCAGCTTCTCTCCCAGCTCGACCGCATTCTCCTGCGGCGCAAACAGCGCGTAGTCGCGTGTCTCATCGAACGATTCGTACGACGGAATGGCCGTCATCACGACCGGAATCCCCGAAGCCATGGCCTCGGCGGCCGGCAATCCGAATCCTTCCTCGCGATGATTCGGCGCGATGAGGACGTCGCACGAATGCATGAGCCGCGTCATCTCCCGCGTGTTGAGCGCAACGTGAAACTCCTGAACGGATTCGAGCGGCTCTTCGCGCGACGGCGCCCACGGCGAGACGCGGATCAGGTCGAAACGCTGATGAAACCAGCGCGCGTGTGCCGCCGCGCCGTAGCCTTCGCTGATCCCTTTGAGATCGACCTGCGATTCGCCGCAGAGCAGGACGCGCAGCGGCTCATTCTCCGGCGGTGTGCGCGTCCGGAAAAAATCGTCGTCGACAATCTGGCCGATGTAGGTCACATCGTCGGTGAACTGCCGGCAGACATCGATCAGCGATCTGGCTACGACCAGCTTCGGGATCGGCAGCCGGTATGCGGCCTCGATCTCGCCGCGAATCGGCTGATAGGCGGTGAACGATCCCTCGTAACCCTGACAAAGATGCAGCGCCTTCTCCGGCGCGATGGCCAGGGCTGTGGGAAGCGTGGTCCAGAACGTGGCGATGACGAAATCGTCGTCGCGGGCGTCGTAGGTGTTGAAGTCGTCGACGTAGACCCACTCGGCGTTCGACGTGCGCCAGGTCAGCGGCAGACCGGTCGTGACGATGCGGACGCGGTGGCCGCGGGCGATCAGTGCGTCGGCCTGCGCGAGCTGCACGCGAATGCCGCCGGACAACACGGTGTCTGCCATCAAATAGGAAATGTTCATGAGTCGTTGCGGGCGACGACGTAGTAACCGGCCGGGATCAGATCTTCTTTCGAATGCGGCATGCGCGCGGCGGTGAGCGCGGCCAGCAGCTCCTCGCGTCCGCGCGTGACGACGGTTTCCTGCGGCACGATCTCGACAACCGTCCATCCGGCGATCGTCAGCATTTCTTCGAGCGTCCGCTTCGTGAAAAAGCGGAGATGGCCGACGCAGGTCAATCCCATGTAGACGTAGTCGAACCGCCCGCGGATCAGATCGCTGACGATCGCGGCGTTGGCGACGTTGGGGATGCTCAGCAGCAGATGCCCGCCCGGCGCGCAGACTTTGCGCAGATCGCAGAGGAATGACCATGGCTCGTCGAGGTGCTCGACGATGTCGCCGCCGATGATCCAGTCGAACTTCTCCCGGATGAGCGAAACGATCTCGCGAGCATCGCCGCAGTAGACGTCGTCGATCCGTTTGCGGGCCACGGCTGCGGCACGCGGATCGATCTCGATTCCGACCACGCGGCACTTCTGCCGCGCCTTCAGCGCAGCGCCGAGGGGCGCTTCGCCGCAGCCGAACTCGAGGATCGATTTTACGTCGGGAGAGATGCGCGCCAGGAGATCGGTCCGCGTCTGTCCGCGCAGCGAGCTCCAGCGATGGATGTAGTCGGCAGGGGAGAGGACGATTTCGCGTCCTGCCAGCGCATGTGCCGGCGGATCGTCGATCGTTTCGAGAAAGGTGGTCCGGCAAAGGTAGGCAGCCGGGTCCGATCCATCCCATTTGATGACTTCGTTATCCGCTCCTTTGCTCTGCATCTCCGCCGTCACCTGCTGCAACTCGCGCAGGGTCAGATACGGCGCAGTCGCGGCACGCCGCTGCGCCGCATTCTCCGCTTCGTTACTTACCGGCAGCGCAGCCACGACGCCGCTGGTGTGGACGAGAATCTCGCGCAGCCGCATGACCAGCTTGGCCGGCGGCAGCAGCAGCGGATCGGTCACGACGAGCACGTGATCGCTCTCCAGCCCCGCCGCCGCCAGCGACGCAGGCTCTTCGACGTCATAGGTAGCGAACTCATCGCCGCCCCCGGCCTTCAGCAGCATCTGACTCTGCCAGCTGGCATAGCGCTCTTCGATGGCAGGGTGGTCGAAGCGCGGAAAGAGGACGGCGGGCGACATGGGGCGCACATCTTAATCTGCGTAGATGGGATGACGGCGCGAGCCTTTCGCGTTTGGACGGCACGCGCATCCCCGCCGTACACTTTCGACCGACATGTCTTCTGCCATCGCCACGGAGCTCCGCGTCAATCCCTTTCTGCACATCGACGCGGAGCGGATCTACAACCCGTTGACGGATCGGGCTCTCGTTGCGGGCGAGGCGGAGTACGAGGCGCTGCGGCGGGTGATCGAGGGTGTTGAGATCGACGCTCAGCTCGAGAAAAACGGATGGCTCGTTCGCGGCGATGTCTCGCGCTTGCATCGATTGAAAATCGTCTCGCTGGAGACGATGACGGCGTGCAATCAGAAGTGCTACTTCTGCCCAGTCTCCATCGCGCCGCGCGAGGATTTCGACATGCCGGTCGAGCTCTTCGAGCGGATCGTGAATCAGTTGACGGCCTACCGCGAGACACTGGAGAGCGTTTTTCTGCAGAGCTACAACGAGCCGACGCTCGATCGCCGCTTCGTCGATTTCTGCCGCACGCTGTTCGCGGCCGGATTGCCTGTAGCGGTGCTGAGCAACGGCTCCGGGCTGACGCCGGCCAAGGTCGATGCGCTCATCGAATCGGGTCCGTTGCACTACATCTGCATCAATCTTTCGACGCTCGATCGCGAGCGCTACATTCGCGATCGCGGCGAAGATCATCTTGCCGCCGTTCTTCGCAATCTCGACTACCTGAAGTCGCGTCCGCTGGCCAGCGTCATGAAGATCGTGGTCCTCGGTACCGGCGACGCAACGCATGACGCGGACTTTGAAGCGATCAGCGCTCGATTCGCCGGAAGCAGGTTCACAGTCGAACGTCACATCGTCATGGACCGCGCCGGCTGGCTCGATGTTGGCCTCAAGCCCGACGCTCCGAAGAAACGCCTGGCCGGTTGCGACAACCTCGGGTCGCGTCCGCTGCAGCATCTGCACATCACGCCGCGCGGGCAGTGCGTGCTCTGTTGCGAGGACTACGACGAGAAGTACATCGTCGGCGATCTGACGCGGAACACGGTGGCCGAGGTGCTGGAAGGACCGGAACTGGGCACGATGAGGAAGTGGGTGTACGGCATCGAAGAAGCGCCGGACGACTTCATGTGCCGCGACTGCGTTTTCGCACGGACGCGCGAGTGAACAGCGAGACACGCCGCCGGATCGTCATCGAGGCGGTCGCCGCCGCGGCGCTCGTCGCTCTCAATTACTTCAGCTACCGAAAAGTCCTCGGCCTCTGGTGGACGTACGACGACGCGAACATCCTGCGGACGATGTTCGACTATCGCTTCATCGATCCCTTCATCAACGTTCACGTCTGGCCGCAGCAGCTCTTCACGCCGATGTTGTTTGTTGCGTTTGACGTGCAATGGAAGCTCTTCGCCTTCACGCCGGAGCACTGGTACGCGATGCAGATTGCGATCGCTTGCGCGACGACGCTGCTGGTCTACATGGCTGTGTGGCAGTTCCTGGATTTGAAGCGCGCGTTCGTGGCGGCTGCGCTTTTCGCTGCCGGCCCTCCGCTCTGTTCTATCGTTGTGCAGCTCTCGACGGTCCACTACTACCTGGCGATCTCCTTCTGCGCGCTGGCGGTGGTGAGCTACGTGCGAGCGGTGCGAACGGGAAGTTGGTCGATGACGATTCTCTCGGCCGCCTGCTACCTGCTGGCGATGCTGTCGAAAGAGGTGGCCATCCCGTTGCCGCTGCTCTTGATCGCGGCAGAGATCCCTGGCGCTTCCAGGGATCTGAAAACGCGCTTCCGATTCGTGATCGCGCACGGCGTCGCGGACATCATCTATTTCATCTGGCGCTACGCCGTCCTCGGCACGTTTCTCGGAGCGTACGGTTGGAAGATCGACGCCGCCGAGTGGCCACGGCTGCTGCTGCTGCTCCCGTGGCGCATTGTTCAGGGCGCTGCCGGAAACGGCGCAGCGATTGGACTGGCACTCGTTGCGGTGATGACGCTGACGATTCTGGCTGGTGTTCGGAACCGGCGATCGATCGCGATACTCGTGGCAGCGATCCTCGTCGCCGGTCTGCCGCTGCTTCCGCTGGCGAAGGAAGTCAATCGCCGCTATGTCGTCGTGCCTTGGCTGGCGTGGTCGGTGGCGTTTGCGGCGGCGACGACGCGCCGTAATGAACGTCTCGCTGCAGCGTTGCTGGTGGCGGTGCCGCTGCTGGCTGTCGTTGCGAACCGGCAGGAGTGGCGTCACGAGTTTCCGCTTCGACGCCGCATGTCGGACGAGGCGCGTTTCTTTTTCTACGACATGCCGCCCGATGCGTTGCTGCGGAAGCCGCTGGCGCCGCCCGCTGCGATGGGCGAGGTGAAGTGGCTGAAGACGATCCACTTCGTTCAGCCGGCAGGCGATTGGTTCTACGACGACATCTTCCTCTGCAACGGCGGCGCGAATGGGAAGCGCGTCTACGAGTTTGAGCAGACCCAGATCGTCGACATCACGTCGCGAGTTCCCGACATCACGACGCGTTTCTGCCGCTCGATCCGCGAGGCGCCGCTCTCCGCGACGTTCCACTTCCGCAAGCCGGCTCTTTACTGGGATCTGGGACCCTACACGGACGGCCGTTACTCCGCGGTCCTCGGCGGCGGCCTTCAGGCCTTCGAGATTCCGCGCCGCGATGCGCTCAACCTCGGCACCGCCACCGGCCTTGGACTGCGCATCCGCTACGATTCGCCGGCGGGGTGGACGACGTATTCGCCGGAGCTGACGCTCGATTTCATCGGCCATCCCGACCTGAGCTGGCACCGATGAAACTTCACTACGACCCGCGACAACTTCGCGATCGCTACGTCGCAGCCGAGCCGTTTCCGCACATCGCCCTAGATGGGCTTTTCGATGACGATGCGCTCGATGCCGTCCTTCGCGAGTTTCCCGATCGCAATGCCATGAAGTGGCGTGAGTTCGACTCGCCGCTGGAAAAGAAGCTCGGCTATTTCCACGAGACCAGCACGATCTCGAAAACGGTCCGCGAGTTTCTCAACGACATGAACTCGTTCGAGATGCTGCTCTGGCTGGAGGCGCTCACCGGCATCGAGGGGCTGATCCCCGATCCCTACTTCGGAGGCGGCGGACTGCATCAGATCGAGCCGGGCGGGTTTCTGAAGATTCACGCCGATTTCAACGTCCATCCGAAACTGAGACTCGATCGCCGGCTGAACATGCTCGTGTATCTGAACAAAGACTGGCGCGACGAGTACGGCGGGCATCTGGAACTGTGGGATCGCGACAGGTCGGCCTGCCGCGAGAAGATCCTGCCGGCGTTCAACCGGACGGTGATTTTCTCGACGACCGACACGTCGTTTCACGGCCATCCCCATCCGCTCACTTGCCCCGAGGGGATGTCGCGCAAGTCGGTGTCGCTCTACTACTACACGGCCGGGCGGCCGGAGGAAGAGCGCTCCGCGCCGCACGACACGCTCTTCATTCCGTGATGCCGTAGAATCGTCGTCGTCGTTTGCCATGACTTCCGATCCCGATGTCGAGTTTCTGCTGCCGCTGTTTCCGCTGCCGAACCTCGTCTTTTTCCCGCAGACGCGCCTTCCGCTCCACGTCTTCGAGCCGCGCTACCGGCAGCTCATCGCCGACGTCGTGGCCCGCGACCAGCGTTTCGGCATCGTCCTGCTGCGTCCCGGATTCGAAGCCGACTATTTCGGCGCGCCACCGGTTCACTCGTACGGCACGATGGGACGGATCGAACAGACCGTGCCGCTCGACGACGGCCGTTTCAACATCCTCGTCTACGGTGAGGCGCGCTTCCACATCATCGGCGAGGTAGCGCGCGAGCCGTATCGCACCGTACGCGCCATTGCCCAGCCGCAGGTCGAGCGCGATCCCGCCGAAATGTACGCGCAGCGCACCTGGCTGACGGAGTTGTCGCAGCAGTATCTCCGCTATCTTCCCGAGCAGGGACCGGTGCCGGAGATCGAGACCGTCGGACTGGAAGCGCTAACGAATGCGCTGATCATGTCGCTGAGTCTCGATGTCGAAGAAAAGCAGCGCCTGCTGGAGATCGACGACCTGGTCACCCGCGCTGACGACGTTGCCACCGAGCTGCAGAACCGCATCGAGAGCATGCAGTTTCTCGCGCCGTTCCGGCAGGAAGGGGATCCGAGTCGGAACTGAGGTTTCGGGGTTTCGCGGTTGCGGGGTCTCGGGGTTTTTGGTCGCAGGGTTGCTCGGTAGCTGAGTTGCTTGGTCTTTTCGCCATCGCAGCAACCAAGCAACTCAGCAACCAAGCAACTCCACACCGCGAGACCGCGAGACCGCGCTACTTCGAAACCATCCTCGCAATCTCATCCCGATCCGCTCTCGTCTGCCGCAGAAAAAACGGCCCAGCCTTCCGATTTCGAAAACGCAGCGCAGCATCGAGCAGGGCGGGACGCGAGAGTAGAAATGCGACGCGCCGGCTCCAGGCGATGCGGCGTCCGAAAAGCTCGGCGTGACGGGCGCGATAACCGTCCTCGTTTCGTTTGCCGTTGAGCGCATCCACGATGAACGGGACCGCGACAAGCGCCGACTGCATGGCCATGGCCATCCCGTTGCCGGTGAGCGGATCGATGACACCCGATGCATCGCCAATCATGAAGATGCCCTCTTCGACTGCCGAGCGGGCGCGGAAGATGACCGGCTCCGAGGAGAGGAAGCCGTTCTGCGCCGGTACGTATCTCGAGTACATCGTCTCCAGCGGGCGTTCCTCGGCGCGGATCGTTTCGACGAACGCATCCCAGCGGCCTTTGTGGCCCTGCAGCCGTCGCGCGTGCACGAGGCCGCAGATGTTCGTCACGCCATGTTCGACGTCGTTCACACCGAGGTAGCCGTGGTCGAAGGAGTAAAGCTCGATGACTCCTTTGACGCCGGCGCCGCGGTAGTGCCGTTTGAATCCGAAGTTGCGATGCGAGCGGTCTCGAACGAAGGCGCGCCCGAGTTGCTGATCGAAACGGCCCCAGCGTCCCCACGCGCCGGCGACCACGCGCGCGCGAACGGTGCCTCCATCGAATGTGACGCTGTCGCGCGAAACGGCGGTTGCCAGCGAAGTGATCGATTGCGCGCCGCTGTCGATGGCGCAGCGATGGAGCAGGTCATCGAGCAGCGTTCGCGAGACGCCGCGGGCGGGATGGGGGAAGTCGAAAGCGTAGGTTCGATGCCGTGCGACGACGCGGCAACTGCCGATCTCCGGCGCCGCGCCGAGGTCGACGCCGAGTGCTTCGACGATCGGCAACGCGTCATACGAGAGGAATTCGCCGCACAGCTTGTCGCGGGGAAAAGCATCGCGATCGATGAGGGCGACGGAGTAGCCGCGCCGGGCCAGCAGGGCAGCCAGCGTCGAGCCGCCCGGTCCGGCGCCGACGATCGCCACATCTGCATCTAACATGACACCTCATCGTTTGCGAGCGTAGTAGCGTCGGCGGCCCGCCGGCTGGACCGCCAGCGGCCCGCTGGCGAAGTACATCGCCGCCGAGCCGGCGGCGGTCCAGCCGGCCAGCGGCCGGCGCTACCAGGGAACGCTATCTCCATAGCAGCAACCCGAATCGGAAGGGCGCCATCGTCACCACCTCCACCCGCCCCGCTCCCGTCTTCTCGCCCACCGCACGCGCCTCGTTTGCGGTGTAGCCGCGTGCCACGGAGGCCGGCGCGTCGTAGGCGGTGATGCGGCCGACGAGATGGAGCTTGCCGAGGAGCCAGGTGAAGAGGAAAGGGATTCGATTGCGTTGCGTGTCGCTGGCGATGGCTCCGATGCGGGCGATGCGCAACGCGCCGCGGAGGATGGCCGCATTCTCATCCGGCTCGAAGTGATGGAAAAAGTGCGACGAGGTGACGACATCAACGGAGTCATCGCGGAAGGGAAGCTGGTTCGCGTCGGCGACGACACGGAGCGCGCGCGATCGGCTTCGCTCGTACATCAGGTGCTTGATGTTCATGTCGATGGCGATCGTCATGACGCCGGCCGGCAGCGCATCGAGCAGATCTGCTGTCCCGGCGCCGAGGTCCGCAACGACCTTCGCGTTTGGAGCGAAACGGCGGAGGAGGCGGAGATACGTCCGCGTCCCGCCCGCCCACTTGTTGAACCGTCGCAGATCGCGCAGCGAGCGCTCCATATCGGCGCGCGGGGCGTCGTGCTCGTCGAGCAGCTCCTCGGTGACGACGCGCTTCACGGAACCTCGACGAACATCGTTCGCCACGCTGGCAGGTCGGTGTCGAGCTGCGCGATGGGCTGCTTCGCTTCATCGAACACGTCGATGCGATAGGGGCCGGGGAGCAGGCGGGGGCAGTTGATGGCCTGCCCGCAGCGGACGATGTGAAAATCCTTGCCGAGGCTTCGCAGGAAGTCGGGAACCTCCTGTCCGCCCGTGGCGTGGACCTGCACGAAGCGGACGGCATCGTGATTGGCGGCGATGATCAACTCGCCGGCCTTCTCCAGTTTCACATCGAGCACATCCGACTTCGGCCAGGGAACGAATCGCTGGAATCGGCGAGGGGCAGTGACGAGGACCTCGTTGACGACGGTCGCGTCGCCGATCTCGAATCGAACTTCGGGACCGCCGTGGATCGGCTTCTGCTTTGCGTCGACAGTGGTGCGCCAGCGGCCAGCAAGGAGTGAGGCGCTTCCTTCGATGGGGGTGCCGTCTTCGGCGGCGAAGAAGCAGACGACGAGCGTGCGCATGCGCTCAATCGTATCGCTTCAGCACCAGCGCCGAATTCTTCGAGCCGAACGCGATCGTGTTGCAGACGGCGGCGTTGATGTGCGCGCGGCGGCCGAGGTCGGGGATGTAGTCGAGGTCGCAATCGGGATCGGGAGCATCGAGATTGATCGTCGGCGGGAGGATGTCGTCTCGGAAAGCCATCAACGTCGCTGCAACTCCTGCCGCACCGCATGCTCCCTGCGGATGTCCGATCATCGACTTCGTCGCGGAACCGGGGAGGTTCTTCGCGTGGTCGCCGAAGGCCAGCTTCACGGCGCGGGTCTCGATCCGATCGTTCAAGTCGGTCGATGTGCCGTGGTAGTTGAGATAGCCGACCTCGGTTGGATCGATGCCGGCGTCCTTCATGGCCAGCGTCATGGCTCGCGCCGGTTCTTCACCGGATTCGTCCAGCCGCACGCGGTGGTACGCATCGCACGTCGAGCCGTATCCGCCGACTTCGGCGTAGATCTGCGCGCCACGCGCCTTGGCCGTCTCCTCCCGTTCCATCACGAACATCCACGCGCCCTCGGACAAGACAAACCCATCGCGATCTTTCGAGAACGGGCGCGAGGCCGTGTGCGGATTCTCGTTCCGCGTGTTGGCGACGATGCGCATGATGCAGAAGCCGGTCATGACCGCTTCCGTGATCGTGGCGTCGCCGCCGCCGCAGATGATGTAGTCGGCCACGCCGAGCTTGAGATTGCGGTACGCGTAGCCGAGGGCATCGGTGGAGGATGTGCAGCCCGTGGAGATCAGATGCGAGAAGCCGTGAAAGTCGTAGGCCATCGAGATCTCTGAGGCGATCGTGCCGATTGTTCCCGAAGGAATTGAATAGATCGAGGCCTGCCGTTCGGCATCGTTGAACCAGAGCTCGTACATCCGCTCGCTGAATTCGATCGCGCCGCCGCCGGAGCCGAGCATGACGCCGATGTTGCGGCGAGTCTCGAGATCGACTGCGCGCGGATCGAGATTCGCGTCCTTCAGCGCTTCGTCGGTGGCGGCGATCACCATTGGCACGACGCGCGAGACGTGCTTCATGTTCTTGGCATCGACCCAGAGCGTGGCATCGAAATCGATTTCGCCGGCGACGCGCGAGGGAAGTGCGGTGGCGTCGAACTGGGTGATGGTGCGGATGCCGGAGCGGCCCGCCTTCAGTGCATCGAAGTAGTTCTCGCGCCCGATTCCGTTCGGACTGAGCGCGCCGATCCCGGTGATGACGATTCGCTGGTTGGCCATCTAGGGGCGCGTCAACGTGGTGGGCAAGAGAAAGATTGCAGAACGTTCTCGAGAGTGTGGAGCAGCGCCGGCTTCTACCGGCGCTGCGCTTTACTGTTGTATCGAGATGTTGTTCGTGACGCCCTTGACTCCGTTGACCTTCACGGCGTCGTCGTACGCTTTCTGGCGATCAGAAGTGCTGCCGTGGCCAGTCAACGTGACATATCCATCGTGAACTTCGATCTGAAGACCGGTGATGTGGTCACCGAGCAGGTTTTTGCGGATCTCCTGTTCGATGGTCGAGTTGTCGAGCGATGCCGGCGTGTTGCGGTTCCAGTTCGAGCACCCGATAGCCGAGACGAGTGCAGCGGAAAGTACGAGTGATACAAATGCTTTCTTCATAGGTCTACCTCCGAGGGGATGTAGAGCAAGGCGTGTTCCATCTGCGGTTGCGGAGTCGCGCGGTTTCGCGGTCTCGCGGTTGGGGTTGCCGGGTTTCGGGTTGCTAAGTTGCCAGGTTGCCAGGTTGCCGATGAGCTTGCGCGGTCTTGCGACGCTGTTGCCTTGAACACGCGACCATCGGCAACCTGGCAACTCGGCAACCTGGCAACCTTCACGCCGCGAGGCCTCGCGACTCCGCGACCGCGCAACCGCGTCTCCATTCTTCCTTAATAAACGCGCCCTGTGATATTCTCGGCCGCGGTCCGGGAATCATGTCCTCGTTCAAGGTTCGTCTGTTCGGCGAATTCTCTGCCACCGATCATCGGGGCAATACGCTTGCGCTTGGTAGCAGGCGCACGCATGCCACGCTGGCCTGGCTGGCGATGCATCTCGATGCGCCGGCGCCGCTGCGCGATTTCGAGTCGCTCTTCGGCGGAGAAAGTGCAGCGTCGCTCGGCCGCGATCTCCGCTACGCGCTTCGCTTTGCTGCGCCTGACGTGCTCATCGGATCGGGCGATACGCTTCGCTTCAATCCGCGCACGGTCGAGGTCGACGTCGTCCGCTTCGATCTCCTCGCTGCGAACGGTTCCGTGAAGGCCGTCCGCGCCGCTGCCGAGATTTATCGCGGCAATCTTCTCGATCAGTTCGACAGCGATGTGCCCGGCTTCGATGACTGGCTTTCCGAACGGCGTCTCCACTACTGGCAGGCCGCTCTGGCAGTGCTCGGCAAGCTGCTGGCTGCGCAGATTCACGCGGGATGGTGGGAACACGCGACGGATACGGCCAGTCGCCTGCTGGCGCTCGATCCGACGCAGGAAGTCGTTCATCGCGCCCTGATGCGTCTGCAGCTCGAACAGGGAAGGCCTGACTCCGCGCTGCGCCGCTACCAGGAGTGCGCTGACATCCTCGAGCGGCAGTTCGATCGTCTGCCGAGTGCGGAGACCGAGCGGTTGCGCGATGAAGTCCTGGCGGCGCTGGAAAAGGCACCCGCTCCGCGCGACGCGTTTCACAAGGCGCTCGATGGCCCGGTGCTGATCCTTCTCGTCGAAGATGATGCCGTCTCCTCGGCTCTGGTCGAAGGATTCCTGGCCGAGGCGGGATACGAAGTCGTCGTCAGCACCGATGGCGGCGATGCGCTTCTCGAGCTTGGCCGTCGCGAATTCGATCTCCTCGTCCTTGACGTCAACGTCCCGACGCTGAACGGCCTGCAGCTCTTCGAGATCATGATGAAGAAGGGGATGGACACGCCGGCCATCTTCATCACCGGCGTGGCCGGAGCGGAGGTCGAAGCACGCAGTCTGGAGCTCGGCGCGGCCGGATTTCTCCGGAAGCCGATCCGGAAGGAAACGCTCCTTCCGCGAGTTCGAGCCATCCTGCAGCGGCGAGAGCGCGTACAGTCGTTGCAGTGACCAGCGATTTCAGCAACGATTTCATTATGCGCGCCGAGGATGGCGAGCGGCAGAAACGTGCCCGCGCCCGCAATGTCGCCATCGTCGAGATCCCGCTCCTTCGCCTCCTCGGTCTTGCCCTGCTCTCCCTCGGCGTCTATCTCAACAATCGCTTCCTGCTTCACGAGACCTCGAACGCCGACTGGCTCCGCATCACGATCATCCTGGCTGTCTATTGCGCCGTTTCGTGGCCTCTGATTGCGCTGCTCTTCGATCGCGTGAAGGACGTCAGCCTGGCCTTTCTGATCCTCGACGTTCCCATCTGGACGATGGCGGTCTACTACTCCGGCGCGGAACGGAGCTGGCTTTTCTTCATCCTTTTTCTGCGCGTTGCCGATCAGGCGCAGACGGGATTCCGCCGCGCCCTCGGGTTCGTGATGTTCGGCACGTTCTGCTACGCATCGATGCTGATCTGGGTGATCACCGTCGATGGCCGGCCGGTTCCCGACGCGATGGCTCTGGCCAGGATCGCTTTCGTTTTCGCCGGAGGCCTGTACATCGCTCTGGCATCGCGTGGGGTCGATGCGCGGCGTCGCCGCCTGGCCGACGCCATCCGCGGTTCACGCGAGCTGATTCGGAAGCTGGAGACGCAGTCGGTCGAGCTGGGCGCGGCGCGGCGGCGTGCCGAGGAGGCAAGCGCGGCGAAGAGCGAATTTCTGGCGAACATGTCGCACGAGATGCGCACGCCGCTGCACGGCATCATCGGGATGCTGCAGCTCGCCATCGACACCGAGACGTCGGCCGAGCGCGCGCGGCAGCTCGAGATGGCCCGCCGGTCCGCCGAGACGCTGCTGGCCACGATCGGCGACATCCTCGATTTCTCGAAGATCGAAGCGCGGCGGCTGGAGCTGGAGCCGGTCTACTTTTCGATGCGGCAGCTTGTCACCGACACGCTCAAGACCCTCGGCATCACTTCGGCGGAAAAGGGGCTGACGCTCGCGTTTGCAGTCTCCCCCGAGGTCCCGGACCGGCTGTGGGGCGACCCGCTGCGCATCCGGCAGATCGTCGTCAACCTCGTCGGCAACGCCATCAAGTTCACCAATCGAGGCGAGGTCGTCGTTCGCGTTTCCTGCGAGGTGATGTCGGTCGATCGCGTCACGATCGGATTCGAAGTGCGCGACACCGGCGTCGGGATCGACCCGGCGCAGCGTCATCTGATCTTCGATCCGTTCGCGCAGGCCGACTCTTCGCATTCGCGTCGCTACGGCGGTTCAGGCCTCGGACTGGCCATCGTTTCGCGGCTGCTGGAGGCGATGGGCGGCGTCATCACCTTCGAAAGCGAGCAGGGGAGAGGGAGCTGCTTCCGTTTCATGCTGCCGATGCCCTGCGAGCCGGTCGGCACAGCGCCGCCGCCGGAATGGGAGACGTCGCTGACCGGAACGCGCGTGCTGCTGATCGAGCCGAATGCCACGACGCGCGCCATCCTGGCCGAGACGTTGCGCGTTCACGGGATGGTGCCGGAGTCGTACGCGACGCTCGATCGCGCGCTGCAGCCGTCGATCCGCGCCGCGTACGCATGCGTCGTTGCCGACGCCAAGATCCTTGCTACAACGCCGTGGATGCCGCCGGTGCCGGTGGTGCGGATCGCGTCGCCGCTCGCTCCGTACAGCGGCGGGATCCTGATCACACGCCCGGTCGGCGAGCGCGAGTTGATCGACGCGATCGGCGCAGCCCTCGGCGTCACGGAAGGAACGCTGACGTACACGCTGGAGCGACGACCGGAGATTGCCCGTCCGCTGCGCATCCTCATCGTCGATGACAACGCCGTCAATCAGGAGTTCGCCGCCGAAGCGGTGCGGAGGCTGGGCCACATCGTCACGACTGCGGAAAGTGGCGCCGAGGCGCTCGAGATTCTGGCCAGACGAACGTTCGACGTCGTCTTGCTTGATGTGCAGATGCCGGAGCTGGATGGCCTCGAAGTGACGCGACGCTTTCGTGCAACGGAGCGCGGCAGCCGGATGCCAATTGTGGCCGTGACCGCACATACGACCCGCGAAGATCGCGATCGCTGCATCGAGGCCGGTTTCGATGAAGTGCTGACCAAGCCGGCCACGCAGTCGTCCCTCAGCGCGATCATCCGCGAGGTGACGGGCGTGATGCAGCCGCCTTCGTCATCACCATCGCCGGCCGATGCAATCCTCGACGCCGTCGGCGGCAACGTCCGCCTCCTCGCCCGCGTCCGTGACGCGTTCGTGACGCAAACCCCGCGCTTGCTGGCCGCACTCCGCGAGGCTGTCGCTTCGCAAGATGCCGAGGCGCTGTTTCAGTCCGCTCATACGCTGAAGGGAGCGATCAGCAACTTCGATGTTCCGCTCGCCATTGCCGCCGCGGCGGAGTTGGAGCGGGCTGGAAAGGCATCCGATTTCGCGCATGCGAGCGAGCTATTGCCTGAGTTGGAAACGGCCATCCATGAGTTGGAGGAGAAGATCGAGGCGGCGTTGGGGTAGACGTCCTACTCGATGACGATCAGCGTGCCGGCGACGGCGTCGGGAAGCGCGCGATCAACTGCGGGATGAGCGGTTCGATGTCCGCGATGTCATTGCTGACCGCACGAAGCAGGTAGAAGGCGATGCTCGAAGCCGAAAGCTTCTGCTGATGGCGAAGGCTCTTGTCAGTTGTGATGAAGACGTCGAAATTGCCTTCTGCGCTGCGAAGTAGCGCGCCGTTCTTCAGCCCGGCGAAACCGGCCTCGGGCACAGTGAGGACCAGTTCATGACCTCGCAGGCTGCGTTTTGAGCGCGCGCGGAACGCATTCATCGATCAGAATGCGCAACCAATAGTTCCTTCGCCTGATCCAGCGCCGCGACCGCCTGCGTTCGCGAGACCGTGGGGAAGTCGTCGAGGAAATCGCTGAGTGGGTGGCCACCTTCGAGGTAGTCGATCAAGGCTTGCAGCGGAACGCGAGTTCCAACGAAGACAGGTGTCCCTCCGAGAATCTCGGGATCGACGTGAATTACTTGTTCGGCGTCAGGCATGTTCGTACTTCGCTATTCTACCGCCGCCTTTACCAATGCCTGCTGCTGCTCCTCGTGCCGGTGATGCGATCCTGTCGCTGGTGATGCGCTGATCGGGCGGCCGACGTAGCGGAGCGTGCGGGTGCCGACGAGGGCGGCGAGCCGCTCGTGCAGGAATGGCCATGGGCCCATGTTGCGAGGCTCATCCTGGACCCAGAGGATCTCCGTGGCGTTGGGGTACTGCTTGAGTGCCTCGGCGAGGAAGGCCTGCGGGAACGGATAGAACTGTTCGAGGCGGATCAGCGGGATGTTCGCGTTCGCTTTCTCGCGTGCAGTGCGGAGGTCGTAGTAGACCTTGCCGCTGGTCAGGACGAGGCGCGTGACGCTGGCGGGATCGGACGCTGCGTCGACGAGCACCGGCTCGAAGCGGCCATTGGTCAGATCGTCGATCGACGACGTGGCTTGCGGATGGCGCAGGAGTGACTTCGGCGTCATCACGATCAGCGGTTTGCGCGGATCGTTTTTCATCTGGCGGCGCAGGGCGTGGAAGTGCTGCGCGGGCGTCGTGGGATAGACGACCTGCATGTTTCCCTCGGCGCAGAGCGTCAGGAAGCGTTCGAGGCGGGCAGAAGAGTGCTCGGGTCCCTGACCTTCGTAGCCGTGCGGGAGCAGCATCACCAGGCCGCTGTGCTGCGACCACTTCTCTTCGGCTGACGAGATGAACTGATCGATGATGATCTGCGCGCCGTTGACGAAGTCGCCGAACTGCGCTTCCCACAACACCAGCGCGTCCGGGTCTGCCACCGAGTAGCCGTACTCGAAGCCGAGGACGCCGTACTCGCTGAGAAGCGAATCGTAGACGGCGAAACTCACCAGATCCTTGGCCAGCGTGTTGAGTGGCACGAAGCCTTTGCCGGTCACGTAGTCGAAGAGGATGGCGTGGCGCGATGAGAACGTCCCTCGGCCGGAATCCTGTCCCGAGAGCCGCACGCGAAAGCCGTCCGTCATGAGCGTACCGAAGGCCAGCATTTCGGCGAAGGCCCAATCGATGGCTTCGCGGCCCTCGGCCATCGCTTTGCGGCGGGTGATGATCGGCTTGAGTTTCGGATGAAGCGAGACGTCGTCCGGCACAGTCGTCAGCGCCTGGCCGACGACATCGAGCTCGTTGCGCGGCACCGAGGTGTCGGGGGAAGGCTGGTTCTGGAAGCCGGTGATCTCCTCATCCGTCCAGAGTGCGCCGCCTTCGTTCGGCGGTGGCTCGGATTCATCCTCGCGCGTGCGGTCGAAGGCCTCCTGCAACTTGCCCTGAAAGTTGTCGAGCCACGACTCCGCTTCCTTCGGATCGATGTCGCCTTTGCGCAGCAGCGTCTCGGTGTAGATCTTCCGCACCGAGCGATGCTCCTTGATCGACTTGTACATCTTTGGCTGCGTGAGCGACGGCTCGTCGCCTTCGTTGTGGCCGTGCCGCCGGTAGCAGAGCATGTCGATGACGACGTCTTTGTGAAACTGCTGGCGGAAGTCGTACGCCAGTTTGATGGCCCGAATGCTGGCTTCAGGATCGTCGCCGTTCACGTGGAAGATCGGCGCCTGCACCATCTTGGCGACATCGGTTGCATAGACCGAGGAGCGCGCCGACTCCGGCCCGGTGGTGAAGCCGATCTGATTGTTGATGACGAGATGGATCGTGCCGCCGGTGCGATAGCCGGGAAGCTGCGAAAGGTTCAGCGTTTCCGCGACGACGCCCTGTCCCGCGAAGGCGGCGTCGCCGTGGATGAGCACTGGCAGAACCCAGGCGCGCTTGTTATCGCCGATCAGTTTCTGTTTGGCGTGAACCATTCCCTCCACGATCGGATCGACTGCTTCGAGGTGGCTGGGATTCGACGCCAGCGTCAGCTTCATGTGCGCGCCGTCCGGCGTCTGGTGAATGCCGTCCGCGCCGAGGTGGTACTTCACATCGCCCGAGCCCTGCGTCGTGTTCGGATCGATGTCGCCTTCGAATTCGTGGAAGATTTTTTCGTACGATTTGCCGAGGATATTGGCGAGCACGTTCAGCCGCCCACGATGGGCCATTCCGATGACGGCCTCAGTGACTCCATCTTGCGTCGCTTCGTTGAAGAGATAGTCGAGAACGGGGATGACCGTCTCCGCGCCTTCGAGCGAGAAACGTTTGTGTCCGACGTACTTCGTGTGCAGAAACTTTTCGAAG
>Ga0307511_10002771_pt1 | contig 18216 bp, 23 predicted proteins | sample 13_EM_MG_FD_200266 | JGI IMG/M metagenome (GOLD analysis project Ga0307511, IMG submission 200266) | Populus trichocarpa ectomycorrhiza microbial communities from riparian zone in the Pacific Northwest, United States - 13_EM | ecosystem: Host-associated > Plants > Roots > Unclassified | place... | reverse complement strand
CTTGTAGTGAGTAGTATCGAGTCCTCGAATGGTAATCTCCTTAGTAGTGAGAGATGAAACCTCACCCGCAGATGTAGTCAATGATTGCTTCGTGATCATGAGCGGAACCCACCAAGTCGTTTGGTCCTCCTCTGGCTTAATATCCCCAGTGCTGAGGAAACGATTCTGTCTAATGTGAATCTCCCCTGGCTTCTCAGTCACGGTCAACACTGGGAAGCCAATAACCTTGATCCAATTGCTCTGTGCCCATGTCAGCTCACGCGAGTGTCGGTGGGCGCAGACGTGTTACCATTTTCCCAGAGACGTCCTCCCCAGAAGCTTGCCCAAGAGCATGCCAGAGATCTTCTGTTGTAGCATTGCCTATGAAACATCATTAGCAAGTCCTTATTGGAGCATAGAAGGGTGTCATACCATATGCATGTTTCTTCAGGTATACTGCCACACCCTATTGCACCTCGTTAACGAGGATGCATGTTTTTAAGTTGGAGAGACGTACCTTTAAGAATGTATCTACTCCCAAGTGGGTGCTCAGCATTCTGATACAGCTGCTCCCCTTCAAGTAACTGATATGATCAAAAATTTGATCGATATCTAAGGCATTTTTAACTGGTACTTCAATAGGGTGTGACCCACGCAGGGAGTCAAGTTGGAACGCTGTTTGTAGCGATTCAGTCTACATATTGTTAGCCGAATAGAATGCGTGGCATAAAACCTCTGGACACACGACGTACGACAAACTGTCCCCAAACATCCCACTCTGCATTCCATAGTTAGCTCATATGATTCCAAATTAATGCATCGGAAGTACCTGGGTAAAAATGATTTACGGCTAACCATCCTACCCATGTGGCGAAGCCCTCATTGAGCCATAGTTCGGACCACCTTATCAATTAGCTGATGGTTGTATAGTAAAACTACGAGAAACATACCAATCCATTGTAACGAGATTACCGAACCATTGGTGAGCAAGCTCTGTACTACGTCAGCTTTCTTGAATATCTTTGCGGCCGCAATAAACCTACCATGGGCTACGACATAAGCAACTCGATTCTTGTATCTCGAGTCTGATGTTGCCTCATTATAAAGTACTGCCGTGGTCCTGTAAGTAATGAGACCCCAGTTCTCCATAGCACCATGCGACTACCTAGCTCGTTAATAATGACTGTTATAGGCTATAGTGGAGTCTACGTATACCCACAAATTCATGAACTGCCAAAAGATCCACTTTTGGCAATGGGTATTCAATGTCAAAAATCTTTGCCAGTCAGTATTACAACCTCCATAAGGCACTCAGCAGCTTACCTCGGAGAAATAATCAACAATCTTGGCGGCATTGTCTAGGGCAAATTTTCCCTGATCAGCGAGTCCTTTCGTAGTATAGACTCTGACCGGAAGTTGTTTGCCATTGTATTTTCTTTGCGTATTTGTTTCAACGTAGTCGAATTCACCACACGCCCATGCATATAGCTGTAATTCTACATCAGTATCATAGTCCACTAGAAACATCATGTGCTCGAGTACTCACATATGTGCTCATCTTAGGGCTTGTCTCGAATGTAACTCTCTTCAATCCAGTTCCAGCTGTCTCGGATTTAGACTCTGGCATATTTGAAAGAGCGGTGTAACTGCCCGGGATGGTTATATTGAAGTCAAATGTGGCTTTCAAGTTGGGCTCATCAAAGCTAGACACGGGTGAGCAGATACTCCTAACAGCACCATGGGTATACTGACCATGGAAAGGCTCTACGGGCATCAGAAGACTCGAACTGAGTTGAGTACATGAAATCGTCTTTCCCATCCTGGCTCTTGTACGCACTGCGGTAGAAACCGGCCATCTAAGTACGCTCCGCCATTACTAAGTGAGCATTTTTGACAGGAATAGCCAGGCAAGTCACCCACCTCATTGTTCAGAAGCCCAGAGAAGTTTATAGTTAAAACAGCTTTGCTTGAGCCTGCAGGGAGCTGCTCTGGGAAGGAGAGCTTCACCACTTGGGACTTTGCATCGTGGGAGAAGTTCGTCGTGTCGATAGTCACTGTAATGTTTTGAGTCAACTAAACAGCCTTAGTACTACTATTCGAGTGCAACCAACCTCCAGAATCTAATTTAATGCTTGCGCTTCTGAGTTTGAGTTCTTTGTAGTTCAAAGAGATACTGCCCGTGTTCTCTTGAATTACTACATCGATATCAACAGCCCCATCGTATGTAAACTTCTCCCTGTCAAGATTGTATATCGATAGGTTATAATGAGAGGGTTTTACTCTGAAGCCATTTTGTCAGCGAGTCATGGAAAACTGGAAAAAGGTGAACGCACGCCGTAGGCAGGACCTCGCGATCTTCTGAAGCCATTGCTCAGGTATGTGAAACTGTATATGCGATTTAAGCGGTATGTGATATCCACATGGAACTCGTGAATATTAAATAGGAGCTGATGGTGGGGTAAACCTGAGATACTTATGTATGCCACTTCCGCGTCATTTCGGTTTCCTGAAGTAGGTTGGTAGCTAGACAGGGATATCTCTGCGTGACACCGTGGCTAACGGTAGCTCCCGATTGGCAACTACCACCAAAACTGGTGTTGGAACTCAGCATCACCGAGATGTTGGGTATTTCTTCTGAGATACAATACTACTCATAAAACATAGACACGACTGAAAATAGAAATCTATTCCTCTAATATCCATAGAATTCCTTGCTCCGCACCGCATCCGCGAATCATGATCTCTTCTGTGCCGTTGGTTGCACCTCGCGATGTGAGAAGTCTCTAAAGCTCAACTCATTACTCAAGGAAGGAGGGGCTAACCCAATCAACAGGCACACTCACTCTGGTATACTCCTTCGCGCTCCTTCGCCCTCACTACACCGTCCACGGTCTCTTCTAGCTTCTGTAGCCTTGGGGCCTCCCAAAACCCGAATCCCAGCGATCCGAGTCAAGGCCGGCAGAACCAAAACCAGCCAAAAAGAAACCACATCTCCCCATTAGCCCAGCTAGCACTGGATGAGCAGAGTGTGGAACAGCGAAAACTGCACATCCAGCGTTTCGGTGCAACATGGATTCGCCCCCCCGGATTTAACAAGACTTTACAAGGAGAGTTGGATGAGAGGGCTGAGAGAGCTGAAGCTGAGAGACTAGCGTTACTGGAAGAACAAGCAGTTGGTGATGAAGATATACCGGAAGTTGAGGGTGATGAAGATGTGCACGCGGGTGTCAGAATCGTGGGGAATATCATACAAGGTGTAGATGATGAGGACGGAGAGGATTTAGATGCACATATTCCGGAGGGTGAAAGTTTTGAAGGTGACGAAGGCGAAGGCACGGAGGATGAAGGAGTGGATCTCGATGAGGAAATCCCTGAGGCAGAAGCCGATTATGATTTATCCGATGAGGAAGATTCTGAAGATTCGGACGATACTGAAGAACCCAATGCGGCAACGCCCAACCAATATATGCGTCCACCGCCTATGCCAATTCCATCATCCTCCGTCGGTATCAGAACTGACTCTAGCCCTCGGCAAGCAATGTTTTCTCATGATGATCGATTTGGTCAAGATGACTCCTTCGGAAGAGCCGATCTCCGGGAATATTCGCGAAGGTATCAATCTGAAATTATGGGTGAGGACGACGATGAGATGGAGGTTGATAGCGACAGCTAAATGAAAAATTACTGTACGGGGCTAGCTGACCGCTGGCGTGAGGCAACAAATTCAATATTAAAACATCGAGCAGTGTCTAGGATTTCGATTATCATCAGAAATACTACGGAGTTCAATAGGCTGTACCTAGGTAGATACACAATGGGATGTTCATGTAAAGTAACCGTATTTCTAAGTCCACATACAAGCATTTTTTTCAGATTGATATTCGATCGACTGTTGGTTTACGAGTATGCCAGTTCTGGTCCGCCGATCCCCACGCCAACCAGACTACTCGAGAGGCTGAGAGACGAGAGACGAGGCTGAGGTGCAGGAGGCGTGATTGGCGGCCACCGCCAAGCAAGCTGACATCATCGTGGAATCTGTTAGAACCTCGTCGACGCCCAAACTCCACGCTGCCGTCGAGGTGCACAAAGGCGAGCTGTATGAAAGCAGGCAATCAATCGCAACAGCCCCGATACGATTAATGAGGGGGCCCGGCGAATTGATGCTAGTCAAGTTTGCTCCAGCACGAAAATTGGGAAAAAGGCTGGTCTCTATGTTGGGTCAATGGGACGGTATTATGCACTGCTTAGTGCTCATACTTTTTCGCCGTAGTGGGGCTTTCGCTTTAGGTTGTTTCAATACCTCGAACCTTCGATTGTCGGAAGTAGGTGGAAGGTTCTAGTGCCCACGGTACCACTTTCTCTTTCACTCTACGAACTGTGCTATAATCCTATAAAGTTCCGGTAGTCCACTCACTCCTCTATTTTTTCCTCCACCTCAACTGAGATTAATCCATTGCCCATATCAGAGTCTTTCGAAGAGACGCCCTTTGCCAACTTCACTCGAGCGACTATTTTATCTTCGTACCCTTACCACTTTCTCCACATTTTGAAAAGAACCCTCAAATAATCCTCGTTTGAATTCACAATGGCACCAGCTGTTGGTATCGATTTGGGAACGACCTACTCCTGCGTGGGTGTCTTCCGAGACGACAGGATTGAGATTATTGCCAATGATCAGGGAAACCGAACAACACCATCATTCGTATGTTTCCTCTTTCTGCCTCTCCTTGCTCTTCTATGCCCCCACTAATTAGTCTCAACAATAGGTTGCTTTCACCGACACTGAGCGTTTGATTGGTGATGCCGCGAAGAATCAAGTCGCTATGAACCCGTGAGTACATCCATTGATAACAAGCAATTACCCTCAAAGCTCAGTTGGCTAACGTGTACTGTTACAGTCATAATACAGTCTTCGATGCAAAGCGTTTGATCGGACGAAAATTCGCCGACGCCGAGGTGCAGTCTGACATGAAGCACTTCCCGTTCAAGATCATCGACCGAACAGGAAAGCCCGTCATTCAAGTCGAATTTAAGGGTGAAACCAAGACCTTCACCCCTGAGGAAATCTCCTCCATGGTGTTGACCAAAATGCGAGAGACCGCTGAGTCCTATCTTGGTGGGACCGTCAACAATGCCGTCATTACTGTCCCTGCATACTTCAACGACTCCCAGCGTCAAGCAACCAAGGATGCTGGTCTCATCGCTGGTTTGAACGTCCTTCGAATCATTAACGAGCCAACTGCCGCTGCTATTGCCTACGGTCTCGATAAGAAGACCGTGGGTGAGAGGAACGTGCTCATTTTCGATCTTGGAGGGGGTACGTTTGATGTGTCTCTTTTGACTATTGAGGATGGTATTTTCGAAGTCAAGGCCACTGCTGGTGATACTCACTTGGGAGGTGAGGACTTTGACAACCGTCTCGTCAACCACTTCGTCCAAGAATTCAAGCGCAAGCACAAGAAGGATCTTACATCCAACGCTCGTGCTCTCCGACGTCTCCGAACTGCTTGTGAACGTGCCAAGCGTACTCTTTCCTCTTCTGCTCAGACCTCCATTGAGATCGACTCTCTCTATGAAGGTATCGACTTCTACACCTCAATCACCCGTGCTCGTTTCGAGGAGTTGTGTCAGGACCTTTTCCGTTCCACCATGGAGCCCGTTGAGCGTGTGCTCAGAGACTCTAAGATTGACAAGAGCAGTGTTCACGAGATTGTCCTAGTTGGTGGTTCCACCCGTATCCCTAAGGTCCAGAAGCTCGTTTCCGATTTTTTCAACGGAAAAGAGCCAAACAAGTCCATCAACCCTGATGAGGCAGTTGCCTATGGTGCCGCCGTCCAGGCCGCCATTCTCTCTGGTGACACTTCTTCCAAGACTCAGGAGATCCTTCTTCTCGACGTTGCCCCATTGTCCCTCGGTATCGAAACTGCAGGTGGTGTCATGACTGCTCTCATTAAGCGTAACACTACTATCCCAACCAAGAGGTCAGAGGTTTTCTCAACTTTCTCTGATAACCAGCCTGGTGTGTTGATCCAAGTTTATGAGGGTGAACGTGCCCGCACTAAGGACAACAACCTCCTTGGTAAGTTCGAGTTGACTGGTATTCCACCGGCTCCCCGTGGTGTTCCCCAGATCGAGGTTACTTTCGATATCGATGCCAATGGTATCATGAACGTCTCGGCCGTTGAGAAGGGTACTGGGAAGTCTAACAAGTAAGTTTCATTTTCCTGTGACTAAGGTGATAGCGCTTAATACTAACTAAATTTGCAGGATCACGATCACCAACGACAAGGGTCGACTTTCCAAGGAGGAAATCGAGCGCATGCTGTCCGAGGCTGAGAAGTACAAGGAAGAGGATGAGCGCGAAGCCGCTCGTATCTCTGCCAAGAACTCTCTCGAGTCTTATGCCTACTCCCTCAGGAACACCCTCTCTGATGAGAAAGTGGACGAGAAGCTTGATGCATCTGACAAGGAGAAACTCAAGAAGGCCATCGATGAGACTGTTGAATGGCTAGACAACAACACTACCGCTACCAAAGAAGAGTATGAGGACCGTCAAAAGGAGCTTGAGGGGGTTGCCAACCCTATCATGATGAAGTTCTACCAGTCCACTGGTGGTGCCCCACCAGGAGGTATGCCGGGTGCTGGTGGCTTCTCAGGCGGTGCCCCTCCAGGAGCTGCTGGTGATGACGGACCAACTGTCGAGGAGGTTGACTAAACCCCCCATTCTTTGAAGTTTCTTTGTGTTCAAATGTAGATTTTTACTTCTAGGCACGTTCAGAAAGGTGAATGCATGGGTTTCCTTTTGTCATAATTTTCCCTTTGTCTTACTGGTTACTTGGGTTTGGGGTGCAAAGCTAGGGAGATGTTTTTACTGGGACGAATCAAAAATGAATTGAAGGATGGAGGGTTAAGATCTAATTTGGTGGTTTTTCGGTTCTAATTTCTCATGTTCCTCATGTTCCTCATTTCATGGCTGGCTTTCTTTTGAGTGTATCTTTTGAGTGTACTTTGGGTGATAAATCAGATGACTACAATGATTTGACTACCAACCATTATAAATTCCGCTCGTAGTGATTAGTTATGTCAACGCCGACCTGATCGTCGCTAGTGATTTCGGATTATACCTTTGTTGACAACAGACTTGGACGTTTATGTGCTCAATCTACTTCGCAGGGGCATAAACATATATGCTTGTGAAGCGGGTGATGAGTTCCTCTAAATGCTAATCAACCTAGGTCGAATCTAATATACAGAGAGCCAACTTATCGAGTAAAAGAAACTATAGTACAACCAGCCACCTCATGACTGCCCTGACACCAGTACCTCATCGTCACCTGCCTCGCCCTTCGTCCACTCGGTAAATGCATCTTCCACTGGTGCAGTCCGTATCGACCATATATCCTCGCTACTCGGCCCCTGCTTGTATTTTGCCGCCTTCTGCTTGTAATGTTGCAGGATCATGGCTCGCCGAGTGGTCTCACCGTAGACTTTTGTCCGCATGCAAAAGCGCCAGTCGGCGGATTGGGTAGAGCAGTCTCGAAGGGCGCCGTAGCGGTAAACTGGGAAGTAGTTAGTATTGGGATTTTCTTACTGTGGATGGTATACGCACCATTTAAGAATTGCCCTCCGAGACTGTAGCAGTACCAGACTTGATCGAATGCATGGAGGCAGTTCATTTCGGTAGGGAAGGTGGACTCGTATTCTTCCTCAGCTTTTTTTGCGGCAGCAATGCGCTCCCGGTCCGTAGCGGAGAAGGAGGGGGCGGAGGTTATGGTACGGGGGGTGTTAGGAGAGGCTGCGGGAGGGTCCTCAACAGTGCTGTCGCTAGTGGGGTCATTGAGTTGGGTGAGGAGTTGATGGAATTCGAGGTCGGCGAGTTCGTCTCGAGTTGGGGTGCGTTTGGATTGCTCGGTGGGAGTAGGTTCTATGGCCGGCATAGGTTCATTGGGTGGTGGGGTGGGGGAGCTGCTCCACGGCCAGAGGGGCATTGTAGGTTCCTAAATGGGTCTATGAGGTATCTCTAAAAATAAATAAATCTCTCAATTGATCCTTTTCAAACTGGGGAGTCAATTGGCTGTTGTCGTGCACATATGGGATAAAGAGCTATGGAGTTTATTTGCTATAGTGATGATAGTGACAACTTTTTTGTGATTGTTCGACTGGTCCCTGCACAGCAACCGAAACCTACGCCAACATTCTAAATATTCTTCCTACACTTCCGAACCGCCCTTACCACACAGCAAAATTCATCTTTCCATAGCACAGCATCATCTTAATACCCACACAACATGGCTGCTGTATGCTTCCTCACATAAGTCTGCTTTCAATGATTCAGCACGCTGATTATTCTCACCGCTCTAGAACTTAGGAATCCAAACCGTCGGCGAGACAAAAGAGCTTCGTGGGCTCAACCTCATCGCGGCACACTCCCATATCCGCGGTCTTGGTATCGATATCGACACACTCGAGCCTCGCGCCTCATCACAGGGTCTAGTCGGGCAACTCAAGGCGAGGAGAGCAGCGGCAGTGATACTACAGATGGTTAAGGAAGGAAAGATTGCTGGAAGGGCGGTGTTGATGGCTGGACCACCGAGGTGTGTACTACACTGGGTTGGAGTTTTTTGATTTTTTGAGATGTTGACTTGTTATTTGAGGGCTAGTGGATTGCTGATGGGTTCGTGATTGTGTTTGTTCAATACAGTACAGGTAAAACGGCGATTGCGATGGGCATTGCTCAGTCCCTTGGACAGGATGTTCCGTTCACAATGCTGGCGTCATCGGAAATATATTCGCTCGAAATGTCGAAAACGGAGGCACTTACACAGGCATTCCGGAAATCGATCGGCGTAAGAATTAAAGAGGAATCGGAGATGATTGAGGGAGAGGTTGTGGAGATCCAGATTGATCGTTCTGTTACGGGTGCCAATAAGCAAGGGAAGCTTACAATGAAGACGACGGATATGGAGACTATTTACGATTTGGGAGGCAAGATGATAGATGGGTTGAGCAAGGAGAAGGTGATGGCAGGGGATGTCATCAGTATTGACAAAAGTACCGGCAAAATTACAAAACTAGGGAGGAGCTATACTCGGAGTAGGGACTACGATGCGATGGGCGCCGATACGAAGTTTGTACAGTGCCCAGATGGGGAGCTACAGAAGAGGAAGGAGGTAGTCCATACAGTCTCGCTGCACGAGATCGACGTCATCAACTCGCGTACACAAGGGTTCCTCGCACTCTTCTCGGGAGACACTGGTGAGATTAGGGCGGAAGTTAGGGATCAGATCAATACCAAGGTTGCGGAATGGCGCGAGGAAGGGAAGGCGGAGATTGTTCCTGGTGTACTGTTTATTGATGAGGTGCATATGCTGGATATTGAGTGTTTTGCGTACATCAATAGGGCGCTGGAGGATGAATTGGCGCCGATTGTGATTATGGCTAGCAATAGGGCGGCGGATACAAAAATCAGGGGGACGGACAGGCAAAGGAGTGTGCATGGGCTACCGGTGGACTTTTTGGATAGGGTTGTGATTATCCCAACATACCCATACAGTCAGGAGGAGATTGGGCAGATTATCTCAATTAGGTGAGTGGCATGAACCCCGGGATACCAGGATTGGGGCGGAGTCTGATAGGAATCATAGAGCACAAGAGGAGGAAGTTGAACTCTCACCGGACGCTCTTGCCCTATTGACAAAGATTGGCAAGGAGACATCCCTGAGATACGGCTCGCACTTGATTGCCACCTCGAACTTGATTGCGGCGAAGAGGAAGGCCAATGTGGTGGCCATACAGGATGTGCAAAGGGCTTATACATTGTTCTACGACCAGGTCAGGAGTGTCAAGGTAGGTTTTCCCTCTATAAGCTCTTATATCCAGAAGCTAAGGGATGTTATACTGTAGTTCTTGCAAGAGTATGAGTCCAAGATGGTTGGTGATGATGGTGCCGCAGAGATGGGCTCGGGCGAATCAGGCGGGCCGGATGCTATGGAAATGTAAACGGTGAATGGGATACGAGGGTTTTAGTTAATAGAATCATGTAATGCACGTGTGTAGTGTTCTTATCATGGGGACTTTGGCGTAGGAAGTGTACATCGCAAAAAAATTTGAGCCATAATCTTACTTTACACTTTGTCAATGTTCTTCATGGAAATATCATATCCGTTTGCAACAATTTGATGGCCCGTTTGCCTCTCTTTCGCCATACCCCAGAGTTGCAACCAAGCTTCTGCCAAACTACGAAACAAAGTGTAACACCAAAACATACTATAGCAAGTTCGAACTCAACACCCCAAGCTCACCGCCGGCATCATTGAGCGCTCAGCTCACAATCAAGGGCTCTGATGAACCGGCTATCAACTCAGGCTTTCCACTGGCCTTACGTACCAATTCTGCGCACAAATGCTGTTTATCCAAAGTTACCGTTACCGTATAGATTCAGTCCAAGTGTGAATTATACTCCGCTACTCGCACAAATATCCGCTCAACGGTTAAGATCAACTACGGCAGGGCCTGGTCATGGGAGATTAGCGGCGAAGCTTGAGAAGCCTTTGACGATTCTGGAGAAGTTGCAGGCAAAGGGTAATACGGCGAGTCCAGATACTACGGGATTTATTGCGGTGGGAGAGAATGAGGGATTGCTGTTCTTTGATAGTTTGTGGCCCTTTCCCACCTGACTTTACTGGCTAGGTGATGATTAGGATTGTGTTTTTGCAGATATTTTCCCCCTCAAAACATTCTCTTGGGACTTTCGAAATGCCGCCCTTAGACTTACTACATACTCGCCGGATTCCAATATACAGAACTACATCCCTCCTAACCTTGAAGGATTCAAGCTTCTCTCCATGCATCCCCGGCCAAACGACGGTGGTGCCTTCGTCAAATTCGCCTATGACCCCTCCGTGACCAACCCCCAGGAAATTGAATCCTCAATTCAATTACACCTCCACAACTCGCAAATCCGGCAATGGTTTGCCCCATTACGCCCTTTGCGGACCTACCTCGTTGAGGGCATCCCCTGGATAGAAGATCTCTACCGCTTCCCATCTGCGAGATTGAAAGTGGAATTCGTTTCTGGTCCGGAATTGAGTCAGGAGAGTCTGTATAATTTATTTAGGAGATTTGGGAAGATTTCAGAGATTGTGAGACAGCCCGGAGAGGGAAAGGAGGTGCCAAGGTGGGCGGTAGTGCAGTTTTTGAGTGTGAGGAGTGCGAGTGCAGCGAGGTGCTGCTTGCATAGGGCAAAGTTTGTGGAGCCGTCGGGAGCGGGGATAGGGACGGGAGGAGGCAGGGGATGGGATAGAGGAGGGGATGGGAAGGCTACTTCCGCTGGTGGGGAGGCGGGGAAGGCGGTAGTACCGACGGTGTTGAGGGTGCAGTATGAGAGGACAGCGAAGGCGCATTGGTTGAGGGATTGGATTTTCAGTCATCCGAAAATCGGTGGGGTCATAACCTTTTTACTTTTAGGAAATGGGCAGAGAAACTGACGTTGAAGAATCATAGTCATACCCGCGTTGGCTGCTATCATTGCCACCATCACCGTTGCGGTATTTGACCCGTACGCATTACCCTGAACTGTATTTTATGATATCTCATGAACATACCTGCTAATCCGTTAATCCACCACAGCATCCGAACTTGGTTCATAAAGGCTAAAGTTACCGGCGCACTCTCTTTTAGCGAGTATGAACCCTTCAAATGGGTCTCCCACCACACCTCTAACATCTTCCCCTTCAACCGTCGCCCCACCCCCGACGCAAACCCCCCTTTACTATCCGAACGATCCTCTACAATCGAGACCCTTAGATCCTGGCTCCTCGATACCGGTGAAACATTCATCATTGTCCAAGGACCACGGGGTTCTGGGAAACGAGAGCTTGTTCTAAACCATGTCCTCCCTCCGCGGAAGAACGTGCTCATTATCGACTGTGAGCCAATTACAGAGGCGCATGGAGATACTGCTACAATTGCTGCTACAGCCCAGCAAGTTGGATATAGACCCGTTTTTAGCTGGATGAATACAATTTCTAGTCTCGCGGATCTAGCTGCCCAGGGAACTATTGGTACCAGCGCGGGGTTTAGCCAAACGATGGAGCTACAATTTTCGAAAATACTACAGAATACAGGGACTGCGTTGAGGAAAATCGCGCTTCAAGATAGAGATGCATCGGATAAAGATGCGAATCTGGGTGATGAGGAATATCTGTGTGCACATCCAGAGAAGAGGCCAGTGATTGTCATCGATAACTTCTTGCATTCGCCGGAGGGTACGATAATTTATGACCGCCTTGCTTCGTGGGCGGCACTGCTTGTTAGTGCGAGTGTGGCGCATGTGGTGTTTTTAACTAATGATGTTTCGTTTTCGAAATCTCTCTCGAAGTCCCTCCCAGATAGAGTCTTTAGGTCCGTGCTGTTGGGGGATGCAGCCCCGCAGTCGGCGAAGGCATTTGTGTTGAATGCACTTACTGAAGATAGACCTGAGAGGGGACAGAAATCTTCATCGCCCTCTGACGGCTCTTTCACTTCTACTGAATTGGCACGCAAAAATACTCCCCTGTTAGAAGAACTCGACGCATCAATCGCTGTCCTCGGTGGGCGCCTTACCGACCTAGAAGCCCTGGCTACCCGAATCCGTTCTGGCGAGGGCCCAAGCTTAGCGGTTAGTCAAATCGTCTCCGCCTCCGCCGCGGAGATAAACAAACTCTACCTCTCTCCCGACTACCAACACAATGACCCAAAATCACCCCGGAAATGGAGTACCGAGCAAGCGTGGTACCTAATCACACTCCTCGACGCCGCTAACACAGGATCTCCCCATGCACCAACCAATCCGAGTGTAAACACCTCCAATAGCCCCGAAGATGTCGAGCCAGGAAGCATAACCTACAACTCCATTCTTCTCCATCCATTGTTCAAGTCTCCTAGCACAGGAGAAGAGAGCTTGCAATCCCTCGCACATTTAGACCTGATAACTATCCTCACCCACCCCTCGGGCTCTGGGCGGCCATATGCCATCCGTCCGGGGAGGCCAGTCTATAAAGCAGCGTTTAAGAAGTTACTTGAGGACGAGGTGTTGAAGGCGAAGATAGAATTAGCAGTGTTGAATGCGCTAGTGAAGATTGAGGAAGGCTATATGAGGAAGTGGGAGGAGGAGTTGGCGGTGTTGGCGACTTGTGGGGGGGGCAAGGATGCTGGAAAGAGGATGGATTATTTGGGGAAGAAGATTGGGGGGAGTCAGGAGAGGGTGGATGGGTATGAAAAGGAGATGGAGGGAAAGAAGAAGGTATTAAAAATGAGGTTTTAACGCAGCCTGGTGGAATTATTATTTTTGCTTTGATTTCGCGAGTATTTGACTTGTTTAGGGGAGAAGAGCAAACAGGGAACAGGGACTTCACGGTTATGGGTTTATAGATCTTTCGCTAGCATTTGAAATTTGGAAGGCTTGCGTGTTACCCTAATAATATCACTACTTCACTTTCTTTCCTTCTATACAGACTCAAGTTGAATATATAGTACCCTGGCGAAAGTATTTGCGGCCTCAGGCATGTATAAGACATGCATGCCCATAGCACAGGATATGCAATAAGGAACCTTCATATACCTCTACATAGTACCTATATTTCAGGTTCGATAAATTTCCTAAACTATATGGCGTTATCTCTCCAGTTCTTGTTTTTTTCATTTGAGCCCTCCGTCCCCACTTCCACGCGAGCAAGTTTCACTGTATCTAGCACCGGGGCGGCAGATTAACTTGCCAACCATTGAATCCACTCGGGCTTCCGGGTGGCTCATCATACATCACCTATTGGTGTGCATACGAGTAATGAGTTCACAAAAAAAAGTTCAAAAAAATCAGGCTCGATAGTATTTGGTGGCCCCTCGGGGGTTTATGTAACCTTATGCCTTTGTACATTGTTCATGCTAGGTCTGGACTGAGACTTAAAAAAAATAAAAAAAAATATAAGAAGTGCAAATACTTTCGCCGGGGTACTATAGATAGGTAGCAGCGATGGAAGTATTATGCAATCCCCCTTTTTTATTATTTTTTTTAAAAAAAACCAGTACTCGAATTCACATCCGAAGGGACGTACGACGAGCCACCGAGTAGATTCAGGGGTTGGCAAGCTAACTGGGCAAACCAGGTAGAAGGAAGAGTGATAACAAAAAAAAGATTCGTCGAAAAAAAAACCATAAAATACCAAAGAGCAAACTAACGTTCCGCTGCGGCAAGTTCTCGATACAAATGCTGCTCCCACCGCTGGTGTAGGTGTCATGGGCAATTGAATATGATATGTAGGCCGTCCTCTGTCGGGTGGGCGCAATGATAGCATGGGAGTCAGCCTTTCTCATGGTGTAGAGCCAGCTATTGAAAGGGCCGCACCAAGTATAGGCCGAAAGTGCTTGTCGATGCCATTCGGCCCCGCGTATACCATGTCTGGGTTTCAAGTACTGTTCCTTTCGATTGGCGTATTATGCAATCGAGAGGCTATGAAAATTGTTTTCGTACGATCCAATCTCATCCTCCGGGCGAAACTCTTGCGAACACTATGATATTAACTAAGCTAATCTCAATTATTTGGCTTCAAGTGGTTTACATCGGGCACACGACTACTGGTTTTTTTTTACCAAGAAAAAAAAGATTTAAATCTTGGTTACCCTGATATTACCCTTCACAGAAATTTGGTTGGTGCGAACGAGTCAACCACCACATCTATAGGACAATTTATAGTTTTGTATGAAATACTGAAGCTCTTATTTATACTCAACTCAGTAACCATTTATCTGAAGCGAAAGATAAGCAGAAAAAAATAAAGTAACGAAAGATATCTTTGATCGCAAATACAAGAAATTGATAAAACGACGCCATCCAGTTCCAAGCCCATGCAAAACAAAACATAAGGAAGTAACAAAAACCAGGGGAGAAAAAAACCAAGAATATGCTACAGCTTCAGATAGTAATATAAGGAAAAAAGGGGCAGCCGATTGAAATTTCTTCTCAACCAACTATACGATGAGTCCCACACAACTTGGCACCATACCGCTTTCTGTAGTCCGTAACTGCTATAATCATGTCCAGCACCAATCGTACCCTTCCTTGCCTTGATCAACTATCCCGCAATTTTCCGACCTACTGACTTTTGTATGAAAATAAAAGAAACGCCTGAGTTCGCCCCTAAAAAAACTCTCACAAATTGCGCTGAAATTCGACGCATTATACTATTTCCCGCCCCCCAGCATCGTAAACCAAACCCATAGATCCATTGAGTGATCCCGATGCATCAGATCTGGCTGATTATCAGAGAGCAGCCGTAATTCCCTAAGCCTCGCGCTTGACTTTGACACGGGTATTTGTATCGACAGAGTCCTGAATATTCAATTCCTAAGAAGTAAGTAGGCGAGCGTTAATAAAGGAAACAAAAAGTATGACTACAAGAGTAGGGAGATGTGAGGATAGAGTAATATCCGGAGATTTGGCAACATACCTCTGCCTTCCGCTTCACATTCTTCAAAATTGCCGCAATATCGCCAAGATTCAGATCTGGTGTTATATCTCTGCTAGATTTCCCGGCTCCGGCGCTCGGCTTTGCATCCCCACCCTTTCCAGGCCCTCCTGACTCGGTGTAACAGCTGGCATGATATACCTTTTGTCCCACCTTCACCGCGTCCATCCATACCCATTCCTCTGCATCAGCGTGCCAGCTCGTATCAAACTTCTCCTTGCATACTGGGCAAGTCAAGTTCGAAGATATTGGGTCATTTGGTACAGGAATGTATTGCTCCTTGGCAGCTTTTTTCCTTGCCTCCAGGGACTCCGCTACAGTCACACTCCCCCCAGTGGCATTGTTTGTCCCTGTAAAAGAGCGCTGCATGGACGTCGCAGAGCCACTTGGCTGGGACGTAGTATCAAGCTCGTCAGTTGACCTGATCCAGTCCTCTTCACCAACATACCAACTGCGGTTTTGGCCACGCTTTAGAGACTCAGTCATACGCTGGTGGACCCGGAAATGCCAGTCTAGATGGGAAGCCTTTTCGGCTTTACCCTGCTCATTGTCGGTAAAGCGCCTTGCGCACGAAGAGCATTGGTTTGGAAGGGCTTCATAGAGAAACGGAATAAGGTGAGGGCGAGGGCTAAGGCAATCATTAGTCATAAATACTACAATGAAACTTGTGGGAATGCGTACGCTTTCAACGATGTTGTCTTCAACTCGACATCAATTGATTTCCATTTGCTAGCCGCTGTTGCTGGTGGAGGAGTTGGCACCGTCGGTGTTGGAACAATGCTACGTAATATTGAGCCCTGAGGCACCACGGGCAGGGGCGGTGGAGGTGGAAGAGTAAATCCACCTGCAAGTCCTCCAAATCCAGGGAGCAGACCGGCGGACTGCAGAGAAGCAAACAAGGATGCAGCATCGTTGACAGGAGGCATGGGCGGTGGTGGAGGAGTTGGCTGTGGAATTATCTGTGGAATTTGGGAAATGGGTGCCGATGGAGTTGGGACCAAACCCTGCAACTGTGCGGCCAGCAGTTGTGCCAGACTCTGCTGCGAAGGCATAGATACCGGAACAGGAGGAATTTGCGGCATAGGAACCGGTGGGGGGGGGGGACTTGGATTTGCCAGCTTATAAAGCTGATCTTTAACCATAGCTAACTGTGTGGGCGCCAGCTGCTGGGATTGGATTATGGCCTGGAGATCTAAAAGTGCCTTCAGTCTTTTCTGCCCCTCTTCATCGAAGGGGTTTTCAGCAAAACGTTTCTTTGCAGTCTCAATTAGGCTGGTTATATCACTATGTAATGTTTCTACACTAGTGGGACTACCGGCCATTATAGGGAGGCCTCCTAGTGGCTGCTGCTGCTGCTGGATATTCAAGGGCTGATTGTATATATTATGGACAGTAGGCTGGGGGATAATGGGCTATATTCACCATGGCATGTATAAGAATTTGCACGTAAGATGGGTATAGATGAAAGTATCAATTACGCACCGTATTTCGGCCAAAACCATCTGCACCGTTTCTTCCAAAGTCAAATGTTTGCTGTGGAGCCTGGGGATATGCCAGAGTGGCTGGAGCTGGCTGGGGCGGGGTCATATATGGTGGCTGTGGAGTTTGTGTTTGTCCACGACTAAAGTTCATCCTGTCTTGCTGTTGCTTCATTTGTTTTTGCTGAAGTTGAACGGCTGCGGTTCTCGCCTTTATCAAAGCAGCCTCGATTTTTCGAGTGACCTCAGAAGGAAACACAGGAGCAGAGGATGAAGACCCCGGCACTGGCTGTTTCCAGGTATGCAGCATTTCCTCCAACTTCTTCCTAATCGGCTGATCCACAAGGGTATATGCATCCATAAAAGTTCGATATAAATTTCTGCCAAAGAAAAGGGTATAAGGTGTTCCAACATTTTTCACTATGGAGTCGAGAAGGTATAGTGCAGGGAGCTTTCGAGCAGGCGCAGTCTGGGTACCATTTGGTCAGTAAGTATTGGTATAGGCAAAACGAGACTGAAGTATTATTAACTTCGAGGCTTTGACATTATGCGAAGACAACTAGAAATCTGCTGCCAACTTACTTTGTCTATGTGTTCTTCTATGACCCTCGCTATAGCCTGGGCTGCGTGAATATTCTCCTTCGCAATCACCGTGAGATTGCTAATCTCCAATCTGGAATTGAAAGCCAAATCCTCTAATGAAGACTTATAGTCTTCAGCTACCTCAGAAGGTGGGGCAAGGCTAGACATTCTTGAAGAATTGTGTCGATTATGACAATGATTCAATGACTGTTAAAACGCGTGTAGACGATGAGAAACGCAACTACACGCAGCTTCTAGCCAAGGTATGGGAACTCCCTTTCCTCCTTTCGGCGTTTTGTCTCTTTCTTTTTCTGTTCTTGTGTGTTTTTTTTTTCTCTGTCTCTTATCTTGTATAAGGATTTTTCGACGGTATCTAGCTATGTTCACTTCTGAAGAGGCAAAGTAAAGAAATAACAAAAAATTGCTCAAGTCTAGACAAAGACGTGATCAGGTAGCTGAATTATATTCACTCCAAGAAGCGAGACTGCCCGGGGGGCTTCTGCTTTTAATGAATTTTTGTTCTCTTCTGTCCCCTCTCTTATTGCGAGCAAGTGCGAAACGATCACCAACTTGTTTTGACCACGAAGACCCTTTCCTCCAAGTGAACAAGGCGAGAAGATCGCAGATAGAGCTGGTGGAGTAGTTTTCAGCGGGTGTCGTTGTTGTGCTGGGTCGAT
>Ga0307511_10002770_pt1 | contig 18222 bp, 7 predicted proteins | sample 13_EM_MG_FD_200266 | JGI IMG/M metagenome (GOLD analysis project Ga0307511, IMG submission 200266) | Populus trichocarpa ectomycorrhiza microbial communities from riparian zone in the Pacific Northwest, United States - 13_EM | ecosystem: Host-associated > Plants > Roots > Unclassified | place... | reverse complement strand
AGGGCCCGTGAGATTAGTCGAGGTGCGCGCAAGCTAACTCGGATACTCACATTAATATATATATACACACACAGCAATATGCGGATTGAATAAAAAAATATATTTAAGTTATGAAAAACTCTTTAATTTTGTTATTAAACTTTATCTAATGGGTCAATTTTAAAATTTCTCGAACCAACTTCTTATCTAGCTCGGACTTCAGATTAAATCATTTATAAGGTGCCTCGATGTAACTCAATTAATATGATGAGTCTAAAAATAATCTGGATAACCGATAAAAATATGGTTTGACTTCATAAAAAATAAATACAATATGACATTTTTTTCTTAAATATTGAGATGACGATGCATTTGATCGGCTTGGGTTCCTCAACTTACCCATCAAACCCTCGACTTGGATCTTGAATTCTACTGGGTTTAATAAAAAAAAAACTTGTAAGTTATTTTTTTATTTAATTATATAATAACAAAAATAAACATTTGTAAAATTGAAAAGAACCAAAAATTATGAAGTTTGTTCGAGTAAAAAATAAACCTATAAAAAACAAACCGACATAAATTATGTAGTTCAATTTAAAATTAATTAAATATTGAATATTGAAATTAAAATAAAATCAAGAAAAAAATCAAGAAAACTTTAATATTAAAAAATAAAATTAATAAAAAATAAAGGGGGTGTTGTGGATTATTAAAGTGATTTACAGGAGAGAGACACATATAGATCCCACACCAGTAAAAATCTCCTTCTCACTTTCTTCCATCAAAGAACCTTAATATATTCAATAATTCATCGTAGTTCATTGATTAAAACAATTATCGCTCGGTACCATCAATCATGTGGTCTGAATTGGAGGTGAGATTTGTTGACGACACCAACCAGAACTCTTCAAGACAGAACGAAGAAGGGTTCTTGTCACCTGAAATGTAATGCTTCCTCTCTATATAAACACTGGAGCTGGACTTTGCTGGGCTTCATTTTCAACTAGTGGTCCAATCTCCAATATCTACCCTGGGTTTTGAGGCTGAAGTTACATCAGACAGAACATGAGCGCCAACAAACCAACACATTGTTGGGGCTGCATTCTCACGCCCTCGAAGGGCAATCTTCTACTTCTATACCATGATAAGAAGTGAAAGTGAAAGGTCTTACCATGGGACTACACGGGTCCAGGAGATTTTGTGAGGTGAAAACGAGGGCCTTAACCCTCAAATCTCGAGGCCCTCTGCTTCTTTGGCTTTTCCCGCCTCCTCTCACTATTCCAATCTGTAGCCCAGTTATGGTCCCTAGCTCAGACAGCACCATGTCCTCCTCTCTACGGTCGGTCCAACTTTTCATTGCTTGCATCCAACCTCTCGTGGATATGTGCTGGACAACAATATCTTTTGCGCACGAGAACTGGATGTGACATTTGCTCTTTGGCTCTTACTAGGAGATGAAGAACCGTCGTCAGCCTAAATTATTGCAACATTATCTCTTTGTACCTCTTACGTTGGTGAGCGCAAATGCATATATAATATACAGTTTTCATTCCCTTTTATTTGCCTAGAGTTGTCGCTCCATTATCAATGAAATTATCCCGGTAACTATCCACTGCCTTCTTTTTCCTTTTTCGAACCAGTAAGTCCAGATGTTTTAACCTCTGCTGCTTCGTTGCAGCCATCGAATTCGAAGCCCAGCCCTTGACAGCAAAACGGGCCCTTTGTTCTTGGCACAACAATGTCCACGATTTGTAGAAAGCAAGGTGGGGCAAACAGACACATGTTCGTTCAACTTGGTCTGATTTAGACTTTGGTGGGAAAACGTGGCAAACCATATCTTTTTCTAGGTTGTGATTTATCAGCCTAACACAAAAATATCAATTTCTGGGAATAAAGTGTAGTACTGATATGAAAGAATGTCCAAAAAGCCTAGCATAGCATGTGGTCATCATATAAAAACATTGATGTCCCGCATCCCAGCTAAATCCCAGCTAGTTTGGTATAATTGGAAGTTCAAGGCAAAAAATCACTTCTCTAACTAAATGCTAAAATAATTTATAAGGGTTAATTTAGTTAATATTTCAAGATAAAAGAGATAATAACAATAAAAATAGAAATTTATTTAGAATTTCCATGTTCTTTAAATGTCTTCCTTTTTCTTTTTTAACTCGAGAGGATAATCAAACACAACATGGAATCTAAGCTCTTGTGTTGAAAAAACGTGAACATGCTCTCAAATCAAACACTACCTACTAATATAGCTTAACACGAAAAGTTCAAACATTTGTTCCCAAGAAAGGTAGCGGCGGTTGAGTTCTGATATCTTGAACGGAGGCAGATATGGCTGATCTCAGATCAAACACATTCTCTCTCTCGTCAGGTGATCATAGAATGATTATATATAGTGTGATGTCGTCGGCTAATAATATTATATGAAGCTCGGATTGTAATTATTGATGCACAGTTCATGGCAACATATCGTTATTATTAAAGCCTTAGGGAAACGAACAGCCCGTATTGATTGGCTGTAATGCTGTCATGAAGTGACTCCTATGATCATCTTTCAAGAAGATTGCGTCTGGTCACTCAATCTTGAGCTCTGCTTTGTTTGATTAATCATGACCATTGCTCCTCCAATTAATGATGTCGTCGGCCCTTGGAGTAGTCGGCTGCTTGTTTCGTGCTTCGCGCGCGCGGGCGTAAACACACTCGTAAAATAACCATTTATATTCTGCAATATATTTTATTTATCAACTATTTTTATCAAGAATTAATGATCACGTGAACAATACATGATATTTTCAACATGAACAGGTAAAGATATTTCTTCAAGTTAATATATTATGACCCTTTAAGAAAAAAGAAAAACAGATTCAATATGTAACCAAGCTTAGCTATATGCAAATCTCAGCAACAACATATTCTTTTTAATTTGTAGTATATTGACTTTCATACGCATTCTTACAAATTTATATTGAAATCACTTGCTGTTATGCGTGTGATCGCAAATATTGATAAAACTAATTGATACATGGGTATATTAAAAAATATGAACAAATTAAAGACTATAATTGATTAATTTTTCTATACAATAGTATGGTTAAAAAGTATTAGAGAATAATATAAATCATATCTTAGAATCTTATCTAACAGCTTAAGCTATTGGGTTGAGATGGCTTTAACATGGTATCAGAGTCTTGATGACCAAGCGGTCACGAGTTCGAATCTTACCATCCTCATTTATTTGATAAAAATTAAGCACAAAATAATGTGAGCTCGTGCAAGTTTCAAGCTCAAAGAGCTTTCACTTGAGGGAGTGTGTTAAAGAATAATATAAATCATATCTTAAGACCTTACCTAACAGCTTAAATTATTTGGTTGAGATGGTTCTTTGACAAAAAATAATATAATATATAATAAAAACTAGTTAATAAAAAAAGAACTTTCTCTTCGGAAACATAAAAAATATAAATGATCAAACTGTATTAATTCTTTTTACTATAAAATTTTGTTCTTCATCCAACTGGATTGGAGCATGTTATATATCAATGGTGTATTTTCTTGTACATTTTAAAATATTATATATCACAAACATTTCAATTGTTTATATATATATAAAACTTGACAATGCAATATAAATAGGCTATATGATGAAGCCTCGGTCACAATTACAGGTTATCTTACATAATTTTAAGATAAATATATGAGTGCTAACATGTGTGAGTGTGGTATGTATTGTTTCTCAAAGTATTTTTTATTTGAAAATATATTAAAATAATATATATTTTTTTAAAAAAATTTGTTTCTCATATTAGCACAATAAAATAATTTAAAAATAAAAAAGATTAATTTTTCTAAAAATACAACTACACTAAATACTACCTTTATTACATTTGAGACCCTTTGCTTTATTAGTGTTAATCTCCCTAAACAAGTCGCTAGAAGAGCTTAACAATTCACATGATTCGGTGATTTTACCTTAGTTGATCCCTTGGAGCATGAGTGCCAGACACCATCATGGCTTATGTCCTTGACATGACATTAATTACAATTTGACGTACGCCTTTAGGCCATTAAGGACAATTATTTACACAAGTTTGGTCTTGCCCCATTACTTTTGACACCACCCATCACCATGCATGCCGCTTTTTATTATTATTTTAAAAAACATTAATATAATTTTTTAATATCAACATATAAACCATAAAAAATACTAAAAAATTAATATAGTCATTTACTTGAAATTTATTCAACACCCCCTACAAGTTAGCTTTTTAAAATATTTTTTATTTAAAGAGATAAACTCTAAACTCATTTATATAGTCACGGTGTATATAAAAATAATAATATGAATCATGGGTTTTATTGGAAATTAAATATGCCCCCACACACAAAACACTAACCACTCACTATTTATTTATTTATTATAAATTATTAAATCAATTTCTCTTCAAATAAAATAATATATTAAAAATCATTCTATAATATTATATTCTTAAGATTATATTTTTTAATGTTAATATCATTGATTATTTTGCGAACGAATATATAAATCTATTTATCTCCTAAATAATCAATATTTTTTTATTAGTTATATAATTTTTAAATTAACTGTTACTTTATTTTTCCGATACAATCTTATGAAAAAAATATCGAGGCATTTTTTTTTCGTTTTTTTTTAAACCTTCTCTTTAAATTATTATAGTTCTTTATTTAAGAATTATTGCATGAAGGGAATTTAAAGGAAAGATAAGGATGAATTAATCAAATAAAAAATTTGGATTGAAAAATAAAAAAATTAGTGGACCCACAGAGCCATCAAACTAGCTGGCTGCTAAATAAATGCTACTGAATCTTTGTCCAAGGGGCACATGAATACATGATATTTGTCAAGATTCTTTGCGTTTACAATAAGAACAATAAAGTTGGATTTCTCATTTTCTTCGATAAGATACATCAATTGTTATTGATTTAAACTATGTTGGTTTCATTTGATATCGTAAAAAAAAACATTATATTAATGAAGTATAATACATAAGGTATGAGATTTATATCTATAGAATTATTCTCAAAATAATATAGCACAATACACGCACACTTTAGGTGTATTCAAGAAATGCCCGATGCATTTTGAGAGGAACATGCATGTTTTTTTGGTCTTCCCTATAAGAATAATTTAGAAGTACCTCGAGGCCTTTCAAATTAATACAGCTACTTCTGAATTTCTGAATAACAAGAAATATAATTTAATTAGTCAAGTTATAGATTTATTTTTTTTAAAATTAACAACTAAAGTATCACTGTAGATTTATATAAAACTTAAAATCAAAACACTGATAAACTAATCTAAATACTTATATTAATTAAAAAAAATATACAGCTCCTTCTGCCAGAAAAAGGGTGTCGATGAAAGTCAAAATCGGTGTGCCCAACTTGGTGGTTGAGATTTTTCTTTTGATCATTACGCTGACATGAATCTTCATGTCGTCCAAGCTGTAGAGCAACTTACAGATCAGTAATAACTGCGTCTTTGTACTCTTATAGAGCAAAGACCACGAACAGTCTTTTGCCAACTCATACATAGCCCATCCATGTCGTGTTATTTGCCAGATAATCCAGTCATGTGCTTGTTGCTGGCGATATATATAATCTTTGATCATGTAGAAGAGCCTGTTTCACCAAACTCTCGAAGCAAAATATTCGTTTTATATCTTCTGAAAATCGAATGAAATAATGGCTTTTCCACCTCTTAATTACCAACAAGTTGATGCATGAACAAACAATAAAGAAATATCACGGCTTATACATTGAAAACCTATCTCGACTCTATCTTCTTAAGCATAACCTAGAACCAGATCTGCATTCTTTAAAAGAATATAGTTTTTTTTTGTTTTTTTTATTATGTAAAGGCCAAATAATAATGATACAAGAACTGTTTGAGAGGAAGGAAAAGGAGAAAATGTGAAGAACGAAAATAATGAACATGAAAGCACGTGTGTTAACTCACACGCAATGCGAAGCACTGACTGGTCATTGAAATCTACGTACATGTGGACATGGAATTGCTTTTATGCCCGTCATCATTAGCTTGTAGTGGTGAGTAAGATGTGCTTTTGAACGAAAGAGCTTTGACGTTTTTTCTAGTGTCAAGTGCTTTTCCTTTGCGTAGCTGACATAACTAACCAGTTAAAACCCTCGAATAAGAATCAAGTTCCACCATCACAATTCACATCCCCTCCCACCTTTTCTTTTCTCTCAACTTTTGGAATTATTGGCATGCAATGTAGATTGTGGTGTCATCTTTAGAGAAAGGTTGGATGATAAAGGCGGGTGGTAATCATGATGTTGTGTGCATGGAGAGCCATAAGCGGTGATGAGATCAGAAATATTATGGTCAAAGGCTCAAAGCAAAAGAGAATGGCCATCCCATATTTGTTCTGTTCTGTACTTGAGAGAGGCAATAAAAGCAGAGCCTAATTATGAGAATGGCCATCCCATATTGCAAAAATCATTCCACAGACTTCAATCATATTGTTTTTAAAAGCTTCTCTCCCACCATTACTACTTTTCAAGATCATCGCAAGAAGGTCAAAAAAAGGATGAGTTTTAAAATTTGAAGCTCTTGTTCATGAACATTGTCCCATGCATGCATCCAAGTGTGTCCATTAACCCCCTCAATTTTCTCCATCAACTAAAGAAAATCCCAAATAAAAAAACCGAATCTAACTTTCTTTCTCGTGTTTTCTTCATGCTAAAAACCCCTGCTGCGCTTTTTACTAAAACACTAACCCTAGGCATCTGTCCAAGCAGCAAAAACTGGCGTGTGAGGCAATGAGACTGCAGCAGGCCTCAATTGGGCTGCTGCTGCTGCTGCTGGGATCCAAGAATTCACATCACAAATTGGACTAGTGTACAACTTGGATGCTGCTGAGGGAGGCATTCCAAAGAGCACTGGTAGGTTTGCTCTATCAGGGCTTCCTTCTCTAGAGCTACATAAACTAGTCACCAGCGACGACGCATTTGACATGTGAGTTCCCATATTGGACGAGTCTTCTACCTGTTGCTGGTGCAGTGAGAAAATGCTATCATTTGCAATTACATTTTCAGGGGACAACGAGAAAGCCTGAGTTTTGTAATTATCCACAGCATTTGAGGCTTTGTGATCCAGTTGCTGGGAGGACTGACAGAAGACCATTTTCCAATCCGATTCGTTTTCACTCTTATGAGTAGAAGGATTGTGATTGGTAGTAGCATCATTACAAGGTCCAATGTCTTTGTTTCGCCTGGCTAATTCTCCAGCAAGAAGTGTATTGCTAGCCATGATTCGTTCCACATCATACCTTGTTATGTCAAAGTTGGTTACAGCACTAACTCCTCGAAATTTTATAGCTGCTACATCATAGGCTTCAGCTGCTTCCTCTTGGGTGCCTGGAGTTTTGGTTTGAATAAAGATCAGAACTGGCAGAAGCAATGCAATCTTACAAGCACAAGCATGCAATAGACTTTGGTGGAAACAAGAGGCAAATAAATACATGAGCACAACCGTAGAACATTAAGACACAAATTCAATAAACAGAAACATGATTAGCCCACGAACTCACTGAATGTTCCTAGATAAAGATCCTTGTTTCCGGCAACCCTTCCAATCCGAGCTTGCCATCTTCCATGTTGATGATGTCTGCTAAAATTAAAACATGAACAGAGACTTCAGGGCCAAACAATCACTTTCTTTGTACAAAATGCAAGTGAGCAGTATTCACATGTTGCTAAGTACTCTAATGTAGGATATCAAGACCTTGTTACTCCTCGGTAAATTGAAGCTCCCCTAGAGAACCCACTACTTTTTCTGCTCAAATAAAGAGGAAAAAAATTTACAACAGTTAGATCCACAAGAGAAACCATGTGAATGCATGGATACACACTAAGGCAAAAGATGTTAAACCTTCTCAAATGAGCAACATATTCCTGTCTGGTCATGTTCTTCATTTCTTCAATTTCTTTTTGATAGTTTTCCAACTAGAAAGCAACAACAAAATTCCCTTTCAGTATGATAAAAAAAATTGGAATGAAATAAAAAAAGAGGGCAAAATCATTACAGGGGAATTGATATGAGTAGAGGGTCCCCAATACTTGAGTGCAGCTAGATCATAAGCTCTTGCAGCTTTTTCTTCCATATCGTAACCCCCTGAAATTTATATTTTGGATTTACTTCATAAATTTGACTCTATATGACAAAATTTTAAAAAATTCTGATCATTGTACATGAAAGAGGCTTACCCAGATAAACTGAGTCATCATTTGTTTGAAATGGCAAGCAAAAAACAAAAACAAAAACCAGTGATATAAATTTATTAGTCGGGTTAATTGAGAATAAAAAAGAAAGAAAAAATGCTGAAGCATTCAAAGCAAGAAAAACAATAGAGCAAATGGTTGATTATGCATTTATTTGCTAACCTTGCCTTCCTTTTCTGCTTTGACCTTCTTTCTTGCAACTGTTGTCCCATAGATGGGCTTCATATCTCCCTGTCCATCTATGCCTGATTAAACAAAATCCATTAAATAATCTGTTTTTAGGAATATAATGCAAGCAAATTGAGAGAAAAACAAAAATAAAAGAAGGGAGATCAGAGGCACAGACAAGACAGGAAAGAGCAGTGCAAAAATTAATGTGCAAAAAGACTTTGGTTATGAAAAATAGAGACTTGTTTCAAAAAAGATAAATCACATTAAATAAAAGAGCAGGATATAGAAAAGAGATTAAGGATAAAAGAAGTAGTAACCTTGTAACACCTCTATATTGGGAAGTTCTTTGCCCAAATGTATCAATGGACTTCCTATGAACAATTTGCTTCTGATCCCCCTTCCCGGGTCCTCTTTTCTTGGTTTCCATGGCTGCACAGTCAGTCACAGAAGGGGAGATTTGCTGAGAAGTACCAGTAACACAGCTTGACTGGGAGCCAGGACTCATTGACAAGCTCAAACACTGCAAATCCCCGTATGTCATTGCACTAATATTAGGCCCAGATTCACCTCCATTTTCAACCACACATCTAAGCATCTTCTGCTCCATGACATGGTTGCTTTGATGGTTTCGCGAAACCCAATTCTTCATGCCAGTTATCCCATCATCTCCCATATTTGGAAGCAGAAGATTGCAATCTGAAGCCTGAGTCATTTGCTTAGCATCCTCTCCTACTGACATCTCATTGTTCCTAAAGTTAGAGTAATATGGGTACTGTTGAACTTGAATGTGGTGATGGTGTTGCTGTCTGGGGTTCTGTTCAAGATGGTTTAGACAAATTTGGTTGTTGGGCTCATGGTCTGTGTCTTGGTGATAATACATAGTAGTACTACTGTCTAAGCTAAGAGCCATAGCTTCTCTATCATTGCTTTCATAGTGATGGGTCCCCATAGTTGCACCAACAAAGAAGTCCTCAAGTTTTGGTGTTGAAGTTGTTACCATTGTTGCTTCACATAGAAAGTCAAACAGAAGTGTCCAGAAGTTTGATAATCAACATTTACCCAAAAGCACAAAACAAAGCCAAGAAGCAAAGAATAAGTTAAGTATCAGGTGAAGTAGGCTAACCTTGAGGCTGTGTCCTGGTGAGAGCACCCATCATACAAGGCGACCCATCAGACTTCAGTGGCATAACATGCAAAGGGGAGTAAAAGCCACCATTCTCACCTTCAACACCATAGTAAAGACCACAGTTAAGGTGTGGTAATTGGGAGTGGAAAAGGTTTGTTGGGATTGCAGTAGGAACAGCAGCAGAGGCAGACCGTGTTTGTTGATGATGATCAGTACCTGATGGAACCTCCATGTTCATTTGAGGGGACAAAGAGAAGCCTAACCAGTCAGCATTATGGTTATTGTTACCATCATCATTGTTCATGGACTTCATTTCTTTTGTGCTTTCTGATGTCACTTAATTCTAACTTAATCAGAAAAGAATTTTTAGACAAGGGCAGAGGCAAGGGCAAGGGCAAACACAATGATTGGTGAAGACATATATACTACTAAGAATGTAGTAACAACATGGTATATATCCCTCCTTTTCCTTTCACTAATATTTTATGAGGGTTTTTTTTTTTTTTTTTCTTTAGCTAGTTGCAGAAGTGGATATATATTGGGCTTGGACCAAATCTAACCACTCGTCTAAAGACCTGAAACAAATCCAAACTCCTGCAACTGAATCCATACCCTCTCTCTCTCTCTGAAAAGATTTCTAAAGAGAACAAAGCAAGACCCTTTAACCTAAAACAAAAAGAATGAGCTCCAGCAAGCAATGCCGGGCATCCTGCCTGCATTCCATAGGGATCTGTGTATGAGAAAGACCTCTTCTTTTACTTTACCCTACGCTCCCCTTGTTGCCATTCTTTTTCTTTACTTTAATTAATACCATCCCATCGAACATCCCAAGATACCATTAAAAATCCAGAACGAAAAACCTACAGTGACACCAAAGACAAAGATATTTTTAGTAGCAAGGAAACCTCATTTTCTCAAGTGGATACGTACGACTTCTGTTCAATACCCAGCAAATCCCATCAATTAATTTCGAGGACTGCTACCTTGATTGAGAAAGCCTGGCTATTTTTCCAGAAAACATCTTCTTCACGTGAGGGATACATTTTTTTTAATTATTCAATTTTGATTAACATATAAATTATTTTAAAAATAGTTTTAGATCATTGATATACATTCGAGAGAATTTTGTGAATTTCGTTGAAACAAAAAAAAAAACCATAACCCAAAAGTTATGTGTATTTTCAAATACCGTAATTTTTTTAAATATTTTCCAGTTTTGATTTGAAAATATATTAAAATAATTTGTTTTTTTATTTTTAATATCAGAATATTAAAAAAATTAAAAACACTTAAAATAATTATTTTAATATTTTTTTGAGAAAAACAAATTAAAAACCATTTTGAAAAAACATTATAACGAAAAAAACATACACTAACGAATCTCTCTTTAACAATGTTTAATAATGCATTTAGAAATACTTTCTAAAGTACGGTTGAGTTTTTAAATATTTTTATATGATTTGAACATTAAAAATGATAATAAAAATATAAAAAAAACCTGAGAAAACATCTTAAATTTAAACATAATTTTTATTAAAACATCTATATCTCATTACCATGCACCCAATTAATATTTTAAGAATAGCTTGGAGTATTATATAAATCTTAGTGTGTCCTTGAACTCTATTATTAATCACTACTAGCTAATAATATTTGATAAAACAAAAACCAGACCAGGTACTGCTTTTGCTTTAATGTGAGCAGCAGCAGCAGGCCAGCAGGCATCAGTAGATTTCACAGCACGGAGCAGAAAAACAAAGCGCTCCATCAAGTCATTTCAATGTGTAGTCTCTCTGGGCCTACTTTATTTCCAACTCATAGGGATAGAAGATAGATAGGTGGTAGATAGATAAAGAGGCATGAACGAGGCATCTTCTCTTCCACCTCCTCTCTCTCTCTCTCTCTCTCTCTCTCTCTCTGGGGTTGCTGCATGCAGGACAAGTGAAGTGAAGACGACGCCGTATTTTACTGACCATCAAGCTTTGCCAAGTCAAACTCTTGACTGTCCTTGCCTTGTCCCGTCGTCTCCTCTCCTGCTACAAAAGTTGTCATCGGTACAAGGGACCGGATAACCTTACAAGCTAGATGGCATGGAACCAAACAAGTAGAGGGCCTCCTTGGCTCAAAACTGGTTTGATTTTTTGTGGATTGTGATTCTGACATGTTTTGAAAAAGTTCATTTGAGGTCACTATGCATGATAGCAATGTAAAATGTCTAAATCTAATCTAATTATATTAGGAAAAGGGAACGAACTCTTAGGGTGTTGTTACATGGAGTGGAGGGTGGCGTCATGAGGATTTCCTTGTGGGTGCGGTGGACTCAAATACCGGGAAATGGTCTTTTTTCACTTATGAAAATATAAAACATCAGAATTGACAAGAAAGAATATATTTTAAAATATTAGCTAAAAGTTGAAGAAAGACAAATAAGAAAAAAAATTAGCTAAAAACTTTGAATCAGATTTTTTTTTAAAAAAATATAACTTTATTTCTATATCTTTTTAACCATTTGACAGCATGAAGAATTGGAGGGAGTTTGGCATGTCGATCAAAATATCGTTTGCTAAAAATTTAAAGGTTTTTTATTCAAAATTAAATTTTTAATTATTTTAGATTGTTTTGATGTGATGATATTAAAAATAATATTTTAAAAAAATATTATTTTAATTTATTTTCAAGTAAAAAATATTTTAAAAAGCAACTACTACCAAAATATCAAATAGACTTTTAGTTAAGTGAATTTTGAATTTTTTATTTATTAAAACATTTGGGCAATTTTTTTTTATATATTACTTCTTGTACATTAAAAAAAATTGTTCTGCCCATTGTAATAACTCATTTAATAACTGGTTTAAATTATAATAAGTCAACAACAACTAATATGATCATTTGTAGAACTTGGAGAAAGAAAAACATTTAAGGTTGTTGTATTAAGAAAATCCAAAGAGACAAACAAGTCTATTGTTAAAAAATAAAAAGTACCAAAACAGTCGATACAAATAAAGAATGTTAAGACCCCCGCGACAACAATAGTTCTAACCAAAAAAACTAAATGAGCTAAGTTTTTCATTGAAGATCAGGACACAAAACATTGAAGATTTGAATAATAAAATAATTATTTTATCATTCTCGAATAAAATCAATTAATTGCAATTAAAGATCATATGGTTCTTTTCTCATGGTTTATTGTTCGGTATCATATTGATCGAGGATAACTTGGTATTCTTAAAGTTTTTAGTATAATACAATAACTAAATTACTCTTACTAACAAAATTTATTTAGCTTACATTTGGGGGCTTTTATTTTCACTCTATAAAGCACAATAAAATGATTAAATCATCCTGAAAAACATTTTTTTAACTAACATCCATGTGTTTTTTCATATCTTAACCATTGTTTTTTTTAGTTATAACCAGGTTAACTAAATAACAATTGGATCTTTTAATAAATATAAAGTATCATTTAAGAACCAAAATTGGTTAGTGTGTGCATTGAGTTGGAGGCGCTGACTCATTGTGCGCGTGAGGCATCTCCCGATAGCTAAATGATGTATTCTGCAACATTTCGTGACAACATTAGAAGCATCTCAACATCCTCTTACAGATGGTCAGGTGCATGTATACAACGACGCAACCATTGAGCTCCAATGAACTTTTTTTTCTTTTCTTCTCTTTTTTCTCTCTCCTCACCTCAGGTTTTGCCCCTGCCTTCAAAAAATTAAACATGTCTTATCAATTTTTGTTTGTTTTGTTTTTCAACTTTGTCCCTTAACATTTAATTTTTTTAGTTTTTATATTTAATTTGATCCTCATTTTTTTATTTCATTTTGTTTATCATTTTTTTTATTTTTCAATTCCATCCCTTATTATTTTATTTCATTTGATTTTAATATCAGATTTGGTCCTTATTTTTTTTATTTCTATTTATTTTTTTAAAAAAACAAATTTGGATAATTGAGAATTTTGCTTTGTGATTTTTTTGTGTTCGCCTTTTATTGAGTATTTCGGTCTTATGACTTGTGTCACGAGTTTCGATTATTTGACTTTGGTTTTTTTGGGTATTTTGTTAAAATTGATTTTTTATATATAGTTTTATCCTTCGATCTTAGGTTATTGAGCCTCGAACTTCATGATTCTTTTAAAAAAAAAATTCTATTGAATTATCCTGATCTCATATACCAAGTCACGAACATGTCAAGTTAACTTTGGCTGACTTGAGTTTTTTAAAAAAAAATTAGTTTTTTTTTCCAGTTTTGTCGTTCATCATTTAGTTTGCTTGAGAGTTGATCTCTATTTTTTTATTCAATTTATTTTGTATAGAGTTATCTCGGTTTCATAACCAGGTTGTAAATTTAGCATGCTGACTCAAGTCAGGGTTTTTTATATTTTTTTAAAATTGATTTTTTCAATTCATCTTTTAGAGTTTGATTTGGTGGTAATTGAGCTTCAATTTGTTTTTTCATTTTTCTAGGTTATCCTATTTTTATTTAATTTTTTTTTAAAATAAGATTGTTAAGACCTAGCTCATGGTATAGTGTGAACCATCTTATCTAGTTTTTCTAAGTTAGAAGGATTCCTTAATAGAGGTTAGCTACCAAAAATAAAGCTTAATCAACCATGATAGATGCTAGAATTAGTCATGAATGTTGCTACTAAAAAAAAATAGATCAATCGTGGCAAGGTCAATGAATTGACACAAAAAGTTTAGGAAATACCTTCTTGTAAGGTTTACTAGTGTCGTGCTTTTCATACCACCTTTCCCAAATGAGAAAACTTGCGAGGCAAAGTTGAATATATTGACACCCAATGAGAGTTCAAGATCTTTAGGCTTAAAAAGTCTCGTGAAAAAGAATAACATAAGCATCAATCACAATAAAAATATCATCAAAATTCATTGATGAGGATGATGAATTAGCTAACGATCACCATTATCTCCTAAATATGAGAAATAATATGGCAACAAGGTCGAATAACTAGGACTTAGTTTAGGAAGAAGCAACATTGAATATACAGGTGATAAAGGATAACACTAGACCATACATTTTACCAAGATAATGGGTTTTGAAAGCCAAAAAAGAGTAGTCTTATGATAGACAATTAACAAAACAAACATATGTTAGAATACTAACATGTGATGTTAATGATCAATAATATATACACGATTATTGCAAGATAAGATTTAGCCAAATCCAATACAATAATAAGCTAACCACATTGTATAATAATCAATTGGAGCAAAAAAACATGTTGACATTCCTTTATTTATTCTAAATAAAGAACTATAAAGAACATTGTTTACATTAAAAATAAACATTCAAGCAAGAAAATAACAATAGTTTGTCAAAATAAAATAAAAAAGTAAAAAAAAAACTGAAATTAATTGTGAGTAGTGAAATAGACCGAGGAAGATAACTAATTTCTCCCTTAACTACACCTTTTTATTTAGGTTAAATCGAGTTGAAAAGAAAAGGTCTCTAACCCATAGAGGAGAACAAGAAAGCATGGCAAACAAACCAGTCATATGACCGAACATAATTTGCCTTGGCGGTCTAGGGCTCAACACTTTCTTAGCTACATGTCTTGCAAATATGGTCGCATCCGTTGCCTTGCCACCTTGAGATGCCTTTGCTCGTTCTACGATAGCCTCTTTGAAGTCCTTGTATAGCTTCCAGTCATGATTTCCTAATCTCTCCACGCTAGCAGAACCAAAATTTGATCTTATTGCCCCTGGTAACACTAGCACAACATTAATTCCAAATGGTTTTAGCTCAACACGCAGGGTGTTGGACATGGCATGGACTGCTGCCTTACTAGCACAATAAGACCCTGCCCATGGTGTAGGAACCTTCCCCACAACACTCCCTATATTCACTATGGTACCGCTGCCCCGAGATGCCATGAATGGCACGACGTTTTGCACCAATCTTAATTGCCCTAGTGTGTTAATCTCCCAAGCTTTTCTTATTACATCCAATGATAACTCAGCTAAAGGACCTGTACTTCCTATCCCAGCATTGTTGATCAATACATCAACGTGACCATACTTGGATACGACTGTGCTCACTGCTGAAGATACACTTTCTTTGGATGAAACATCAAGCCCAAGAGTCTCAATATTTTCTGATTCAAGCTCCAACATTTCATTGATGCGTTGAGGAATGTCAGAAGCAACAACATGGCAATTATGCTCAGCAAATGCCTTGCAATATTCAAAGCCAATCCCACCTTTTGCACAACCAGTGACCAGCACAACCCTAGGCCCGCTCATGCTTAAATTAATAACCTTGTTGTCGGCTTTACTCATTTGCCTTTATCTTATAGAAATTGAGAAGGTACTCGTTTTTTTATCCGCCCTGGTGTTAGTTTCTTGTTCATGGTTCAGAGTCTGGAATATGCTCCTAGCATATCCATGTCCATTTAAGATTAGCCGGCTAAAATCGAGCATCTAGCTTGTGGCCTTGCGTAAAAAAGTTGGTCAATTTTGCATTTCTTATATCTTGTATTAACTGTTTCCAATGTATAATGTGTCTCCCATATACGGAGTAGTGCATAACTAAGTTTAATTAATTAAAAAAGTTATGTGTCTCCCATAACTAAGTTTAATTAGGAGTAGTGCATCATCCAGTTATAGCAATTTGATTTAAGATTATAAGCCTGATTTAAAGGGATGCATAGTCAGTCTGCGAAAAAAAAAATGACATGGCCAGCCCACTGAAAAAGGTGTGTCTGTGTGGCCAGTCTAAGGGATGCAAGGCCAGTCTGAGAATATTGTCTTTGTTCAATCCTGTAAATGCTCGTGTCTAATCTAGGGGGTTTTGAAGGGAAATCCAAGTTTTATCCCTTAAAACACATTAATATTCATATAACCTGGTTATTTTTATATTTTAAAAGGGTTTTTGAAAAAAATTATTTTAAATTTTTATTTTTTGTGTTTTTATATATTTTTGATGTATTAATATAAAAAATAAATTTTATACCGGTAGTAACCTCCAACTAGAACTCAGAATTCACTTATGTTGGTGTTATCAGAGAACAGAGAGTATTGTCTTTGGTGAGCCCTTTAAAGACCTCGTGTCTAATCTAATAGGTTTCGCAGAGAAACCCAAATCTTATCTCTCATCACACGTTAATATTCACAGTAGCTTCCATCTGATGCTCAGAACTCACTTCTGCTGGTGTTATTAGAGAACAAAGAGTAGCAGCAATGGAAATTCAGTTGTTAGCAAACTCAATTGCCGAGATCATTGAATCATCAATAGACATTATAACTTTCCCTACCATTCGTTTCTTAGTTGCTGGTTTGACATTCTACCTGTTTTTTAATAAACATTACGGGAAGTCACAGTGAATAGCTTTAATCCATAGACAGCCTGGTGAAAACAACGAGGAACATGATTTCATAATGAGGATCTTTATTACTAAAGATCAGATTGTTCTTTATCAGCCAAATGATGGCAAAAAAAGAGCTTACGCGTCTTCTTTCAAGCCTGGATTAGCTCACAGTAGCTTACACGACCGAAACCAGATATCATTAACAAGCGCAAGCCATCTGAAGCCATCTGTTACAATTTTAAATATATTTGATTAAACAATACATATCATAATTTTATATGAATCTCATTAAGAAAAATTTAGAACTTTTTTATTTATTTTGGAATGCAGTAGCTAAAACTAACACTTGCGTAGAAATAAGAAGATTGCAGAAATAGCTAAAATTGGTCAACCCTCGGAACAAATAAAGTAGAGCATGGATTTATTTTATTTTTTGGGCTTTATGTCTGCAATTATGCATGGAAATTCATAAGAGTATTTGGGGCTCTGCTTCTACTTTTAAAAAAGAAATTGCATGTGTATTTACTTGTTCCCGAAAAGAGTGATATGTCCAGCTCTTTACAGGCTCCTGAGTTAACGTCGCTACCCTCTTTTACTGCTCTCTGTCTCTCTTTTTTTTTATCTTTTAAAAAAAATATTTATTTTTTAATATTTAATAGTATCATAAAAAAATTATATTGAAAAACACTTTTAGTATTTAATTGTGTCATAAAAAATAAGCTGAAAATAACTTATTAATATTTTTTTAAAATTTATTAAAATAATAAAAAACAAATTTTACAAATTAAAAAGTTGAATGAGAATGAAATTGAAAAAAAAATCTAATTTTATAAATTATCTCAAATAAAATAAATAACAATCAAAATAATAGAGATCAAATCTAACAAATAAAAAAGTTAAAAGATGATGAAATTAAAAAATAATAACAACAATTTCATAAATTATTTCAAATAAAATAAATAACAATCAAAAGAACAAGAACCCAATCTGATAGATAAAAAATTTTAATAAAAAAAATAACAAGAGAAAAACAAATAATAATCATAAAAATAAGGACCAAAGTTGATATAAAAATTAAATTAAATCAAATTCTAAGAGATGAAACTGAAAAAAAAATCAAAACAAAATATATAGCAATCAAAAGTTTGAGGATCAAATTTTATATAATCAGCAAATAATATGATATTTCTAAAAATTTTACAACTTCTGATAAGTGTTTTCCATTCAAAATAAAAGAAAAATATTTTCCTAGAAATTAAACCAAATTTTTCTTTGACTGTAAAATATTTTTCGTTGACCAACTTTTCTAATAGCAAACAAAT
>Ga0307511_10002769_pt1 | contig 18224 bp, 9 predicted proteins | sample 13_EM_MG_FD_200266 | JGI IMG/M metagenome (GOLD analysis project Ga0307511, IMG submission 200266) | Populus trichocarpa ectomycorrhiza microbial communities from riparian zone in the Pacific Northwest, United States - 13_EM | ecosystem: Host-associated > Plants > Roots > Unclassified | place... | reverse complement strand
ACAACAGGTGGTATGAAGACCGCAAGTGTGACGGGTGGGGTTAACGCTGGGGGTGGGACGGACGAGATGGGGAACGCTTTTGTGCGAAACGTGTTACCCCGGGCGGGAGCGCTGGGATCCCGGCCGAATGTAGTAGTGGTGATCTGTGAATCTTTCAGCGGTTATAAAAGTTCCATGTGGGGCAATCCTTTGAATCCTACGCCATTTTTTAACGGGATGTGCCAGAAAGGGATATTCTTCGACCATTGCTTCACCCCCAGTTATGGAACGGCCAGGGGCGTCTGGGCCCTTATAACGGGGATCCCTGACGTGGAAGTATCGACTACAACGTCCAGCCGTAATCCATCTGCCGTCGATCAACATACGATCATCAACAGTTTTGACGGCTATGACAAATTCTATTTCCTGGGAGGCAGTACGAGCTGGGCGAATATAAGGGGGCTGCTGACCAACAATATAAAGGACCTGCATTTGTATGAGCAGCAGAACTATACGGCTCCGAAGGTAGATGTATGGGGCATCAGTGATAAGAACCTGTTCCTGGAAGCTAATAAGGTGCTGAAGCAGCAGACCGCTCCTTTCTTTGCCGTTATTCAGACGGCGGACAACCATCGTCCTTATACCATCCCGGAGGAAGACCGGCAGGCTTTTCATTCGATCACCGTACCGAAGGATTCCTTACGGAAATGCGGGTTTGAGAGCAATGAGGAGATGAATGCCTTCCGCTATACGGATTTCGGGTACCAGACCTTTATCGAAACAGCATCCAAAGAAAAATATTTTGCTAACACTGTATTCCTGTTCATCGGCGACCATGGTATCCCGGGTGATGCCGGGGCGATGTTCCCAAGGGCCTGGACGGATCAACGCCTTACTGCTGAACATGTGCCTTTATTGATCTATTCGCCGGGACTGATCGCTCCGCAACGTATTCCCAACTACTGTTCACAGGTGGACGTATTGCCTACCCTGGCCGGTCTCTGTAATATTCCCTACCGGAATACTACGCTGGGACGGGATCTGCTGGATACGGCCCGCTATAACGGGAAGGCGCTTTCCTTTATTTATGATCCGGATCAGGGAGTGATCGGAGTGGTGCGGGATGGCTATTACTACCGCCGGCAATTGAAGACCGGAAAAGAAGAAATGGTGTCGGTGGTGGGGAATGAACCTGTTCCGGATGCTGTGGCGAAGGGACCGTTGAAGAAGGAACTGCAGCAATTGTCGGAAGGGATCTATGAGACGGCGAAATATATGTTACTGAAGAATAAAAAGAAATAAGGAGGCCGGTAAGCCGACCTCCTTATGAATAATAGAGGGCGATCTCAATGCTGAGGCCGCCCTTTTTTTTAGCTATAGATGGATTATTTTAGCCGTTTCCACACGGCCGGTACCCGTATGTCTAACTTTCAATAGCCAAATGCCCGCGGGCAGGTGGCCAATATCTATCCGGATCAACTGCGCACCTTTGGAGGCGGCTGTATACTCCTGGTGTAAGATGGAAGTATTGCCTGTGATATCTCCCAGCTCAACCGACAGCCGTTCTCCTGCCGATGCCGTCACCTGCACCTGGATAGCTGTACCCGTTATCGGGTTCGGGTAGACGATGAGGCTCTGTTGCACGTTAGCATCCATTGGTGGCAAAGTACTGGCGGTTTTGGCCGTAGCCGTACTGGCAGCGCCGGCAGTGCAAGCGCCCAGGGGTGTCCACCACCAGTCTGCTGTGCCGGGGGTGACATTGTACAAGCCATTCGCGGCACTCTGATAAAGATTTCCGTTATACACTACCTTATCGCCGATGTTATAGATAGCGGGATAAGGCTGGTAGGTGGGGACGCCGGCGCAATTGCCACCGCCGCCACCACTGCTGGTAACCGTTATGCTTACCGCTGCTGAGGTAGTGGTAGCTCCCCCGTTATCGGTAGCTACGGCAGTAAGGCTGTATGTTCCTGCCGCTACATTACTCCAGGCGAATGTATAAGGAGTAGTGGTGACGGTGCCCAGGCTGGTACTGCCATTGAAGAACTGTACTTTGGCCACGTTGCCGTCGGCATCACTGGCTGATGCCTGCAGGGTAATGCTGGCGGGTGCTGTAAAGCTGGCATTTGCCGTCGGGGAAGTAAGACTTACCGTTGGAGGGGTGTTGCCGGGTGTAGTACCGGAACAGGCGCCTACCAATTGCCAGGGCAGGCCGTCGCCCGTGTTGATGTCGGGCTGATTGCCTTGTGTCCACCATTTTGCAGTGTATAGATTCCCGTTATAAACGACCTGGTTGCCGCCGGTATAGACGGCGCTGGCGCTCCAGGTGGCTATGCCGGCACAATTTCCACCACCGGTAGAGCTGTTCACTGTTATACTGACTGTCGTGGAAGTAGTGGTTGCTCCACTGTTATCGGTGGCTACAGCCGTAAGGCTGTAGGCGCCTGCTGCTACGTTGCTCCAGGTAATGCTATAGGGAGCCGCAGTGACGGAGCCCAGGCTGGTGCTGCCGTTGAAGAACTCCACTTTGGTGACGGAGCCGTCGGCGTCAGCAGCTGTAGCCTGGAGGGTTACCGTTGCCGGAGCGGTGAAGCTGGCATTGGCCGCAGGAGCGGTAAGGCTTACCGTCGGCGGTGTATTGCCCGGTGAGGACCCGAAGAAGAAATTGTAAATATTCGCAGCAAAAGCATATCCGCCGGATTGATCCCAGTTGATCGACCAGTTCATGACGCCCCGCAGGCCGGGGTATCCTGCAGGATTCCTCAGTTTGTAGGTGCCGCCGAAAGATTGTCCTTTGGTGAGGTAGTTCAGCGCCTGCGTAACGCCCGCGGGTGAATAGTAGCCTCCCGAAGGAGCTGCGGCGGGAGTGGCCGGCAGGCCGAATACTACCTGGTCTGGCCGTAAGGCGGGGAAAACCTGTGTGCCGCCGTTGAGGCCATTGACCGCGAAACCGGTCAGCAGCATTTCAGCCATGGCAACGGTAAAATCCGGGGTGGCCTCGGAATAGTTCTTACCATCCAGGCCTGTTACGGAACCGGTGTTATAGAACTGCGGTTGCAGGAACGTGAGCTGGTTGCGGAGTCCATAGATGATCGGCAGGTAAGCGCCAACCAGCGGAGAATAGGCATTGGCATAAGCCGTCTCCACATAGAAAGTTTCCGGCGCCATCGTCAGCCAGCAAGTCTTGCCTTTTGCCTGCCGGTAGCTGATGACCTGTTGAGCCGCGGAGATCAGGTTGACGACTTTCGGAGTCGTAGGACTCATGAAATTATTATCGCCATTGTCCAGCTGGAGGGTAGTACCTCCTTCCAGGTCCAGGTCGAATCCATCGAAATTATACTGGTCCAGCAAGGCTTCCAGGGAAGTGATGAAAGCCTGCTTCTGGGCAGCGCTGGTCAGGGTCAGGGTGCCATTTTCCCCGCCGATGGAGAGCAATACTTTCTTTCCCTGCGCTTGCAGGAAGGCCACATCGGACTGAAAAGCGGCTACGGTGCCATTTGCCGGGGCGAAACTGAGCGTAGCGAAATCGGAAGCGGTGCTGGCGAAGGCGATGTCGATCACATTGTATCTCGAATCAATATTCCGTAAAGGAATATAAGGAGGGTTGTCCGTAGTGGAGCCCCAGTCCTGCCAGTAGCCCACGACCACGTGTGCAGGGCTGACCTGCGCGAAGGTGGTGAGCGAGAGGAATAATAAGAAAAGTAAATAAATTCTTTTCATGGTTAAAGTTTTTTTGAGAATGAAGAAATAGAAGCCGTCCCCTGGCCCTTGCAAATAGGGGGACGGCTTCCGAAAGAATTATAGACGGATCACCTTCGCCGTTGCTGTACGGCCGGTGCTCTGATGTCGTACACTCAATATCCAGATGCCTGCCGGCAGATGGCCGAGGTTCAGCCTGATCAGCTGAACGCCCTGTGCGGCCGGTACTAATTCCTGTTGGAGGACAGGGGCATTACCTGTTACAGAGCGAATATCGACCGATAGTTTTTCACCCGCCTGTGCAGTTACCTGTATCTGGAGATCTGTTCCTGTTACCGGGTTCGGATAGATGATGAGGCTTTGCTGCTGATTGCTGGCATCTGCCGGCTTTATAGCGCTGGCGGTTTTTGCCGTTGCATTGCTGACAGTACCGGAGGTACACGCACCCAGGGGCGTCCACCACCAGTCGGCTGTGCCGGGGGTGACATTGTACAAGCCATTCGCAGCACTTTGATAGAGGTTACCGTTATACACTACCTTATCGCCGATATTATAGACAGCGGGATAAGGCTGGTAGGTGGGGACGCCGGCGCAATTGCCGGTACCGCCGCCACCTCCGGTAGAACTGTTCACCGTTATGCTGACTGCGGAGGAAGTCGTAGTGGCTCCTCCGTTATCCGTAGCTACGGCTGTAAGGCTGTAAGTGCCTGCTGCCACATTGCTCCACGTAAAGTTATAAGGAGCTGCAGTGACGGCTCCCAGGCTGGTGCTGCCATTGAAAAATTCTACTTTAGCAACGTTGCCATCGGCATCACTGGCTGTAGCCTGTAGCGTAACGCTGGCCGGTGCAGTGAAGGAGGCATTAGGAGCAGGTGCGGTAAGGCTTACCGTCGGAGGCGTGTTGCCAGGTGTGGTACCGGAGCAGGCGCCTACCAATGTCCAGGGCAGGCCGTCGCCCGTATTGATATCGGGCTGGTTGCCTTGTGTCCACCATTTTGCAGTGTATAGATTTCCGTTATAAACGACCTGGTTGCCGCCGGTATAAACGGCGCTGGCGCTCCAGGTGGCTACTCCGGCGCAATTGCCTGTGCCGCCTCCTGTAGAGCTGTTGACTGTTATACCGACCGTGGCGGAAGTAGTGACGGCTCCGCTGTTATCAGTGGCTACGGCGGTGAGGCTGTAGGTACCTGCTGCGACGTTGCTCCAGGTAATGCTGTAGGGAGCCGCAGTGACTGAGCCCAGGCTGGTGCTGCCGTTGAAGAACTCCACTTTAGCAACAGTGCCATCGGCGTCACTGGCTGTAGCCTGCAGGGTAATGCTGGCCGGCGCTGTGAAGGAGGCATTGGCGGTTGGAGCGGTAATGCTTACCGTTGGCGGTGTATTGCCGGGAGGGGGGGTAACGCCGCCTGCAAATACCTGGTTGATCGTGTTCACCAAAGGAGACTGGGTGTTGGGGCAATAGATCAGTTTGCCTTTTGCTACGGTGCTGCTGGTCATATTGATCATGTCTCCATATACCTGCCAGACGATCGCGCCGGCCAGGCCGTTGTCTTTGATATATTGCGCTTTTGCGGTGATCGAGCGGGGGTTGTCATAGCTAAGAAAATAATTGCCTTTGGTCATATAAGGACATTTGGCAACATCATCCCAATGGTCTGTCCAGCCGGATCCGCTGCCGGTCGTCTGCAATATATAACTGTAGTTCGGAGTGCCTGCCCAAACGGCCACCGGCCAGTTGGTGTAGTCCGCGCAGGTCTGAACGGGCCCGTCGGGTTGAATCGTCTCTGCCCTTTTGAGGGTGGCGCCGTTCAATGCGGCTGCGCTGGCAGTGTTGACGCCCCGGCCATAGAAGGGAGCGCCCACCGTCACCTTACTCAGATTGACACCCAGCTGCTTCAGACTCTTCACGGTAGCATCCAGGGAGAAATTACTGAATTCGGCTCCGGGATAATCGTATAGCGGGGCATTGTGTCCTGCCTTGTTGGACCAGCCGCCGTTATAGTCATAGGTCATGATATTGAAATAGTTCATGGAATTGTTGAGCCTTGCCCAGTCAAAACCCTGAAGTTTAGCAGGGGCTGCGGAAAAGCAACCCGTAATGAGCTTGGTGCTGCCGATGGCCGCACGGATCTGTTCCACGAGTACGGCATAGTTGGTATAATCGGCCGTACTATAATGTTCGATGTCCATGCCCGGGTCGTTGGGATATTCCCAGTCCAGGTCGATGCCGTCGAAGCCCATGCTGATCAGCTTCTGACAGCCGGCAATAAACCGGGCCCTTTTGGTGGCGTCTGCGGCCATTTCGGGGTAGTGTTTGCACATGCTCCATCCTCCGATCGAGGCCATCACTTTCACGCCTTTCTGATGGGCGAGGTCGATGACGCCCGGAGCTCCGCCCTGTTTGTGAACAGAGAGGGGGAAGCTGCCGGATGCGCCGGTATTGACATTGGTCCAGCCGCCGCCCTGGTTGCGATAGCCGAGTACATAGGCATCGTCTCCATCCGCAATATAATATTCAACTGTCAGCTCCCCATTCAGCAGGTACATATCCCAGCTGCTGTAGGTGTCCGAATCTACGATCGGCGCAGGGTTCTGCACGGCGCCGACCTGATAGATATTCTGGTTACGGTAGTCTCCGCTGTGCAGGGAGCCATCGACTGCTACTCCGAAAAAAGAAAAATTGAGAATGGTGTACTGTGAGTAATCCACATTCAATTGATTATAGCCACCCGCAGGCACGAGGCCCGACACGTTCTTCCAGGCATCCCATTGGGTGATATAACCGATCACCTGTTTGTTGTGCTGGCTGGTAGTCGCCGGCACCGGCGGGCTCACCTGGGCCAGGACAGTGCAGGATAGTAAGAATAAAAAGAATAAAAAGAGAAGAGATCTTACACAGTGTAGACAACTGTGAAGTAGAGGAGTAGGTTTCCTTTTCATAGTTTAAGTGTTTGAATTTTGTGCAATTTACATACACGGGTGCAAATAGGAATGATGGTGTAACCATTTACGCGTCTGTATTTCTCCACACTAAGGAGTATTGCGTATGCCTGTTCGTGATAGCATGTTAAAAACTGCAGTTTGTATAGCAATATCACTGTGGATAAGAATTTTGGATACAAGGAGAACTACTATTGTTTGGCGATTGTGTGTGCTCTACCTTTGCGAAAGGAAAAACAAAATAGACGGAAAAGAGATTGTTGATCCTTTCGGTTTATATAGAAATAATCTGATTAAACCCTATCCTACGGAAAACCATGGCTCTCGTTTTTAATCATTTTATCCGGAGCAGGGCCGCCTATGAAGGCCCTGCTCCGCCGGCGCGGAACATCTACTCTCCCCTCTACCTGCATTTTTCGACCGCGGTATAATTTAACCGTGGTAAAATTGACCTTGGTATAATGATCGTGGTATAATTTTTGTTTCGAATCATAAACCTTATAAAACCTTATCACATGAAATCAAAAACTTTACTCCTCTTATTATTGTCGTCTGCATTTACTGTAGCAAGCAAAAAATCTTTCTCGCAAAACTGGCAACTTGTCTGGTCCGATGAATTCACCAATGGCATCAGTTCGGATTGGGCCTTTGAAACGGGCAACGGTTCGGGTGGCTGGGGGAACAATGAACTGGAATATTATCTTCCGGCAAATGCCACCGTCCAGAACGGACAGTTGGTGATTGCTGCTAAGAACCAGAGCTATAGCGGATTCAATTACACTTCGGTGAGAATGAAGACCCAGGGATTGAAATCCTGGAAGTATGGGAAGATAGAGGCGAGGATCGCTACTCCTTCTTTCCAGGGAGTATGGCCTGCCTTCTGGATGCTGGGCGATAATATCTCGTCCGTAGGATGGCCTGACTGCGGAGAGATCGATATTATGGAGCATGTCAATACGGGCAGCCAGGTGAATGGCACTATTCATTGGCGGGACAACAACGGCAACCAGGCAGATTATGGCAACGCCACCACCGCGGGTGATATTACGCAGTTCCATGTGTATAGCATCGAATGGACGCCGGCTTCTATTAAATGGTTTGTCGACGGCGTGCAATACAATGAGGCGAATATCCTGAACAACATTAATGGCACCAATGCATTCAATAATAATAATTTTTTCCTTTTGCTGAACCTGGCTATCGGCGGCAACTGGCCCGGGTTCAGCATCGACAACAGCGCTTTCCCGGCCAATATGTATGTGGATTATGTAAGGGTATACCAGAATGCGGGGACCAATACCTCCAGCATTACCGTGCAGGCGGAGAATTACAGTGCGATGGCAGGGGTACAGACAGAGACTACCACGGATGCCGGGGGCGGATTGGATGTGGGCTGGATCGATGCCGGTGACTGGATGGCCTACAATACTATTAACTTTCCATACAGCGGTAATTATAAGGTGGAATACCGGGTGGCCAGCATTAGTGGCAGTACATTATCCTGCGACCTGAATGCAGGGTCTATCCCGCTGGGCAATGCAACGGTGCCGGCTACCGGCGGCTGGCAGAACTGGACCACCCTATCCCAGACGGTGAATGTCGCGGCCGGCACTTACAACTTCGGGATCTACGCGCAGGCAGGCGGATGGAACCTCAACTGGTTTCGCATCACTTACCTGGGAAGCGCCGCTTCCGCTACGCCGGGCGCTCTTACTACTGCTGATAACAAAGCCGCTCTCCTGGCCGATAGTCTGGCGGACAGCCGGTTCGTACTCTATCCCAACCCTGCCAGTAAGCAATTGACTATCGGTGCCGGATATGATCTCTCCGGAGGAAAGATCGGCATCTTTGACGCGACCGGTAAGGGAGTGCTGGCGGTTACGCCCATTTCTTCCGTGATAGATATTTCTTCGCTGACCCCGGGAGTTTACACACTGGTGCTGACAAAAAATAAGAAAAGGATTGCCCGGAGTTTCATCAAAGTTAAATAAGCAAAAAAATACTCATCACAACTCATCACCCGGGAGACCATAGGTCTCCCGGCATAACCACATACAGTAAACAACTTATCTATGAAGAAAAGCTACTTATCCTTTATGGCCTTCGTGTTTCTTATCATCAGCACCAGGGGCTATGCACAAAAACAACCTTTTTCGCCCGGCAATCACACCCGTCTGCTGCAGGAGTTCCGGCTGCAGTTGAATGACTCCCTTCGTGCGGGTACCGTCAGCCGCCGGGTGCAGTTAAAAACAGCGTCTGATCGATCCCTCTTTGCCAAAGTAAATTACCGGCAATCCGCCGGCGCCGGCAATGAATTCCTGGCAGGGGAAATTGAGAATACGCCGGGCTCTTCATTCTTTGTCCGGATAAAAGACAAATCGGTGGAGGGCAATATCGTGTTTCGCAAAACCCATAAGGCGTACAAATACTCTTCCGACAGCAGCGGGAAAGTGTATATCAATGAAACGGATATCAACAAGGTGCTTTGTATAGATTTTGACCGGGCTTCCGCTGCTGCGGCCAGCTCAGCAGCTGCTAAGACAACTGCCGTTGCTGCGGCGGTAACAACCCTGGAAAGCAACCCGGGCGCCAATGGCTGCGTCCTGCTGGATTTTGACGGGCAATATGTATCTGGCACGCCCTGGAATAACGGTAACCCGATCGATGCACAAGCTTCCCCGATGACAGATGCCGAGATACAGCAGGCCTGGGAACTGGTGAGTGAAGATTATCGTCCTTTAAATATAAATGTCACAACGAGTGAAGCCGTGTTCAATACCTATCCGAAGAACAGGAGGAGACGTTGTATCATTACTCCCACCAATACGGCAGCGCCTGGGGCAGGTGGAGTCGCCTATGTCGGTTCTTTCAACTGGAATGACGACACCCCTTGCTGGGTATTTAATGATGGGGCAAAATATGCCGGCGATGCGATCTCCCACGAAGTAGGACATACGCTTGGTCTGAGCCATGATGGCAGGACCACTCCGCCGGAGGACTATTATGCAGGCCAGGGCAACTGGGCGCCTATCATGGGTGTTGGCTATTATAAAAACATTGTACAATGGAGCAAAGGCGAATATGCCAATGCCAATAATACGGAAGACGACCTGGCTGTTATGGCAGGCACTGCCTATGGAGTAGGGTTTCATAGTGATGATCATGGCAACACTCCTGCTACTGCGGCGGCCTTAGCGGTCGACGCATCCGGCAATGCCGGCAGTACCGGCGTGATCGAACGTACCGGTGATATAGATGTATTTTCTTTTACTACCACGGGCGGTACGGCCGCGCTGAATTTCAATCCTGATCCCCTCTTTCCGGACCTGGATATTCAGGCTACCTTATACAATAGTTCCGGGGCTGTTGTTGCGACGGCTAATCCTACCGGCCTTTCAGCAGGCATTAGCGTCTCTCTTGCAGCGGGAACGTATTATGTGGCGGTTACCGGTACCGGGGCGGGAGACCCGCTTGTTGACGGGTATACCAACTATGGATCGTTGGGAGCGTACACCATTTCCGGCACCATTGCGGGGGCTACGGCCAATGCCGCTGCTACCTTTTATAAGGATTGCAATTACTCGGGTTCCTATGCAGTCGTGCTGGCTCCGGGAAATTATACAGCGCAACAGCTGATCGCGAAAGGAATACCCGATAACGACATTTCATCCCTGCGGGTGAGTAACGGTTATGAAGTAGTATTATATAAGAATGATAATTTCCAGGGCGCTTATTCCGGGTTCACGTCTGACGTGTCTTGCCTGGTGAGCTATGGGCTGAATGACTCCACTACTTCAGTCAGAGTGCGTTCTATTACCAACCAGCTGCCGCTTGTCAGCATTGTCTCTCCGGCTTCGGGATCTGTTGTTACTGCACCGGCCAATATCACGATCAGTGCCAATGCTTCCGATACAGATGGTTCAATCAGTAAAGTGGAGTTTTTCAATGGCGCTACCAAGCTCGGCGAAGCTGACGGACTCCCTTATTCCTTCACCTGGTCGAATGTCGCCGCCGGATCCTATACGATCACGGTGACAGCTACGGACGACCGGGGTGGGCAATCTTCTGCGCAGGTGACGGTAACAGTGGGCAATGCGGGGGCTATTTTCTATAAGGACTGTAATTATGGCGGGTATGCTGTCAACCTTGGCCCGGGATCCTATACCCTTAGCCAACTGAACGCGAATGGCATCTTGAATGACGATATCTCTTCCCTGAAAATTTCCAGCGGGTACGAAGTAATCCTCTACCAGGACAATAACTTCCTGGGAAGCGCCTATTTGTTCAGAGGCGATGCCTCCTGCCTGGTGTCTGTATCTACGGGGAGTGCAACGGTAAATTTGAATGACTGGACTTCCTCTCTTGTTATTCGTACTTCTACAGCCACGGTCACGGCTGTTGGGAAAGAAAGCCAGGCAACTGTCGCACAGAGCGCCGTGTCTGCAGCATCCCTGGTGGTGACACCCAATCCGTTTGTCAACCAGGTAACCATCCAATACCGTAATCCGACCGGGAACTATTTTGACGTAAAAATATTCAATGTTGCCGGCAGGGAAGTCCTTGCGCTGCAGGGAGCGAGAACGGGTCAGTCCATCAACCTGTCTTCTCTTGGCGCCGGTATTTACTTTATCACCTTATATAATGGTAAGGAGATGATCACTCAAAAGATCGTGAAATATTGATACGCTGATATAAGATAGATTGGCAAGTTGAAGGGTGCCGTCCCGGAATTTTCCGGGGCGGCTTTTTTTACGCATCGGAGCGACCCTATGGTCCGCCTTTTTTTGCTGTCTTTACGCGGCTTTTGAGGGTTGCTGGGTAATATTAAACGCTTATATGCCCTGAATTCCGGGTAGGATGCTTTTAACAGCAGGGTAAAGGCAGTATTTTTCCTGGGAAGAAGAATCACCCCTTCTCAACCCAAAAACCAAACTATGAGAATCCTCTCTACCCTGACAGGGATGATCCGGCAATGGATTCCCTGTTCGATTGTTCTTTTAACCTGCCTTGTTGCTGACGAAATGGTCGTCGCCCAGGTATCTTATCCCATTACCGCCATTACCACCAGTACGACGAATTCAACTACTGGCGCTTCTATGACTGGTCTTGCTGCGGCAACGGGGACGGTGAGCAGCGGACTAACGTATACCTATAATTTTACCTATGGCAAAACGACGGTCACCACAGCTAACCATGTTTCTCTGGATGCTTTTGTAGCTAACGGGCTTACCTATACTTATTCCGGAGTAGCCTCCACGGTGATATTCAGGAGGGTCAACATCAATATTGCCGGTAATGTGGTCACCGGTAATCGAGTGAGCCTGTGGTATGAGCGGGTAGCGTCCAATAACACCCTTTTGACTACGGGTGGTACGGGTAACGGAGGTACTGCCAATTTGATCCCTGACTATGCGGATGTCCTGGAAACCTTGTTTGCAGGCAGGAGTTTCAATGTTGGGATCGACAATGTTTTTCAAAACGCCAATGCTACGAATAACAACAATATTGAGCGGATGGATGTGGTTTTCAGGGCCGGATTGCAGGCCACAGACGTAAGCAAAGTGGGCTTTGCCGTTTTCGACCGGGGCCCTGATGGGGGGAATGACCCATTCAAGATCGCCGCTATAAAAACAGTGGATGGCAGCGGTAACCCTCTTTCTTATTATACCCCTGTATACATAAATGCTCCGGGCTTGTATGGCTCCGGTCTTCTTCCCAGTACCGCCGTGTCGTACCATATTATGCGTAAGGAGGCAACGGACACCTATCTGAAAATGATGACTCCCAATCAGGCTGCTCAGAACCGGAACGGCGTGTTCCTGACCTTTGGACAATTAGGCATCCCTGTTGCGGCTACAACGTATGGTTATTCTCTCTTCGGCCCGGATGTCACTTACACTACGGCTGCCGACCTGGTCGATTGGACCGTTGCCTCCCATTTCCCTACTACTACCGACCTGAACGCCGGGGGACTTGATATGGTGGCGGTTACCGGGGTGGCCTATACCAGTTCTGCCTTGATCGTATTGCCGGTACAAGTGGAGGATTTCAATGCTGCTGTGACGGGCAGCAAAGTACAACTGAACTGGCAATTGGGGGCTACCGACCAACTGAAGACGACGGTTGTTGAAAGGAGTGGGAACGGGGTCGATTTTACTCCCATTCTTAGCTTTTCGGCGCCATCGGCGGGCCCGCAAACCGCCTTCGACGAACAACCTTTATCCGGGACGAATTTTTACAGGCTGAAATTAATAGGTTATGATGGGAGCGCGACTGCTTATAGCAAAGTTTGCAATATCGGGATCGGCGCGGCGGGCGTCGTCTCCGTGACTATTTATCCCAATCCGGTTAAGAACAGGCAATTCACGTTGGAGGCACAGGGACTGAAGAATCAAACATATACGCTTCAATTATTTGATAGGATCGGCAGGCCTGTTTTCGGGCAAAAGCTCAGCGGGGGCTCCCCGTTGAAAAAGGAGATTGTTCTATCCGGCGGGCTGCCGGCGGGGACCTACACCCTTCAGTTGACGGATAAAGACGGGAATAGGGCCTATGCGGGGACAATTTTGGCAGAATAAAGGTGGTCCGCTACCAACAACAAGCGAGGCGAATTCTCCGGATCATAGGGATCCAGCTCATAATTTCCAAAAACCTCCTTTATCTTCAACCCGTTCCGGGCAAAGAGGGCCTCGAAGTCGCCGACCGAGAATTTGGCTACTTCTTCCGTATATTCCAAAGGGGCGTCCAATTTTTCATCTTCTATATGGATCTTTTTAAAAAACGTCCTTTTATCAGACCATTTGGTAAGATCATAATTGACCCCATCGATCTTTTTTTGCGAACGATGGATAAGATGTCGCTCTGCGTAGGGGGTATTGAGGTAGTCGAGGACGAAGGTACCTTCCTCTTTTAAGGAGAGGCTTACGGTGCGGATGGTATTCCTATGCTCCCTTTCCGTCCGGAAATAGCCAAAGCTGGTAAAGAAATTAAAGACATAATCGAAATACCGGGTGCGCAGGGTCTGGCGCATGTCGTGCTGATAAAAATGGAGATGGTCGTTCTCAAATTGGCGGGCATATTCGATACTGTGGGCGGAAAGGTCAATTCCTGTCACGTCGTAGCCTTTGTCCGCCAGTATGCGGGAGTGGCGACCTCTTCCACAGGCGAGGTCCAGTATCCGGGAGCCTGCGGGTGGGTGAAGGGCTGACAACAAGCGATCGATAAAGGCGGTGGCTTCTCTTTCATCCCGTTCGAAGTATAATTGGTGATAATAAGGGGAGTCGAACCATTCCCGGAACCAATCGGATGAATTGCCCATAATAGCCAATCTTTTGACAAAATTAAACGGAGAGGTGGAAATAAAGGGTTAAATTGGTATAAAATGTTGATATTTAATAATTAATTATTTGTTTTCTGGCATTTTATTGGTGTAGGCGATATTCATTCGAACCTTCCCTTTTTTATTTAATATTCAGGGCGCTTTTTTCGAAAAAATTCAAATCTTAGGAATACCCACAAAGTGGTAGTCCGTTCCGCGTCGTAAACCCTTATTTTTGTAGCAATTAAACCAAGACATTGTGGCATTGATCAAGAGCATCTCAGGCATCAGGGGTACGATTGGGGGCAGACCGGGCGATAACCTGTCTCCATTGGATATCGTCAAATTTACTGCGGCTTATGGCAGCCGTATCCTTGAGATTAATAAAGGAAATAAGATTGTGATCGGAAGGGATGGCCGTATCAGTGGGGAGATGGTAAGTCACCTGGTAGTGAGTACCCTGAGGGGATTGGGATTGGATGTCATCGATCTTGGTTTGTCTACCACCCCTACGGTGGAACTGGCTGTAACCGGTGAAAAAGCCGCAGGAGGCATCATTCTTACCGCCAGCCATAATCCCAAGGAATGGAATGCCCTGAAGCTATTGAATAATGCCGGTGAGTTCATCAGTGCGGAAGAGGGCGCTGCTATTTTGCAGAGGGCGGCGAAAGAGGATTTTGTTTTTGCTTCCGTAGACAAACTGGGGAGTTATACCGTCAATGAATCCTGGCTGCAGAAGCATATCGACCTGGTGATCCAGCATCCTTTGGTGGATGTGAAATCCATTCAGAAAAAGAAGTATAAGATCGTCATAGATACGATCAATTCAACGGGGGCCCTCTTCGTTCCTCCTTTGCTGAAGGCCCTGGGCGTGGAGGAAGTCATCCTTTTGAATGAAGAGATCACCGGTAAGTTTGCTCATAATCCGGAACCTTTACCGGAGAACCTGGTGGGGCTGAGCGCGACGGTGCAGAAATCAAAGGCAGATATGGGAATAGCGGTGGATCCTGATGTGGACCGTTTGTGCTTTGTATGCGAGGACGGCAGCATGTTTGGGGAAGAGTACACCCTGGTGGCGGTAGCGGATTATGTGCTGGGGAAGAAGCCTGGCAATACGGTGAGCAATATGAGCAGCACGAAAGCCCTGAAAGAAATCACGCTCCGGCACGGAGGCGCTTATTATCCTTCTGCCGTCGGGGAAGTCAATGTGGTGAATGCGATGAAGGCGGTGGATGCCGTGATCGGCGGAGAAGGCAATGGCGGCATTATTGTGCCGGACCTGCATTATGGACGGGATGCCCTGATCGGCATCGGTCTTTTCCTCAGCGCCTTATCCCATCATAAAAATGGTATACGGTCATTCCGGTCCAGGTATCCCGATTATTTTATCTCTAAGAACAAGATCGAGCTGGAAAGAGGTATCGATGTGCCTGCTATTTTTGACAGGATCAAAAAGAAATATAAGAATCACCCCGTCAATACCGAAGATGGGCTGAAGATCGAGTTTGACAATGATTGGGTGCATCTCCGCACCTCTAATACGGAGCCCATTATCCGGATCTATGCCGAGAGTAATTTCGAGACCACCGCCAATAATATTGCGTTGCGGCTCATGCAGGATATTAAGGAGTTTATTGCGCCGTAGTCAGGGAGACGACATTTGGGTATAGGGAGGAATTCGTATCTTGCCGCCCTCATTTCCCCTTATGGACAGAATCTACTTTGACAATGCGGCTACGACTACTTTAGATCCCCAGGTATTGGAAACGATGATGCCTTACCTGACCGAAAAATTCGGAAATCCTTCCTCTATCTATTCTTACGGACGGGAGTCCAGGCTGGCGATCGAGAGCGCCCGTAAGACGGTTGCCAGGATCCTGAATGCGCATCCGGCGGAAATATTTTTCACTTCCGGTGGTACGGAGAGCTCCAATACCGCTATTACAGCGGCGGTAAGAGACCTGGGCTGTACGCACATCATTAGTTCTCCCCTGGAGCATCACGCTACCTTGCATACCGTTGAACACCTTCACCATAAAGGAGAAGCAGCCCTCAGTAATGTCAATTTACTTCCCAACGGGCATATCGACCTGGAAGACCTGGAACATAAGCTGGCCGGCAGCGCGGAAAGAACGCTGGTGACCCTCCTGCACGCCAACAATGAAGTGGGCAATATGCTGGATATTCATGCGGTGGGCGAACTATGCAAATTATACGGCGCCATTTTTCATGCGGATACGGTGCAGACCGTAGGGCATTTCCCTTTTGACCTGCGGAATACGCCGGTGCATTTCATTACGGGCGCCGGGCATAAATTCCATGGACCTAAAGGGGTCGGTTTATTGTATATCAATGAGAATGTCAAGATCCATCCTTATATACACGGCGGCTCCCAGGAGCGAAACATGCGTGCCGGTACGGAAAACCTGTATGGCATTGTTGGTTTTGCCAAAGCGCTGGAACTGGCTACTACGAATCATGATGCCGATAGCTCCTATATTAAGGGGGTGAAGGTGTATATGATGGAGCAGTTGAAGAAGCACGTAAAAGGAATTTCCTTTAACGGGGATCCCCTGGGGAGAAGCCTCTATACGGTACTGAGCGTATCTTTCCCTAAGACGGAAAAATCGGAAATGCTCCTGTTCAACCTGGATATCAATAATATTTGTGCTTCCGGCGGCAGTGCCTGTACCAGTGGTGCAGAGCAGGGGTCGCATGTAATACGGGCGATCAATAATAATCCCAACCAGGTCACCGTACGTTTTTCATTTAGTAAATACAACACCAAAGAAGAAGTGGACTTTGTCGTAGGCAAGCTAAAAGACCTGATCTGATTCATTTTGAATTTTAAATTTTGGATTTTGAATTCTTTGTTCAAGATTTGAGCGATTTTAATTCAAAATTTCATGTCTTTCATTGTCGGCATCGATATTGGCACCACCAACACCAAGGCCGTGGCTTTTACAGACGAAGGGGCTGTATTGGCCACCGCGGGGCAATCTTATTCTGCTCTTGCCGGTCCGGATGGCCGTCATGAACTGGATCCGGCCCTGCTCCTGAAGGCCACCGTTGCTGTCCTGAAAGAGGTGGTGGGCCAAACAGCTCATCAGGAGGGGCCAGGCCAAACAGCTCATCGGGAAAGACTTGCGGGGATCAGCCTTAGCTGCGCTATGCACAGTCTGATCGTCGTGGATAAAGAGGGGAAGCCCCTGACGAATGCCATCACCTGGGCGGATCTGCGGAGCCAACCCTATGCGGAGGCCCTTAAGGGCAGCGTGGCCGGGAATAGGATTTACAGGCAGACGGGCACTCCGATCCACCCCATGTCCCCTTTATCCAAGTTATTATGGTTAAAAGATAAGGAGCCGGCTATTTTCCGGCAGGCGGGGAAGTTCATTTCCATCAAGGAATGGCTCTGGTGGCAATTATTCGGGAAATATCAGGTCGATCATTCCATCGCCAGCGCCACCGGTTTATTCGATATTTACCATTTTGCCTGGTATGGGGAATCCCTTGCATTAGCAGGTATTACTCCCGATCAGTTGTCTGTTCCCGTTCCCTGTACGCATATTGAAACCGTTCTGACGCCTTCTTATCGATCTTCTTTAGGATTGCCGGAGGGGCTGCCTTTTGTCATCGGGAGCAGTGATGGGTGTCTGGCCAACCTGGGGAGCCGGGCCATGCGGCCGGGCGAGACGACGCTGACCATCGGCACCAGCGGGGCGGTAAGAATGACGGCTGCGGCGCCCGAGCACGATCCCCGCGAACGGATCTTCAATTACATTCTTACGGATAAACTCTATATCTCGGGGGGCGCTACCAATAACGGGGGAGGGGTGGTGCAATGGTATATCGGGGAGTTCCTCGGTAAGAAAGGAACGGATCCGAAGGAACTGAGTGATCTTTTGGCAGCCGCGGATACGGTGGCCCCCGGATGTGACGGGCTGGTCTTTCTGCCTTATTTGCAGGGAGAGCGGGCGCCAATCTGGGATGCGGATGCAAAGGGCGTCTTCTTCGGGATCCGCTCGGCGCATGGGCAACGCCATTTTATGCGGGCTGTGCTGGAAGGCATCACATATTCTTTATTCCAGGTAGGGGAGTCCCTGGAGGAAACGATCGGTCCCATTGAGCATATTTATGCCAGTGGCGGGTTTACGCATTCGGCGACCTGGCTGCAGCTGGTGGCGGATGTCTTTTCCAAAAAGGTCTATGTCACCAATGTTGCGGATGCTTCTGCCATCGGGGCTGCTATTCTGGGGTTGTATGCGCTGGGTATTACCGGGGACCT
>Ga0307511_10002768_pt1 | contig 18224 bp, 15 predicted proteins | sample 13_EM_MG_FD_200266 | JGI IMG/M metagenome (GOLD analysis project Ga0307511, IMG submission 200266) | Populus trichocarpa ectomycorrhiza microbial communities from riparian zone in the Pacific Northwest, United States - 13_EM | ecosystem: Host-associated > Plants > Roots > Unclassified | place... | reverse complement strand
AGCTTCAATCATTCTACCATCTAAAACTCCTTCACTTTTAGTGCCATTGTTTCACCGGCTTGGTTGCAGAGAAACTGCTTGCAGGAGGTTTCCTGGCTGCTGACATACCTTTCCAGGAAAAAAAAAAGCGGAGGGTGAATCAACAGAGATTATTAAAAGCATAGGGCACCATTGTAAGTGAAGGGTAATAGCTGCAAGTATTAGTGTTAGCAGTAATAGCATACCAACATGCCCTGCAAGATAAGGGACTACAGATGGAGATCAATGGTTCAGTATGAAAAGTAATTAAACATACGTACTTGATGAAGCCTTAGATGCAGAGCTGATAGTCGTTGACAGACGAGGTAATCTTGTTTGTGCCAGCTTTTGTGAAGGCTTAGGAAGCCTAGATACGAAACTCGGTCTGCTCAAAACAGCAAAATTTATCAGGCTTTGGATTCAATGCAAGAAAGTGGTATAACTCTGATTAAAATCCTAGGCCTCGAGAACACCCATACAGAAACTCCTTCAAAGAGGAGGAAAGGACAGAACGTGAGTGATAAAATTTACCAGTAAAGAGATGTAGCAGCAGCACTTTGCACAGGAAAGCTATATAACAAAATAAAAATTTACCTTATTTTTGTATGCCTTTTATTTTACGCTGAAGATACCAAACTAATGATGACTTCCCATCCCATATACTTTAGGGAATAAATTTAGTTGAATAACAGTAAAAATGCAGGTACAACAGCGCTGAAGATATGTGTAGGATATGATAGTAGGTCATTTTAAAACTGAGCAATAACTTCTAAAGATATACCTTAGTTTTAGTATAATTTAGAAAGTTTGTGAAAACCGAAGCAATTTATAATATCAAAATCGTTTCACAACTTTTACACTGCAATTTTACTTGGGTGATAAAACTGAGTGCCAGTCAGGTTGTAGTATCGCAGAGACAAGAAGCTGTCTGACCCAAACAAAAAAGATTGTAGAACATTCAAATTTCTCAATAATATGAAGCATACTCACTTCTTGTTCGCAGCCTTCCTGGCTGGTTTTGCAGCTTCAACCGGTTTTGCAACTTCAACTGGTTTTGTAGCTTCAGATGGTTTAGATTCAGGGAAAAGAGTGAACTCTACTGCACTACCCAGAGAGCCTTCAGTTTCAGCTCTTGAAAGACAACCATCAGATATGTCACTTAATCGCTCATCAGAATCTGCATCTCCAAAGCCCAAGAGATCAAGGTCTTCTTTATCTTTATGAGACAAACATGTTCCGACAAAATTTGGCCGAGAGACAAATTCTTTCTTGAGTGTCAAGTCATCCTTTGACTTTGACTGTGGAAGCAACATTTTTTTATGTTGAAAGTTATCCATTGACTGTGCAGAACCAGCTTCAGAGCGTCTTTCACTGTGCTCTGAGCAGTTGTCTGTATCAGAAGATGCTTTCTCAAAAAGTCTTGAACCTTTCCTTCCTGAGAGCCTAGGGCTATGTAGTGCAGTCCCATTTGAATATCTTCTTGGAGAAGAAGAATCATACCCATGTGAATTCATACCACACTTCACACCATTGACATTCGCCTTGAGCTGCTGCAACCGCTCAATCACTTCATCTTTCCTTGAAATTGTGTCTTTGAGGAACGCAACCTGCAAGATTGACTTTGAATATAACACAACAAATGGACTCAAAATATTCAATGCTAACCATAAAAATTTGAAAACAGGTAGATTCTATTGAATTTTGAAAGGAACTCCAATTCTGTCGAGCAACAGAGCTTTATGAAACGAATGACATTGGCACTGGAACAATAATCTTCTCATTCTCACCCCTATCCACTTGAATGTCTGTACCATAAGAAATTGAAGAGGCCAAAAAAAAATTGGTTTAAAATGGCAGCCACTCCATCACGTCAGGAAAATGTAATGAATAAGGTTCAAGTCAAGCAGGCCTATGCTAGTCCAGGGATTTCCCTTTCATATTTACATGTGCCTGTTTACATGGCTGACATTGATCAATCGTGAGTTATGCCTATCCTTGGAGGCTACTAAAATTCATACATTAACTTTATGAGTATTGACGAAAGAAGAAGTTCACCTGCTCCATAAGTTCTCTTGTATTTCTTCCCTCTTTATTGCTCTTTGCAGCACCCAACTCAATCCCTGAAACCCTCTCAGCAAACTTCAAAGTACTTACAGTTTCAGAATAGGAATCTACGTCAGGATTAAGCTGCACAAACATAAGGGTCTTTGCTTGACCGCCTAGAATGTGGAGAGAAATATAATAAGAAAGAAAAAAAGCAAGCCATTACAGCATTTTTCTAAGAATGAGATATAAGACATTGTGAGTCATAAATTATGACAAAGCACTTCAGATGAAAATAGTACCTAACGAACTTTGAAGCACTTGAGTTAGTTTGCTATTTCTGAATGGCACATGCTGACTCTTTTGTGCTAAGGAAAATATTACATCCCCAAGGGCGGATAGTGATTTGTTAATATGTTGTGCTTCCCTCAACCTCTCTCCAATAGCTTCAGATCTATCCACTCTTTCACTACCAGCAAGATCAACCAAATGTAGGTTGCCACGTAAAACAGCACCAGTTTCTAAATCCATGCCATAGACATGAACAGTGAGAACACTGCAAAATAAGAGTTCAGTTAAAACAACTATTTGTGATGATGACCAACGGTTGCAACAATCAACATAAAAGAGACAACCTGTGGGATCTACTACTTCTTTCATTTAGAACTGTAGCACCCACTGCACGGTTCATTAAGCCAATGTTCATTAATTCTAACACATCTGCAGTTGATGTAACCGCATGCATGCTGGCATCAGGGACAGCCAAACCATTTGGTTGGGTTGTGCTCCAAATCCCAAGTGTGTGCAAGTTAAGAGAGAGACAAATATTTTAACACTAAAACTCTGAACTAATCAACAAAAAAATGACCAGAAAGCAAGAATTTGCATTCATAAATCAAAAAAGAACCAGAAAGGATCACAGAATCAATCCAAAAAAGCTATGGAGTTAAATCTCCAATCATGAAATATATAACCAAGAACAAATAACAAAATTGAAAAGAATAAACATGAAGGATATCTTTTGTGAGGACCATCACTTGAGAGTAAATCACGAACTTGCTCATTGTAAATTTCAACCATTTGAACTCCAACTTCATATGAGATGGAGCTTTTCCTGTGCTGAGAGATCTGGAAAAGATCATGCAGTGCTCGGTAATTGACCCCCCAATCTTCTTGTGATGTTATATTAGGCCCACTCTAGAGGAAAGATACAAGCAGAAGTAAAATTTATAAGCAGCAAAAGGTATATAATAATGTATGTGTTTAGGTGAGGAAAAATAGATAATCATACCATTGTATAGGTCTTTCCTGAGCCCGTTTGACCATATGCAAATATACATACATTGTATCCATCAAGGACAGACCGAATTAGTGGTTGGGTATCTAAAAACACCTCCTCTGCCATCACAAGTTCATGAGAACATAAAGCTAGGAGTCATATACAATCTCTAAAATACAACTATGTGCAACTGAATTCAGCGTTACAACCACTTAAAGTTTTTATATATAAAAAAAGGAAAAAATAAAGTGAAATCAATCTTCAATTAAAAAAAAAATGAAGAAAGAAAGAACAAAAAAGAAAAACTGTGAAATCAATCTTCAATTAAAAAAAAAATGAAGAAAGAAAGAACAAAAAAGAAAAACTCTAACCTTGAGTAGCTGCTGGGCCAAAAACCTTGTTAAATTTGAAGAGCCTATGACTGTCTTTTCCTTGTTTTGAGGGATTCGAAATAACCAATTCACCATTTTCTCCAATATATTCTACTGTTGTTCGCTTCTTAGATTGTCCAGGAAGGAATGGCCTTATTCGACAATACACTCTAATATTGCCTATGGTCAGATGACAGACAAGTATAAGCTACAAGAAAATGCACGATAACATTTCTTATGATATCAGCAAAAGCAACACAAGGTCACAAGCATACCAAGCATGCAATACAGGGAAGTGTACCTTTCAAATCCTGAACCTCATTGTACAATCTTCGATTTTCTGCAAGAACAGAATGATAATTTGCAGCAGCGTCAACTAGTCCTTTAAGCTTCACGCCTGTTTGAGATTAAAAAAAGAAAAAAAAAAGAAGCACGCACAACATGAGAAAATGCCAGATAAATCGCAGAAATGACGTGTTGATATTAAAATAAAGAACAAAAGATGAATTACGAAAAAACAACACTAAACTAAACTACAGCAGAAAATCAATCCTACCCAGGAAATTAAATTCCTCAGCGTAACTCCTTTTGGTCTTCAAGATCTCGTGTTTTAGAAAGTCAGAAGCTCCCCTTAATTCCTAGCAGTAAAAGCATGATTTAATATTGTTGCAAAATCGACAGAGGCTCACTTAAGAACAAGTGAGTAAGGCAAACCTGTAAAGCTCTAGATTGATAATCTATGAAGCTTTTATAGGTGCCCTCTTTGCTTTTCCACCTCTGATATTTAGATTCAGAAAATGACTCGAGCTCCTTCACCCTCTCCTTTGATTCTGTTAAAAAACATTTGAATTCCATTAATTTCTTCTCCAATTGAACTTTAGTTTCCTCAGCCCGCATTTGCAATAGCAAGCAGTGCTCTTCATGCGCCGTCTTGGCTATTTCTAGTTCATGTTTCAGCGTGGAGTTCTCAATATCACTGTGGATTCTCTCTTGCCTTGTTCTAAGTAGTTCCTGCTCTTCAAGCTTTTTCTTTTTCTCTATTTTAGTTTTCTCAATCTGCAACAAAAAAAGGAGAGGGCTGAAGAGAACAAACAATTTAACACAGATATTATGACATCTTTGCAGGTGTTCTTTCATATCAGTTATGAAAAATAACAATGATTACTATCTGCCTTTTCTAAAGAATTTAAAAATCTCGTCATCATCCACCAGCAATAAAAAAAAAATTGTTCATCAATGAAGCATATGGAAAGCCTCCTCGGTTATGTATAAGACGTATATTATAAGAAGACTACACAAAACGAATTAAAAAACCTATTATGCACATCACCCACTAAGAAAAATTAAAATACATCTTAATCAAAATCGTAGTTCCATCAAACCTGCAAAATCTGGGGCTGTAATATTTCAACCTTGGTTGAAGGCAAAAATAGCTTAAGTGGTACCAATATACAATTCTATAATTGAGGAACTCGGGGTTCTTGGCCATATTCACTCCAACATCAATGCCAGGAGTTCAATGAATTTCTTTTCTTTTTCTCCCCTTCTTTTGAAGTGGACATATCCATAACTTCAATGACAAAAGATGCATGCTGATTATGTTGCATTTGCCCAAAGGCACCAAAAAAATACCCAGACATAGGAAACTAGGAAGCAACAGGAATGGCACGCTACAAAAATATTGAATAACAAAGTCACACCTTGATTTGTTGCAGCTTTGACAACAAAACCTGCATATAAAAGGAAAAAAAAAGGATAAAAATCAATTACTAAAACGAAATTCAAAAGGGATAAGCAAGACAATTCAAAATTTTATTCAAGATACCTGAATTTCTTCTGTGGTTCCAGCTGCAAGGGTCTCTAGAACTTTTATTCGTGATTGGCACTTTCCCAAGTGAACCTCATAAAGATTGTTTAGCTGCAAGTATGCAACAACATGATCATCAATATGCACGAGCAGTGTACAATATATTATACATCAATGTAATCTAGAAGACAATTCCATGAAACATTACATCTTTCAAGTTCACTGCTTGGGTTGAAACCCGATGTTCAATAACTTGCACAACTTTCTTCAATATAAGAGCCATCTGCCATCCAAAACATAAAAAGACATCAGGTAAAGAAACAAAAGAGAGAAAACTCCATAAAAATTATTGATTAAAAAATATATCATTTCAAGCATGCATTAGACGTATAATGTCTATGCATCCTCTGATTAACATACATGATGGACATGCCCATTCTTTCTTTCAATGTTTTCTTCCAGAATTCTGTTCACTAAGCTGAACAATGTTCGAGTAGAGGCATTCTGCTAAAAAAGAATGGGAAAAAAATGAATTAGAGCAGCATCACTTCAAGTTAGCTTTCTTAATTGATCATCAAACAAACACAATATATCAGGAACTTACATCGAACCCATTTGATTTCATCAATTCCAAGATATTGGAATCTGAAAGATCAGCATAGGACCCTTGCTTTTGTTGGAACATCTCAGATAACTTGTGTGCAGCATCATGCGCCAAAGCAGCAGACTCTAAATATGAAAGCACCAGAATAAAAAGAATAAGAAAATAGCACATACAAACTTCTATAAATATGTAATATGTTCAGAGGAGGAAGGGGGATGGGAGAGGGGGGATAATGTTCCATTCAAGAATGATAATGGATTGAGCAGCCAAAGGCTGCCGGTTCCTAAAGTAGGGCACTGCTGGGAAAACAGCCCCCAACATGAACCAAGATTAGGTTTCATATTAAGCCCTTCCATAGCTGCCCCATATAAGATCAAAATAACCCTAATCAAGTGCAGAGAAGTCAAGAATGATAATGGATTGTGCAGCCAAAGGCTGCCAGTTCCTAAAGTAGGACACTGCTGGGACAACAGCCCCCACCATGAACCAAGATCAGGTTTCATATTATGCCCTTCCATGGCTTCCCCGTATAAGATCACAATAACCCCAATCAAATGCAGAGAAGTCAGTCTGGGTCATTCAAAACAAGATAAATTCTCATTCAGAAGCAAACATGAACTTGTCAAGCGAATCTAATCATGCGTGTAATTGGAAAGTTGCAATTCCAACCCATACAAGCATAGCTTCTGTTTCATACAAACCTGAAGAGATAGAATCATCCAAGCTGCTTCCATATTTGTTCTCAAAAGAATCTTGTTGCCTCTCGTCTCCATTTATGGCAGGGTTTTCATCGCATGTTGCTGTGTACACTAGCGAGTTAGTGATTCCCTCTGAAAATTCTACCTTCGGTAGATTCCATCTTCTTCTTAGATGTTCACGGATGCTTTCTTTCCCACCAGTAAACTCAAAATGAGTTTTAAGTGTCCCAAGGCACTGCAGAACCGGTTCCATGTATCCCTGCAAAGCATCTCAAATTATCTGTTTCAGAAAATTTTTATAACAGACAAAGACATAAAAACTGGTAACAGAATGTCCAGTTTTTCAATGCCAAATGCAGAGGCAAGTTGTATTGGAAAAGTTCATAAAAAGCCCAAGACCAAATAAACATTTCCATACCTTAAACTTTATATTTAAGTTAAAAACCAAAACAAGAGCCAGCCCTGCTGGATTTATGATGAAGCACGATCGTTTAAAAAGCTAAATTTTTCATGACAATGTACCCAATGTATGAACTAGGTTTAGGAGACTCTCAAAACTGTCCCTTCCAAGACCCACTTCACTGAAAGCTGCCCAGGAAATGGCCTTTTAATAGACCTAGCGTGTCAACACATGACCATTTTAATCATATTGTCCTTGGAGTACAGACCTATTGTCACGTTGGCTCCACCTTCTTTTTAAGTTTGAATCCCCAAATCACGTGAATGATACGTAGCCGAATCAAAATTAGACTAAAATGCAAACCACAATTGCTTTGATTGAAAAAATTCACATACCTCCTGTATGTCAGCAAGTACAAACCTAGGCAATGCAATTTCATCCATCGCTGCTAAAAACTTTCGGATATTTTCTGGTCCAGGTTTAGAATTGCCTCTCTAAAGCAGAAACAACAAATCCAGTTTCCTTTTAGAAAAATCCCATACCAAAAAAAGGAAAAGGTACAAGAACCAAGCAACAGAAACACCAATAAGAAAGTAATCCAACCATTTCAACTAAACCAGGACAGAGCTTGTCCAGAATGTTACACAAGACAGTGCCGTCAATCAAGTATGCTCTCAGTTTCTCCTCCGACGCATCCGTTGGCAAATTTAAATGAGGTAGCGAACGGTTTAACCACTCAATCACTGATTGAATATTAACTGCAACCAAGTCAAAGTTCTCAAATAAAACACATAATCATAAACGAGAAAAAACAAAGCAGCACGCATTTTTGCGTGTTCCTCACCATCAGCATGAGCTCCATTTGAGCTGTCATATCTCCCATTTTCGCTCAAGCTCCTTTCTGGCGAAGCACTCATGTTTCAAAGATCTAGAACTATTTGCTTCTGTCTGTAACTGCGCGAATTAAAAGTCAAAATATTAACTTCCACTTATTAGCAGCTTCAATTGTAAAAAAAAATGTCAGAAAAAGCTAAAAACACGTGCTTTAGGATTCTTTTATTTCCCAGGACTTTACCAGAATAGAAAGTACAAGAAATAGAAAGAAAAAAAAAATTAACACAATTGTTTAGCTTAATTGTTTTATTCTAATTAACCTCAGCCATTAGCTGCCTGATGAATTCAATGATTTTTTTAGAAACAGCAAAAACCCTGAGAAGAGCAAAATTCTTCATTTGGAAAACAGAAATCACAAATGCACTTCCATAAGTGCCAGAAATACGCTAATTCCGCACCAGATCGACATAACAGAAAAGGAAAGAGATTGTTAGAGGAAGAAGCGAACATGAGATCGCAAAGAATGAACAGGCATTACAGTAGCTGCTTTTGAGAATCGAAGAAACGGGAAAAGGAAAAAAAAAACGTCGAGGAAGAAATGTATAGATCGACTCCGTTTTTTCCTCTATCTTTTCCGGGTGTAGAGAGATCGAGAAAGGAGAACGGCTATGTATGTCTGACTTCGCTGGCAAATGGAACGCGTATTTTCAATTTTGGGATGATTTAAAAAACAAAATAACTGAAAATGTTTTTGTTCTGTTTATTTTTGGAGTGGTGGGGTCCATGGCCCCAACAAATTTAGAGTGGGCGTTCCCGCCTTGTTGCTTTTGTCGAGATTTTGAAAAGGTGAAGCTACGACGTTTTTGCTATTTTTTTTTTTTGTTTTTGGAAAGTGGAAGACGAGGGCTAACAAAATTGCCTTGATGACGGAAGCCTTTTTGTTAGATTACTAACATGATGAATTGATGTCACGTGCTGCCGAAGCTCATGGGAATTAAAATGGAAGATTCTATGATGCTATATTTTTATACCATGTGTCGTATTAAAATTAAATCAAAATTTAATTTAAAAAAAAAAACAAAAAAGTTGTGCAAGCTTCTATAGACACGGGACACAACATGCATAATGCAAAATTTATTGTTCTTGAAGACGTGAAAATACAATTTAATCCTTTAATTTTTTTTATATTTGCATATTTAGTTATTGTAGTTTTAGATATTTATGTTTCGTTTCTACTTTATTTTTATTACAATTCAATCTTTGAATATTAAAAAAAACAAAAAAAATATCATTAAAAAATAGAGAAGAGAAAAAAAAATTTATCAATCATATTTTGACGATAAAAATATCATTCTTGGTGTTGATGAATCATTTTGAAGATAGGGTATTCAATGAAAATGGTTTAGATCTTTAATTATGCTAGAAAAAGGATTGAGGCTTGAAATTTTTTTATTTGATTTAATTTTGAGTTTCTTAGCACTCAAGATTTATTATTTATTGTTGTTGCAGTTTTTTTAGTTCCACATTCATTACATGCTTTAAAAGATTGAGGCTTGAAAATATTTTTTAATCGATTTTAGCTTAAAAAGATCTCAAGGCTAGTTCTTTTTGTTTTTTCAGTTTATTTATTGTTTTTGCATTTTTTATATTGTTTAGATTACCGGTTGAAGCAATGGCCTGACTTTGATTTTTTTACCCTAACATTTTTTCTAACATCGATAAAAAATCTTGTCTGGCTCGCGGAGGAGCGCAGGCAACAAATCTAATATCCTCTAATTGATTTTAATTTTTATTAAATAAATAAAAGAAAAAAAAAAGCTTGTACTAACAAATTAGTTTGTTACGATTTAATTTAAATCAATGATCATCCCATAAAAATAATTAGTGTGATATAATTAAATAAAAAGATTAAATAGCTCCACAAAGCATAATATTGGGCATTTTAATTTACATATATTTCTTAATTTAATGATTTGGTATTTAATTAGCGTTAGAATATCTATTCAACATTTATCAATGTAAAAATCCTCGATCTATTTTATGAAGCATATACATTAGATTTCGAGTTCATAATAGAAAAAATCTTGCTGCCACAAACACAATAGTAATGTTTACTCATTTTTTTATGTTAAAAATATTATTGTCCAACCTGCAATAAAGCGTGTGCTATTTATCTAGTACTAAATAATTGGCTAACGCTATGATGTGGATTGAATCAAAAAAAATTGAATGTAAAAATATAATGTTTGGGCATTCCCAATGTGTTTTAAAGAGCAAATTAAAACAAATTATGAATCTCATTTCCTAATTAATACAATATTAATGGATAAAAATAAAAAAAAATAAAATTAAAAAATTAAAGGACCTTGAAAAAATAGCACCTACATATAATAAGATCATATTTATTTTTGCAAAACCAAGTATCAATCTAATACCAGGATTTTGTTGAGATAGTGATAGCTACTTCGAAAACAAATTAAAATAAATTTGGAAGCACATTTACCAATCAATTTTTTTTCACAAAATTGAATCCCAACCCAATGTCATAATGTTTTTTTTAGACTACGATGACCCCGTAAAAAAACAAATTATAAAGTCAATTCTTAAATAAAACCAGGTGGGGGTTGATATAATATGACCCGATTAACTTAGTGAATTTAAAGGTAGCCTGATCGAATTGATGGATCCAAAAACAACTTGAACGACTGTTAAAAACATCAAATGATTTAAAAAAATTTAACGACAATATTTGTTTTAGATTTCAAGACAATAACATTCTAGATGGCATGTTTTTTTTAATTATTGAGATATTGATATATTGACTCAACCCGGGTTAACTTGGATTAAGTTGCCAAGTCGGTGACTCAAGTCATGAGATATTGATATATTAGATCAAGCTGAGTTAACTTATAAAGTGGTTTCTTTTTGGAAAGTTGTTTCCTTGAAAAGTGGATTCCTGTAAAGTGAATTATTTTCTGATTTTTTGTAGTATCGTGAAAAATAAGTTGAAAAATATTTTCCAGTATTTGACCATGTCATGAAAAATAAGCTGGAAAATAAATTGTTAATATTTTTTCTCAAGTTTATTAAAACAATAAAGAACAAATCTTACAAATTAAAAAGTTAAATGAGAATAAAATTGAAAAAGAAATCTAATTTCATAAATTATCTCAAATAAAATAAATAATAATTAAAATAACAAAGATCAAATGTAACAAATAAAAAAGTTAAAAGATGATGAAATTAGAAAAAAATTACAATTTCATAAATTATTTCAAATAAAACAAGAATGAGGATCAACTCAGATAAATAAAAAATTTCAATTAAGAAAATGATAAGAAAAAGACAAATAACAATCATAAAAATGAGAACCAAAATAGATATAAAAATAAAAATAAATCAAATTTTAAAGGGTAAAATTAAAAAAAAAATTCAAAACAAAATATATAGCAACAAAAAATTTGAGGATCAAATTTAATATAATCAACAAATAAGATGATATTTTAAAATTTTTTATAATTTCTGAAAAGTATTTTTCACTAAAAAAAAAAAATTCTTTGAAAACCAAACCAATTTTTACTTTAATTAAAAAGTATTTTTTAATAATAAATAAATACAAAATTTATTTTTTTTTAAAAAAAAAATCACTTTCCGAGCCTAGAACGGAAAGATCACTGAAGTCTCCAGCTAAGCGCGTAAATACATAAATAAATACAAATCTCCCTTTGCTTTTATTTTATTTTTTGTCTTTTTATCGCGGGAAATGGAAGAAGAAGCGGCAGCAGCAACTCAGAGAGATCAATCAACTGATACGGAAACGGTAATCATACAGCCAGACCTCGATCCACCGTCCTCGTGCTCAGATGAACCCAATAGCACTGAACCGAAATTCAATTTGAACCAGAGCGAGATCTTCAAGGCACTAGAAATCGTCGAGAGAGACGCTCTAGCCATTGCCTATAGCTTCACTTCTCTCTTCTCTTCACTTCTTCTGGCTCTCTCTGAGGTGATCTTTGACTCTTCTTCTAGTAACTTTCTGTCTGGTGCCCGTGAAAAGAACGGAAGTGAAGTATTTTTTATTTTTTTTGAAAATTGTAGGCTGCTAGTACATCAGTAGATCACATGCAATGTTTTGGTGATGCTGCTGGTCGTCTTCAAGAATCTGGTAAAGATAATTAGATTTTTATTTTTAAGAAATTGATTATTATTGTTATTAATTGTGAATTGTTTTATTATTATGATCGTTGTATTTTGCAGTGCTTGATGCAGCAACGAATGTTAGGTTTGATTAAGAAAAAGAAATAGGTTGCAAAATTGCGTGATATTGAATTTATCTTTTTGTAGGAGAAATATTAATAGTCGACAGAGAACAAGATTAAAATTTTCTCTGATGATGATTAAGAAAGGGGGCAAGGTTAAAGTGACAAATTTTCGGTGTGTCTGATGATTGTAGATGCTGTTAGGAGAATTGGGAGATTAAAGGGTCTCACATAGGGTCTAGAATGGATGTTCGAGGGATAGAGAAATCTCCATGAAAAATTTGCTTTATTTTTGTTTTCAAAGAGATATCCTTCATCATGTTCTGAATCTGAATTTCACCAATATTATTCTACTCGACTTTTCCACCACCTTGTCGTTTCCCTCAATTGCTCCTGGGATCATGTCCTTGTGATCAGAAAAAATAATCTAAAGTTTTGCCAGGTTTATCTATCTGCACAAGTATTTCACTATTCATGCTTTGAGAATCAAACATACAATTTGCACAAAGTTTTAATTTGCATTTGTCACTGCATTGTTCTGTCACCCTCCTCTGAGTACAAAAGAGAAAATAAAAACAGTGTTAAATAGTTTTCCACGTCTTTTGGAGATAACTGGTAAGAATGGTGACCCTCTAACTTGGCAAAAGATAGTTTCCTTTGTTGCCTAACTACTTAAGCAACCCAACTACAAGTCTTAAAAATCTTTCTGTACATATGTTTTTGCCAATATTTCACGGTATGTTGAATATGAAGGACATTTGTTGCCTAACCTATTTCTGGATGCAGATTGAACTAGGTAATGAAGGACATTGACGCACTAGCCACTCAACTGTATCCTTTGTGTTTGTTTTCTTAGAATACTTGTTTGCTAGGCACATAGGGTGGTGTTTGACATTCCAGTCCAACAATACTTTTGATTGTTTTTTTAACTTTAAATTATTATTTTTTTGTATTTTTTTATTGTTTTAATTTATTGATATCAAATTTTTTTTAAAAAATATTATATTGATACAGTTTCAAGCAAATAACACTTTAAAAATTAATCTTTACCGCACTTCTAAAAATCAATTACCCCATTCTATATTAAGCTGCATTTGGTGAACCAATAGGCTCATGGGTGTTCACGGTTCGGTTTGGTTTGGTTTGGACTAAAAAAACCAACTGAACTGAATTAGTTTGATTTTGAAAAATACAAATCAGACCAAACCGAAATCCGATTCAATCCGAACTAATTTGGTTCGGTTTTTTATAAAACCAGTAAACCTAATCTTGCCAAATATAGGCGCTTTTTAAATTTATAATATGATGGTTTATACTTTATAGCTCTTTTTATACTATCAAGTGTTCATTTATGGCTAATATATTTGTGTTTTTCTCTCTCAAAATCATAAAAATAAAATTACTTGCCTACATGAAATAATGGTGTCAGAAAAATCAATAAGATCTAGAAAGTTGATAGTTTATTATTATTTGTTTGTTTATGACTCATTAGCCCTACTTCCCAGTACCGGCTAAAAAACAAAAAATTAGGTGTATATAGTAATTTGATGATTTTCATTTCTCAAAAGTTATATATCAATATCCACAAGGTCAGCAATAAACCTTGATATCCTTGTGTAGAATAAGTCGTAGAGCTTTGGGTTAGAGGATCTACAATAACAAAAGGTAAATATCCTTGACAATTGTGTTCGGTAAAAATGCATAAAATTTAACTCAATAAATATTATATAATTACCTTCAAACAAAAAGAGAGAACATAAGAGAGAAGCCAGGGAGATGGAGAGTTGGGTTTGTGTTTGGCTAGATAGTGTGGGAAAGGAAGAATGAGATGGAGATGAGGCGTAGAGCAGATGAAAGGGAAATGAAGAATGAGAAAAGTATTCTTTGAGTGATGTTTTTTTTGTGAGGGGATTTTGTTAGAGTTAGGTTAATTTATACCTTTTTTTATTTTTGAAAATCAGTTTTTCATCTTAGTTTAGTTATTTCAATTATTATTATTTTTTTAATTTTTTTAGTTTTCTTGATTAATCTGTTTTTTTTAAACAGTATTCATCTAACTTTCTCGGTGCCTCTTCCTATCATGGAGGCAACAAGATGCTAGGTGGGTCCTCCTTCTTTGGGACCCACATGGGCTCTACACAAGGCTTTGCATTCAGGATAGCGACTCTTTCGACAGATCAGAAATTTCTAAATTCTAATAGGGCGCTGTAACACTATGGTTTCCCTTTGCTTCTCGCCATGTCAGTATTCACGAGAACTATCTGTACAACTTCCTTCGCATCACACACTGGTTTTACTTGGGGGGTTTTGAATCTGGTAAGAAGGTAGCTCGTTTAAAGTTATGGGAAGATTGTTTTCTTTAAATCGATCATCTGGCTCCCTCACTGAGCACAACTGGTCATAAGATCATTCATAGGCATTCTGATTTCCATAAGCATGAACGATTGTTAAGATTAGTTCAATTGGTAACTATTTTCCCCTAGTAATTGAATTGATATTTCTTGACATTCCTAATTGGCACTTAAGAAAAGGCAGCCGTTTCTGAATAATAGGAGTATTGTGTCAGTCTGTAAGAACCATTGCCCTGGTTTTCAGCTATAAGAGCTTAGAGTGATGAGGTTGATGCTTTGTCATCATCGTGACATCAAGTATTGTTCATTTCTTTTCAGAGATGAATCAGCTTGAGTAGCCTTCACTTCTAGTCAACATATTGAAGTCCAATCCAGACTGCAAAAAGGGAGAAGAATGCTCAACTGACCGCATGATGAGTTGGTTTGCTTGATCGATGAGTAGACTCGAGCCAATTATCGGAGAGATGATGGAGGCGCTCTTAGCTGCGTTAATTCTAGTTTCTGGGATTCAGGATGGCCACTTGGTACAGGCCCATGTAAGAGAAAAGCATGATGCCTTCTTCAGTAGCGCGAAATTATCGGTGAGGGGACCGTGCCCATGAAGGTAGCTGGGAGCATAACAGGCTTGGTTCTGGCTAGAGTTTGCAAATGATTGTGCTAAAAAGTAATAGCCTTTTTTCGAAACCTTTGTTCCCCTTTTGTCCTAGACAAACGAGGAACACGTTAGTTGTATTTCTTTTCACTCCATAAGAGTTTGAATATGTTTCATATTAACCTCCACCTAGGCCATCTACCAAGCTGCACAAGGGAAAAGGAAATGAACAAGCTATTATAGCTTAATTTCGATATTAGATAGAATTTTTATTTTTTCCCTTCTCATATTACAACACCAGTTAATTCAGTAGCATGCCCCAATTTTAATAAGAAACTCTACATTCACTTGTGAGATGCAATTTATCTGCTCCGTTGTCTTTCATCGACCTAACCTTCAAATGATTCCGGCGGCACTGTTATTTTCAATAGTTGTGGGCACACCACCGTCAGTCCTCTAATTAATTACTATTCAATTAATTGACTTGATTGATAGCTTAGGGAAGCATTACCCTCCAATCACGTGATTAAAAACAAGTATATATTAATTTTAAAGGGTGTAACTCAACGGGTCAGGTTCTAAGTTTGCTTCTTAGAGATCACCAGTTCGAGCTCTACAAATTTCAAGGCCACTGTAGGCTTAAATGATCGTTAACTTCAGGACCCATGAGATTAATCGAGACATGTATAAGTTGGTCTGAATACTCATATTAATAATAATTAAAAAAAAAGTATATATTTCAAATCACAAAAAGTGGCCTCGTCCATGTATTGTTGAATCTGGAGTGGTGATGCTGATGCCATGCCACCCACAAATATTAGAATTGTCACCCTGGCCGCGGCCCACTGCCCACTGCCCACTGCCCACTGCCCACTGCCCACTGCCTGGTTTGGGTAAACAATCAACATTATTGTTAAAATAACGACAACAGTTACATTGATCCGTCCGTTTTTGGACCACTTAAGTCATTACTTCTTATTTGTGTATTGGCCATTTCTCATTGTCACAGTCATGAGTAAAGATGTGAAGGGTGAGGGTTGAATTTTCAGAGCAGTAATTGTTTTTTTAATTTTTTTATTTAAAAATAATATTTTTTAAATTTATTTTTGATATTAGTGTATTAGAATGATTTAAAATTTTTATTTGTGCTTTAATCCCAAACGGGGGTAAGAGTTGATGTTTGGATGGGTATCGTGCATGGTCAAGACACCTGCATCTAGTGATTCAATGGAGGTTCAAGGTGTTTTTATTGACCATGACTAAAATGACCCCCTATAACTATTACGAAATCGAGCTACATGAAGGTTATTTTAGTGATTTAAACAAACATAAACATGGCAATAACTACTCTCCCTTTCACCTGATGGAGGCCCAAAATAAATTATAGAATTTTAGATTTTTACCACACGTACGTAGACAAACTACTCCTATTAATTAATAATAATAATAAAATACCCTTTTGTATTGAAAACATTATTTCCATTCTAGCTATCCAAGCTACATACAATTTATTCCAAAACCTATTTCCTATATATATATATATATATATATAGACACACACACGTTCACGAGCTCTCTTAAAATGATCACACATTAACCAACACATGCACGTGTTTTCAGTTCTTTAAAACTAATCCATTTACAAGTATTATTAATCCTCGATAGCAGCACGAGTTCTTCGTATTCAAGCAATTTAATTTTGAGAACTCTATGTTTTATTTTTTATTTTTTTTGTTGAATATTATTTTAATTGATTGTTTTTATAATTGTATTTTGTATTAATTTGGACGAGAATTTAAACTCTCCAAGCTTTCTAATCTCGACAGCAACAATGCCTCTCAGAGCTTAATTATTACATAAGAGTTTAAATTAATCACCATGCATCAACGAGGGAATGAGGCATATACTATTATATATGCCTCATTGGTGGAAAATCAAAAGGTGGCTGTAGCCGGTGAGATAGCATGCACCAACGGTGGCTGGGAATATATTTTGACGAGGATTTTGCTTGAGATAAATTAAAGTTTGTGTTTGCTAGGGTTTTTGTATTTTTTGCTTCTTAGTTTTAAGTTTTTTTATGAGATAAAATTATTTTAATTTGAGATCGTAATATCTTATAGAAATTAAGAAAAAAATCATGAATTTTATTTTCCGACCAGCTCAATATTAAATAAGAATGAAATAAAAAAATAAAAAAATTAAAGGGATCATAAACTAAAAAGAAAAAAACACCAGGTTTGATGGGTAAACCTACTAAACCCGTGAATCGGGTAATCTGAATCAATACGTCAAACCCGCAAACCAGGTAATGGACCATGCTGGGATTAATAACTTGTTTTTTTTTTCTATCTAAACTATTATTTATTTAACTATATGATAACAAAAATAAACGATCGTAAAATTGAGCGTCAAACCAATATTAAGACCTTTTTTTAAGATTATGATAACTTTATAAAAAGTCAAACGAAACAAATTATGAAACTCAATTCTCAATCAACCCAATATTAAAGGATGAAATCGAAAAAAATAAGTTTTAAAAAAGAAAAGTTAAACTCACTAAACTCGTTAACAAGTTCATGAACTTTCTAAAATTTAATAACATGTTTTTTTTTCTAAAACTATTTTTTTAACTATATGATAAAAAAAAATCACGTAATTGAGTTCAATTATAAAAAAAGGTGCCCTACTAAACTATCGAATCGGGATAACTATAGTTACCTTACTGAACTCTAAATCATTGAATAAATTCAGTAACCTAGTTTTTTTTAAATTATTTTTTATTTAACTATTTTTTAAAAAAATAGACTATACAGTGATGATGATATATTTTTCTGATATCAATCCGATACTGGAATTTTTTTTTATTATAATAATCATATAAAAATTAAATTAAAATAAATTATCAATTCTAAAATATCATAAACTTAAATTAAAAAAATTAATGACAAAAAAAAAACAAAAAAAAATC
>Ga0307511_10002767_pt1 | contig 18236 bp, 11 predicted proteins | sample 13_EM_MG_FD_200266 | JGI IMG/M metagenome (GOLD analysis project Ga0307511, IMG submission 200266) | Populus trichocarpa ectomycorrhiza microbial communities from riparian zone in the Pacific Northwest, United States - 13_EM | ecosystem: Host-associated > Plants > Roots > Unclassified | place... | reverse complement strand
CACGACTGATATCCATGCTTTTCTTCATGCATCCTGATTAATAACAATTGTACGTTGATGATGATCACAATTAAAAAAATGACAGGCCTATTTTGCATTATGGCCCAAAGGGTAATGGGTGGAGCCGAAAGTCTTTCCCAAATTAGAGCTACGAATCTATCCCTAATTAATTAACAAGTAAATGTCTAAAATTTTCACCTGAAATCTCTACGTCAAACTGTCAAAGTGGGGGGGAAAGTAGGCTAGTTGGTAAAGTGTTTAATGCAAAAATTATCTCCGAAAACTGCATGCATATACAGGATCAAATTTGATGCAGATCAAGAGCAAGATATATTAAAATAAAGTAAAGGAATTGAAAGATTCAATATCCATGGGGAAAAGGGAGTAAATTAAAGATGTCAAGCCGGCGAAACCATCGTCGATCTTTGTTTGGAATGCGTAAAATAGCACAGATTTGGATTATCAAGGTGGGGAAAACACGATTCGACCTGTGAGCGTTCTTTTAAATTTCTAAATTTTACTTTCGTTGGTCCACGTGGGTGCATGCCTTCAGTTTAACGTAAACAATCTGGGAATTTGATGGGCCATATGATGGGCCCATGTGAAAATTCTCTGGCCTTCTTTTATTCCCGGATAGAAAGGAACGCTTTTATCATTCAACAGTTGATGACTTGAAGGGGCCCATAATAGAAAATCTACCTGGCACACCGTCACAGCCTAGAACCCTAGACTCTCTTTTTCTTTTTGTTTTTTTTCGCTTTCTTTTCCTGCCATCCAAACTACTTGTCCTTTACTGTTTTATTCTGTTTCTATTAACCTCCCCCTTTGATTCCTTTCCTTTCCTTAAAATATCATTTCCAGACGAGTAAAGACATCCTACCAACTTTAATGATTACAGACCCAAAATCTTTGACTGCTGTCTGATCTCTCTCTTTTCTCTCAAACTCCACCGCAATATCATCGATCGATGTACTCCTTTGGTTCTAACTTCTAATTATATATTCCCCCCATTGATGCAGAAGCATGATCGATCAAAATACATAGCGCAAGGGTTTGAATATTTGCATGCACACACACTCTTAGCTCCACAGTTTACCATTTTAAGCACAGCAAAACTATATACAATCCAAGCTAGTTCTTTGATCGGCGTGAAATCGAAATATACATGACCAGTAAATTATAGCATGCACGCTAGCTAACTAAGATGACCAAACCCAAATGTCTCTCTAGTTTAATTTGAAGTCCAGTACACCGGGTAATAATTAAAACACAACGGGCCGGAGAAAACATGTAGTTTTTATTAAAACGTAAGCTACTAACTTTGTTGGGAGTTCCAGCTTTCTCTTGTTTGGATGAGTCTTTATGGTTCTTACGCTCAAAGGTGGATATAATTTGAATTAATTTTTGTGCGACCCAATTAAATTGAGAAAGAGAGAGATGTAGGGTTTCAAGGGTCTTTTGCCGAAAGATCCTTTTACATTCTTTACTAGCCACACTCCACAATATTCATCACGTATTAACATAGATATAGTAGCTAGCTTCACTTAAGAACCTTGTCAACCTTGTATGTGAATTAATATGCATGAACAAGAAGCTTTTGATTAGCATAAAAGAGATTCCGAATTCTTCTTTTTCACCAATGGGATTGCGAAAATATGGTAGCTAGCTAGACGCTCCTTCATGTAAAAGAAAAGGAAAAAGCAACTTGATCCATCAAGTTCTAACTAGAAGTTATAGTACCCACATTTTGATTCTCATATACAGTTACGTAGCTTGCCATATACCACATGGGTTTGATTCATTCTTTATTAATATAGTTGTGTTTCTTTATTTCAGTTGTTTTTTCCTTTCTCAAGAATGATAGACAGTAGTGTTGTTATGTTAAATGGACTCTAAAGCCAGGCAACCTTTCATACGATCTAATTAATTAAGCACCAGAGTTTTTAGATTTATTGATAAAATTTTATTAACGGGCTCACGAATAAAAATAATATATCAGAAAAACTCTCGTCGGTGATTTATGGTATGCCAGTAATAATTTTATAGATGCATTTACTGACGAACAAAACGCGAAAAAAAAAAATTGCTTCATTCTGTCGGTACTTCCATCGCTGATTATACAAAAAAAAAAACTATATGTCATTCCATCGATGAATTTGACATGTAATCGTCAAACAGACCGTATGTTATTCTGTAGGTGAGTAAACAGGGGCAGTGACATTTACAATAATTTTTTTCCAACTCTTTGTAATATACTGATAGACTATGTCCGTCGGTAACCCCTGTCAGTAATAATTTAAAAACATATATTTTTAAAAAATCTATTAAACAGAAACAAAAAAAATTAAAAAAAAATCAAATATTTATTATAAATTTAAATATTTACAAATTCAAATATAATTAATCTAAAATTGAGGTGCTGAAGGAGGAGGAGGAGGAGACCTATGTCTCAGGTGCCTATTCTTGATCGGCGCCTGATGACTCATGGTTGTCAGAAGCGCTCTAGCAGCGATTTTGTTCATACAACATGCTATTGACTATGTTCTAGGTATCTATATAAATTAAAGAATTAAGGTATCATAAATCATTTATGTTTAAAAAAAAAAACAGCAGCACATTTCCTATATGGAAGACTACCTAAATTTTTTAAAACTACAAATACACAACAATTTAAATTGGACCGTCACAAACCAGTTGATTTTATTTCAATCCATGTTAATCAAATAATTTTAATTATGTTAATTTAACCAGATTTTCAATTAACTTTGCTAAGATCATTTGCGAAATGATCATAAGAGGTTAATATTAACACATTCTACCCTAACCATACTCTTTAATATGAAACACATATTCATTGAGGAAATACTTGTTATAGCACTTCACTTGTCTTTCAGGACCCAGACTTAATAAATTCAAAGTAACACTAGCATTCTCTCTCAATTGATAAATCTAGTACATAAATTAAATCTTCATCATAGTTAAGGGGAAATGTATAATGAAATTAAGTATCCCGAGAGATAAGGATAATTAACTAGTCCTTACTTGTGTTCTGAACCACATGGGGAATTGTTTATCTTATAGTCGAAAGATTTGGGATTCAGTCAACCGTGAGTTTTCGACCAATAAAAATTAACGATGTTACCTATGAGAAATTCATCAATTTATCAATTTATGATAGCATAAGAGATAAATTATTCGAAAGTAACAACATATGGAGAATTTTACCTACTGAATAAAAGGTCTTAGTTCATCGCAGTTTATCACTTATAAATTAAATATTATAGACAAATTTAAATCTACCGGTAATTATATCTGTAAAAATAACTTGTTATTGTATTTTTTGACTATTTTTCATCTATTTTTTTTACTGTAATTTTCTCAGTATATATTTAAAAGAATATTTTTATTGGTGCGTACGGATAAATACTGCAACGACATGTTCAATCAGGAAAATTCACTATAATTTACTAATGGTATATTTCTAGCGATGTGTTATTTATATTTGTTAATTTTTTGATACGCTGTGAAATAAAGCAACGGGAAACACAAGGGCAAAGAGATCATGGATCGATGCCTGGGTGTGATGTATTGGTGGATTGTAACAGTAGAGCCTAGAGATGGCAGTTAGCGATCCATAAAGAATAAAGAGAAAGGGATTCCAAGATGTCGGCTCTAAATCTAGCTTCCATTTTAGTCTCTGCATACAAAAGACAAATGTTCGATTCTTCTTCCATTACACGTAACATATACGAGGTGTAGCTTTCATGGTATAGCTGCCTATAATGGTTTTGAATGCGTTGTCATGACCTCGTCCATCCTTTTCTCCCATGCCCAAGGAATAGCGCTTTGCCAAACTTGGACCCCTCACGTCACAGCTGAGATTTGAAAGGGACCATTTCCATTTTTCCACAAGAAGTAGCAGCTTGAGAGAGAACGGCAAATGGACAAAGCAATCTTGTTAGGGTATCTAGTCAATGTAATGATCTCTGGTAATAATGAGAAGCTACTCGAAAAATCTGATCATTCTTGGATAATTGTAGCTAGCTATTCCGGAGTAGAAGAATCCCCAACAAACAAAATACATTATTCTTCAACAAATAAATAAATAAAATGCCGTGTGTGTGAGATGATCGGCTATCTAGCTATATAGCGCACGGCAAAGTGAAAATTGAGCTCCGCGGGCGTTGTGTGTTTTCAAGAATGAACCCTGTTTAATTTAACGGGTAAAAAAAGAAAATTGGATCTATCTGCATTCAGATCATGTTTAACCCTTTTAAATTATCTAGTCAGCTTGTACTGTTGAAGGTTCGAAACTGGTAATTAATTAACATCGCGGTCCATTCTACATTTTTATTTGAAGGTAGGGCAGAGGAGTGGTGGTTATTATGGCCCTCGATCGGGAATATATTTCTCCATCCAGTACTACAGGTTAACGGGGATTTCTCTCTTTTTAAAAAAAACACTCTTTCATTAGGAGGTTCGGATCACAATGAGTCCTGATTACTCTCCATCATTACTGAATTCCCAGTTCAAATCGAGATCTCTTGCCATATTTACTAATTTGATTATTTTTTATTTTTTTATTCGTTTTAATACGTTGATATTAAAAATAATTTTTAAAAAATAATAAAAAATATTATTTTAATATATTTCTAAATAAAATATATTTTAAAAAATAACCTGTATCTCATTATTAAAAATAAACAATTTTCAATATACCTGTGTTAGCCCAAAAGTGATTTTATCATCCAACAATTCTGGCCCATAAGTTAGGTGACATGTTTGCTGGCCATTATACCTTGCCCAAAAGTACCAAAGGAAAATCTTGAGAAAATACGGGCCCAAACTAAATCACGCTTCTGGGCCTCCCTATCTTTGCTTCAAACTGCAAGGGCCAGCCCCAGATAGAATCACTCGTTAAGTTGAAGCTTCACCCAGGGGAAGATGTCGATACTGTGGAAGAAGAGCGAGGCCTGGAGGTGGATAGTGAGGATGACAAGAGACTCAAAGCCATTCTTCTTCGCATTCGCTGCATGATGCGGTGTCGTTCCAGGTGTGATTGGGTATTTCGTGATGCAAACCACCAACTCCCGCAACCCCGAGCTCGAAGCCCGCCTCCGTCAGAACGCGCGTCCCGATTCCCCTGTACGTACGTTATATATATATCTTGAATCACCGTTGATTTTCTCCATAAAAACGTTTGATCTGCAGATTTTTGGGCATGGCCCGCTATTTGTGATTATTGACATATCTTAATTCCTGATTATTTTGTTAACTTGGTTATTTCAAGAATCTGACTCTGACTCTGATGCTATATTTTTAAGTAGTTTAGCATCGAATGCTAGAAAATAATATATGAAAAGTACGTTAATCACTCATAGATATCAAGAGGAAGAATGGAAGGGCGGTAAAGCTTCTGAAGGATACCTCAATTAGCATAGAGTTGCAGACTAGTCACTGGATACTTTTCATCTTGGTTAAGCTTCCAAATTTCAATATATGGCAGATGGATTTCACAAGTAAGGCCACTTCTAACTGAAGTCATCTTTTGGTAATCACAGGAATGAAAGTGCATGGCAGTGACCTAACCTCAGAGTAGCTGCTTTAGATACTTAGGTTAGTTCCTCTTTAATTTCTGTCTCATATCCTAGAGTTAAGATTGCCCCAAAATCTTGGGTCATGGTTAATAATTATCACCCTTTTGATCTTCAAATGGAAGTACATGTTGACAAATTTTGTTTGCTCGAATTTCTCAATCAGATGATGGGTAAAGTTAATCGAGAGAGACTGGCAGAATACCTTGGCGAGCTGCAGCGGAAAGAGGATACAAACGATCGCTATGTAGCTGCTCTAAGAGGGGAGACATTTACAAGAAACCCATATGCAAGGATTCAGTCAATACCCAAGCGGAATAACACTGAAGCTGGCAAGGAGCAGAACCTTGATAACGATCAAAGGAAGCAGATTAGTTGATGGTTCTTGCTGATGTGACCCTTTCTATATTTGGTATATTAATGTCATGGCAGCACAAGAAATGCAAAGTGGTCCCTTTCCTTCTTGTTACGCAACAGCTTGTAGCCTGTGTTTTATTTGGAATATTTCTGCTTTGGTATGGTTTTTTCATACCCGCTGGGAATGACAGCAATTATCTCATATTATAATGTTTCTAATTTGCTTTTGGTTTTGCATCTTGAACCCAAAATGCTTCTCAGCTATTTGCAGTTTCTTGGTAGTTCATGAAGAAGATGATGTCAGTGCCTAGGCTTGATTCCAGGCCTGGCATACGAGGCTTGGGAAGAAGTGACATGTTTTATGCACAAGTGCATCATTTATAAGTTTTTATCGGTGGATACTATAGTTAAGCATACAGGGTACGATAATAGGACTCATCGTAATCGCATCAGAACGAAAAGTAAGTCATTGATGAATTTCTGACATTGCTTACTTCTATTCCTGTTAATTTTAAAGTTCAATGATGGCAGGGAAGTTGATTGAGACAGAAATTCATACAACTTTAGGCTAAAAGCATTTTGGGTACATTCTTAACTTCGGGTCAATTTTGCTAATGAGCAGCTGTTTCCCTTTTCAAAAGCCCTTGCAACCCCTTGAATTTGCAGATGATCAGTGTAACCCTGGGGCTAACTCCAGTATTGGAGTTGAGAAGGAGGTTAAAGACGTGCAGGGGTGGCTTTTGACTTGGCGAATCGCTTCCCAAAGCCGTAAATTATATTCTAAATTACTTACAGATGAAGTGATTCCACAAGCTAAATTTTGCAGCATAGCAAATATACATCATTCTCAACCGTTAAAATAAATTCAGCATCAACTTTAGAGACAGAACAAGATACAGAGCGAAGAAATCTGACTCTGCCTTCACACTCAAACACACGCTCATGCGCATACACGCAAACACGCACTAAAAGAAAGCAAGAGAACCACATGTACAGTTCAAGATACAATTCCCTTGATCCAGTCGTTAAGCAAACAGCCTGATACGGCTGGTGATTGGCCGGCGGCATATAGGGCAACTGGATACTCTTGATCCACAGTCTCTACAAGTCTACAACCAAGCAACGGTATTAGTATCGTAACAAAAAGGTTAAGCAAAAACAAAGCTGGCAATGTTTATGTGGCAGCTCACCATGTGCCCACAGCCGAAGGCCAAGTCCTTTCTATTAGTCAGACAAATAGGGCAGGCCTATAATCAAATTGAAAAACACATTTCAAAGTTATAAATTATAGACGAGCTACAATGTTCCAGACAAAAAGACAGCATTACACGAGATTATTTTCAAACCTGGGTTCTTTCATCCAAGACCGGAGAAGAAACATGGGTTGGTTCACGATCTAGCACTGGACGACGAGAATAAGGAACTGGAGGAGGGCGTGGTACGATTTTCTTTGCTTGTCCCATGGAACGTCTTTTATCCAAAGGCCATTTAAATATATGAGACAACACGTAAAAACAAATGGATGGTATGCAGAACAAAGTGGCCAGTGCATTAGGAATGCTGGGAAACGTAAAAATGGAAATCCTTCCATTGCTGTTTTCTCTTTGAAATTGAAAGGGCAAGCCAACCAATTTTTTCCATACCCAGATTCAAAACTAAGACGTGCTGACCAGTTTTAGAATTGGCTCCCCTGCTGAAGGCCTTTATTTTGAAATTTTCAAAACGTTTTCAAATGCTGGCAAAGCTGTGTTAAAAAAATGGAGCAGTGAATAAACAAGTTTATCAACCTACCCGATAATACCAAACTCAACAGCTGCTTTATACTGGAGGGGAATCTCCATCAGAGCGGCTAGAGCAAAAGCTGTTTCTTTCTCGGAGATAGTTGCATTTTTTGACATAATTGCAGTGAAATTAACGAACTGCACACAATTCAGAAACAAGTTGATAAAGTGCTAGATCGTATATTAAATTAAATCACAATGTTGGATGGCATTCGAAATTAACATTCATTTTGTTATCACTATACCTGAAAATTGTCAAATTCACGTGCTGGGAGTTTGTCATCAAATCTTTTCATGTCTTCCCAAGGTCCATCACCAACTCCAACAAGAATTATCGAAAGTGGGTATGAACTGTTTAAGAATATCATAAGGTTACACATTGTAATTGCTTTTCATAAAAGAAATGGCAACACATTTCAGAATAAACACAACTCCATTTTCTGGCATTGTTAGAATCCGATGATGAAAATCATTAGATTCAACTTTACATCCACTTACTGTTGATACAGGCTGACTGGCATGTTAGGGAACACAAAACAGGTAAACTCAGTGCAATAAAGTTATGAATAACTGACTGTGGAGGAGAACATGAAGCAATCATTCTGCATCCTCGATGTTCTGTGTGGACTTTGAGTGTTTTTCACATACAAATGCAATATCGAGCTGGCATGACACAAACAAATAACTGGATAACAATCTGGTTATGACGCAAGATAATCTGTATACTTACTAGGATCTAAAAGTAGATTGTTGACCCCTTATGATTCATTTGATAGTTTACAAGTGATTGTCATCGCAAAATGGGATCACCTCTCAATAAATAAAGACAGTCATCAGTTGACCACCTTCTTTTTATGCAACTGCCAAAGTCATGTACATCTCTATCTAGGCAAGTCATGTAACAATAGCAGGTCAAGTATAGTAGTCTGTGAAGTGGAATGTCATGGCCATTCTAGTGGCAATGAAAAGTAAGTTTATCAAGCAGCTGCTAATGATTAGCAACCCTATTCCATAACCAGCATAACACCAAATGTAAATGGGCTGGCACCCCAAGCGCACCAAGAAAGTGACAGTTCTAATAAGAACCTAAGTTTGTCATTTTAATTAGATGAAAGTTATAGTATGACACTAGGATATATTTTCTATGAATGTTAGTCTGAGCAAGTTTAAATGATTTGCATTTATCTGTAAGGCTCGACCTTGCATCGACAATTGCCTTGATTGTTTGCTCTTCTTGTGGACTCATTTCTCCATCGCCTGTATCCACACTTCTTGTGACCTTCACAGAAAAAGAGACTGTTACTTTGATTCCCTATGCATCCATCCATACAGAAACAAACACATGCAAGCATGCAGAAAAGGAGAGAGGGTTTTGAATTCAAACCTGGCCATCTGCAATGATGAGCAATACATGATATTGGCCTCCACTTTTTTCCACAATGTCAATTGCAGCCTCAATCACCGGTCCATACGAAGTCGGCCCTTAAAACCAAAACATATATCGGTGAAGATTTTTGTGGCTTGAGAAATAAGTAAAACACAAGAATCTTTGTAGAAGTAATGTTCAACCATGGGTCTAATTAAGAAAAGTAAGGAACTGATAAAAGACCAAATTCCAATGTCAAATAAGCAAGGAACAAACCTGAAAGTCGCAAGTTTGGAACAATCTTTTTGTAGCATGCCAAGACTTCTTCAAAACCATGGCAAGGTGAATGATCACTGTGAAAGCTAAACACCTCTTGATCATGAGTGGTGGCTGTATAGATAAAAAGAAAAATCAAATCAACAGCTGAGTTATAAGGTGCAAAACTAGAAACAACATTGTTAGAATTCAACTTCCAGGGACTGAACCTACCATCACCAAAGCCAAAACAAGGAATTAAGTTGTCTTCATCAAAAGGAGCCATCGTCTTTCCAATAATAGAGATGGCTTTCTCATATGGATTAGGTGTGTCTCCGATGGCATGAAGGCTACGATTATTGAACGAGACTTTGCCTTTAAAATGAAAATCAACAATTGACATCCATGAGAGACAAACCAATTCAAAGGAACAGAAAACACGAGGATATAATTGAACCATTCTGCTATATTATTAGATTGCCGCCCCCTTAGGTTTCTAAAGATTGGTTTTTCGACTCTGAATACTTATTTCAACTTCATGGAAGTCTCAAAATCCAAATTCCTGAATAACTGATAAAGCAAAACACAAATTTTATGGTACAAATCGACGATGTGATTAGTTCACTTGCACATACCTGTCCATTCATTGCTTTTAGTGAAATCAATTCCAACAACGAGATTCGATGATTCCAGTCCAGCTTCCCTCAAGGCTGTCGTAACCTGTAAAAGAGGGGGGGAGCCTGTTAGTAGTAGACTGCGAGAATTCAACCGAGTAGCCATATTTTTATCTATACTGAAGCAACAAACTTCTGTTATTGAAATTACGCCCGTTGCTAGCAAATGATTTCCATGCATAATCAACAAAGCAATACCTAACGTTAACAATTTAATGCTATAACACATGACGAGCGTTTGCAGAAGGTTTACAAAAAGCTCTGCGTATTTGAAGTTGCAACTTGCACCTCACCCCTTGAACCATTAACTCGACTAATGGATTTTTAAAATTAAGGTATATATTGGTCAAATTAAAGAATAAAATCTGAAATATAAATTTAATATAAAATACAAGGACCATATTAATTTCCATCCCAATTTATTTATTTAATTTTGGTCAAACTGAACAGTCGACAAAAGCACAGCTGGGTCCCGAAACCCAGTAGAGTTGACTCGGTCATTTGCTTCTGTTAATCAAAACAGCAGTCGTCCACGTGGATCAGTGAACACGTTTACATTTTTCTTTGAATGATTTTCTTTTTACAGATACCGATCTAAAATGACTAGAATACTTTATAAATAGATTGGAATTGAGTATAAATAATAAGGCTAAAGATGATTTTTGAGCATCAAATCTGAAATTTATTTTTTCATAGTTAATAAAAAAATATACAATTCTACTGTTATATATATAATCTTAAAAAATAAATAAATATATTGAGAAAATATAATGTTAATATATTTTTAATTGTAAAACACTTTTACTAACCACTTTACATTATATTATTGAACACACATTGAAACTTGGTTCACGTTGAAATTGAATCCAGCTCCCGTTCCCAAGGTGCAGGCTTTAGAGAAATCTTTGTACGAAGCTCACTTAACATAAGCTTATTCATATAAATTAAGCGATAATTACCATGAAAACATTGTAGAACTCGTCGAGTCTTGAGTGTGGACTCGTGTGAGAATCGAGAACTTATTGCAAGAGATAAAACTTATGATTTCCATTAAATTTTTAAGTTTCGATCATTGAAAATGAAAATGAGTTGCAGACTTTTTTTTAGGATAAATTACAATAGTTTCCATTAAATTTATAATAATAATAATCTAAAATATGAAGACATTATAACAACCACCATGAGAAACATAGAATTATGCATGCTAAAAATATTAAAATTATTTTAAATAGAAGGGTGAGGTTTTTATAATATTTATTTGAACGTGAGGGGTGTGGGGTTGTATAGGGCCTGTTTGGGAATTATAGTTGCGGTTGATTTTCAAAGTGTTTTTTATGTTGAAATACATTAAAATAATATTTTTAAATTTTATAAAATTTATATTTAAAATCAGTGTATCAAAACAATTCAAAATATATAAAAAAAATATTTAGTAATTTTTTTTAATTTTTACAAACATGGATCGGCCCGCATTTCTAAATACTGTCTAAATTTAAAAAAAAATTATAGTGTGTGTAGTTTTATGATACTTCAAGATATTTTTGTAATTTACCTTAGTTTTTGTACTATATTAATATTCAAATTGAATGTGAATGATAAGGTGTGAGTCTCGTGAATTTTAAACGACTGACTTCTCCTATAATAATAGCTGTCACGTGTGTTTATAGAAAAAAAAATTGAATGAGAAATCTGTCTGTATAACATTAGTAGAAAAGAAAAGAAAAATAGATGAAATTTGAGAATCAAACGGACTATTTTAATTATGTAGCCTGTTTTTTTAAAGAAAAAAAATCACTCATTCAATTATTATATTTTTTATTATTAACGTGGTGTCTAGACCAACTTATACGTAACTTGACTAATCTTACGGATTCTAAAATTAATAATCATGTAAGTTTCTAATGGTACTGAAATTTATAAAACTTAAATTAGTAATATTTAGAAAACAAGTCTAAAAACTGATCAGTTAAATTATATACCTCGAGATTCACTCAGTTAATTACTTGAAAACCTTCAATAGTGCCTGGGGTCACCAATAATACTTGATGATTGAAAAAACTTGCTTTTCTTTATTATCTTATCTAACTTTCACGTTTCCATTGAGCAGAAGACACCGTGTTGACGACGTGATGACCAAAAACGCGTTAGCTTTATTGCCAGTGGTTGGCAATCATGGCCCCTCTCTTCTCTCAGGGAATCATGACATGTGGAGTATATACTTTCTTTCTTGTTTCATAATTGACAATTTCAACTTCGATTTTTATGAATTCATATCGAATGTTTCAGTGAATATTTGTTAGGAATTTGATTAATATTTGATTAAATGATGTTATGAATAACAAGAATTTATAAAAAAATTAATTTTATATTTTTATAAATTTAAAAACACTTTTAAATCACATATAAATATAATTTCAAATGTAAAAATAAACTATACATATGATTATATCTTTCTTTTTCTTTGTTTTAAAAAATTGTATTCTCACCGTGATAATTTGAAGTTGTTTTGATGATTTAGGACTGTTTAGAAATATGGTTAGATTATTTTTTTTAATGTTTTATTATTTTAACGCGTTTATTTAAAAATAAAAATATATATTATTTTAATATATTTTTAAAATTATGTTTATTTATGCTTTTTAAAAATATTTTTGAAAAAATTAAATTTTTTTATTTTTTTATTTGTTTTAAATTAATATTTTTTAGTATTTTCATATTATTTTAATTTGCTGGTGTTAAAAATATTTTTAAAAAATTAAAAAAAATTATTTTAATATATTTTCAAGCGAAAAAAACTTTAAAAAATCACACTTCTAAATAACCCATAAAAAAACACATGGAAATCAAAGGATTTAAAAAAAACATGTTTCGTGAGTGTCTGCGTGTGTTCCATGAACCTGTATATCTTAGGAGTGTTTATCCTTGGCCGTTTGGCGCCGGAAAAAAAAGAGGTTAAGATTAACGAAAACAAATCAGAAAAATAAATAACGAGTTATTTTTCAATTTATTAAAAAATAACAATATAGCTATCACTTTTTTTTTTTTTGTTAAAATTTAACATGATTGTTCTTTTCAGTCCTTTCAAAAAAATTCGCTCTTATGTGGCTTTGTTGGATGTTATCGGTTTGAATAAAATGACAGTATTTTACAAACAAAATGTCAAATAAATACCTATTTTCTTCGATTTGAAAATTTTCATTGGAATAGCATTTCAAATTTCAACTTAAGTTTCTAACACTTTTGAATTTTTTTAAAATTGTTTTAATGTATTAATATAAAAAATAATTATTAAAAAATAAAAAATATATTTTAATATATTTTTAATAAAAAATACTTTAAAAAACTACAACAACTACTTTATTACTTTATAATCCAAGCGGGAAAAAAAAGAAGGAAAGTTGGCGTCTGGACCACACTAACAGTACTGTCGTGACTTTGTTTAACAGAAAAAATAAAAAATAAAAGCACCTTGCGATATTTTGACTGGTCGGATATCACTTTTCCATTATTATTTTATCTTTTTCCATGGAGCATTGTAATATTTTTTTAGAATAAGAAGCAAGTAGTATTTGAAAAGCAAACGAAACGGTATGGAGTGGAGTGGAGAGTGCGAATTGATAAGAAGATTCCCCTGAGATTCCATCAGGGAAAAGTCAAATCAGACAAATTGACTAAGATCGCAACGGCTAACCAGACAAATTTTCCGCAAGTCATCAAGAAATTAATATCCATTCTCTTATCGAATAATATATGTGTGTGTGTGTGTAGTTTGCTCAATAAGTGGAAAATTATCTATCCTGAATGAAAATTACCAGCAAGGCTTCCAAGAAAATGAAAGAAAATAATTAAAGAGGATGATTGGCACGTACCTGTTCTAAGGAAGAAAAATTATCAGGGATGAAACTATATTTCTGCTTGATGGATTGCTTCTTCTCCAATTTGGAACCACCCTTTGCTTGACTGGTTCCCTTTGCTTGACTGCTAGTATCACTACCAGTGGCTCTAGCAGTATTACTCACTGACGATGATGGCTCCTTGGACATTATTCTAGGATGATGCGGATACGGATACGGATACGAGGTCGAAGACGAAGGTGAAGATATTCCTCTTGTAACTATGTTACTATTTCCGCTGCTCCTACCACGGCTATAACCTCTCTGATTAGACTTGGCGTGTGAAAATACCCCACCCATATCATCTTCTTCATTCAAGAAAGGGGCGAGATGAAAGAAAATATAGAGTAAAAAAGACGTTAGTTTGCAGGAAAGATCGTGGAAGCAACAGGTTAGTGGATTGTTATCAGGAGAGAATTGATGCTGTGTGCATATACTAAAGAAAGAAATCAAAAGGAGTTAATTAACTTGCTTGTGGCGTTTAATGGGCAGATGCTTAAAGGAGCAAAGGATTCAAAAGATTGCGTGGAAAAAATGAAAGGCACGAGATGCTTCTAATTACCAGGGGAAAGGGAAAGCCAGAACAACTGCTATTAATTTCCCTGGGTTTTCCACTTTTATCTCACAGACGACACTCTCTAGCAAATTCTGAGCGCTGCTGGGGAGTAGCTGTTGGATAAGCTAACTCCACAGCACGGGGTACATATATAGCATGATACATACCAAATAAATAAATAAATAAATAAAAAACGACATACGGGTCGGTTCACACGGTAGGACTAGTACAGCGTGGGACTGCGAGTTTGGATAGGCGATCGCACGTGGCGCTTTTTTTCCGGCAGGGGAGAGGCGAGACTCGGCAGTTATAGCTGCTGAATGCTGATAGATCAGAAAACTGGTAACACCATCAATACCTATGAAAAAACCATGAAATTAGGTTAGGAAAAAAAAAAGTCAAGAGTCGTAGTTAATTGCGGAGGGGTAATTACATTGGAAAGTCCCTGTACTTAGTTGATTGGGTTCATTGAGTCCCTGTACTTCTAAATTGATGGATTTTGTCCCTCTACTTTTAATTACGACTGAAACACCTATCTCCGTTTCTTACAGGTGATCAGTTGATGAAAATCGCAGCAAATAAACGACATATGTTCCTACTGTCTTGTCTGACACAACGGTCATTTAAAAGAGCATTTTATTCAATTGTGAGTCGGTTCCAGGCTTCCAGCCTTTCAGGGCTGTTCTCTGCATTTCTATCGTGTTCAATTTTTTAATATATCATGTTGTTCGAATTTTTCATCTAATTTGACATGATTATATATTTCAATATCCTAAGAAAAACGCATACGAGCTATACAGGAGATGTATTTTTTATTTTTTAATGATAAAAAAATTATTTCTTAAAATTTTAATGGTTCGATTAATTTTGATTTTTTTTATTTCTTGTAATATTTTGAATGATTCTTTCTACTACATCCTTATCTCAAGTGCATTTTTTAATTGAAATATATAGTTTTTTTTAGTTTAGAAAAAAAAAACTAACATAGTGGTAAATTGGAGAGTTAAATACTATATAATAATATAATAAACACAATTAAAAAAATACAGGGTATTTCAAACCACTTTATCCTCTAAATGTTCAAATCAAGTAAAATCAAAGCGACACGAAAAATGGGGTTTGACGAAGGGTACAATGTAATAAAAAAAAATCAAGGCTACAGGGACTTAATTCATCAAGTTAAAAGTAGAAGGACAATTAATTAACTAATTAGTACGAGGACTAAGTTATCAGCCATTGTGCTTTCTCAATCCAAGTCATATTCAAGATGCCCTTTCTCATGATATAAATCATCTCTTAATATATATATATTTTTTTCTAAAAAATATTTTATTTCTAAAAAATTATTTTTAATATTAATATATAAAAAATATATTATTTTTTAAAAGAAAAAATAAAGTTTGGCCACCCCGTTTGGAACGCAATACCGAACGGGGGGTCATCTCATTCTTTCCACGTGTAGAACTTTAAATGTATTGCACAAAGCCGTCAGCCCATCATGGTATTCGTATTGTTGCACTGGCCAGGCACTGGCCAGGCTAGTAGGTTAGAAGCAACGATTGTTTTGGTCCATTTAATTGGATCCAGTTATCTATAACTATTTTTTTATTTTTTTTAACATACTGGCTGCTCCCGTGCTGTTACGTGACGATTTTAAAATTTTATTTTTATTTAATTATCAGGTAATTAGTAGATATTCTTAAAAAAAAATAATTATTTACATATAAAGAGAGAAAAATATTTTTCAAGTCAAGATTTCATTTGCTTATAAATGCAATTTTTTTTTTTTAATTAACGTGGGTGTCCGGGTTAGTTTGCGCGTACCTCAACTAATCTCACGGACCCTGAAGTTAACGTCTATCTAAACCTTTCATGGTCATCATATTAGCAACCACATGGTTCGAACTTGAGACCACATGGGAAGCAAACCTCTTAATTTCAAGCTTACTACTAAACCACCTATTAAATAGGTTATAAATGTAATTTCTTGTTTTGATAAGAAGCATGCATTTTTTACAGGCAGTGTGATTTTTTGAATGATAACCTGGCACGGTTAAAATAAATCTAAATTAAGACTTGCTATATTTATTTTTCCTGTCGAGTAAACAGGCTTTGGATCGTGGGTATAAGGATGAGCTTTTAAGACTTTTAATGGTATTTGTTAATAAGGATCCTTGAAAGAGAAGAGAGGGACAACAAATACGAACCTAGAGATGCTGGTTCCCGTGACATGATTATGCAATAAAAAAAATAAATTTGAAAATTTTCAGTCATGGGCTAGATAAATTCAGAGTTATTTGGAGTTTATTTGAAAATTATATAGTTTTTTTTACTTTAAATATTTGATTTAGAATTGAATTATCGTAAACTACAAGTCGTCTAAATATCCAGTTTCTAATAATAATCAATGAAACCACCAATAAAAATTATTTTAAACTCTTTTACAAGAAATAGATTGCTATATTGTACATTAGAGTGCTATGTATTTTATCTTATTTTTTATGTATTATAGTGTCATGGCCTATTCTTTTATTGGGAAATAACATGTAAAACATTCTATTTATAAGAAAATTTTTAAATTATAAAAAAAAAATATCAATTTATCTCATAAATAATATCATGTATATTTTTAGGCTAATTTTAGTAGTTTATTTGATTAAATCCTTATTTGATTGTTTACGTGTCTACAACTGTAATACCCTTGATTAATTAAATTTAATATCTTAAATCTTAAAATTTATTTATAATCAAATTACATTTGATTAATTATCTTACTTGAATATATAACAAATAGTTTTTATATGCGTGATTCATTAAATTTCCTAACTCATGTATAAATCATTGTCCAGTATAAAATAAAATAAAATAAAATAATTAATTTAATTTATTATTATCTTAATAATAATTAATTTATATTTAAAAAAATATACGATATCCAACAATTTACCATCACACTTTTGATTCTTAACCATCATAAACCGCAACCGCAAGTCACTTCAACAAACAATGAGCACGTGTAAATTATCACAAGGCTACTGTACCGACAAAATGATTTAACACTGCATCATTAAGTTAAGTAGTACTCTAAAAGGTGGGGGGAAGTAATTAGGCTTTTTTTTTTTTTTTTAGTTAATTTTTTCTTCTCTTTTTTTCAAAATTATTTTTAAAAAAAATTAATTTTTTTTTCAACTTTCCTATTTTTTTCATTTCTTTTTTCTTTTTTTTTCAATTTTTTTTATTTTACTTTTTAAATATTGACCTGGTTAAAATTTTTGCTTTGTAATTTTTTTTTTAAATACTGTGGATTGCTGCAATGTTTTTCCACATAGTTTTTTTATTTTATTTTTTTATTTTTCAAAATTATATTTGTTGATTTTTTTTAATATTGAACTGATTGAGAATTTAGTTTTGTAATTTTTTTTTTAAATATTATTGATTGCTACAGTGTTTCTCCGCATTGTTTTTTTTATGTTTTTCTCCGAAATTATCTTTTTTTATTTTATTTTTTAATATTGAGCTGGTTAAAAATTACAGTTACAATATGTGAAGAAAGCACTAAACTTTCCTCGAAAATTACTGTTGATTGCTACAGTGTTTTTTCCCACATGGTTTTTTTCTGTTTTTGTTATGTTTTTTCCTAAAATTATATTTGTCAATTTTATTTTTTAAATATTAAGCTGGTTAAGAATTACAATTACAAGTAAATACAAGTTTTTCCTCACAAAACACTATGGATTGATACAGTTTTTCCTCACAAGGT
>Ga0307511_10002766_pt1 | contig 18240 bp, 16 predicted proteins | sample 13_EM_MG_FD_200266 | JGI IMG/M metagenome (GOLD analysis project Ga0307511, IMG submission 200266) | Populus trichocarpa ectomycorrhiza microbial communities from riparian zone in the Pacific Northwest, United States - 13_EM | ecosystem: Host-associated > Plants > Roots > Unclassified | place... | reverse complement strand
ATGCCGTCTATCCGCCGGCACTCGCTGAGCGCGCCGCGTCGCTGGCCGTTCCCGTCGAAACCGTCGGCTACGCCCAGGTACGGCGATTCCTGAACATCTCCACGGACGAGTGGGACAACGCCGTCAGCGGCAAGAACGCCTCCGATCCGATCGTCATCTTTCGCTCCATCCTGGCCAAGAGCTGGAACGACCATCGCGTGGCCCTCAATCTCTACAACGAACAGCGGCAGCGCGGACAGGATCCGATGCTGGTCATGGTTTCGTACGAAGGGACCGACGCCGTCAATCACCTCTTCGCGCCCTACCATCCGCCATACCGCGAAGGCATCAGCGAGACGAGCTACCGCAAATACTGGCCGGCCGTGTCGAACTACTACGCCGAGGTCGACCGGTTGATCGGCGAGTGGATGGGGGCACTGCCACGCGACACCACCGTCATGATCATGTCGTCGTACGGTTTCCGATGGGGAAAGAACCGGCCTCGCACGATTCCGAACGGCCGCGCCGCGCTTGCCGACCATCGTAACCCCGGCGTCTTCATCGCCTACGGGCCGAACGTGATGCCGAACCATGGTCCGCACGTGACCTCTGTCTACGATGTGGCCCCGACTGTTCTCTCGCTCCTCGGGCTTCCGCCATCGGCAGAGATGCCCGGCCACACTGCGGGCTGGGTGTTTAAGGACATCGCGCCGATTTCTTCCGTTCGCGTCGTGAGCTACGGCGAATTTGTCAGCAGCAAACCGTTGCCCACGGCGGCGCGCATCGCCGAGGGGCCGTACGCGCAACAACTGCAGGCTATCGGTCATCTCAACGATCCCTCGCGCAACCTGACGCCGGTGCTCGAGGATGAAGAGCAGGACGCGACGCAGTCCGCTGCCAAGCCACTCTCGCCGGAGCGCTGGGGGCTGTATGCGTACTACAACAACCTCGGCGTCGATCTTCGGTCGAAGGGGAAGCTGAGCGAAGCCGTCGATGAATTCGATCGCGCCATCGACATCAACCCGACGCGACCGATACCTCACCTGAATGAAGCGATGACGTTCTTCGACCGGCAGATGTACACGAATGCCAACGATCAGTTTCTCAAGGCGGTCGAGCTGGGCCTGCCGAACGCGGAAAGCTACGTCATCGACTTCGCCGCGCTCTACCGGCAGCGCAACATGAACGGCCAGGCCATCGCACTGCTGTACCAGGGCCGAAGACTCTTCCCGCAGTCGTATCTCATCGCTGCGAACCTCGGGTCTGCTCTTCTGGCGTCGGAGCGATACACCGAGGGCGTGCCCGAGCTGGTGCGCGCTCTCGGCCTGCAGCCGTCGTCGACGCTGGCTCTCAACAACCTCGGCCTCTTCTACGCGAAGCAGAACGATTACGGCCGCGCGCTCGACTTCTGGAATCGCTCGCTGTCGATCGACACGCATCAGCCGCAGATCCGCGAGGCAGCGGTCGCGGCAAGGTCGCGGCTGTAGCCGTTTGACACGAAATATCGCTGCCGATAGACTGTTACCCGCTACTGAGATTGAGTCTCAATGCCTTCCATCAATCGAGAGATCAACCGCTTCCAGGACTTCCTTGCCCGCCAGGGGCAGAAGCTCACCAAAGAGCGCACGGCGCTGGTGCGGGAGATTTTTTCCACGCACTACCACTTCGAGGCGGACGAGCTGCTCTTCACCATGAAGCAGAAGAGCACCAAGATCTCGCGCGCCACCGTCTATCGCACGCTGGAGTTGCTGGTGAAGTCGGGGCTGGTGCGACGCGTTCACCTCGGCGAGGACCATTACCACTACGAGCACGTCCGCGGCGATTCACATCACGATCACCTCATCTGCACCGCCTGCGGATCCGTCATCGAGTTTCACGATCCCGATCTGGAGCGCCGCCAGCTCGAGATCTGCGCTCGCAAGAAGTTCATTCCCACGTTTCACAACCTGCAGATCCTCGGCGTCTGCGATGCCTGCCACAGGAAAGGGGAGCATCCCGACTCTCCCGATCACGTCATGTCGATCGGCGAAGGGGCGATGAAGCTCCGGAAATGACCAACTTATGATCCCCGCACTCATCATCGTTTTTCGCGAAGGCTTCGAAGCCTTTCTCAGCGTGGCCATCATCTTCGCCTACCTCCGCAAGACCGGCCGCGACCAGCTCCGCCCCGCCGTCTACGCCGGCATCGTCACCTCGATCGCGGCCAGCTTCGCGCTCGGCTGGTGGCTGATGCGCGTCAGCGAACACCAATCGCTGATCGAAGGCATCCTCGGCGTTGTGGCCGCGGTGCTCGTGGCCTCATTCGTGGTCCACGTCTGGCGGACCGCACCGAAGATGAAGGGCGACATGGAGCGCAAGCTGGCCGTCTATTCATCGAATACGTCGCGCTACCTGGCCATCGCCGGCGTGTTCTTTTTCACTGTGCTGATGGTGACGCGCGAGGGGATGGAGACGGCGCTGATGCTGATCCAGGTCCGCAACAGCCGCTTCATCCTCGGCTCACTCCTCGGCATCGCTGCTGCGGCGGCGATGTCCTGGGCCTGGGCGCATTTCGGTCATCGGATCAACGTCAAGCGCTTCTTCCAGGTCACCGGCCTCTTCCTGCTGCTCTTCGCGCTGCAGATCCTTTTCTACTCAATCCACGAGTTCTCCGAAGCCGAAGTCCTCGGCCGCTGGAGCGAAGCGATCCACAACGCGACCGAGCCGTATTCGCCGGTTGGGATCTACGGGAAGTGGATCTCGATCCTGATGGTGGGACTGTGCGCGGCGTGGCTGGCAGGGGCGTCGATGAAGGATCGTTTGGCGCGATCGCGGGCAGCGTGACGGCGCGCCGTTAGAGCTCCGGCAGTCGGTCGATAAGACGTCGCAGTCTCCGCAGACTCCGCTCCTTCCCAAGCACCACCGCCACGTCGAAAATCGGCGGGGATGCTCCCTTCCCTGTCAGCGCGAGGCGAAGTGGGTGGATCAGTTTCGCGGCGCTGACGCCCTGTTCCTCGGCGAGTTTGCGCAGCGCGGCCTCCGATGTCGTCACGTCGAATGGCTCGGTGGAGGCTAACGTCTCGTGCAGCGCGGTGAGGCGGGCGCCGAGGTCGTCGCCTTTGAGGTGTTTTTTCACTACCTCGGGGTCGTAGTCGATTGCATCGTCTTCGATGAAGTAGATCGACATCTGATCCGCAATCTCACGCAGGGTGCGGGCGCGCATCTTGTGCAGATCGATGATCGTTCGCAGCTCGTCGAGCGGACGCGCATCGCCGAGGAACGGAAGCAGGTGCGGGTAAATCTGCTCGGCCGTCATGCGCATCAGGTACTGGCCATTCATCCAGATCAGCTTCTCCGGATCGAAGACGGCCGGCGCTTTGTTGACGGCGGAGAGATCGAACCACTGCGTTGCTTCGTCGCGCGTGAAGAGCTCGCGATTCTCGCCGGGCGACCATCCGAGGAGGGTGAGGAAGTTGAAGAGCGCCTCGGGGACGATGCCCATCTCCCGATACTCCTCGGCAGACGTCGCGCCGGTGCGCTTGGAGAGGCGCTTCTTGTCGCTGCCGAGAATCAGCGGCAGATGCGCGAACGACGGCACCTCGGCTCCAAACGCGCGAAACAGCAGGACGTGCTTCGGAGTGTTGGACAGATGATCGTCGCCGCGGGCGACATGCGTGATGGCCATGTCGATGTCGTCGACCACGACCGAGAGGTGATACGTCGGATTGCCATCGGAACGGAGCAGTACGAAGTCATCGATCAGATCGCCTTCGAAGTGGACGTCGCCGCGGATGAGGTCGTGGAAATCGATCGCGCCCGGCGCGACTGCAAAGCGGATGACGTGCGGGTCGGCAGTGTCACCAGTGAGATTGCGGCAGCGGCCCGAATACCGCCACTGCTTGCCCGCCGCTTCCGCGGAGGAGCGTTCGGCATCGAGCTCCTCGACGGTGCAGTAGCAGCGATAGGCCTTGCCCGCGTCGACCAGTTCCTCAGCGCGCTGGCGATACCGCTCCAGCCGATCGCTCTGGTAGATCGGACCTTCATCCCACTCCACGCCCAGCCATTGCAGCGAGCTGACGATCTGTTCGGCGTGATGTTTCTGTGAGCGCTCGACATCGGTGTCCTCGATGCGCAGGAGCATCGTCCCGCCGTGACGCCGCGCGTGGAGAAGGTTGAAGATGGCGGTACGTGCGCCGCCGACGTGCAGAAAGCCGGTCGGCGAAGGAGCAAAACGGAGCTTCATGGCGGGATCTTAGCTCTTAGCTCATAGCTGTTAGCTCTTAGCGCGCAAGACAGGGCGCTCGATCAACAACAAACCAATCTAAGAGCCAACAGCTAAGAGCTAAGAGCTTCAACCGCGTAGAATCGCCGTCATGCGCCGCTCCCGTGGCTTCTCGATGGCGGAGGTTCTCGTTGCGCTGGCGGTTCTGGCGATCGTGATCACGACGACGATTGCCATGTTCGCGGAGAGAACGAAGCGGTTGCGGCAGGCCAGCGAGACGATCCTGGCCTGGCAGGCGCTGTCGAACGAGGCGGAGTACTGGCGGCGTGAGTCGTTCTCGCAGATCGACGTGGCCTCGAATCAGACGTTCAAATCCGACCTGAGCATCCTCACGCCCCTTGCGCCCTACACCACTGCGGTCAAGGTCGATTCGCCGCGCGCCGACATCCGCAACGTGACGCTGACCATTCGATGGGCCGCCAACCGCGAGGCGCATCTTGCGGTTGCCCGCGTCAACACCGGTGGGAGCGGATTGTGGTGAGGCGCCGGCGGAATGGCTACACGCTGCTGGAGATCGTCGTCACGATGGCGCTCTTCGGCGTCTTCCTCTTCATCCTCGTCACGCTCACCTCGGAGATGCGGCGCAATGAGAAGAAGTGGCCGGTCAACTTCTTCTCGCATCCCGACGTCGGCAGCGCGCTGGCGCGGATGCGGCGCGACATCGAGGACAGCACCGCCCTTCCCGACAACTTCGGAGCGTACACGCGCTCGCCGATGACGCTCATCACCTACACCATCAATCAGGACGGGACGGCGGAGACGGTGGTGTGGGATTTCAGCAAACCGACCGAGGTGCATCGGAAGGCATTCAAGGCCACGCTGCTGACCTCGGAGTGGATGGCGCGCGACGTTCCGATCTTCGTCTGCGCGCAGGAAACCACGCTCTCCGGGGTTCGCATCACCGCTATCGACAAGGAGGGGAAGCTTGCCATCGACGAGGTCTTCGTTCCGCGCCCGCACTCGTGAGCGCGGCTACGTGCTGGTCGCGGCCATCGCGCTGGCCATCCTCTACTTCGCGCTGATGGAGCTGATGCTCATCGACTCCTCGCGCGCGCTGCGCGAGGCGCAACGATTCCGCTCGAAGGTTATCGCCGCCACGCTGGCCGAAAGCGCAGCGGAGCTTTCGACGGCATCGATGGTGACGCGACAGGCCGGCGACGCGATCAACGCCGACGACGAGCAGGGATCGATGAAGGCGACGTGCAAAGTCAGCGGAACCGCGTTCGAGATCGACGCCGAGGCAGCGACCAGCGGAGTGATGCCTTCGAAGTCCACGGTGCGGGTTCAGGGACGGATCATCGGAACGCGAGTGATGGTGGACTACACGTACCACTCGCAGTGAAAACATCCTGGGAAACTACGTTCGGCGCATCATCCCGAGGCCGATTACAACCGCGGCAATTGCACCGAGAACCTTCGCCGGATTGGCCTTTGCATAGGTTCGCATTCTGTCCAGCGTGCGCGGTGCGGGACGCTCTGCAACGGGAACACTTGTCTCACGCACGTATGGGTGAAACTGATTGGTGGGATTCATGTTGTCGACCATCTACATCCTCCTGGATGGTCGTTTCTACTGCGAGGAGGATGCCACGGACGGCGCTCAGATCTTCGAGATCAGGCGCTGCAATTGCGGCAGGAGGGACGCACCGATGGCGACCTTGACGATGTCGGCGAGGATGAACGGCTGCACGCCGGCCAGCCATGCGCCGCGCGGTCCGGCGAACGCTGCCAGCCACGACCAGCCGCCGAGGTAGATCACGCCGAGCGCCACCAGCATGCACGTCATGGCGCGGAGCGTCGTCGAGCCCCAACCGCGCTGCGAAAACCAGCCGGCCACGAATGCCGCGAATGGATAGGAGAAAAGGTAGCCGGCGGTCGGTCCGACCAGCCAGATCGCTCCGCCATGGCCTTGCGCGAAAACGGGCAGGCCGCTGAAACCTTCGAGCAGATAGAGCGTCGCCGCGGCGGCGCCGCGCACGGAACCGAGCGTCACGCCGACCAGCAGCACGGCCAGCGGCTGCATCGTCAGCGGCACCAGCGTGAAGGGCATGGGAATGGCGATCTGCGCGGCGATGGCGATGATGGCCGTCGCTAAGACGACCAGCAGCACGTCGAGTGCGGCGCGGCCGCGCACGATGCGGGTCAGGAGTGCTGCGGGAATGGTGGTGACTCTAGCGTTCATCGTTTCGTTGTCCCATCACGAGCATTGCCGGCAGCAGCGTGATTGCGGCCAGTCCGCTCAGGCCGATGCCGAAGGTTGAAGCATAACCAATCGATCGCAGCCCCGGATAGTGCGAGATGGCGAAGGAGCCGTATCCGACGATGGCCGTGAGCGCGGCCATGACGATGGCTTTGCCGGTTTCGTGCGCGCTGCCGCGGAAGGCGGCCGGATCTTCGCGATACCTCTGCAGCATGTAGATCGCGTAGTCGGTGGCCACGCCGATAATCATCAGTCCGACGAAGATGTTCATGAAGTTGAAGTCGAGGCCGAGCAATGCCATCAGACCGAGCATTCCCACGCCGCCGGCGATGAAGGGAACGAACGAGAGCAGCGTCAGCTTGATGTTGCGGAAGCTGATGAACATGAGGATGAGCACGGCGATGAAGCCGATGATCGTCGAGCGCGTAGCGTCCGCCTTCACGATCCTGCGCAGCGTGGCGCTGACCAGATTCACGCCGGTGAGGACGTCGCCGGGATGCTTGTCGGGCAGCGCCAGCAGCTTCGCCGGCACGTCGCGCGGCCACTTCCCGCCGGTGGGATAGACGTTGATGACCGACATCCAGCCGCTGCCGAACTGTTTCACGAAGCGCGTGGTCAGCTTCTCGATGTCCTTGTTGCCGATCGTCTGCAGCGTGATCGGCTGCGCCGGGGACAACGTCTGCGCGAAGAGCTTCAGATAGTCGTTGTAGGCCTCGGGACGGAAGCCGTTTTCCGCCAGCGCGGCGCGGAACGTTCGATCGATGCGCGCGAAGTTGAACTCGTTGCCGCTGCCGGCGTGAAGGCGTTCGATGATCTTCTGCTGATCGACTGCCGGCGGCAGGAACGTCGAGATCGACTGGTAGGAGGCGATGGTGTTGTCGGCCACGAGGGCGTCGAGCTCTTTCGAGGCGGCGCGCGTTTTCTCCAGCGCTTCCTCCAGCGTCTTCCCTTCGCAGACGTACATCATGAAGTCGAATGACTGCCCGAACTTCTCCGTGATGCGCGACTGATTGACCACGCCCGGATTCCCCTTGGCGCGCAGGTCCTGGATGTTGTCGCTGAAGTGGAGGCGCATGGCCAGCCCGCCGCAGACGACGATGAACACGATCCAGATCCCGATCGTCAAGAGCGGTCTGGCTACGGAGAGGTCGATCAGCTTTCCGGCGCCGAATGAGTGCAGATAGAGCTTCGGCGCCTTGCGCGACTCCTTCCGCTCAGAGAAGACGATGAGCGCCGGGAGGAGGAACATGACGCAAAGCAGGAAGAGCAGGATGCCGACGCCGGTCAGGAATCCGAGCTGCGTCATGCCGCGGAAGTCGGTAGCCAGGAAGGCAAAGAATGTCGCGGCGGTGGTGATGGCGGCGACGAAGACGCCCGGCATCGTGGAGCGCATGATCACGCGGATGGCGTCCTGCATCGACGTTCCGCGATTGCGTTCGTCGACGTAGCGTCCGTAGAGCACGGTGATGAAGTCGATGCCGAGGCCTGCCAGCAATGCGGCGAATCCGGCGCTGGCCTGGGAGAGCTTGCCGTAGGTCACGCCGGCCATTCCGAAGGTCAGAAGCAATCCGAGCGCGAGCGGCGCGCCGGCGTAGAAGATCGATGCCGGCCGGCGGAAGGCGTAGAGGAAGAGCGCCAGCACGCCGAAGACCGTGCCGAGGATGTTGATGATGACGTCTTTGCGGATGAGGTCCGCGTCGCCGACGGCGATCTCGTAGCCGCCGGTGTGCGAGACCTTCGGCAGCGGCGTGCCGGGCGGGGCAGTTTTCTGGAAATCGGCCAGGGCGGTAGCTTCGAGCAGGGTGCTTTCGTTGAGCAGGGCTTTGCCGAACGGGACGTCCTGCGCCGGCCGCCGCGGCTTGGTCAGGATCAGCAGCATGCTGTGATCCGACGACATGTAGTAGCCACTCGACGTGTCGATGCGGAAGCCGCCGCCGGCGGACTGAAACTTGCGAAGGAAGATCGAGACGAGGTTGAAGGGATCGTATTGAACGAGCGGCTTCATAGCCATCGCCTGCGGCGTCTGGAGCATTGCCCGGTTGCGTGCAACCGAATCGCGGATGCCCTGGTCGGACAGTTTGACCGCCACTTCGTCGAGCTCGGCCGGCGTCAGGAAGAGAAGCGCTTTCGGCAGGATGATCTCGATGAAATCGAGCGGGTTGGGGATCTTGTACGTCACATCTTCGATCTTCGAATTCTTCCGATAGCCCTCGGCGATGGCATCGATGAGCGAGTCGTAGTCATGAACGTCGCGCCCCTTCGGCATCTCCATGACGACGATGTGGTAGTCGATCGTGCCGAGGTCTTTGAGGACCTTGCGGAACTCGTTGACCTGCTTGTTCTGCTGGGGAATGAGGTTGAGCAGGTCGGGATCGAAGGAGAGGCGCGTCGCGCCGATGACGGCCAGTACGGCCAGCACCAGTGCGGCGATGAGGATCTCTTTATTGCGTCGCAGGCAGAGTCGCGCGAGCGCGTCGAGGATTCGGTCGGTCAATTGGATTCTCGCGATATCGTTCGCTTCGCGCGGAAAGCCGGGGGATGACAACATGCGCGGTCGAACGAGTCAAGTTGTCTGGATCGTGGCGTTGCTTGGTTTTGGTTGCCAGAGAGCTGAGCCACTCACTGCTGCAAAAGCCGGGCAGATTCTTCGCAGCTACCAGTTCAGCGCCGAGCCCGTCTACGCCGAGGTGCCGCAAAAGGTGTGGTGGAACCCGCGTTTCCCGAAGGATGAGTTCGACGAGCGTTCGATGCGCACGTTCGACAATCTGCAGAAAGCCGGACTGATCACGGTGACCGGCGGACCGACGTCTGATGGCGCTGCGTACGTCGCGCACGCGACATCGAAAGGCTTCCCGATTCTCGGCACGTCGCCGAGCGCGCGAGGCCCGGTCTTCCGCGGACTGATCTGCTACAAGGTCTACGACGGCCTTCGCAACTTTCAACGTCATCCGACTGAGCCGACCACCGGCCACGGCGAGCTGGCATGGCACTACGCGCAGCCAACGCCGCTTTATCCACTGTTCGAAACGAAGCAGAACAAGGCGCTCGAAAAGCCATTCGTGTCGCTGGTGTCGTTCTACTACAAGGACCACCAGTGGCGGTTCGATGTGACGGTGAGGAAGACGGAAGCGGATTAGTTGTCCGCGATGTCATCGTCTCCGGTGTCCGTCAGTTTTTGCTTCAGCGCGGCATAGCCCGGCAGCGCGCGCATCGACGCAAGGTCTGTGTCTCGCTCGACCAGGGCAACAGGAACCTCGTGCCGGTTGGCCAGCGCAGTCAACGTCGCCAGTGCTTCCTCCGGCTTGCCGGCGGCGGCCATGAGACAGGCACGGTTGTAAGTCGGAATCCAGCCATTCGGCCGCAGAACCTCGGCGCGTTGAAAGAGCTTGTCGGCTTCGTCATTGTGGCCGAGGCGGCGTGCGCTGTTGCCCGCCTGGATCACCGCGCGAATGTCGGACGGCTCGATCTGGACGACTTTCGTGTAGTTGGCGTATGCGTGGACGAAGTCTTTCCGGTCGTAGTAGAGATCGCCGAGGCGGCGGTAGACGCGCGGGAAGGTTGGATCGGCGGCGATGCCCTTCCGATACCACTGCTCGGCGACAGCGTCGCGTCCTCGCAGTGCTTCGATGAATCCGAGGTTGGCCATCGCCTCGGCGAAATGAGGATTGACCGCGAGCGCAGCCTGAAACTCTTGCTGCGCTTGATTGAGGTCGCCCTGCGCAAGCGCGATTCCTCCCAGCACTCCGTGCACTCGGAATTGCTGCGAGTCGATAGCGAGTGACTGGCGGTAGTACTTCAAGGCCTTGTCGACGTCGCCGGTCTTGACTCCGATCAAACCGAGAACGTTGATCGCCGAGACATTTCGCGGCGTCACTGCCAGGACCTCGAGCAATTTCGACTCCGCCTCCGGCCACTTCTTCTGCTGCGCGAGATGGCGTGCGTCCTCGAGCTTGTTGTGCAGCGGCAGTCCGTCCTTCGGATCCATCCCCTGCATGCTGGAGCGCTCCGCGTGCGACGCCAGATAGCCGAGCGCCTGCAGGGATTCCTCGGTTTCGCGCGTCATCGGGTTGGCAGCGGCTTTCACTGCGTGGCGGCTGCTACCGTTGACCAACTGCGTCAGCTCGGCGTCGAGTTTCGCGGCAAGTCGCGGTTGCTCCGGCAGCAGGTTGTGCAGCTCATGCGGATCGTTGCGGAGGTCGTACAGCTCCGGCCGTGGAGCGCGGATGAACTTGTAGCCGCCACTCCGAATCGAGAACAGCGGCGCCATGCCGAATCCGACTTCGGAGAGAAGCGATTCCGAATACTGAGGAAGTGGCGGCGCCGGCTCTTTGCCCTGAATGGCGGCGCCGAGGTTGTGACCATCGGTCTTGTCGCCGCCCGGAAGACCGAGGATTCCGAGCACGGTCGGGACGATGTCGACGGAACGCACCGGCCCGCTGTACACGCCCGGCGCGAATGCCTTGTGATAGCGAATGAGCAGCGGCACGCGCACGGTGGCGTCGTAAACAAAGATGGCGTGCGTCTTCTCGCCGTGCTCGCCAAGACTCTCTCCGTGATCGGCAGTGAGGATCAGGAACGTGTTGTCGAGCAGGCCCTTCGATCGCAGCGTCTCGACGATTCTTCCAACCTGCCGGTCGACGCCTGCGATCTCGGCATCGTACGGAGTCACATTCAGCGATGCATCAGTGAAGGATGGCCGATACGGTTGATGCGGGTCGAAGAAGTGGATCCAGGTGAAGAACGGTTTCGTCCGCGTCCGGTCCCACTCGCCGAACCATTGCAGGAAGCGATCGGCGGTCTTCGGCGCCTGTCGCTCGCGGATCATGAACAGCTTCGGATCGTCCTCGGCCCACAGGTCGTCGTCGTAGGTCTCGAACCCCTGATTGAGGTTGTAGCGGCGGTTCAGAACGAGCGCGGAGACGAAGGCGTGCGTGGTGTAACCGGCGTCGTGAAGCCGCTCGGCGAGCGTGACGGCGTTCTCGCCGAGTGCGTAGGCGCCGTTGTCGCGAACTCCGTGAGCCGGAGGAAAGAGCCCGGTGAAGATCGACGAATGCGATGGCATCGTGATCGGCGCGGATGAGACGGCATCGATAAAACGCACGCTCTCGCCAGCCAGTTTGTCGATGGCAGGGGTGCGGGCCAGGCCATATCCGTAGCAGCCGAGGTGATCGGCGCGGAGGGTGTCGATGGTGATGACCAGGACATTCGGACGCTCAGCCCGGCGGCAGGAGACAGTAGACAGAAGGAGGGTTAATGCGATAAAGAAGGCACTCACAGAGCGGCGCCGCCTTTTGCTTTGGGTCATTGATTCCAATTTTAGTAGTAATCTCGCGAACGCATCCGTTAGACTAGTCGACGGTTGGTCCGAATAGTTGCAGTGCTGCGAAAAAACTGTGTTCGCAGGGGGAGAAGTGAGGTTGCGTATGAAGAGAGTGTTGGCAGTTGCGGTTCTGTTCCTTTCATCGTCGATTCTCTGCGCGGATGTATCGGTTACTGATCGGGCTTCGGTAGTCCGCTCGCTAACTACGCGGCCGAAAGCCTCGGACCACGCGGCCGACAAAGCAGCAAGACATGCGGCCGCTGTCGCCGAGAATCAGGCGAAGAAGGCGGCGAAGCGTAAGGGCCAGCATCACGGTCTGGCAGTAACGACCCAATCCCTCCACCCCCGCGCTACAGCAACGGGATCGATCAGCTTGATCGACGCCTCCGGCCTGCAGTACTTCATCAATACGGACATCACGTTCAGCACCACTTCCTCGGCGTCTGGTGCTGCATCGGAAGCGTCGTACACCGGTCCGGTCGTTGCGTCCACCTCCGGCGGCGGCACCACGACGTCGACTCTGAATGACGCGTTCGACGGCTACCAGACCATCTGCGTCAGCCTGACGAATGCTACGGGCCCATGCCAGACGGGCAATGCGTCATACGCCATCTACAACCAGAACGGGGCGGCGGCGTTCGACGCGACCGTGCCCGCAGGACCGACCTGCACCAACCGTCAGGTCACGTTCCCGGCAAAGACGATCGGCGCTCTCTCGGTCTCCAGGAAGGTATTCGTTCCCACCAACGATCAGTTCATCCGCTGGATGGATTTTTTCACGAACACCTCGGGCGCGCCGGTGACGTTCACGATGATCACCGCCAACAACCTCGGATCGGATTCCAACACCCGCATTGTGAGCTCATCGAGCGGAGATAACGTCGCCACGACATCCGACACCTGGGTTTCGACGTTCCAAAACTTCTCCGGAGCCACGTCAAGTGACCCGCGCCTGGGTCATGTGCTGCAGGGAGTCGGAGCACCCACGCCTGTCTCCAACATCAATTTCGCAGATGGCGACGACAATCCTTATTGGGTCTACTCCATCACGCTGACGCCCGGACAGACGAAGGCGATCCTGAACTTCGCCACCGGTCAGGGATCGAAGGCGGCGGCAAACGCCAAGGCGACCGCCCTCGCTCTGCTCCCGGCGAATGCGACGCAGTGTCTGTCGGCTACGGAGCTCGGTCAGATCACGAACTTCGTCACTGCCACCGACCTGTCGATCGTGAAGAACACAAGCACCGTTACCGCATTCGGAGGCCAGCCGGTCACCTACACGCTGGCTGTGACGAACAACGGTCCCTCGCCGGCGAACGCGGTTTCGGTGAGCGATACGATCCCTGCAGGATCATCGTTCGTCAGCGCCTCGGGCTCGGGATGGGTTTGCAACAACGTCGCGGGAACGGTCACCTGCACGGTAGCTTCGCTTCCCGTCGGCGCGGCGCCCGTCATCAGTCTCACCATCAACGCCCCGAATGTCGCAACACCCGGAACACTCACGAATACGGCAACCGTCAGCAGCTCTACCTCTGACCCGAATCCCGCGAACAACAGCAGCACCAAGGCCATCCCGATCATCCCGGGCAACCAGGTCCCGGCACTCAGCGCGTGGATGCTGATGATGCTGGCTGTGGTTCTGGCCCTCGCTGCGTTGGTACGCAGAACGTAGTTCGCGATTACACTCGACCTGTGACGGCCGAGCGACAGAAGATCGAGGCGGCGCGCGAAGCGCTCCGCTCCGTCCAAAGCGGTATGTCGCTCGGCCTCGGCACGGGCAGCACGGCGAAAGAGTTCGTCAATCTTCTCGGCGAAGCGATCGCACGCGGCGACCTGCGCGACATCCGCTGCACCTGCACATCGAATCAAACCGAGGAGCAGGCGCGCTCGCTCAACATCCCTCTGTTCGCGCTTGCGGACATCTCTCCTCTCGATCTCGCTGTCGATGGCGCTGACGAGATCGATGCTCAGCTCCGTCTGATCAAAGGCCGCGGCGGCGCGTTGCTTCGCGAAAAAATCGTCGAACAGCAGGCGAAGCGTTTCATCGTCATCGCGGATGAATCGAAAATCGTCGAGCGCCTCGGCCTCGGTGCTCTTCCTGTCGAAGTGACGCCATTCGCGCTCGACGTGCTCGAGAAACGATTCGCTGCGATGGGTTTATCGCCGTCGTTGCGCTTTCGCGATGGCACCGTACGCATCACGGATGAAGGACACCGCATCCTCGACGTTCGCGTGCCCGAGGGTTCCGACATCGCCGGCGTCGTCGCGGACATTCGGAAACTTGCCGGTGTCGTCGAGACAGGATTCTTTTCGACGGAAGCAACCGAGGCCTTGATCGCCACGAGCGACGGCGTGCAGCGAATGACGCGTTAACTCAGTGAACGTCGCCAGTGCGACGGCCTCCAGATTCAAACTAGAGATTGTTGGTGTCCTCCGATCGGAGGACTGGCTTGCCGCCTACGAGGGCTATGCCTGATCTCTTGTACACCGCCGTTCCAGCAAGGCGCTTCGCCGCCTCCTTTACTCCAAATGTGTGGGTTCTCCCTCCGCCGGCGTCGCCAGCCTTGCTGGCCTCGTATTTCCAGTCCTCCTTTTCCAAGAAGACCATGTCAACGCGCCAGATGATCACCGGGTGATCCTTTTCGACTGACTCCGTCGGATCAACGAGATACCGCCAAATGACGTACCAGCCTGAATGGTTGTAGTGGGATTGAATCGAGTAGGCCCGCTTACTACCTTTGCTTTCAAGGCAGTCTGTTGCCGCCAGCGGCTTCTTCGAGTTCCTCCGGCAGAGGTCGGGAAAGCGTTGTTGCGCCGTGTAAGTGTGGCGGTGCTTCTCGAAGTTCGAAACTGCATCCAGCGCCTTGGTGCCGAAGATGCCGACAAGCGCACTGAACACGTTGGCTTGCTCAAAGTAGATGTCGATGAGGTCAGCGAGCTCTCGTTCGATATATTCAACAGCCCGTTTGAGAGCTGAAACCTCCAACCCCGCCGGGAGCGACACGGACTTGTTAAAGTCGGCTATTCGAACCATTTCTGGCACCTCTGCTGCGTCATCGTTCCACAAGTTGCGGAGACGCTCGCTGAAGTGTGAACTAGTTCTCGACGGAGAGCGAGTGGGGTATCGAGGTCAGCCCGCGAAGAGGTACGCTCCCGAGCCGTTCTTGTATGCCGCGAGCTTCGGAATAGAAGTCGTCGCGAGTTGGAAATATCGAGGGTCTTTCTCCACGCCCACGCTCGAATAACCCACAGCCTCGGCGGCAGCAAGCGTGGAACCTGACCCCGCGAAGGGATCCAGGATAATTCCTTCGCCTAGTGGCAGGACTCCTCGAACCAACGTGCGCAAAAAACCCTGGGGCTTCAGGCTGGGGTGAGGAGCTAAGACGCGTTCATTCTTGTGGGTTGGCGACGATGGGATCACGTCGCCGAAGGGCTTTTCGCCGGACGGCCGCCGGAAGCCGCCGGTTTTCCAACGCCGAAGATTGTCCTGTACCCGACCGTCAATTGGCTTTCGGAAAAGGAGCCATGGCTCCCACATGGAGCGTGGTAGCACACTGACGCCTGAGAATTCTTCGTGGGCGTGCTTCGGCCGATCCCCTCCACGCATCGTCATCACGAGCCGGATCACCTCGCCTCTGCGTTCGAGACCACCATTCGCCAAAGCCATCGAGATTACGTGTGACAGAAGTGGATTACTAGCCACGACGACATTGGCGCCCGGAACAAGCACCGGAACGAGGGCTCGCGCCCACGAAGAAAAGAAGCGTGACAACTCTTCGATTTCGTCGGCTGTGAGCACCGTGAAACGCGGAAGAGGGGAGCGTTGCGTCCCATCAAAGCTCGGTGGAATGCGCCAGACACCACCACGCCCTTGCCGGAGCTTCTCTTGCTGTTCATCCGAGTATTCCACCAGCCCGTACGGCGGGTCAGTCACGACGGCGTGGATGGATTTCTCGCTCTGTTTCGACAACCACTCAATACAGTCGCCCGCAAACAGAGTTGCTCTGCCAAAGTTGAAAACTGGGTTTTTCAAGGTCTGAGATATGAACGGCGATGGTGTCTTTGGCGAACCGGCGATGCTGTAAACCCCACGACTTTCCCGGCGAAACACCTTATCGGTGTTCAAGACTAGATAGGATCGAATGCTCGACGCGGGGACCGTACCGATGAGGCCTGAAACACCATCTGCGATCTCCGAGATCGACGCGCCGCGGTGCTTTGAAGCCACTACCGCAAGAATTGCGTCTCGAATCTCACCGGGCGCTCGCCGCGCTATCCGCCTTTTTTTTGCGTTTCTGGTCATCACAATAGCATAGACGTCTAGACGTCTTCGGTCAAGAACTCGGTGTGTACCATTCGGAAACATCAAAGCACGCCTGCGTCGCATGAGCCGAGACTACCTCGGTCGCACACAGCGAGCCGAGGACTTCTACTCGGTGTGGATTAGGTTGGGCTAGCCTCAGGCAACTGCGTCAGTAACCGCCCGCGGCACCGCCGTGCCGCGGATCGGAGATCGCAAGCAGTTTTCCGCCGTCGATCGAGACCGCCTGCACGTCGCCGATCGAATCGCGCGCCCGAAGGCCATGGCCGAGGGCGAACAAGGCATCGATCGTTGCCTTCGGTGCACGCTCTTTCTCGTAGGCGATCTCCTCGGGTATCGCCTGCTGCGACCAGCGCGGCGCAGCGATCGCGGCGGCCAGCGGCCGGTTGAAAACGAGCACGTCGAGAAGGATCTGCGCGATGGTGGTGGAAATCGTCGCGCCGCCCGACGTGCCGATTGCGAGCACGGGTTTACCGCCGCGCAGAACGATCGTCGGCGAAAGCGGCGACGCAGGACGGTTGCCTCCGGCGATGGAGTTCGGCACCGTCGGCGCGGTGCTGAAATCGTTCATCGCCGTGTTCAGGACGATGCCGGTTCCGGGGACCGTGAAGCCGTTGGCCTCCTCATCGCCGAGCGACGTCGTCAACGACACAACGTTGCCGTGCACGTCGGCGATGGAGACATGCGTGGTGTGACCCGACGGCGCGTTGATGGCTCCTGGGTCGGTGAGCGTCGACGTCGGCGTCACGCGATTGGGATCGATCGAAGCGCGCCAGAGTGCGGCGCGCTCATCAGAAAGAAGGTCGCGCATCGGCACGCGGACGGCCGGATCGGCCAGAAACTTGTCGCGATCGGCCGCCGCGCGGCGTTCTGCTTCGGTCAGGAGATGAACGTAATTCGGCCGGCTGAGATCGAGGCCGTTGACGATTTTCAGAATCGAGCCGATTACCATCCCGCCCGCCGCGGGAGGCGCGACTGTGTAAATGTCAGCGCCTCGAAACGCGATGCGCACCGGCGCGCGCCAGATCGGCTTGTAGTCGCGCAGATCGCGAAACGAAAAGGAACCGCCGCCCGCACGAACGGCCTCGACGATCTTCCCCGCCAGCTCGCCATCGTAGAAATCGTGACTGCCCTGCTCCGCCAGACGCAGCAGCGTTCTCGCCAGATCATCCTTCGCCAGATTCTGCGCAGGCGCCACCAACTCGCGCCACGGACGCGACCCGAATCGCGCGTGCATGGCATCGAGTCCAGCCACAAAGCCCGGCACTCCCGCCGCGAGCACGCCACTGCTGGCCGGCTTCTTCGCCGCCGCCGGCGCCGCCTCGCGGAAATCGAGCGTCCACACGCCGCCGCTTTCGGCGTCGAAGTAAGTGAGAAACCCTCCACCCCCGAGGCCTGTCGATTTCGGTTCGAGGACAGCGAGCGCGAACGAGACCGCGACCGCGGCATCGATGGCGTTCCCGCCGGTTTTCAGGACGCGCAGCCCGATCTGTGTCGCGGCGGGTGACGTCGTCGCCAGCGCGGCGTGGGTGGCGGTGACCTGGGAACCGGCGAAGGCGTTGGTGGCCACAAGGAGAACCACAGCGGCAACGCACAGACAAGAGTGTGCGGAAGCGCCCTTCACTTCCGTCCCCGCCGCGGGGCGCGATTGCGCTCGTAGACGATCTTCAATCCCTTCAGCGTCAGATCATCGTCGACGTACTCGATGTGCTCCGATTCCGAGGCCAGCAGCGACGCCAGGCCTCCCGTCGCCACCACCGCGCGGACATCCGGAACCTCGCGCTTCATCCTGCCGAGGATGCCGTCGACGAGTCCGAGGTAACCGAAATAGATCCCCGACTGCATGTTCACGATCGTATTCGTCCCGATCACCGACTCCGGCCTGCGGATGTCGACACGTGGCAGGCGCGCCGCGCGTGCGAAGAGCGCCTCCGCGGAGATCGTCAAGCCCGGCGCGATCACGCCGCCGATGTAACGCGCATCGTGCGTCACGACGTCGAACGTCGTCGCCGTCCCGAAGTCGACAATGATGGCCGGCCCGCCGTACTCGGCATGCGCCGCCACGCAATTGACGATGCGATCCGCGCCCACTTCCTGCGGATTGTCGGTATGAATGGCGATGCCCGTCTTCACCCCCGGCTCGACGAAGAGCGCCTCCA
>Ga0307511_10002765_pt1 | contig 18242 bp, 23 predicted proteins | sample 13_EM_MG_FD_200266 | JGI IMG/M metagenome (GOLD analysis project Ga0307511, IMG submission 200266) | Populus trichocarpa ectomycorrhiza microbial communities from riparian zone in the Pacific Northwest, United States - 13_EM | ecosystem: Host-associated > Plants > Roots > Unclassified | place... | reverse complement strand
CTGGGACCCGGAGTCGGGGCCGGTTGATGCCGCAATGCCGGGCTGCCAGGCTCCAACACGATCAATAGATAAACAACGAATTCTGTACAGAGGTGGTCTATCGAAACGCAAATAGCTGTAGACCCGGTAGAAGTGAGCTCCACTTCGGCAGTTCCCCGACAGCAACCCAATAGGATCCGAACGTTAACAACAACCAAGGCTACGATTCAATTTCAAATAACCAGACGGTGCTGCATGATGTCAGACTTTTCTGGCCATGTCACTTGACTTTATCCGCAGCTTGGGATTGCGGCCGTTTTCGCGCCACTGGGTGACCCCTATAAACCTTAACACTTTCGCTCACGCGCAAGCTTGGTCCTCTCCCCCGGACGACCGCAGACCGTGATGGTAACTGAACGGTGTGACCAGTGCTCGACAGTGATGGAGAAGAAGGACCTCAAGCGGTGCGCAAACTGCCGGTGAGTACCCTTCAGCACAACCAGCGATCACCACGTCTCACACCTAGTTGTATCAGGGCCGCCACTTACTGTGTCAGTCTCTCCGTGTCTACAGTATCTTCGAATTCTAACGCTGAACCTCCCGTGCCATATGTGTATCCCAACGTATAGTCTAAGGCATGCCAAAAGGCACATTGGAAGTTTATCCATAAAATAGCGTGTCCCCTCTACGCAGCTACTCGCCAAGACAATAAGGTATCCCACAAAGTGAGGGTTTCGGCAAGAAAATGCAATCATTGGATACACGCTTGGGGTCCAGTAATAGGTTACTGCTCGCCTATCGCTCTGGATCTGGCTAATCACGAATGGGGTCGCCATGAGACCCACAGGTACGTCTCCTACGCAGTTCAAGTTCGTTTGTTCTGACCAAGTCCAATGAGCAGTCTCGTCATGTTCATGGAATCCACCGGTCTTGACGAGGATTATCAAATGTTCACGGTTAGGAAATCTCCATCCTGCTCAGCCCCGTCGTATGAAACCTGACCCTCTCGCCATCACCGAATTCTACTACAGGTAAAACATGCATATATTGAGGAAACTGCAAAGATGCTGGCAGCAATTCCAGACTTCGACGCCAGGACGGTTAATCCTCCAGGTATCGACTGGCCGCGTCTACTCTGTTTCTTCTTCTTCCATGGGGACTACACCAAGCCGGACTCCATCCAAACTTTAGCGTGGTGTGTACCGAGCCTCCGAGAAACATGCTACAGTCTGGACAAAGAACACGCCCGCGCGATTTCCAGGCTTGCCATCCCGCAACTACTGGACGAAATCAACGTCCTGAGGGATCCTCAGCAGGCGGTGCAGAGGTTCCAGTCCATGGTTATGAATCCAGAGGAATACCTGACATCTATGCGCATGGTGGATGTTTATGGCGAAGAGGAGCTGTTCTAGCATCACCTTGATTGATTTCACCGAAGGCCGAGAGCGCCGAGGAAGACGAGGCTGCCACGAAGATGGGAATCGGTACAAGAAGATGAAATCGTAATAAAGGAATATCTTCGCCTCATCCTGGTTCCATGCTCACGCAGTCTTACAACGAAATGCGTGGGATTCCTATACATCGATTCCTTCTCCGAGTCCCTCTTTGCCCTTACGGTACTGGGGGATGGTAGACGGTGGATTCTATCGGCCAACTCAGTCCAATTTTGCCCAGTATTTGTATTTCGTACGACTCTCTAATTTGTACGTCGGCCACTGGTGTCGTGTGCCCTCTAGCCTTCCAAAAAAAATGTACCAAGAGAGAATCGACAGGTCGCGACGATATCCTCAGACGGCGGTGCGCGGTGGTACTACTGGTAGACTTTTCTGGCAATGTCACTTGACTTTATCCGCCGTCACGAGATCAGCTTGGGATTGCGGCCAGTTTCGGTAACCGCGCCACTGAGTGACCCCTATAAATCTCAACACTTTCGCTCACGGGCAGGCTTGCTCCTGTCCCCCGAACGGTTGCAGACTGTGATGGTAACTGAACGGTGTGACTATTGCTCGACTGTGATGGAGGCGAAGGACCTCAAACGGTGCGCAAATTGCCGGTAAGTATCCTTCAGCCTCACCAGCAATCACTCCGTCTCATATTGGTTGTCTCAGGGACGCCACCTACTGTGTCGGTCTCTCCAGATCTACAGTATCTTCGAATTCTAACGCTGAACCTCCCCTGCCACATATGTATCGCAACGTGTAGTCCAAGGCATGCCAAAAGGCGCATTGGAAGTTTATCCATAGAATAGCGTGTCCCCTCTACGCAGCTACTCGCCAAGACAGTGAGATGCCCCACAAAGCGAGGGTTTCGGCAAGAAAATCCGGTCATTGGATACACGCTTGGGGTCCAGTAATAGGTTACTGCTCGCGTGTTGCTTTGGATCTGGCTAACCACAAATGGGGTCGCCACGAGACCCACAGGTACGTCTCCTACGCGGCTCAAGTCGATCTGTTCTGACCAACTCTAATGAGTAGTCTCGTCATGTTCATGGAATCCACCGGTCTTGATGAGGATTGTCACATGTTCACGTTTAGGGGATCTCCATCCTGTTCAGCCCCGTCGCATCAAACCTGACCCTCTCGCCGTCACCGAATTCTACTACAGGTGAAACAGGCATATATTGAGGAAACCGCGAAGGTGCTGGCAGCAACTCCACACATCGACCCCAGAACGGTTAGTCCTCCAGGTATCGAATGGCCGCGGCTCCTCTTTTTCCTCTTCTTCCACGCGGACTCCACCAAGCCGGACACCAACCGAGTCACATCGCAGTATGTGCCGTGTCTCCGAGACAGATACTACAGTATGGACAAAGAATACTCCCGCACGATTTCCATGCTTGCCATCCCGCAACTACTGGACGAAATCAACGTCCTGAGGGATCCTCAGCAGGCGGAGCAGAGGTTCCAGTCCATGGTTACGAATCCAGAGGAATATCTATCATTTTTGCGCATGGAGGTTGGCGGCGAGGACGAGCTGTTTTAGCATCACCTTGAACGATTCTACCGTTTGCTGAGCTCCGAGGAAGACGGCGCGTTTGGATCTCGGAATGTACAGGTTGATCATTTTTCCTCAGTACGTCATCTCTAAAAACGGGTCGTTACGAATTCATATTCGGGGGACAGAGTATCACACGAGTGGGCGACGAGGAGGCGAGGCAGTCTTACAAAATACGCATACGACCTACGTGCGCTATAGCGAATACATGAGGGGAGTACCAAAGGGCCACTGCCCTGTCCTTGGACTGTCCCCAGCTAAAACGTGCGGCGTGGAAATCGTGTGTAGGCCCTACTCAAATCCGGACCTCTGATCTTATACTCCAGATCCTCCTTTTCCTTCGTTTGGGTTCATTTTCCGCGCACAGTGTTGGGAGGGTCAAGCGGAGGCTTTGTTACTCGACTCGATAGGGATCGATAATCGAACGACCAAGATGTCTGCAGAGCTCCGGACGATGACGGAATTTTCCTTCCTTGCCACTCCGATTCATTTGCCGTTGGGGAGATTGGCTTGGGGTTCTGACCGTGTTTGGTAATCAGAAAGCTATATTCGAGTGGTAAAATTTACTGCTTTCACCCACCGATTGGTTTGTTCTTGTCCCCCGAACAACTGCAGACCGTGATGGGAACCGGACGGTGTGACCTGTGCATGACCCTGGTGGAGATGAAGGACCTCAAGCGGTGTGCGAAATGCCAGTAAGTACCCTCCGGCTTCGTGAATGGTCATTCCGTCTCACGTTTTGTTGTCTCAGGGTCGCCCTCTACTGCGTCAGTCTCTCTAGATCCACATCATCTTCATACTCTAACTCTGAGCCTCCATTCCACGCGTGCACCTCAACCTACAGTCCAAGGCATGTCAAAAGGCGGATTGGAAGCGGATTCACAAAACGTCGTGTTCCCTCCACGCAACCGTTCGCCAAAGCTACAAGGAATCCCCCAAGGAGAAGGAATCGTCCAGAAAGGCCGCTCGTTGGATACATGCTTGGACTCCCGCGATAAGTTTCTGTTCGCCCACTGCTCTAGATCTGGCGAACCACAAATGGGGTCGCCACGATACCCACAGGTACGTCTCCTGTGCGGTTCGAGTTCGCTTTTTTGAGCTAATACTCGCGAATAGTCTCGTCATGTTCCTGGAAGACACCGGTCTTGACGAGGATTGTCAATCGTTCAGGGTCAGGAAACCTTCATTCAGATCAGCTCTGTTGAACGAATCCTGACTCTCTTACCATTGCTCAATTCTACTATAGGTGAGAGATGCGTACATCGAAGAAACTGCGACGGTGCTCGCAGTGATTCCGGGCTACGACGATAGGATGATTAACCATCCAGGTCTCGAATGGCCGCTTCTACGTTGTTTCTTCTTCTTCAAAGAAGAGGGTTCCGCCGACAAGCCATACCCCATTCGATTTAAAGGGTGGAGCCTGCCTGGACTTCGAGCGCTATGGTATAACCTGGACAAAGAGTACTCCCGCGAGGCGTCTAGGATGGCCATCCCCCAACTCCTGAAAGAAATTAACGTCCTGAAAGACCCTCAGCAGGCGCGGGAGAGGTTCAAATGTGTGGTTGGGAATCCGGGGATTTATTTGGCATCAATGCTCACGGCAAAGGCTGGTGACGACCAAGAAGAGCCGTTCGAGCAGTACCTCGAACGAATCAGCCGTATACAGAACGTCAACTTGGAAGACGGCGTATTTATACATTAGAATGTACGCGTTGCTGATATTTCTTGTGGATGTTATAGTACGTCATCTGTAATATGGGTCGTTACGAATTCATGTTTTAGAAGATCAGGGGGCATATTGCCCGAGCGGTCGACAGGGAGACGGGGAAGTCATACGAGATACGCATTCAAACAACGTGAGCAAGAACACGCGAGGGGAGAATCGACGGGCCACAGCCTTGTCCTCGTGCTAATCCCCGTCTTCGTTGCAGTCTCGGCTATAAAATGTGATCTCGAAATCGTATGAGTCCCACTCAACTCGGGACCTCCGACACGATACTTCAACCTCTCCTCTTCCTCCTGCTTCGCCTGCGCTCATTTCCGCGTGAGGTGTCATAAGGCTATCGATGAGTGCCAACCGGCGCTGACGATCACCGGAAATTTACCGCCGTCTCTGAACAGACGACATTGTATATTCTTGATGTACTTGCCCAACGTTCCAACTCTATGAGGATCAGTAACCGAACTTCCAGACGGTGGCAGACCTTTCCTGTCTAGCCACCCGACTTCATCCGTGAGGTCGGCTTTGGCTCGGGTCATGGCCATATTCGGTGAGCTGTAAGTCATATTCGAGTCTACGGGTGATCCCAGTAAAAAAAGCTTACCGCTTTCGACGACCTGCCGACTTTTTCCGTCCCCCCACTAACGACTGCGTACTGCGATGCGAACGGGGTGGTGTGACCAGTGCGCGACCTTGACGAAGATAAGGGAGCTCAAGCGGTGTGCAAATTGCAGGTAAGCATAAGTTTCGCTGGTGATCCGCACCCCATCTCATACCTCGTTATCTCAGGGTCGCCGTGTACTGTGTCAGTCTCCCCGGATCCACGATACTTTCAAACTCTGACGCTCGACCATGTACAGTCCAGGGCATGCCAAAAGGCTCATTGGAAGGCGATTCATAAAACGACCTGTTCCACCCACGCAACTATTCGCCAAACCCTCAAGGAATCACCCGGGCAAAAGGAGTGGTCGAGAAAAATCACTCGTTGGGTAAACGCTTGGTCCAATACGATAAGTTGTTGTACGCCTATCGCCCTGGATCTGGCGAACCATGAATGGGGACGCCACGACACACACACGTACGTCCCACACGCTCTGCTTTCGCGTTTTCTGATTCAATCCCGACGGGAAGTCTCGTCATGTTCATGGAACACACCGGTCTTGACGAGGACTGCCAATTGTTCAGGGTCAGGGAATCGTCACGTAGTTCAACCCCGTCTATGTGAAGTCTGACCCCCACATTATCACTTGCTTTTACTACAGGTGACAGATGCTCGCATCGAGGAAACCGCGAAGTTGATCAGAGACAACCCAGGTCTCGAAGTCGCGACGATCAACCACCTAAATCTCGAATGGCCGCGCCTCCGCTGTTTCTTTTTCTTCCAGGACGAAGATCCCACTAAGCCGGACCACAGTCGAGCTCAAATATGGCGTCTGGCAGGTCTCCAAGAGTCGTTTTACGACATGGACAAGGAATACGCCCGTGCGGCTTCTGAGATGGCCATCCCCCAACTTCTGATGGAGATCAACGTTACAAAGGAGCCTCGAATGGCGGAAAGGAGGTTCAGGTTCATGGTATCCGATCCAGATCTCTCTTGGGCGTTCTTGCTGATAGCGGAGCATTATGACGAGGAGCCGATGCAGCAATATCTTGAACGAATCCTCCAAGCAGGCGACGAGGAAAATGGTGGATTTGGATCCTAGAATACATCCGTCGCTTATGTTTCTTGTGTACGCTACCGCATCCTCCATTAAAACGAGTCGTCACGATCTCATACTCATTGGGCGGGTTGCGACGATACAAGTTTCAATAAGCAGTCGTGACTTATCCCCTACGACGCGTCTCACCCCTTGTATCCACTTTCCGCCATTCGCGACATGGTTTTCACGGTTATCCATGGAGTGGGAGGGATCTCCGACCCCGCATCCCGCACGATCATCAGGTGAGGTAGTGACGAAGGCACTCGATGGTAGGTGTATGTCAGGGACAGATTTATCAAATCAACTGAGGACCGTACACTTCTCGGCGGAGGAGACCCACGATGTAAGATACGCGAATTCGAAGTCGCAGGATAATATCGGAAGGAACGAGGAGGCAAGACAGGCGGTAAACTCAGTAGACCGCTCGAACCAATTTATAATTTGAAAATACGGTCCTGACACGGTGTGCCATATCCAGCGCTGTTCCATCAACCTTCTCAGGCCGATGCTAAGCGGAATGCCTGAGGGCTGGTATAGACGGACCGAATCCAATCTCAAATCAAAGGGCGCGGCTCGACTGGTGCTGGGCGTGGAAATTGCTGACAAATGTGTCGCACAGGCGCCACACCGTAGATCAACTCGGGGATCACGCCGGTTAGCGCGCGCTACCACCAGACTCGTAAGGTGGCCGTCAGAGGTCTGCTCGAGGAGACCGAGTTGCCACGATAAACTGTAAGCTATACTTGCGTCCCTGACTAATTTGCATAAGATTCACTGCCTTCGCTAACCTGCAGGTTTTCCCCTGTCCCCCGAACAACGGCTAACCGCGATGGGAACTGGACGGTGTGACTATTGTGCGTTTCTGAAGGACACGAAGGAACTCAAACGGTGTGCAAAATGTCGGTAAGCAATCTCCAACTTAACTGGCCATTGCTTCATCCCACCATGTTCTCTCAGTGTCGCTCTCTACTGTGTGAGTCGCTCTATACACACCGAAACTTCGAACGCTCACTTTCAACCTCTACCCCCCACACGCGTCGCGATGAACAGTCCAAGGAATGCCAAAAGGCGCATTGGAAAGGTCTTCACAAAACGACGTGCTCCGCTCAGGCAACTATTCGCGACAACCTCAAGGAAACCCCCGAGGAGAAGGAATGGTCGAAAAAAGTCACTCGTTGGATAAATGCTTGGTCTCGTGCGATATTTTGGTGCGCGCCTACCGCTCTGGATCTGGGGGACCACGAATGGGGTCACCACGACACACACAGGTACGCCCTCCTCCGCTGTTCAAGTTTGTCCTTTCTAACTCAATTCCGACGAGAAGTCTCATCATGTGTATGGAACCCACCGGTCTTAGCGAGGACTGTCGATTGTTTCGGGTCAGGAAATGCAAATCCCTCTTGACCCTCCCACTGTCACTAAACTCTACCACAGGTGACGGATGTGGTCGTCAAAGACACTACGAATTTCCCCACGGAGGGCATAGAACATGCGGTGATTAATCCCCCGGATCTCGAATTGCCACGTTTCCGCTGCTACCTCTTCTTCAAACACGAGGATCCCACCAAGCAGGACTACGGCCGAGTTCAATCGTGGTGTATGCAAGATCTCCGAAAGTTCTGGTACGATATGGACAAAGACTACTCCCGCGCGGCTTCTAGGGTCGCCATCTCCCAACTAAAGGACGAGATCAACGTCTTGAGAGAGCCTACGCAGGCAGAGGAGAGGTTCAGACTTCTGGTTTCTGATCAGGCGATCGCGCAGGCGCTACTGGGGACGGTACATGCTGGTGAAGGGTCGTTGGAGCAGCGTTTCGAGCGAATCCTCCGCTTGATCATGATTGAAAACGGTGGACATGTATTTTAAAACTCATGCGTTTCTCGGTCTCTCGTGGATCACGGTGTGCTGTCCATAAAAACGAGTCGTTACAAATCCATTTCTTTTCGGGAGATTAGGGTGGAGATGAGGAAGTCGTACGAGTCCGCATACAAACGACGTGGGCAACAACGAATACCCGAGAGGATCATCGGGCCTCAGCCTTGTCCTTGTACCGATTCCCATCTTCGGCCCGGGGGCAGCCTCAACAATCAAACGCGCAGCATGGAAATCGTATAGGTCCAACTCAATTCGGGACGTCCGACCCTATACCTCCCGTCTGTGCTGGTGAAGGAGGCGGCTGTACGTGGACCCTTCGTTACTCGGAGACTTCTGTGAAGCTCCAGGCGATGGGAGACACTCGGCTGTGATGTGGAATTTCCCTGGGCTCATGACCGCGTTCGGTAGTCCGTAAGCTATATCTGAATCTAGATCCCAGTAAGATCTACCCCTTTCGGCGATCTGCTGGCTTTCTCCTGTCCCCCGAACGACTGCCTCCCGCGATGGGAACCGGACGGTGTGAGCATTGCATGGTCGTGAAGGAAACGAAGGAGCTCAAGCGGTGTGCGAATTGCCGGTGAAGTACCTCCGGTCTCGCTGGGGATCACTCCATCTCACGTCACATGTCTCAGGTCACCTTTTACTGTGTGAGGATCCAGACATGCGGCACCATTACAAAACCTCCTCCGGAAAACTCATACGTGTCCCAATGTACAGTCCAGGGGATGTCAAAAGAAACATTGGAAGCTGGTTCACAAAGCGATATGCACCGCCCAGGCAACGATTCGCGAAAACCGCAGGGAAACCCCTGAGGAGAAGAAATGGGCGAGGAAAATCACTCGTTGGGTATACACTTGGACGCCCGCGATAACTTCGTGCTCGCCCGCTGCCATGGACCTGGCGAACCACGAATGGGGTTACCACGACACGCATACGTACGTCCCCTCCCGTGGTTCGGGTTTGCTCCCTCTGACTTGATCCCGATGAAAAGTGTTACGATGGTTATGGAACCTACCGGTCTTGACGAGGACTGTCAATCGTTTAGGGTCAGGAATTCCCCACGCAACTCAACCAATTCTTACTCTCTCACTGTCGCTAAATTCTATTACAGCTGACAGATGTTGTCATCAGAGAGACCGCAAGCCTGCCCGCGCCTGAATTAGAATATGTGGTGGTTAACCCCCCAGGTCTCAACATCCCCCGTCTCCGCTGCTTCCTCATCTTCAAAGACGACGATCCCACCAAGCCAGGCCACGGCCGATTTCAAGCGTGGTGCCCAGATAATCTCGAGCGGTGGTATAACATGGACAAAGATTACTCCCGCGTGGCTGCTAGGATGGCCATCTCTCAACTGTTTGACGAGATCAACGTTCGGAGAGAGCCTGTGCAGGCGGAGCAGAGGTTCAGGGCTGTGGCTGTTGTTCGGGATGACGCTTCAAGACTCCTGAGGATGTCCCAGGCTTTTACAGAGGGGTCGTTAGCCCAACGTTTTGAACAAATCCTCCGCCTGGTCATGACGGACGACGGTGGACGTGTATCTTAGGATGGTCGCGTTTCTTGGTTTCTTGAAAATATTACACTACGTCGTCCATGAAATGAGTTGTTATGTTTTTCTTTTTTTGAAGGTCTGGGGGCATATTCCACGCCCAACGTGGAGAGGGGGAATCGTACGAAATACGCATACAAGAAACCCGACCCACGACAAATACACGAGGAGTGAATCAATGGGCCTCAGCCTTGTCCTCGTACTGATCCCTGTCTTCGTGGTAGTCTCAACGGCAAAACGCGCGGCGTTGGAAACCCACGATATAAGAAATGTGAGTTCGAAGCTGTAGGATATATAATATTTGGAGGAGCGAGGCTGCTCAAACCAAACTACGGTTTGAGGAAGTGTTCCTGACGCGCCGTGCCATATCCAGCACTGTCCATCGGGTCCATTAACACCTTCTGAGACCTAAAGTTGACGAAGGCTTGAAGCTGAAGGCTGGCGCTGAGCGCTGAGGCCTGAGAGGACCGGTGCAGACGGGCCGAACCCAACCTCAGTTTACAAGGGCGCGGCACTTAGCGTGGAAATTGCTGACCAATGTGTCCACCGTAAATCGACTGAGGGATCATGCGAACAACGGTTAACGTGCCACACCCCGAGCAGGTGATCTTCAAATCTCAGTGGTAAACTGAGGAGATCGAGCCGTTACAGTAATTTGTAAGCTACACTTACGTCCCCGTGCGATTCCTATAGAATTCACCGAACTACAGGCTTGCCCCTGTCCCCCAGCCTACGATGGGAACTGGACGGTGTAACATGTGCGCGACCCTGAAGGAAACGAAGGATCTCAAGCGATGTGCAAATTGTCGGTAAGCACCCTCCGACCTCACTGGTGATCACTCCATTCCACCCCGCTGTTTCAGGGTCGCCCTCTACTGTGTGAGTTTCCCCAGAGACACGGGATCTTCGAACACTCACTCTGAGCGTCCACCCCGCGCATGCGTCCCGGTGTACAGTCCAAGGAATGCCAAAAGGCACATTGGAAAGCACTTCACAAAACGACATGTTCCACCGAGGCAACTATTCGCGAAAACCTCAAGGAAACGCCTGAGGAGAAGGAGTGGTCTAGAAAAGTCACTCGTTGGATGAACGCTTGGACTCATGCGATATCTTTGTGTGCGCCCACTGCTCTGGATCTGGTGAACCACGAATGGGGTCACCACGAAACCCACAGGTACGCCCTGCTCTACGGTTCAGGTTCGCCCTCTCAGACTCAATCCCAACGAGAAGTCTCATCATGTTTATGGAACCCACCGGTCTTAGTGAGGACTGCCAATTGTTTCGGGTCAGGAGACCCCAACTACGTCTTAACCCTCCCACTATTGCTTAACTCTGCTACAGATGACGGATGCGTTCATCAGAGAAACCGCGAATTTGCCCACAAGGGGCATAGAACACGCGGTGTTTACTCCCCCGGATCTCAAACTGCCACGTTTCCGCTGTTACTTCTTCTTCAGTTACGAGGATCCCACCAAGCAGCAGTACTGCCGAGTTCAATCGTGGTGTACGGAGGATCTCCGAGAGCACTGGTATAGCATGGACAAGGACTACTCCCGCGCGGCATCTCGGGTGGCCATCTCTCAACTGAAGGAGGAGATCAACATCCTGAGAGACCCTCCACAGGCAGAGGAGAGGCTCGGGCTTCTGGCATCTGATCAGCAATTCGCTCAGATACTCCTGTGGACGGCGCGTGCCGGTGAAGGGTCGTTGGAGCAGCGTTTCGAGCGAATCCTCCGCTTGATCATGATTGAAAACGGTGGACATGCATTTTAAAACTCAGGCGTTTATTGTTTTCTTGCAGATCTTACAGTGCGTCGTCCATAAAAGTAGTCGTTACGAATCCATTTCTTTTTGGAAGATTAAGGTATGAGGAAGTCGTACGAAATTCGCATTTGAATGACGTGGACAACAACGAATATCCGAGAGGATCAACGGGCATCAACCTGTTCTTGTATTGATCCCCACTTTCGTCGCGGTCTCAACTACGTGCAGCGTGGAAATCATATGGGTCCCACTCAATTCGGGACCTCCGACCCTACACTTCCGACTCTCCTCTTCGTCTGTGCTAGTGGGGGGGGCAACTGGGGCGGCTTTGTTGCTCGACTAGACAAGGATCAGCAATCAAACGTCAAAGACCCATGCAACGTTCCAGACAATGGGAGATACTCAGCTTCAACGGGAGATCGCCTGGGATCGTGACCACGTTTGGTAATCTGAAAGTTATACCTGGATCTACGGTGATCCCGAGAAAATTTACCGCTTTCGGTGACCTGTTGGCTTTCTCCTGTCCCCCGAACGACTACCGACTCCGATGGGAATTGGACGGTGTGACTGGTCTATGGCCCTGAAGGAAACGAAGGAACTCAAGCGGTGCGCGAATTGCCGGTGAAGTACCCTCCGGTCTCACTGGGGGTCACTCCATCTCACACACTGTCGTCTCAGGGTCACCCTTTACTGTGTGAGTGCTGATCAAGATACGCGGCACCTTCACAAACCCTCCTCCCAAAAACTCACGCGTCCCGATGCTGCAGTCCAAGGAATGTCAGAAGGCACATTGGAAGGTTGTTCACAAAGCGATGTGTACCGCCCAGGCAACCAATTGCGAAAACCTCAAGGAATCCCCTGAGCAAAAGAAATGGTCGAAAAAAATCACTTGTTGGATAAACGCTTGGACTCGCACGATATCTTGGTGTTCACCCACTATTCTGGATCTGGCGAACCACGAATGGGGTCACCACGAGACGCACAGGTACGTCCCCTTCCGCGGTCCAGGTCCGTTCTTTCTGACTTGATTCCGATGAACAGTGTTATGATGTATATGGAACCCACCGGTCTTGACGAAGACTGTCGATCGTTTAGGGTCAGGAATTCGTCATGCAGCTCTACCCCTTCTGGCCCTCCCTCCATCGCTAAATTTTACCAAGGTGACAGATGTTCTCGTCGGGGAAACCGCGAGTGTGTCCATGCCGGATATAGACTATACGATGGTTAACCCAAGTCCCGAATTCCCACGTCTCTGCTGCATCCTCCTCTTCAAAGATGAGGATCCCACCAAGCCGGTCCAAGGGTGATTTCAAACATGGTGCCCGAAGGATCTCCGAGAGCAATGGTATGACATGGACAAAGACTACTCTCGCGTGGCTTCTAGGGTGGCCATCTCCCAACTGCTGGACGAGATCAACATCCTGAGGGATCCTCTACAAGCAGAGGAGAGATTCATGCTTCTAGTTTCTAGCCAGGATATCGCACAGTCATTCCGGAGAGAAGTGGAGGGTGCTAGTGAGGAGCTGGTAGAGTTGTGTTTCGAAAGAATCATCTGCTTGGTCATGATGGAAAACGGTGGACGCGTATTTTAGAACGCACCCGTTTCTTGTCTTCTTGTGGATCTTGCGGCGTGTCACCCATAGAAACTGGTCATTATGAATCTTTTTTTCTTCAGCAAGATCGGGGGCATATTCCGCGAGTGCCCGACGTGGAGGGTCGTACGAAATACGCATACAAGCAATGTGGACAACAACAAATCCATGAGGAGAGAATCAACGGGTCACAGTCCTTTTGCTGATCCCCGTCTTCGTGGCAGTCTCAACGACAAAACGTGCAGCGTCGAAGTCGTATCTTCCGACCCTACACCTCGGAATCTCCCCTTCGTCTGTGCTGGTGGAGGGGGCAACAATGGAGGCTTTGTTGCTGGACTAGACAGGGATCAATAATCGAATATCAAAGACTTATGCAACGCTCGGGCGATGAGAGACACTCGACTTCGACGTGAGATCGTCCTGGGGTTGCGACCGTATTCGGTAATCTGTAAGCTATATCCGAATCTAGGGCGATCCCGGTGCAATGTCCCATTTTCGGTGACGCGTTGGTTTACTCCTGTCCCCCGAACGACTGCCTCCCGCGATGGGAAGTGGACGGTGTAGCGGGTGCCTGGTCCTAAAGGAAACGAAGGAACTCAAGCGGTGTGCGAATTGCCAGTAAAGTACCACCCAGTCTCGCTGGGAATCACTTCATCTCACACCCCGTCGTCTCAGTATCACCTTTTACTGTGTGAGTACTAGTCCAGACACATGTCACCTTCACAATACCTCCACAAAACTCACATGCACCCCGATGGACAGTCCAAGGAATGTCAGAAGGCACATTGGAAGGCGATTCACAAAGCGATGTGTACCGCCCAGGCAGCCACCCGCGAAAACGGCAAGGAATCCCCCGAGGAGAAGAAATTGTCGAAGAAAATCGCTCGTTGGATGGATGCTTGGATTGCCACGATATCTTGGTGTGCGCCTACTGCTATGGATCTGGCAAACCATGAATGGGGTCACCACGACACACATAGGTGCGTCCTCCTCGCCGGTGCTGGTCCGCCCTTTCTGACTGGATCCCGACGAAAAGTTTAATGGTGTATCTGGAACCCACCGGTCTTGTCGAGGACTGTCAATCGTTTAAGGTCAGGAATTCCTCGTGCAGTTCAATCCCTTCTTGCCCTTCCGCCGTCACTAAATTCTACTACAGGTGACAGATGTTTTCGTCGGAGAAACTGCGAGCATATCCGTGCCAGAGATAGACTGTGCTACGGTTAGCCAGAGCCTCAAAATGACACGTCTCCGCTGCTTCTTCTTTTTCAAAGACTATGACCCCACCAAACCGGACCGTGCGCGATCTCAAACGTGGTCCCTGAAGGGACTCCGAGAGCGATGGTATGACATGGACAAAACCTACTCTCGCGCGGCTTCTAGGGTGGCTATATCCCAACTGGTGGACGAGATCAACATCCTGAGGGATCCTCTACTGGCGGAGGAGAGGTGCGATCTTCTACTTTCTAGTCAGGCTATGGTTCAGGCGCTGCTGGTTCAGGCGGATGCTGGTGAAGGGTCGTTGGAGCAGCGTTTCGAGAAAATCCTCCGCTTGATTATGGTAGAAAACGGCGGGTCTGCACGTTAGCGCATTTGTTGCCTTCTTGTGGATCTTGCGGCGTGTCACCCATAAAAACGAGTTATTATGAAACTTTTTTTCTTCAGCAAGATCGGAGGCATATTCCGCGAGTGCCCGACGTGGAGGGTCGTACGAAATACGCGTACAAGCAATGTGGACAACGGGTCACGGTCCTTTTACTGATCCCCCGTCTTCGTGGCAACCTCCACGACAAAACGTGCGGCGTCGAAACCGTATATATAGGTCCCACTCGACCTCTGACCATAAATATACTTCAGATTCTCCTCATCTCCTCCTTTTTCCCTTTGGGCTTATCTTCCGTGCACGGCATGGGTGGATGGGGGCAATTGGTTGCTTATTACTCGACTCAACGAGGACCGGTAACCGAACATCCGAATAGGAAATCCCTACGATGGCAAGCTTTTTCTGTCTTACCGCTCGACCCTATCAATGGCTGTGAAACCGGCTTAGACACGTGCTTGGACTCATAAGGTAAGTTTCCGCACGGCTGTCGCCCTGGCGAATTCGTCCTCTGTTGCTGGGCGTGGAAATTGCTGACACATCTGTTCATCCAAGGGTAACCGCGGATCCGGGAGCAGGCTCAAGGCGCAGACCACCGACTAGCGCGCGCTACCACCGCATACATCCATATACATCCCGAGTAGGTGGCCGACAGAGCGCGAACTTGATCTTCTCGAGGGGACATAATCGCTTCGGTAATCTGTGAGTCACGCTTGCACTGTTGAGTAACGCCAATAAAATTTACCACTTTCCCCGACCTGCAAGGTTGCCCCCGACCCTTGAAGCTTGAATAGTTGCAGACCGCGATGGGAACTGGACGATGTGACTGGTGTCTGGCCCTGAAGAAAACGAAGGAACTCAAGCAGTGTGCGAATTGCCGGTAAAGTACTCTCCTGTCTCGCCGGGAATCACACCCCGTCGTCTTAGGGTCACCTTTTACTGTGTGAGTACCAATCAAGACACGCGGAACCTTCACAAAACCTCCTCCCAAAAACTCACACACATCCCGATGGACAGTCCAAGGAATGTCAGAAGGCGCATTGGAAGCCGATTCACAAAACGATGTGTGCCGCCCAAGCAACTATTCGCGAAAACCGCAAGGAAACGCCCGACGAGAAGAAATGGTCGAAGAAAATCACTCGTTGGATAAATGTTTGGTCTCGTACGATATGTTCGTGTGCGCCCACTGCTCTGGATCTGGCGAACCATGAGTGGGGTCGCCACAACACACATAGGTACGTCCCCCTCGGTAGTTCAGGTTCAGCCATTCTGACTCAACCTCGACGAGAAGTCTCATGATGGGTATGGAACCCACTGGTCTTGACGAGGACTGTCGACTGTTTCGGGTCAGGAAATTTCAGTTCCTTCCGACCCTCTTATTATCGCTTAATTCTCCTACAGGTGAAAAAGGTGGTCATTGGAGAATCTGTGGGTTTGCTCCCGGAGAGTGTAGAACCCGCGGTGGTTGGCCTTCCTGGCCACAAATGGTCACGTCTCCGTTGTTACCTCTTCTTCAGACACGAGGATCCCACCAAGCGGGATTGCTCTCAAATCAGGACGTGGTGTATGCCGGATCTGCGAGAGTTGTGGTACAACGTGGACAAATCCTACTCCCTCGCGGCCTCTAGGGTGGCCATCTCCCAACTGGTGGACGAGATCAACGTCCTGAGAGACCCCCTACAGGCAGAGAAGAGGTTCCGGCTTCTGGTTTCTAGCCGGGATATGGCTCAGCCGCTCCGGGAAAAGGCAGTGGAGGCTGGTGACGAAGAATCATTAGAGCACCGCTTCGAGGGAATCCTCCGCTTGTCCATGATGAAAAGCGGTGGGTATGTATTCTAAGTTGCACGCGTTTCTGGTGCGTCTACGGTGTACCCTCCATAAAAATCGAGTCGTTACGAAACTGTTTGGGGGATCAGAAGGCATACCACACGAGCGGTCGACATAGTGACGAGGCAGTCGTACGGAATACACATAGCACAGACGGCGCAAGGGAGAGCGAATACATGGGAGGAGAGAATCAGCAAGCTACCGCGACAGTCTTGCCCTTGAATTGATCCCGGTCCTTCATGGCAGTCTCGACGAAGAATTGTACGGACTCGTCCCTCGAAATTGTGTAGGGGAGTCCCACTCAACTCGGATCTACGACCCTATACTTCGGTTTCTCCCCTTTCTCTTTCTTCTTTGCATCGGGATCGTTTTCCGGACGTGTAGCTAGAGCATAAAAGGGTGCAAGCGGCAAGTTTTGCTCAATCCGACCATTGGAAACCAAAACGGCCCCCCATTTCGGAACGTTTTGACCCATTGATCGGGGAAAAAATTCGTGGAATTGTACGCCCCCATGCGCACATAGCAAGACCATTATACAGGCGTTGAAATTTGGGCCAACTCTTGCAAGAGGGTTTTGGGAGATTTTTGCGTTTTGGTCAGTTTTGACTATTACGACGCCTGTCTCATTCTCGCGATCGTGTTCGGTAATCCGGAAGCTATATATGGGTCCATGGATGATCCCAGTAAAATTTACCGCTTTTGGCGACCTGCTGGCTTGCTCCTGTCCCCCGAACGACCGCTGACCGCGATGGGAAACGGACGTTGTAACCAGTGCATGATCCTGATAGACACCAAGGAACTCAAGCGGTGTGCGAGATGCAAGTAAGCACGAGTCTCGTCGGCGATCTGCACTACAGCTCATACCACGTCATCCAAGGGTCGCCGTATACTGTGTCAGTCCCTCCAGACCCATGATATCTCCGAACGCTGAAGCCGAACATCCCTCCCCCGCCCCCACACACGCGTCCCGGTGCACAGTCCAAGGCATGCCAAAAGTCGCACTGGAAGTGGGTCCACAAAACGATATGCTCCACCCAGGCAGCTATTCGCCAAAACGTCGAGCAAACCCCTCAGGAGAAGGAGTGGTCGAAAAGAATCGCTCGTTGGATGAACGTTTGGTCTCGTGCGGTACTTTGGTGCGCGCCTACTGCTCTAGATCTGGCAAACTATGAATGGGGTCGCCACGACACGCATAGGTACGTTCCCCTCGATGGTTCAGGTTCGCCCTTTCTGACTTGATTCCGACGAGAAGTTTCGTCATGTATATGGAACCCACCGGTATTGACGAGGATTGCCGACTGTTCCGGGTCAGAAAATCTCAACCCCTTCCGACCCTCTCACTGTCGCTTAACTCTACTGCAGGTGGTGGATGCGGTCGTCAAAGAAACCACGGATTTGCCCACGGATGGCGTAGAATTTGCGGTGGGCAACGTCCCGGGTCTCGAATGGCCACGTCTCCGGTGTTTCTTCTACTTCAGACACGAGGACCCCACCGTGCCGGAGGTCGGCCGAATCCAATCGTGGTCTATGCAGGATCTCCGAGAGGTATGGTATAATATGAACAAATCATACTCCCGTGCGGCTTCTAGGGTGGCCATCTCCCAACTGATGAACGAGATCAACATCCTGGGAGAGCCTCTACGGGCAG
>Ga0307511_10002764_pt1 | contig 18247 bp, 21 predicted proteins | sample 13_EM_MG_FD_200266 | JGI IMG/M metagenome (GOLD analysis project Ga0307511, IMG submission 200266) | Populus trichocarpa ectomycorrhiza microbial communities from riparian zone in the Pacific Northwest, United States - 13_EM | ecosystem: Host-associated > Plants > Roots > Unclassified | place... | reverse complement strand
GCAGGGGTGGGGGGGGGCGGCAGTGGGGGGAGAGGTCGGGGACAATTGTATTTAGTTAGAAGGGGTCGGCATGGCCCAGGGGTTGGACAATCCAGCCGAGTTTCCACTCGGGGATGCATGCCCTCGTCATATACCATAGTATGAATACGAGTACTGAGTTACCAAAAAAAAAACACGCCAATTGCGAACAACGCATATAAAAGCAAGTCAGTGGCCAACGCGAATGATCCCAAATGCACCCTACAATTCCTCTGGACTGAGGCTTCAACGGTTCACGGCACCCATTGATACTACGTTCAACTAGCACTGTTTTAGTCACCATTTTATGGCATAGAGGCCCGGAGCAATTGTCGAAGATAGCAACATTTGAAGCAGCAATGGGTCACTGCTTTATTGGGAAACAAAACTACTATGGGAAAAGGATGATGCTAGGAACAAGTAGTCTGGTTGGCACAAGCTCGAATGAGTGTTGCTTGTGTACTCCCACAAGCGAAAAAGATCGGACAGGGAATGGAGAAGAGAAGCTTGCTTTTAGCTCGATGATCCTTTTACTTGGCCGGTCGCATAATTGATTGCCCTAGCATTTCATGATGGCGCCTTTAATGACCCAGGGTTAACCCCCCTCCCCTTGCTGCACTCCAGGTATGTGAGGACCTATCCCCGGTATCAACGGTTGGCCAAAGCTAACCCAACAGGTCCCCTCCGCACGGAAATTTCTGCATGTCGAATGGAGAGATGATTATCAGAGCCGTCTAATATTTCGGACAGTCGAAAAGCTTGCGGTACAAAACTTCACATAAACATGTGGAAGAACTGAGGTTAGATTCAGGGTACCCAGAAAAGATAACGTTGTACACTTTTTGAAGAGGTGCAGGCACAGTTGTAGATGGTAGGCATCCTTGTATCCCGATACAAATTGAGGTTACTAGAGAGTTTGGTCAGTTCTGTGTGGCCTCATATTAATGTTAAACAGAAAGCCTACGTGACACAAGTTGGCCCGAAGGATTATGAACCATTACTTAGAAAACATGTGAAAACCTGGCAGCTTGCTCTAAGAGATATAAGTTTGCTCTAAATATGTTTAAGCTGCCAACATTTGAGTAGCTAGGGTTGAAGGTTTAGATAAATCCAAAAGACTTATCATCGCATTTTCGTGTTAGAAATATCCAGAGCCTACTATTGGAATATTTGAGGAGTATCGAGTTTAAGTTTGGTAACCCAAAACCAAATCTAAGCCTATGTGGATTACGAGAATGTCTACGCGGCAAGAACGTATGTCCACACAGACGGAACTAATGACCACACGGGTTAGGGTGCCATTGTGGAGTCAAATAATGACCACTGGGCTTAGGCGGAGGCAAAACGTTCCCACACCTGAGTGGATATAACCCCATAGGCAGTAACCCCAACCCATCAGCCCTCCAGAATCTACTACAGCGTCAAACACAATTGACTCTAACACCCATACCCCCTATAGAGTTTGCAACGAGATATTCTTGCTGGAAAACAACTACCCCTATGTAGCAATATAAGGGGAACGCCAGACTGGCCCTGTCCCTAGATAATTTTATTTTGCTGTGAATCCATACCCGATCCGAAATTCATCTCTTCCTTTCACATGTCGTGAACTACCAGTGCTGACTTTCACAACGTTTAAATCTTGTTTTTACGAATGTCTGTGGTTCGCCTCACATGCCTATAGATATACTTCTTTCCGGGTCCCTAAATGTCTTGATATAATTATAATTACCTCGGCATGTCCTGTCGCGTGGGTCGCATGCCAGGTAGGTGTTTGAAGGTTCAATTGGCTTTTGTAGCGTTGAGCTTATTTGCTCTACAAGTATATAGAACTGAGTATACTGTGGCAACTTTCGGGGACCATCAATCCCATGGGCGTGTAAGCAAAGAGGTGTTACGGGGGAAATATGGTAGCCCCCCTAAGTCTTCATTAGGTAGCAGTTTATGTCGCAAGTTGGATTAGTGAGCAGAGGTAGGTAACAATAGCTTAGTCAGGCCTACGGGGAATGACTCTGAAGCCCTTCCACCGGTAGCAACCTAGACATCATCATCTCTCATCGACATCTACACGGAGATGGACCAATACGAGTCACATAACCAGCGCATACACATCGAGTCATTCGTAGCATAAGCTACACACCGTCCATAATCAACCTAAGACAAGCTCATCTTCTCCTGCGTGTGGGTTTGCATAACACTGGACCATCAATATCATGAGCGTACGCAAACAGAATTCTGAGGCGTTATACGCATATACTGTTGCACGCAGGGGTTGTGCATGTGAGGAGCTGTTTCCTCGCTATTAATATTCCTTCGCGCCCTGACTTGCTACTACCCGGCGTAGCAATCGCCAGTGCATATGTGCGACTTGCCAAACCAGCAATGGCTATCGCCGACCTGTGCTTGCTCTCGAGAATAGTGGGACTTCCCAAATGAAGGCCAACACCAACCTGCACTTGCTCCTGAGAATCTTTCCCCGTCCCAGTATCTTCCGCCCTCTCCTCCCTTCCCCTTGGATGATCAGTACCTACAAGAGCCTTCATTTTACTACACTCGACGAAATCAGTCAACTTTCCAACAAACATTACCGCAAGTCTCAGTACCGCTATGACGGACACCACCCCCACCCCAGCCAGCACTACCACCACCGTATACCGATCGGCGGATGGATTATGTGGGATTTGGACGATTCTAATACACCCAATCTGAACCCGTATCGTGGAAATCTTGATAGCATGGTGTTGGAGGCGTGTTTGTCCACAACCAGCCCAGTCAGGACATTCCAAAGTTGCTTCTCCTCCGGTGGGATGAATTACGGGGCGAAGTCAGGCAGGAACAAGAACGAAGAAAGAAAGCAGAGGAAATGTTGGCTAAGGTTGAGCGGGAGGGAGCATTTGGGAGGACCGATATAAACGTGAGGCTGAAAGAAGAGTGGAGGTGGAGAAAGAGAAGGCTGCATATCAGGAACTGTTGGGGGTAGAGAGAATAAAAGCGGTGGAGGCAGAGAAGTCCCAGGTTAGCGGGGTGGTGGCAGCGAGAGTGGAGCGGGTGCAAAATATGGAGAAGCGGGTGCAAGATATGGAGAGGGTGAAGGGGCGAGGGCTGTGGGAGAGGACTCAGGGCTTGTAGATCCGCAAGAGGGTTAGGTGGGATGGTATGGATTCGGGAGTGAGGACAGGGGCGCCAAGTTCAAAACAAGAGAGCGCCAAACCTCTCTCACAAAATACTGGAGGTGAGGGGATTGCTGCAATCACGAACCAGTTTAATATAGTTATGTCTTCAACCTTGATTTCTTTTGCGACTGTTTACTTACCTTTGTTCCCCATATTATATTGTGAAGCTACAATAGAATGGTTAGCACTGATACACAAACTAATAACACTTCGCTTTTCGTCGATAACCCCTCCGCCGGTAATATTTTTGGCTCGGCATAGTAGGATCGATGACTGGCTATACAGAAGAATGTAAAAGCAGGACTACCTATTTGTAAGACAAAATCATGTAGCAACTAGGGGAAAACAAACTAGTCTTGACAATTTGAAATACCTAACCCCCTCGCGTTGATTTAAACAGAATGTCAAAAAGCAATTTGGCACCACAATAAAGTCGCGATATAAACACCCACCTTGGAAAAGCTATTCCGACCGCTACCAACCCTCTAAGAAAATATTCTCACTTACCGCCAGTGGCTCAAGTAGCGGCAGATTAGAGAGGCCCAGCAGCTATGGCTGGACAGTCGGAGTACATATGCGGAAGCTTGATTTGTACAGGGGAGACATAGCGTCCGTAGACCCACTAAGCGCCTAAAGACAAAACAAGAACAAGCCCAAGAAGCCATTTACTCTAACCAGTGAAATTGAACAGTTGAACAAGCTGCAAGTAGTTATAGCGATATCCGCATAAGCCCTCCGTAACAGCGTGTTGGCATTGGACCTAACTGGGGAGTAGTTTTCAAAACAGATTATAATTAACTTTATACCCGAATCTTCATTCGCGAAACCTTTCACCCTCCGCTTCCCTCCACACTACATTATGTACCTGAACGCTTGCTAAACCATATACATTCCTCTCGCCCTACCTGGAAAAGCTATCAACTCAGTACCATTGATACCTCGCTCAACACTGACACGTGTATAACTAATATCAATGCCTTCCAATCGCCGCATCCTCATCGAGAGCTAATACCGTAAATACTCCCTCGGCAACGATGCCAGTCCGTAAGCTGGTGAGCCGCTGCACCTTGCTGAACTCTTTGCTACTCTCCAACTCACCCATGCCTCTCCTCACCCACTACGATATCTGCTGGCTACTGCGGCCTCTCCTCGGTGGACATCCAGTTTCTGACCAGCTTGATCATAGGCGCATGGTATCCCCTACTATATCCCCTCCTTCCGAAATGTGTCCAGAGCGATCAAATGTACTGGAAGTATGGGAATTTCTAGGTCAAGTTCATTGGGTGTTGGGGATGGAGAGTTTACCGAAGATTATCGTTGCGCATGGAAGGTTGTGTGGGTTGGTTGAGGGATGGCTGCGGATAATAAGGAATATTTAGGAAGCAGCCAGCGCTATATATGTGCAGTACCCTTCAAGAGGACTGTCTGGAGGCTGATCGGCTTAGCGCTCTTGAGGTTCAGCGACCGGAAGTGGTAGTTACTACCCTAGTAGGGATAGCGCCTTAAAGTGAGATGGGAACGGAGGTGGCATTGACTACTGTAGGCTGGTAGTCTTAGCCAAACGAGCAAACTACCTACTAACTTATGTGGTATAATTCCTTCTCCACTTCATCAGGGGCGGTTAGGGATATCTCCTGGCTGTCCTGGAACCCCAACGTCAGTACATGATGAACTAGCTAATTGAAGCAATCTGAACGTAAGCAAGATAAAAAGAAATATAAATACAGTGTTGCAATGACGGAAAACCTATATGAGAGCAGAGAAGAAACGGTACCATAACAACCCAAAATCTCCAGACCCACCTATTCTAGCAGAATGGGCTCCAATCGATCTACAGGTGAGTCTTTGTACTAGTTTCCGCCCGTAGTGACGAAGCCGACTTTGCCTTTAGATGAGATGTGGGTGATCTTTACCGGCCCATGCGTGATTGCAAACTAAATATCCGCCGACATCTCCACCTCCCGGATACTCGAGGTCAATCTAGGTCCGCTAAGATGGCCTGATAGCCTACCAGCCACTCTTCCATATGTGAACGATAAACTCTGCGGTTTCAATGTATCTTCATTTTCACTGCTTTCTTTAGCTGTTGTGTTTCCCAAACCCCAGTTATGGCCTTTCAAGCGATGTCGTCCACAATTATGTCCCCCGCTCCTTTCCCCAATTCGATATCCTCAAAGCCGTCTTCCTCCTTAATTTTCTTTAAGACCATGCCTTTCCCTATTTCCCCCGAATCATTCAAGGTACCAATAAGCATCTTTCATCTCATCGTCCATAGGAGCTCGATATACTGCATCGCCGTGAAGCTTAACCATCGTTTCGAACAATCTCTGGAAACCTTGAACTTGGCAGTTCGTGTAAACTCCTTATTGGTGATCGAGGTGATGTACTGAGTCCTCAGCTGCTCTGCCTGTGCTGCAATTCCGTCTAGTTCGTCTGTATGATGCTCCTGGTCTTGTCCGTCGCCTAACTTCTGGTGATCTTCTGCTCGTGCTTCTTCGCCGTCGTAATGCGTGATCTCACCAAGGGTGTAGACCTCGCCAACTTAGTTGCACCTGGCGTACAGTAGGGGCGGCCGTTTTGTGGGTGTTTTTGTCTTGTTCGGGTTGTACTCGTGAGTTTGTTTGCTGATCATACCGGTGGCGCTGCTGGGCATTCTCGAAAGGCTTGTAGGTAGGTCTTGTAGTTGTCGGGGTTTCGTATCCACTCAAGGAAGTAGACTTGCTCGAGGGAGGGTGGTTGCGCTGAACGTCTCTGATACGATTCATTGTACTATGTACTGCCTTGCCCTTTGTCAGTAACGTACTATACTCGAGTTCTGCTCGTTTTCCGAGGTAGTGAAACCTTAACGCAGCCTTAACCGGTATCTGATCGCTCTCTAAGACTGGCAACGATCTTAATACAGGTGTCTCGTCACGGTCGTAGTCTGTGAGTACTAGCTGCTCACTCCTCGGAACTTTGGGCCAACTTGTCCAGTTTGACAAACACGAGACATCTCAGGAGTTGTAGCTCTATGTAGTCTGGCTCCATCATGATTCCAGCTAAAAAGGCTTGTACATGTACGGGTGAGGCCTTGACAGCCATCTTCCCGTGGGCCTGACTAAGCTATCTATGTAAGGTATCTAGCAAACGAGCCAGCTACCTATTTATGTACCGTAGAAATTTGATTGTAAGACAGTACTCTTATGATCGATTTCTCTTTCTCAGGCCCGAGCTCTACGCGTCTTACAACAGGATACTTTCTTACATTAACCGACTTTTTTACAAGCGAGTTCAGAAAAGAGATGTGAATGTACATGTGGCCAAAAGGGCCATGCAGACATCCAACGGGCGATACAGCCCCGGTTTGCTATGTTCTGAACCTGCCATCTACATAGACAAATGGCATCTGGGCTCCATTTCAAAGTGGCTTGTTACCTAGTCGCGCCATATACCATTCTTACTTAGAAGGACTTGACATCTGCAAACCTCGGCAGACAACATCATAGTCTTACTATTGAGTACTGTCTTACCTTCAAGTACTTTGTTACTATCGAATTTCTATATTTATCTAATTCCTCTAGTAATAACTAGGCTGGCTTGCACGGTAACAAGCATACATAATACCTCCGGCCTCGGCTATAACCTTATAGCGAGAGCACTGTATTCTGTATCAAGAGATGGGGATCTCTCGCCCATTGAAACCAAGATATGGATCTAGTTACCAATTCAGGAAGGCTTCATCCACCCCATCTCTAGTCTGGTTGGCAATCTCCTTCTCTCTTCTACCAGTTGTGGTAGAAGGGGTGTCTTCTGCCATCTTAATGTCTTCCTACTCCCACCTCCCTCTCTTTTTCTCCATCTAAAGCCTTCAACAACTTTTCCTCCTCGCCAACTTATCTTCCTCGCCAACTTATCTTCCTCGCCAACTTATCTTCCTCGCCAACTTATCTTCCTCGCCAACCTATCCTCCTCGCCAACTTACCCCTTCGCCAACTTATCTTCTTTCTCCCAGCTGCTCCTTGAATCAATGTCTCCCCAAAACAAGGTTTGTTTCTCCCGGAGCCTTGCGAGACACCTTAACTTCGTGGCTAACAGAGTGCCACATTCAGTTCAAACGGAGGTTGCTCCTGACAGTTGCCACTGTAGCCCTCAATGGCACCGCCGGAATTTTGAGCTACATTATTGCCAAAGAAATCTCTGAACATAAGACTACTGGGAACAAAAAGGTGTGGAGGCTTGCAATTGCCCTGCTAGTCACCTCTCTCCTCTTAGGTAGCTTTCAAATTATCTTGGAGACCTGAGTATTTCCCTCTGACTGTCTCGGTTAGCACTCCTCCCAATTCTCAGCATGTGGCTGGATAGTACTGGCACCTCCGGCCTGCCACCATCGCCAAACGATCCGACGCCCGGTGGGCCTACCTGGTTTCCACCTGGCCCCATCGACCATGCTGGCCGCTACCCCAGCGGCTGGTATATAGAAGAAGGGGGTGTCCTCCGGGGCATGACAATATTTGGGCAGGCAGCCGGGGATGGGGATCATGATGGGCAAGCCACATTGCAGAGGAGGAGAAGGAGGGGAGTGGAGTCTAGCTATCTCTGAACGAATTATGTATTTGTATGGCTTTGTATCTCACCGCCTCTTGCCTTTGTATTGTTATTTTTTTTTTCCTCAGTACTCATACTGCTTCTTGCTACTTCGCTTGTTCTTTCTTTGTCTTTTTCAACAATTCAGTCTTATTCGCTTGCTATCAATACCAAAGTACTATGACAAGAATATATTAACCTTCCATCAACATTCACCAATCCAAGACGATGTATTTGCTCTCTCCACCACCGGGTACCCTTCCACACGCCATATCTATCTCCAAATCCCGGTCTTTTTGCTATTGTGGATATCCACGAATCACAGTGTGCTTTCCGTATCCTGAGTCCGTTGGGCGTTCTTTTTCCGTACTCTTGGAAGGACAGACAACAATTCAAGACTATAGTACCTAGTTCAAGCGAGACGAGCACCATGTAGGCCTAGGCACGAGCCGGCTCGAGTCCAAAAGCTCGAGCTTTTACCATATATTTCAGGGCTCAAGCCTTTCCGCCCATCGGCCTCATGCCCAGGCCTAGCACCATGAACAGGCCGCTTTCTTGCGCCTTATCAGTAGAATGAGCAAATGTCTATAATGACACAGGAATCACACCAGAATACAGCGTGTAGCCTCGGTCTGTCGACAAGTGCTGAGTCCATGCTGAAGCTCTCCTGTCATATACCAGCTTGGGTAGTGGTAAAATGTTACCATGGATGGCCGGGTTGTAATCAAATGATGAACTCCCAATAGATATAGTAGCAGGATATGGTGGTGGTGACCCTGACGCCAGGGTTGAGGTGTCTTGTCCCTGGCTCGACGTATTTCGTGATTGGTTACGACTTGCTTTCTTGCACGGTCCAATCCGCCACATTGTCAATCCTGTTAAAAGACGATTAGCCGCAGTCGTTTCACAAGCGCAGACTACAAAGCTCGTGAGATCCATCAGGTTGTACTCACGGCCAGTGAACCAGCATACACAGACCCCCAAGAGGGCAAATAACACAATGCCACCTGTCGTATGCATCTCGGTCAGACCGGCCGTGTGCCTATATGCCCAGAAGCAACTCCCCAGGACAATCGCAACAACGGCGACCATGAAAAATAAACAATCGAGACATCGAATGCTAAAGCCCCGGTCAGATTGGGCGAGGATCTCATCTCGCTCTTGAGGAGAACGCGCTTGGGCTAGCGCATGGGACAGGGACCGTTGCTCCTCTCGCCACTGGAAATTTTCCACAGCCTGATAATCAGCAATCATTACGGGTGCGGAATACATTTGTGGCTCTGTACTGGGAGGTATTGTGAGTGGGGTTGCTATAATTGAGGATGCGTTATGTGGATTTGTAAGTGAAGTGAGGGGTGGAGACTAGGATGTGGAAAGGAGACATGTATTTATATACCTGGTAGGCGTGGGGATTACATTTATGTGTACCAAATCTTAACTTAAATGATACCATCAACCATGTACATGTCATCAAAATTTTATTCCTCCACATAATTGTGCATACTAATACCCGGCAGTATGAGACCGACTACCTATGTGACGTACAGTGCAACCTATGACACTACATCTAGTCTAAGCGCATATTCGGCGAAAAATTTCTTTTGTTAGGGCGAGAATGAACCCTGAATAAGAAAAGTCTGCATACCTCCTTTAATTCTATACATTAGCCTGGCTCATTCCCAAAGCGTAGGCCTAGATATCTGTAGAGAAAAGGTTGGATCTGGGACGTTGTAGAGTTTCTTTTTCAAAACAATATATTAAAAAATGGGAATGTTGTCGGTAGCTGTAGCATAAATGTGGGAAGGGCCCGCCCCAGATGTTGTACGAATATCTACGCACAAGGCCAGTTCTCAATATCAGTATTTCACTCTGCCTGGAAATTTCAGATTTCATATCCGCAAGAACACATTGATTCAAAAAATTGTCTACTATATGATATCGATACAGCTCGCCATATCTGTTGGGTCCGGAGACGTAGTATAGTATATTATACTGATGCCATTGAGAAGTGGATGGGAGTAGAGTGACATATTGGGCCGTGAAGGGCCGGCTGTACCTAGTTGCATATACGCTAGTGATTTAGCGGCGATGAACAATCGTTGAGATCAGTTGGGACCTGGCGGACTCGCCAGATTTGGAATCTAGCTAGTTGCGGGCCTGGAAGGAGGGTCTTGGTTAGCCATGACTGTCATACCGGTTGTTGGGGAGGATCAAACGTAGTTAAATAATTATGGGGCAATGGGCTATGAGGGTTGCAACCAGACTAGATACCAGGAGGACCCATGCAGGGGCCGTCTCTGCTTGCAATATCGATTGATGGGAAACCAAGCGTAAGGGGTCCGACGTGGACTAGGGTGGGGATATCGCACCAGCGGGGTGATAAGTTCGAGGGGAATGGCGAGAGTGGGGAGACAGAGGCGAGGCAGGGTGCCAACCAGACTACGGGGCAGGCTACCCTGCCCTGGCTCAAGGGAGAGAGATGACCTAGGTACAAGGGGAGAGAAGCAGGGGTTGGATAAGGAGCAAAGAAGAGAGAGAGAAAGACAGAACAGAAGAAAGGGACGACCTGTCTACTAGCACGACGGGCTAGGCAGTAAGCTAGATACTGACTATTCCCGTGCCCAGGCCCATAAATGATAACGACAAACTAATAAATAACCAAACAGACGAATAAATTGACAAACTAGATAATATTCATGACAACATTCCGTCGGTTTTCTTAGTAATTGAAAGGCATTGAACAATTACGGGGAAATTCCCGCCATAGTCAAGTCACCAAATAAATGGCGAGGAAAAATGACGGAAACATGTCTCTAGTAGGGCAGGCAAGCTGTCACCAGAAGGATGACGGTAGCATTTGAAATAATGTGACGGAGTGTTGCCTTTATTCAAATGCAGAAAGATAGTGTCGGAAGTATGGCGCATATTAGCTTATTCAACTACAATTAGTGACGGAATTAGTGTTAGAAATATGGATTCTAGCAATACGGATTAAAATATTATGGAGCATCTAACGATTTATTTTTATATGAAAAAATCATCAGAAAGATGACGAAAATCATGACCAGGAAATATGCTAGCGGGTGTCATATTTTCTGGGAAACATAGGTACGAAGCTTAGGTACCCTGACGAGATTGTCAAGATGAACCACCACCACCACAGGAAGTTTCAGAATTGTTGTTAAAAAGCGAAATTAATCAACTTCGACGAGTTCAGCACCCAGAATTAGATGCATTGGTTTCCGTGCTAGGTGCCTATTGTATAAAATAATCTCGCGCACTTGTAAGGGCATAGGTATCACAGGACGACTTAATGTGCGTCCTATAATGGAAAAAGATAACAACAGAATGGATATATAGGCACCGGAATTCGCCATGTATTTCCTCATTACTAGAGCCGCTATCCCATAGCACCGAAGTCTATAGCGAATACAATTCTCTTTATTCACCTGGTAATTCTTACACCTATGAGGGGTGACTGACCTAATTAAATAGTCCAGCAGTAATTATCTTTAAGGCACTCTATCCAGGAGATGAAGGCGTTCGATTGTAATACTACTGCACGTGATTCCCCCTTAAATATTCATAACCTCTCTATTATCACAAGCATAGATCCATACATTCTACGGTTTCTTTTAACGTTTTACAGGTTTACGGCACCAGCTTGCTTAACATGCTCCAATGAGCTTTCATGGTTATTCTATTTCTGCCACGGGAGGCACAGTGCCGTGACAAGCCGAATGCCACGAGTAGCCTAGAACATATCTGACTTTGGCCCTTGGTCATTTTAGCCCAGTCTCTTCAGCCGCACTGTCCGCAGGAGCTCCAAGATGTAGTAAATGGGTCGACTGGCAATATCAATCTCTCGGTACGCCTGTAGCAGTCGAACCAGTGGGTTATATAAACGCATCGAATTGAGATAATACCTCTCACCTTGATATATTATAATTACTCGGCGACACATTATAGCCAATGTTTCGTGTTGCCCCACATATACCCCCACTTTGACACGTGCAAGATCCCCCACATAATACATAATAGCGTGTGGGTCAGTTACGTGTTCTAGAACTTGCTTTTCTTCCCCATACTACTAGTGCAAGGCATCTGGCAGGCAGCAATGCAGTTGCAGCCGGTAAGTATTGCTTTTTATCAAGAGATCCTACAGTGCCGATCTCATTGCTGGCGTTTCAAATTGGTGACTCTTCTGATTCGCGGTGAATTCCGTACCTGTATTCCCCAGGCACTTTGGAATTTCAGCGAATGAGAAGTGGGAAAGGTGCTGGGTGACACTGTTGTGATGCTCAGAAATTGTGGAGCTGAGATGGAAAGCTTCCAAGGAAGCCAGTCTCATGCCACGAGTAATAGTAAGCCTCAATTCAGTTGGTCCAAAAAGGAAATTGTAAACGAGACGAAAACAAAACTAGAAGGCTAACAAATAACAACCAGCCGGACAAACAAATCAAGAGAAATACAAGTAGATATGATGTATGCAAACCCCGAAATCAAACGCCCCATTCAAAACCTAAACGCCTTTAGGATGAGGTCCAAAAAAAACACCAGATCCAAACCCCCGAACTCCTCCTCCTCATGAATTTCCCCATCTTCCACCCCAAAACTATCTTCCATCCCAGAACAATCGCCCACTCCAGAACCATCTCCCACCCCAGAACCACCTTCCTCGGGATTGATATCCCCGAGTGATTCGACTAGGGAGTCGAAATGATTAAGCTGCCGCTGCTCAATTGTCAGCTATGTCCCCATGACATTAAGAATGCAGTACCTACCTCCAGGTCTTGTGTTGCCCTGAAGCTTTCGGTGGCTAACGGGTTCCAAGGAACCCCCTGACCTTCACTAACCCAGCGATGGATCATAAGCGGCATAGAAACCTCCAGCGTCTCGGTGAGCCTCGGAGGGAAGTCACTTTCGACCCTGGAAGCGCATAGGTGTGTGCTGTCCCCTTCAGTACCTACCGTACCACTGGTAGTAAAGGAGCGGTCCATGCTATCGCTGGCTTCGGGGGGTTCGGTAGCGGCCCCGTCGCCGTCACCGGCCCCACAAGTACACTTATCCACAAAATCCCACTCAGACTCAGAAGAGCGTGATAATTGCTGACAGGACATGTTGGCGGAGTTGAGGACCGGCTCCCGGGAGGAACCCACATCACCGAGCATGGAGCAATGCTCACAGCTGTTGGGCAATTCCGTCATTGGGGATAGGTGGCGAAACGGAGTAAGTGGTGACTTTGTTGGTCGAACGGGGGACTTGTTATAAAATTACTGGAAGCTGTCGTATATGTAGCCAGATTATTCGGCTCAGGACCCTTTTTTATTCCACTGAAGCCAACCCAGATCCCTCAGCCTTCTTTCCCATTGTAGATGGGTTCTGGAGTTGGAACGGCGAGTATATATGCCTTGCAGTGTTGCCTAGCATCGACGTTGATGAAACGCCGAACACGGTGTGATTTGCAGGGGTCCAAAACTTCTCGCTAGTTGTAAGGAAGACATGTGATGTGTTCGGGCTGTGTCTAGGTATATTGCTTGCGTATGCCATGATTATGTAGTCACTGGCCGAAGTCCCGGATATGGGGCGTAGCGAGGTCGATATATATATATTTTCTGGTCCGTTGCGGAATTCAGTCCATTCCGGAATGGACTGGACACTTCCGAAATTGACCGGAATGGCATATAAATGTGTCTGGGTATATGTATGAAGACAGGTTGAGAGGAAATCGAGTCTATTGTTTTATACATAAGGTATGTAGGGGGCTTTGTTCTTTCTTGCACGCAGTCAAGCATCATGAATATGCGCGATAACATTGAATGAATCACACTCCAAACCACTCGTTACCCAATATTGTTCTTGCTAGTAATGAAATTGGGTGCATCATTGCGCAGCTCATATTCATTTAATGCCTTCCATCGCAGCTTAATTGCTGCTAAACCACCTGCCAGAGCTTTCAAATTTTGATTTAGGAGGTATGGTCTATTCTTGCGATACCTTCTCCCTGTTAGCCACCGTGTTCTTGAATTTGATTCTACCGAATTGCTTCTCAAAGGTCAACTGAGATTTATTGCTTATTGCATGCAAATACCCCCCAAACTTGGTACGTGGGAGCACCAGAGAATGCTTCAACTGCGCTTGCAGATGGAGTGGAACCTAGGGATGAAACTGGTCTCGATCGATACCGCCATTATGTTCTGCAACTGGCATCGAGCCGGAGAGCTGTGATGTTGCAGAGCGCTGGAGTGATGCCACGTGAGAACTGAAATATCACGTGATGACTTCCATGTCACGTAGGAGCTGAGTGTCACGTGAAAACTACGATGTCATGTGAGATTGTGAGATCACGTGAAAACTCTAATATCACGTGATAGCTCTGATGTCACGTGAGAGCTGTGATGCTTTGCAAGGTGAATTCCGTAGTTGCCTAGTCCGCAACGGACCAGAACATACACTGTATATGCGAGATGTTCTCCCACTTCTCACATTGGTCCCTAGTCCGGTTGGCACAGCACCCACCGACATTGCGCTATAGAAAATCCCCTCACTGTATAATAATACTTTTACGATTCTGCTATGTACAGTAAGTACACCTTCTATTGATGGTCAAGATTTTAGCGTTAACTTCCTAGTCTAGTTGCTCACCTCCTTACTAGTATGGTATATTGGGCGTAACCCATCAGTAGTAGGTTGAAACATGTCTGACGCAAGCAGATGTTCTTGCAGCCCACACCGAGCTGGGCCGACTAGAACCACATTGCCTCGTGTGTGCCCTCCACATTGTCTCATGTCCGCGTTGCACATCCTGTATTCCCTGCTTTTTCTACACATCAGTTCAGATCACTTCACTGTGGCAGGCAGACCAATACAGTGCGGTAGCTCAGAATCTGATTCGCGCGAGGGTTTGAAACAAGAAACCCGCTAGTTTTGTGGTAGTATGGGAACGCCGCGGTTATTTCGGCAGGCCTCATGTATTGCTACCTAGATACCAAGAGAATGGCTTGCGAAGCTAAGAGATGCGGCAAGGCTTGGCTGGGCACTAGAGAGAAAGGATTTGGTTTGGTTTGTAGTGACGAATACCCAGCGGAGAAGCCAGCACAAGGCAATTTTGGGTATTTGACTGTATCCATGCAATTAAGAAGCTGCAAGGGATATCTCAAGGTTGGGGGTAGTTTGTGGGGAAAGACCCTGGTTGTTCCTTCCGTCGCCTAAACGTAAGCCATCAGCCAAGAATTCAATCTGAAACAATTATATAAAGTAACTTCGTAAACTGCTGACAGAGTACAGGGGAGGAGAGAAAGTTGTAGGATTACGAGGCTATGAGCGGAGGAATTGTGGTAGAGAGAAGAGTCAATTTGGCGGAGCTATCTAGATACCGCTATAGACTTATGCGCTATGGTCCTAGTGCTGTTTAGCAAGAGGAGAAGAACGAGGTGAACCTGAGAAACCCGCTGTTTATATGCCTTCATTCCGCTCGTCTTTACCTATTTCAGGAAATGACTATGGATTACCCATTTACAGCACTGATCGACCCATCCTTCATATTCACGTGGGCGAGAGTAGTTCTTACAAAAGTAGGGAATGAAAAGAGTTGGGAAAAGGGGAATAGGATACGACGATTTTTAGGGGAGGCTGGTTGCTAGCATGGAATAGAGAAAATGATGGCTTCGAGTCTATTCCTACAATGATAGCCAGCAAGGTAGAAGGGAATGAACAGTTAAGCTTTGGGGGAGTGCAGAGTATGTGAAAACCTGGGGGTGAAACTATAAGGCGCATGCAAACTCCAAACTGCAGGTTTGGGAGAAGACAAGGATGGCACGCACATTGCCTTCCACTGCCCCAAATACCACAACGTCAGGAAGTGCCTAGGCCCGTTAAGACCTGGACAAGCCCATATGAGGGAAAAGAGGACGAGGGCGAGGACTGGGACGCAGTCGAAATGTATTTACATTTCAGCTATCTATACAAGCAGTTGGCGGGACTGAACGCATAGCCGGGATGGTCTCATTGTGTGCTGGGGTTTTTATTTCCTTAATTTCTTCCTTTTAAACGAATCTCATAAGCCCTCATTCCCTTTGTCACCCCACATACTCTCAGACTAGCCATGTACATTGGCGCCGGCGCAGCCCGATTAACCCGACTGCTTCCTAAGAAAAAAGCAGAGATGGGAGAAGCCAATAGAGGTTCGTATTAATTTGCGAGTAGTGTAGTATTATTCGGTAGGCTAGTACTCGTGTACAAGACAGGTCGCTAACGCACCTGTGGCATGCAGGGGGATGATTAGCTAAGAATGGGGGATTTTGTCAAATCCCCCATCTACAGTACTTTCACACAAATTCGTGCTCATTATGGCTCACAAGGTGACTCGCACTCTGAATGTAAGGAAGATCTTGATAGTGAGGAACCATAGCCCACGATTTGGCCGGTTCTGATGGATATGGAGCGGGCGAAAGAGGGGTAGTCTAGGTATTGATGGTACGTAATCAGCAAGGTTGCGAGTAGTTTTATTTACTACAATAAAGTTGGTAAGAAGTTCTGAAATCCCTCTCCTGACGGAGGATAGAATCTGATAAGATTATGCCTAGGATAAGGTCACGTAGTGCCATCTTAAACTAGCAATCAGTAGGTACCAGTACTAGCTTCTACGCAGTCTGGTTGGCGTCCTAATTTTGGTCTGATCCTAGTCTGTACCTAGTCTGTAGTCTGGTTGTAGTCTGGTTGGCACAAGCTCTCGTAAGTTTGTTGGCATGACCGCTCCTGTAGTTAGGATTTCTCCGCTCCATCATAACACTAAATTCTAAAGGATAATTAGCACAAGCCTCTCGTAGAGAAGGATCATGCCCGTCTGTGTACTATAAAGAGCTATGCAACAGTGGCTACCTTGTTTAATTTTGAGAGTCGAATGTCATCTCATTTGACTCTCGGAATGGGAATCACCTCCAATACCATAGCGGTACATATGATGCTGTACAGTCGAACCTGTCTAAACGCATCCGGTCTAAGTGCATATTCGGCGTAAATGCATCACAGCCCGCTGACGAGTTTTGTGTTAGCGGCAGCTATTTTCAGTCTTATTGCATAACCTCCCAAAATGCATCAAAAGTGTTCTGACGGACGTAACGCACTTAGACAGGTTCGACTGTACATCAAGTCTCCTGGACCAGCAGCTCTCCCAACGATTCTTCATCAAATCCCATCATCAGACATATCCGCTCTACAGCTGTCATTATTGCTTCCGGTATTTGGAACTCCCGCTGATTTCCACAGGTTGGTGGGGTATTCCCTGAGAGTTCGTTGCAAAACTGAAGCCTTTGCTCAGTTCACCTTTAAGACAATGTGATGATGCTAAAGTGCGAAGTCCATGTACAAGACAGTAAATTCAAGGCCCTCCGGCCACCTGTTTGTACATATGACAGCAGTCTTACTCGCGAATTAATACGGTACTTGGCATTTGTGTCGAAGCAAGTGTCACCGCCTACATGCGTTTCGCGCACGTCAGGGTGCACAAATATTTTTGCTGACGCTGTGTGGGAGGAATAGTATCGGAGTGGAGGAAGAGGAGGGAGAGAGGCAGAACACGGGAGCTTGATTTCTTTTCCTCTTTCTGTAACTACACGATGTATCTAGTCGGAGGGGCTGGCATGGCCCAGAGGCAGGATAATCTGGCCGAGTTTCCACTCGGGGATGCATGCCCTCGTCATATACCATAGTATGAATACGAGTAATGATTTACAAAAAAGAGGAATAGTATCTAGACATTCGGGTGTCTTTTTGTGACGTCTGTCTACCGATCGGCACCATATAGCTACACCCGCTGTCTTGGCTCCACCCACCCGATTCAAGGATTCCTGCCCCACAGTCGTAACGGTGCCAACCAGACTACTGCCCAAGTACCTTTTTTTTTTTTTTGTGAATCATTACTCGTATTCATCCTATGTAGATATGACGAGGGAGCGCATGCCCGGGTGAGGACCCGGCTGCATTGTCCAACCCCTCCCGTGCACGTCTAGACTACTTGCTTGTCCTCTATCCGAGGCCTCACCCAACATACTATATCAACACACCCGACGTCGACGCAGGAGCCACTCGAAACACATCCCAACTTTCTTCCTCGTCTGGCACTCCTTGGCACTCTGCGACCCTACCCGATAGCGTAGCGTAATGATATAACATTACCCGGAAGGTTGCCAGCCAGCCGTGGCATTCGGATATTGCAGGTTAACTTGCGTTGTGTAATTTGGACATTCTGGAATATGCTTCTTTAGAGGACCGCAGCCACATTCACGTTCCGTGAAAGTACCAACAGGCAAATCACTGCCCTGTCCCAAAGCATTAGCCTAGGGCTGCGAGGATGTGAGTTTTGGTAAGATCCCGGCCTAGCGTACGTATGCAGGCACATAAGTGGCAATACGATACCTAGCATATGTGGTTATTGGTATGGTTTCGTTGACGTTCATAGATCTGACTATAGGTGGACGGGTGAACGTAAGCAC
>Ga0307511_10002763_pt1 | contig 18247 bp, 30 predicted proteins | sample 13_EM_MG_FD_200266 | JGI IMG/M metagenome (GOLD analysis project Ga0307511, IMG submission 200266) | Populus trichocarpa ectomycorrhiza microbial communities from riparian zone in the Pacific Northwest, United States - 13_EM | ecosystem: Host-associated > Plants > Roots > Unclassified | place... | reverse complement strand
GATAACGGTAGAATGTTTTACCACGTCCGAGACCCACAACTGATTCCGGAGTACCAGACACCCGGAACTGGATTCCATCCAAACGTTGGTCATAATTATTCCAAAACTGAATTCAGGAAACAGTTTGTTTATATCAGAAAAAAGTTTCAAGTTGGCGTATACAGTAGCGGGAGGAAGCAAATTGATATGTTGAAAGATATGTCGGAAATGATCGGACAAAGAAACATGTTACAACGTGAGCGAAAACGAACAAAACTTGAAATATATAACACCTCACTGGTGGCCTGGGAGGATGACGCCACTGACAAAGAGGGCTCCCATCAGTATACCTAGATTTTACTTTTTAAGTGGAAATAAGCGGAATAAGCGACGAAAAGTGATGAAAGTGATCACTTTTTAAGCTAGGGTCCCTCAGCCACAAATAAGTGCCCAAAAAGGGGCGAAAGTGATGGGCATAATGCGAGAAAAGTCTGGGAAAAAGTGCAAAAAGTAAAAAGTGATCCGAACCTTTGCTGATGCCACCAGCGAAGATGGCACCACTGGTGAAGATTGGGGTAAAGGTACCCTCGAAGGTACCGAACGAAGGGGGATATTGCAGGTCGGAGAACACAACAACCCCAGGTATATATATTCTGAGGATATATCCTATACTCCTGGTGAAAATGCAACAGCATACAGAACAGGAAAAAACTGAGATCTGAGATCTTGACTGCGTAGCAGGCATCTCAAGCGATGCTGGTAGCGGTGCCACTGCGGCTGTGGTGGTATGGCTACGGAACAAACAAACGCAAAGCTGATGTGGTAACCTGGTTAATACTCTCTGGATATGGGGATGGGCAGCCGGCGCAACTTCCCATGGCGTTGTTTACACTTGTTTGCCCCCGCCAAAATACGCACGCGGGATGGTCACGGCGATAACAATTTGCACACGGGGCGGATAGCACGCAGAATAGACGGGATAAACACTTGAGATGCCAAAATCTGTGATACGACAGTAACTAGTGGAATTGTAGGGAAAGAGGACTGATAAGAGTAAATCCGTGAAACCATTGAAACAGAATGGAGCGCGGTGAAAAACACAGCCAAAATAGATGGCCATGTGTGTCAATGGCTGTGGCAACTATAAATCATGAAAAGCGCGCGGCGGCGACCATTGTAGAGAAGATCTGCTGTGATTTGAACATGATCGCGTCGGGGTACACCATATTCCCACATCCCATCATAGTTCCACCAACCATCGGATGCATCTCGCACGTGAGCGGTGAAGTGGTCCACCCCAAGGTAGACGATCGAGTGGAGATTGTAGATGAGATGTTGGCTGCAGAGTTTGATCAGTACAGTGGGCGATGGGGACATGGTATGATCGTCCTTGGTTTCGAACCATATCCAAGGATGATTTGACATTGTGAGAGAATCAACTTGAGTTGACCCGTGACAGACACTACATGACATTGAGGGAGTAGACAACGTGTCAATGAAACGGGCCAACAAGGTTTCCGATGGGACAAATCGCGGGTCCGTTTCGAGGCAGTGGACTGGGAAAAATGGCAACACGAGGAAGGGAAAGTCATGAGATGTCTGTGGCATTGCCCCACAGCTGGTGCACGAAAGGTGCCGCTTGATGCACGGTCCATGTACGGACCCAGCTTTAGGATGCGACAGACCGGAGCTGGATCTTGTCCCCTATGGGGGAACACTTGTCGATCGAGGCTTGAAAGCTGGTCGCGAAACTGGTCCCGGAGGTGCGAGAATGATGTTGAGGAGAGTTCCTCGGGGGTGTGTTCTGGAAAGTCCAAGGCCTCGAGGAAGTCAAAGCTATCTGTGGGTCTTGACTTCCAGGATGTTTGATGACCTCTTCTCGGCCTTGACAGCTTTCTCGGCAGCACGATGGAGGCGTCCACCAAATCTACAAAAAGCGGTTAGGTATTTCCGCACCATTACAGAACTTCTGTGCAGCAAACCTTCCAACCTGGCGGTTCATTTTGGCAGTGTCTGCCTTCTGCCTCTTCGCCTCCCCCTTCCATACTTGCACCTCCTCCTCGCGGTGTTCCAATTTGCCCTCGCACTCCTCCCTCGTTGCTTGGGTCTCGTTGAGCTCCGACTTCAGTGAAGCGATCTCCTTAGTTCAGTTGATCAGCGTCTGCAATAATCTTCCCAAGAGAAGTACTCACATTCTCCTGGTCATTGAGTTTCCGTTTTAACCTTGCATTCTGCCTCTGTTCATTATGGACAGCCTGTTTCTAGGGGTGGGCCCACCTAATGGATTTCTGTCGCTGCCTCGACACAGTGCATGGGTCCGCCTGAACGACACATGCAACCGAGGGAGACCTAAGCATCAGCCCCATGTCTCCGCTTCTCGTGGACCTGTTGTTTTTGTAATGGGGACCGTTGCTTCCCATGGGACGCCATTTCGTCGGGTGAGTGAGAAGAGGCACTTGGTATTATATAATCACCTCTAGTCCAAATTTAGCGTACCTGCAGCTTCGACGCATCGGTTCGATGTAGCTTCACTCGATACCAGTTCCGGCAAATTAGCATGCTGAGTCTGACCCCCATACCCACTATAACTCATCCTCCTCTCAGTTTTGCCGGTATGTTGTCAACGTTTGGTGGATTGCTGCCAGATCGCCCCTATACCAGGGTGGATGTCTCATCAGGGTACAATCCAGGGTCGCATAAACACCAACATAATGCATAGTTTTCTATTTCAGCAATCTCAATTACCGTGATACCAAAAGACTTTAAACGGGGGTACCAGCTTTGCGGTCGTCGCTGGCGTGAGTCGCGTTGTCGATCGATCACGGAATTTCCCAATTCGTTGCCCATCCCCAATGGATATCGATCACAGTGTACCCTGAATTCGCTTGCGCTCTTCCCCTTCTCACCAGCGAATTCCATGGGATACCCACCAGGAAGGGTGCAGCTGCCATCTCTCGACTCCCCTCGGCTCCTAGCGTTGAACTTGCCGGTGCTCCCGGGGGCTATATAATAGTATATTACTTTTTATCAATCCTTTTTTGTTGGCAACTCGTTGAATTATGAGTAGGGGGGCGATGACCTGTCCGATCCGCTGTTATATTAGACAACCCGTCATTGGGGGTACGATAAAGCACGAACTTGAGTCTGAGAAAGTATGGGAGTGAACAGATATGAGAGACCGCTATCGGCGGCCAACGACCCGATGACCAACAACGAGCTCACAGCGAAAAGGGCAGAAGACTCTACGAGCATGGTGGTGATAGTCTTGTACAGCCCACCGCCCAGAGACCCTGTGGCAGTGCAAACATTCCTTCCGTGTAGGACGAGTCGGACGACAATCATGAGGGTGAGGATGATGTTGGTTGAAAGTGAGATCGAAAGATATGGAAGAGTGGGCCAGACATCGCCAATTCCCTGGTTCTTGATGATTGGGAGGCAGATGGCCAGACTTCCTGTCACTATATCGTCAATGTGAACCTTGAGCACCGGCCTCACTGTTCGTGAAGAAGTCAGATACATACCTACAGATCCAAGGTACATGAGGCAGGGGAAGACGATGACCCAGCGGTTCATGGAGTAGACCACGTAGCAACGATAGAGCTAAAAGAACTGGCATCAGCCACCTGGGGGAGCGAATGCAGCGTCATATAAGGAACTGACCAAAAGGCCATCAGCTAACCAACTGTTCAGGGGGATTGCGGCGTAGGGAATTATATTGATCGGCTCGAGGGAAACGGTCCCTTGGTACCCAGCCGGCCCAGGAACAAACTTGCCTTCGACACCAGGGTAATTACGGTTATCAATGTAGGAAATGGACTGAAGGTTGAGATTAATCGTGGTTTGCACGGTCGCTAACGAGAACATGATCACGGTGAAGGACACGAATCCCCATTTGATTCCCTCGCCTCGACGATGGACGGGGTTGAAGAGTGCGGCGATGCAATTGAAGAACAGCACGGTGAGCATTCCTGGGGTGTGAACCAAATGAAGCAGTGAGCACGGATGGCTGGCCACGTAGGCGTGGATATCCCGAGCGTACCATAGAGAATCGAGCCGATGAGAACTCCGGCGAGATTGAACTTCTCTACAAGGTACAGATCGTACCAGATCTTTGGAGCATTGGGATCATCGGACCAGGGCTCGAACTGAGAATTGGACATAGGGATGAGGAATCGGGGCCTGGGTGGGATCGAAGGCCGGGGGAAGGAGATTCCGAGGAAAGTTGCGTTATAACAGTCCAGGTAAAGCCAAGTTGAACGGCGGGGTTACAGCGACAAGTGGGAAACCAACCGTGCAAATTCTGTTTGGGGTGGTGGACCAAGTAGGCGGAACAAGTTACATACAGTTGACCGCCAAAGGGTTCCTGCGTTTGCACGAGGCGAGAGTCACGGCCGTCCTCACTAAAAATGGGACCAAACCGAGCCGAGACCCATGACCGAACACGCTCGAACGGGACCATCCATCGACATTCCCTATCTCCACATTATCGCAACAGGCGAGGCACAGGTCTCTGACACCTGGGTGATGAATAACCTTCGTTCCGATGCTCGCGGTCTGTCAATCTATCACAACCCATGCCGCTAAATGAGGGAACATACTCTGTGATATCACTCCCCGTATTCCTGCGGTAAAAGCTGGATTTTACAGACGGTCAGCCAGACGATCTGCAGACCCAGCGAATACCAATAGCATCGTCCGCCAGCCGGGCGGGCAGAGTTTGCTCATAAGACCACAGGAGGCGTCCGTATCCGTTTGTTTGGCTGTCAGCCATATCGCCCCACTAAAGCAGCTGGCGCCGGCGCCTGAACATCTCGATTGCGGTCCAGGCCACAATGACACGACGTCGGCGCGACTGCGGTACGAAACGTACCATATTACATAGGGGAATATGTCAGTGGGGATCTGGACACACGCCAACAGCTGAGTCCCTCCATCTGGTACGGCTACTGGTTAGGTTCCACCCGCATGAAGATGTCCCTCCAAGCTCACGAACGGTGACAATGACCACGGTGGTGAAGATTCCCAACTCTCCTCGATTCTTCGAAGCCTTGGTCCTGGCAAGATCTCGTGGTGTTTGGGGCTGATCATCCGGGTCCGTATCAGATGGCGGGAGCGCACCCGGCGACACCCCACTGTCAAAACCCAGGTCGGACCCCGGAAGTACCCTCCCCCACCCCGGATTTGGACGAACCACCCTCAGGGCCAATAGGGAGACGTTCAAACCGATAGCCGACGACCAAACTGGGTGAGAAGAGCTGAGAAGAGTCGACGATGACCAAGGTCAATTGTGTCATAGCAACACCAGCGAAGGAACCACCCACCCACTTCGGGAGTGGTGTTTTTCGCCATTCTACCAAGACCCATTGTTCATTTTACATCGGTATGTAGGAATAAAGTGTTCTCTGTAAGGTTGGCTACAGCTCAATACGCAAAAGCTTCACCGGAAAGTGTGGCGGCCGCACTGTGAACCCCACTCATGTGTTTCACGCTCAAAAACTCGGATTTTGAACCCCGGAAGTATGTTCGCACCCACCGGGGGTACAGTCAGGTGTCGCGCGGTGCGCTGCCGCGCCCCCCCTGTTTGACCCCGTGGAAAACCACTAAACTGTAGTTCCGGTCCAGTCGGCACCACCAGCACTGTACACATCGTCAACTGGGAGGAGTCTGGGAGGCCGATGTATTTCATCACGGATCAACCCTCCTCCCGTGTTGGAGGCGGGACAGACGAGGAACCTAAGGACAGGTGGCAACGAGAAGATTGAATCAAAGCAACGGGAGAGCACGACGGGTCCGAAGGGGTGGAATAGCGGCCCAATCAAGGCGGGCGACGACGACGACGACAGAAGGTGTCAGATGATGAAGACTATTAAACATTGCTACCCCGCCGGAAATTGATCGTAGTTCCAACCCCAACCCACTACCACCCGTCGACTCCCTTCGGTTCCTGGCGTGGAACGAACCAATATGACCCGTGACAGTGGTGTTGCTCGTTAATGCGTTCTTGTTGAGGCGACGCGGTGACCTGCCAAATCCCGGCGGTGGGAAAGGACGAACCTGGGTCTCGGTGAGCACGGGCAAGAAGGTAAACACGACATTACTGCTACCAGACCATAGCCCAATGACCAATAATGAGCTCACTGCGTAAAATGCACGAGACTCAATGAGCATGGTGATGATCGGCTTGCGTAGCCCGCTGATTCCGACTGGAGACCCCGTGGCAGCCCGAATGTTCTTCCCGTGCAGGGCGAGCCGGATGACGTTACGAGAATGAGGAGGACGTTAAGCAAAACCGAAAGGTATACAAGGCCGACACTGAAAGGTGTTATCGAACCAAAGGGGGCCAATCCCCGGATTTGCACAATGAGCATCATGATGCCGATGGCTAGGTCGATGACGTTAGCCTAGCGCGTCGCGGCAGGTTTGCGGAGAATTCAATACGCACCCATGGACGCAAGGTATACGAGGCAGGTGAATGAGGTGACCCAGATGTTCGCGGCATAGACAACGGAACAATGGTAGAACTGGGGGTGTTTGTGTCAGAAACCCAGGCGAACGGACACGATGCCAAACAAAAAACTCACCAAAAGGCCATCGGCTAGCCAATAGTTCAAAGTGAGTAGAAGATTTGGGATCATATCAAGCATCTGTGATGGTGTGACCGACCGGCGTCCAACTGCCTCGTAACGTGTCGAAGGCAACAAATCGGAGCAGGTATTGAGGTTGATCGTGGTGTAGGACACGAACCCCACTTGACACCCTCCCGTCTGCGATTGGCAGGGTCAAACAACGGGCCATACATTGAACGAACAGCACGATGACGAATCCTGGAATGACAAAGTGAGCACCGTTAGCGACCGATAGTGGATGCGTTGGTGAGAGTTTCCCACGCGCACCATACAGAATCGAGCCGAAAGGTATTCCGGAAAAAAATGCCTTCTCCAAAGAGAGCATAAGAGGGGACGGGTTCCTGCAGGAGGAGGGATTGAACACGGGGAGGAAGAGTTCTGGGACGAGGAACAGACCTTGGAAAGGGGTGGCAATGCAAGTTATATATAAAAACCTCAGGTGCGAGTTCGAAACCGGGAGCGTATGGTGGTGACAGCTGTTTGGGATTCATGCGCCTTGTGTAAACGGTGGAGGATCGTTGGAGCACTGTGCATCGCGAACCCCCACACTCCACCCGCCTCCTGACCATCTTGATGAACAAGACCCAGTCTGTTATGCTGGTGTGGGTCGAGTCGAGGCCCACGAAGTAACGGTTGACGCCTGGCCCAGGTTTAGGCCGTCAAGTGGAATCGGAAGGATCTTGGGAGGTCCCCGCTGATGGGGAAGACAGGGCGAGTTGAAATGCACAGCTAAGGATACATTCCAGCTGCAATGCGAGTGTTGGCGCGGGGCGCGAGTGGTCATTCATGAGACCGAGGGGACGCTTTGGTAATCGTAAGGCGTAAGATAAACCTTTAAACAGCTGAAACGCGGCCTCGATACATGGGTTTCCACCGGTCCGAAAGGGAGCGGGTGTTCCGTACGACAGTCGCAACCGTGGTCTTGGTCCGAAGTTCTGGTTGAAATCAGTGAGGGAAAACGGTGGCCGCGCAAATCACTGTCTTCCAGGAATGGTTCCAACGAAACACTTGCCCCAAGGAGAGGGTCCCGTATTCGAAACGAGGATACCATGGGACGGGGACAACCAAGTTCAAGACTCTAGGTCGGGGGGAAGGAACGCAAGGTTACGGGCCAGGAATCTCCGTCAGTAACCCCCAAAACGCTCCCCGCACTGCGAAACATACACGGTACAAGGCTTTTGACCGTCCTGTGGAAATACGCGGTTCAAAATGGCCGTCCCTTCGTGTCCAATACGTGGTACACCACCATATCCGAGCAACACATTGACGCGCGTGCGGGATTGAACGTCGACAATACTGCTGGATCCCTCGTATCTCATTGTGGGCGTAGTGCAACGAACACAAAATAGAATCCTGAGCGCTCGGACGGTGGGGTTATACCACTGGCGGATCGGCGTTCAGCGGTTAACTTTGAAACTTCGTGGTCGGAGCGGGACTGAGCAGTAACACGAACGTACAATTCATAAGTGAGCAAGGAACTTCTTGGGGTAAATCATACAACGGAACAATGGACGAAGGGTCATACACCTCCCCCTTCGACTTCCTACGACAGCCCAATTGACCACCACACGCACGTTTAGTCCCGCTGTAAGCAAAGGAGAGGAGGAGAGAAGTTGAGAGAAATGCAAGGAGAGGAAAGTGTGCCCCGCTCGAGGGTATCGCCGACCGGATGACTGTCATCGAGGGATTCGGAGTTTTAGCGCCCTTCCTTGAGCTTGCCGGCGGACTTCGCATGAAAAAACATCACCCTCCCCTCATCCCCGTTCAACACTGGTCCACGCGTACTTCAACCCCTTCAAGGCGCCTCAATGGGGTACCATACAATAGGACCTCCTGAACTTCGGGGCATTACCATCCCCCGCCATTGTGCACAATGAGCCAGGCACGTTTCTACCCGTTTCGCAATGGCGGGGATCCACCACTTCAAACCGAAACCCCCACCCCCACGGTCAGTTTTGTGTCCGCTCCTCATTACAATTTGATCAACTTTCCCTAAGCTTTTATAACCCACCGCTCCTCAAGCTCCGTTCTTCATCCCGGAAACCCCTCATCCCCACCGTCAATCCCGTACCATTCCTCCTCACATTCGAATCATGTCGGAATCTCAGCTCAAGCCCTGGTCCAACACGCTCCAAAGATCCCATACGATCAGTATTTTGGGGGTCTATTCCGCTGAAGCACTCCTCGGTTCGATTCTATATGGTATGTGCCAGTGGCAGGCACGTCCACCCGCACATCTTCCTATTGATACTCACTTTGTTCGATCAATTCTAGGAATCGTTATCGTGCTGTTCTTTTGAGCCATGACCACGCTGTTCAACTTCGTCTACAGCCAAGGGGTGGGTATTCGGTGGGGACTCGTACCCTGCACCGTACTCATGATCCCGGTTGTGACCGTGTACACCGCGGCGTACCTCAGCATTCAATCCATTCCCCCTTTCATTAACCGCGAATTTTCTGACGTTAAGTGCCGATTTCCTCCTGGACGGCTTGGATACCAATGGCTCGCTCGCTCCATATCTACACTGGAATTATCCCCAACCTCATGCCCCCTTGGAGAGTTGGTTAGCCAGTTGCGTTCTGGTTAGTTCCTTGTTTGGTGCTACACCAACTCACCCTGGCGTCTAATACCAACTCACCCCAGCCCCACCTTTGCTACGCATCCTACCATGAATCTCTGGGTCATCGCTTTCCTCTGCTTCATGTTCTGGCCTGTGCGAGTACGTATTTGGATCCTCCACAAACCAGAGACAACACCCTAGGCAACGCGACGATCGTCCAGCAGACACGACGAGCGAACAATGGCACCCGGAATGCCGCCGTCATCGACCTCGTTTCTCCGTACCCCTCGGTTTCAACTTCCCTCGACTTCCTCCTCGCCCTCATGATCGTCATCCGGGCCATCCTGGACAACAGGGTCGTTCACACTCCCATGGGGGCTCCAGGAATCAGAAGAGTGCACAAGACCATAGTCATCACACTCAATGAGTCTCCCTCCCTCTACGACGTCGACTCAATGGCGATTGGGCTGCGGGTTACTGGAAGTTCCTCTTTGGAAGAGGTTCAGGTTCGTGATTCCTCACAACCCCGACATTCAGACGGGTAGCCTGATGTAACGACGGATTGAACAGGTTATCGCCCCGCTCCTCATCGTTCGGAGTCGCCAACAAGAGCGTATTAGGGAGCAACTATTGTCACCGGATGTACCGGTCTGTTCCACGTTATGAATCGAGGGGAATCGACGAGTGGTAGAGGTACCTCCCTAGGTGGGGGCCCCATGGATTCGGCGGATGAGGACGGAAAATCCTCTGACGAGCTGAGGTTTGGGTCGGGACGGTGGTGGAATTCCGTCAGGATAAAGTCTCAAGTTCTCCAATCCCGGACACTTTCTTTAGTAGTTTCCTCCTCTATAGTTGGGCCTGGCCCAGCTTCCCCGGACGACCCGTCACCCTCGCTTCCGTTGCTCGTTGTCTTATTTGGTTCTCTCATCCTCCATCGCTCTCGGATCTCATTCTCGTTTGCGTGCACCGGTGCGATTGTGTGCGTGTTACATCCAAAATTCGTCGGCCACCCCTGGGTCAGGGAATAGAATGTAACGTGTAGTTGCCGAGCTGAATCGTGCGTAATGATACTCCCCAGGCGAAGCAAAACGTCGTTGATCTTTATAGGTTCATCCCGACGTATTAGTACTGCCTACGTTTTCTGGTGTATTAACGGTGAAATACGAGGTCGTTAAAGTTGAACTCTCCCTAGACTGCGGTCCCTCCCCTCACACCTGGTCCAACCAAACCGCTCTGTCCTACGCCATGTGCATGGGCCTACGGCAATGTCACCAAAACGCGCTTGATGGCCAATGCTCCGAAGGATCATCAGACTTTCAGTCAGACGGCAGTGATGCCACCAGGTCCCTCACTCCGTTGTAGAGCGGTGGACATCCAGAGCTCGGGGAGATTCCTAACGGCTTGAATCAGATCACCACCATATATAGAGTTGGTACATGCATCGACAGCCGCGACGAGACCGGCAACAGGTCACATACATGATACCAATACCTACAGGAAAGAGATTCAACAATAGGTAGATGATTTGGAATAAATGGAAAAGCAACGGGAGAGAGAAATGACGGGTCCGAAGGGGATTGGAAAGGCCGAATGGCGACCAGGGCAGAGAATCGCGACCACAGAAAATGTCAGATAATGAAGACCCTTAGACCACGTCATCCTGGTAGGAGTCGATTGTAGTTCCAACCACAACGACAAGCTCGCTAGGGTCTTTTCCACGCTTATCCGTCAAATCCAGGGAGTACTCGCCAGGAAGCCTGAGGGTACCACTATCATCTGTCGACTCTCCTAGGCTCCTAGCGTGGAACGAACCAATGTGTCCGGTAGCGATGGTGTTGCTCATCAACGCACTCCGGTTGGCGACTCGTTGAATTATGAGCAGTGGTGCGATCACCTGCTCAATCCACCACGAGGTTAGACAGCCTGCTCCGAGATCGTGATCGTGGGAATGTACGAACCTGGACCTCAGCAAGGATCGGAAAGAAAGTGACCGCAACGTGATTTCCGGTAACCAGCAGTGCAATCACCAGCAACGAGATCACAGCGTACAGTGCGGAAGATTCAATGAGCATTGTGACGATGGCCTTGTACAATCCGCTGGTTCCGGCTGGAGTCCCCGTGTCGGTTCGAATGCTCCTGTTGCGCAGGAAGAGCCGGATAACAATCATGAGGGTGAGGAGGACATTGAGCGAAACTGAAATTGATTGATGTGGGAAGCCGAAGTAGACGACGATAGGGGCCAGGGGGTCGTTCCATCCCCGGGCCTGGTAGACGAGCATCATGATACCCATCGCTACATCAACGAATAATTCAGAGTGTCGCCGGCGGCTTGTGAAGTGTAAAATGCGCACCCACACAACTAAGGTACAGGAAGCAGGGGAGGACAATGACGGCCCAGGATTTCATGGCGTAGATTACGTAGCAACGGTAAAGCTGGAGAAGGAGCGAGCGTAAGACAGCTGGGCGAGCGAACGCAGCGTTAAACAGATGACCAACCAAAAGGCCATCGGCTAACCAACAGTTCAAGAGGAACATAAGATTGGGAGTAAGATTGAACAACTCCGAGCGAGCGAATGCCTGGTATCCAAGCGGACCGAGTGAGGAACCACCAAGGCCGAGAAATTTGCGATTGTCAATGAAGGAAGTGGATTGCATGTTGAGGTTCATCGCGGTGTACACGGTCGCGAACAAGAACATGACCGTAGTGTAGGACACGAGGCCCCACCGAATACCCTCTCCTCTCCGATAGGCGAGGTTAAATAGTGCGGCCATACATTGGAAGAACAGTACAATCAGTACCCCTAGAATAAACCGAGCAAACAAAGCGAGCGCGGTTAGACGGGCATCGAGGCGACGATTTCTCGCGCGCACCGTAGAGAATCGCCCCAATGAGAAATCCGGCGAACGTGGCCTTCTCCGAAGAGTACAAATAGTATGGAATCCTTGGAGCGCCGGGGTCATCGGACCACGGGTGTTCCTGAGAGTCGAGGGACATGACCCAGATGTGCACAAGGAGGGGAGGAACTTGGCGGAGGGCGGGGCCGAACCTGGGAAGGAGGGGCTCCGAGGTTAGGAAGAAAGAAACCGAAAGGGGAGAAGAGACTGGGCTGTATAAAGCGTTGGGGGTCGACCATGAATAACAAACCGACGGTACGAGTTTTCTGTTTGAAGTAGCGCAGCCGAAGTTGTATATGTATGGTGATGACTGTTTGGAAGAAGGGCGGAGGACCGTCGGAGTATATGTGTCAGTCATCGGTCATTGACACCCTTCACTTCTGCTCCGTAGTGTCAGTTGTCTGGTGATCCTCCCACTTTAACCTCACAACACTGCAGTTGTACAGCCCTACTACGTTGGGGAGGCGGAGATTAGGTCCAGGCTCACCTTTGATCTACCAATGTGGCCCGAGGCAATCCCTCTCGATCCTCTCAATGAACCACAGCCTCAGAATACGGGACTTGATGGGTTGCCGGCTAAAATGACCCGGTATTTGATATAACGGTCCCAATGGTGATCCCGATATGAAGTTCTGCTGGCATTGAATCAATGGGGAAGGGGGAATAGCTGTCCCCGAATAGCTTACCGTACCGCGCGGGGTATACACAATGCAAAAGCCTCGACCATCCGGCGGGACTGGCAGCTTAGCTTTAAAAGGTGGGCACTTCCCACCCATACAATCCCTGGTGGCGTACGGCCGCACCCGAGAAGAGTATTCGCCCACGCACGATGTGCAGGGTAAGAAGCTGGTGGGGACTGAATGTCGATGATACCACTGAATACCCTCCATTTTATCCTGGGCATAGGGCGGTTGAAATTCAGGAGGCTCCATAGGGTTCTGAGCCTGAATCGAGTCACAGGGTCGTCGACCGAACGACGTAATAGCTCACGGTACCCTGAGATTGAAGACGGTCAGTGCCCCTCCTGACAGAGTGTGGGCGGAACATATCAAACTGTTCACCATCCGTATGGCAAATCATACTGGCTACCAGTCGCTGACCACAACGACAACCACCATGCAAGGTTTGTCCTGGGTCACAATCACTGAGGCCGATAAAAGAACGGAAGGCTTTGGAGTTGTTGAAGGATAATGCGGGGGAAGCAGGAGGGTCACCACTACCCGCCGGTCCAACTCTTGTCTTACGTGGGACAAACCGACGTATCCGGTGACAATAGTGCTGTTTGTCAGGCGCTCTGGTTTGTGATGCGTTAATGATCTGTCCTCACGTTGGACGTCCTATCCGGGGGTCACGGGAAAGCACGAACCTGAGTCTCAGCACTGGCAAGGATCGGGAAGAATAGATTCATGGCCAGGCTTCCGACAGCCGTCGGTACAGTGACCAACAATGGACTCACGGAGTAAAGTGCAGAAGACTCGGTGAGCATTGTAGCAGCGTGGATGTTCTTGCGGTGCAGGACGAGCCGGATGGCGGTCTGAAAAGTCCATCAGAAGTCCGATCAATAACGGAGGGACGCTATATAACGGACGAACGCTCCCTCCAGACAGCCACGTTAACAATATTCTCAACAAACCTCCCTCTCTTTGCATTCTTTTCAACCAGAATCAGGTGATGCGAGGCGGCGCACCGCGCGACCATGACACATCGTTCGATCGGGGTCGACTCTATTTCAAAAGTTCTTCCGAGTCGTTAAGACAGGCGGTTTGTCGCAATCACAACATTGCCCAGAGCCAAATGGTTGCCGATGGATCGTCACATGCGAATCACGATCTACGGTATATATGTACATGTGGAGAAAAAGGAAGACACGCGAAACGAGGACATTAATGCGGGTCCAGGTGAGGACGAGCGGTGGGGCAATCAGAACATGCAACAATACGTATGGGTGGGGTGGGGGAAATACATGAGGGAATTTTTTTTTTTTTTTTGAAAAGGAAGAAATCGATGACTCCAAAACAGGTCGCGATTCCAGCCGGAAGAGGATGCTATCCCGAGGGCTACCTCGAAGTGACTAATAGCCTTCTCTGTGTCTCCCTTGGTTGAGTGTATTCCTCCAAGGAGGCGGTAAGAATTGCAGACGAAATATTGATCAACTCTGTCCGAGGGGAGGCCAATCAATTGCGATGCGGTTTCTTCTGCGGCGTCGAGCTGCTGGTTTCCATACAACAACCAACCGAGGTCACGTAAGGAGCGGGCTTGTCCGAATGTATCATCGAGCTGTTTGTAAATTGTCAACGCTTCTTTCACCTGCTCCATCCCTTCCTCAATGAGGCCAAGTTTCTGGCTCACAATGGATAAGTACCGCAATGTTCCAGCAACCTCAAAGTTATTCCCCCACTCTCTCCAGAGTTGCAAAGCGTGAACAAGGAGTCGCTTGCACTCTGTTTCATTCCCAAGTGAGGTAAACAATCGGGAGAGCGCAAACAAGCATCGTGGCTTGGAGGGATGGGCGTCCGGAAGTGCTTTGATCTTCGGCACCAGCAGGATAAGCCGTGGTTTGTGTCGATAGAGATGATCCATGAAGTAACCACAGACATCCCAGATACTGTTCGAGTCTGTATCGGTGGCTGTGAAGACGTCGAGCAGGTGCTCAACGTTCACATCCTCCGACTCAATCCATCGTGCTTCTTCATAGCCGGGCTTGCCAGGATAAAGGCCGACCGATAACCGACCAAAGTAGTAGTCTTTGGCTGCGCAGAGGAGTGGAGATGACCTCGGGTCTTTGGGGCAAAGATGGTCCCGTAGTGGCGCCAACATCGTCACGAATCCATTGCTTCGGTGTGTTAGGGACAGAACACAACGCCTGTTGAAGATGTTCATTCCATCGGAGACTGTGGGGAAAAGCCACCCGATCTTGTTCTCATCGACACCTTGAGGGAAGAAGGCGATGGCTCCGAGGAGCCCCCGAGCATTGGGGCCGAGCTCCTGGAACATTGGGGAGGCGAGCGAAAGTTCGATCGTGGCCGCAAGACTCTTGTTGTGATATGTTCGAAGCACATCCGTCCGTTGGGTCTCCCATTCTTTGGTCAACCGGCCCATGTCCCATCTGTTCTGGTGTGCAACGGTTGCGAGCAGGGCGATTGACAGAGGGTGGAAGTCAAGCCGTTTCAGGATGTTGTCTGCCAGATCGGACCGTTCTCCGTTCTTGTGTATACGATAGAACGTATCGCGCGCAGCCTCCACCGACAATGTTGGGATGTCGCGAGTTTCGCAGGTGGGGGGGATGGCGGAGATACGAGACGTAATGCCGACACAAATGTTGTTGAACTGACAGAGCTCCTCCACTGCAGCGTAGATCTCCTGGGCATCTGATCCCTGGGGGTCGAGAATCGATTCGGCATTGTCAAGGATTACGAGCATCTCCGTTGAGGATAGGTACGGTCGTAGGGAAGTCAGATCATCGGGGTTTTCGATGCCTGCACCGATGACCTTGGAAAGCCGGCGGAGGAAATTGGTGAGTGAGGTGGGGAACTGGTCGCAGCGGATGAACCGGCGGTTATCGCCAAAACGCTGTTTGATGCGATCGTCGTGGAGGATGGTGAGAGCGATGGAGGTTTTGCCAATCCCGCCAACACCAATGAGAGCAAACGGAGTGAGGGTTTCTCCGAGGCCGACGAACTCCCTGACCAACTCGTCTCGTCCAAAGAAGTCTCTCGGTGATGGCGGTGGTGATTCTCCAGGTGCGCTAGATGCAAATATAAGACGTTGGGTCCAAAGGCAGTCGAAATTGCTGACCCGGCTTGTATCTAGGCAGAGACCGTTTATGAACTCGATAATGGAACAGATTACGAATGTCGCTCACCAAAAGAAGGCGATTATCAGTCACTTCCTGGCTCTTCAACATGTTATTATGCATGTTGGAGACCATTGTGTGGGTGTTTACAACACCATGATGGACATTGGATACAACCAAGTTGGTATTTATCGCGAGTTCGGTCTGCGAGCGTGAGGTTAGCAATGGCCATGCCGCAATAACAAGACACACGTTGAAGATGTGGAGGATCCTGTTGAGATCCAACTTCCAGGCGGCGATCGTCTCCTTGTCGTTCTTCGCGTGCGCAAGTCGAGACAGCAGCGTCCGTCCACCTTTCCCAATGATCTTCTCCTGGATTCCTGCTACCGTTCTGTGATGGCGCGGTGAGCGGGTACATTCAATAACATTGTGTAATACAACTAGTTGGACTCACATCGTCAACTGCTCAATCGCTTCGTACACGGACCGGCTGAGTTCATTCGCTCGCGTTTCCTTCATCCCCCAATCAAGGGCGCTACATACGTCTGCGCAGGCTAAGCTGAGCTCGATATAATCCAGTTTGTTGGCCATTGAATCCTGGCCATGGGTGAATATGACACTTTCTGTCGTAGGGGATGAGGAGACGTACCCTGACCATGGTGAGGAGGATACTGACGGAGCCGAAAACCGCCTTGGCGGGTGTAATACTGGAGGCCTCCTTGGCAAGACTCATGGCTTCGATGGCGATGTTCAATGAAGAGAGGGTTCCGTTCCGCCCATTAGGTCGTTGAGGTTTGGTCTGCATTGTCAAAATTCAACGTGGCGGTGAAAACACAGTGTCGCCTGCAGGCTGTGTGGGAGGGCCCGTGCCCTAATGGAGATAGACGACCACCCTGACATGACAGGCCACGTGCAAGTTGAACAGAGCATCCGATGAGGAAACATTCTGGAAGGTTTTACGATTCGAGGTATGCGATGAGTTGGCCGATCATCCGAGTTTTTATCAAACGTTTTCGCGATGATGCGCTTTCACTTTGGTCTCGTTCCACCTCTCCTCTCCGGTGATGCTAATCCAAAACAACCCGAGTGTTGAGGAACTGTGAGGAATATGGAGCGCAAATACAGGTATCATGTCGGCTAACCGAGAACCGACTCGGTGAGGCTTGACACCCGCGAACCACCACCAAATGAACCGCGCCGAAGACGGCGGCCAGCGACATAACCCCCTTTCGCCACAGCTCGAGCATCATTTAGGATGAAGTCGAAGGAAACGAAAGGGATCATTGGGAGCAGAGGGAAGCGGAAGTAGATACACCGTCAACCGTCAAGTCGTGTCGTGATATCTACCCCGGAAGTCTCTCTCATCCCAAATTCTGTATGGGCGTATTCCACGATGCCATTCAGTCATACTCCGACTCCAGAAGCTCGGTGTTATAACGTTGGATGTATGGTCCGCCGATGACGGTGCCACGACGTAACGTTATGAAGGTCGGATTGGCTAGGGAAAGGTCGCCCCAAATATGGGTTCACGGTTACCTTTTCTGGAAACGGCCTAACCCGTCATGCGATTTTCGCTTTGGGGCGGGTTTAAAACGTTTGTCCCGAATCGCTTCAGTCAAAGCCGGACGACGCGACCCCTCGAAAGCCCGACGACCCTCGGGAAAAGTTTCCCGTCTTTGGCCGTCAGGCGTGTCGCTAGGACTCCACTTGTTATCGGATGGCTGGCTTTCGGAAGTGCACTCTTGACGTGCGCATGTACCAAACTAACTATCTCTGGGAACAGCATACACAATAACCACGCCGGTGCCTACAAACGAGAAAGTAATCGAAGAGCGGGAGATGATGCGATAACTAAATAAAATGAAAAACAAGAGGTGGGATATGGTGGGTTTGAAAGGCCCGACCAGGGCGAGGAAAGGCGACCGCAGGAGGCGTCAGATTGTGAAGGCCTTTAGACCTTACTATCCTGATGGTAATCGATTGTTGTCTGAGCCCCGGCCTCAGGTCCGGCGGGGTTCTTGTATTCCTCCGCGGAACCCATGGCGTACTCATCAGGGGTGGCACCACTATCACCTGTCAACTCTCCTCGGCTCCTCGCGTGGAGCGGACCAAAATGTCCGGCAATAATAGTATTGCTCTTCAACACGCTCCGGTTAGCGACTCGCCGTATGATGAGCAGCGGAGCGATAACCTGTTTAATCCGTTGTCACATTAGGCAACCAGTTCGAAGATTCCAGTCGCGGAAAAACACGAACCTGAACCTCAGCAAGGACTGGGAAGAAGACTTCCGCAACGGTACTTCCGGCAGCCCACAGTCCAATCACCAACAACGAGTTGACGGTGTAAAGCGCAGAGGATTCAACAAGCATGGTTATCAAGGCCTTGTACAATCC
>Ga0307511_10002762_pt1 | contig 18251 bp, 12 predicted proteins | sample 13_EM_MG_FD_200266 | JGI IMG/M metagenome (GOLD analysis project Ga0307511, IMG submission 200266) | Populus trichocarpa ectomycorrhiza microbial communities from riparian zone in the Pacific Northwest, United States - 13_EM | ecosystem: Host-associated > Plants > Roots > Unclassified | place... | reverse complement strand
ACTCAAACCGGTTTAATAGACCCAATAACAAGACAATTCTTGACTACTCCAGTTGGAAAAAGAAAGTCACTACCCTTTGATCCATGTTACAGGTGAGTATTTAGCTATCTAGATACTTGGGAAATTATAGACTAGGAGTGTAGCGAATTATAGAGATAACTATAACTCAAGTGTAAAGAGTACTCGATGCAAGTAAAGCTATGTAAGACTTAGAACACTGCTTGGGTCTTGTTGTATTTACTGTGCACTACAAGCCGAATCAGTTCGAATTTACCCCAACAATCCCTCACTCTCCCTGATACTCAACTCGTTAGCCTGTAGCTTCACCTGGCCATAGAACCGGCTCGTGATTCCTTGGTGATCTACCAAGTCCTTGCCAAGTATTCCCGCTAACCTGTTTAGCCTGCCTGCCTGCTTACCTTAACCAGATCTGGCCGCCGCCAGTTATTTCTCTTCTCCAACCCATTTATACTTGTCCCTACTACCACCTCCTGTCATAGATTTTCTCTCATGACCCTCTTTACTCACTATGGCATCCGGAGCCCTGACGGATTCTGTACTGTCACAGATTCTATACTGTCATGAATTCTGTACTGTCATGGAGCCCGTAATATCACGAATCCTAAACTTTTACAGGTTGTGTAATACTACCACTATTGTCATCTCACCTACGTTGTGTTGCCCTCCAACTTCCCTATTGCTTCCATTCTCTGTGTTATCATTCTTTTGACCTCGTCTTGTCACCCCTTTTTAGTTTTTAACTTTTCATGGACATCAGGAAGGAATAGCGGATGCCCCTAGTGCCTTAGGCGCCATGGGCACCCCATAGGGTCATGCTGTCAATCTGGAAGGCTACGGTCCGGACCGATGGCGCCCTGACGCCACTGGGCAGGAACGCAGGCATCAGAGCACCAAAGGCGCCAGAATTACGCCCAAAAACGCTCCAATTTCGACCGGAATTGCTGCTATTAGGACGCCCAGAAGCCAGCGATCTTGGACAGTGGCGTGCTGACGCTCCTGAGGCACCAGGGGCACTAGAGGCAACAGTAAAAGGGCAGGCGTCAGTACGCCACTATAAGGCATCAGGATGCCAAAATTCTTTTCTGATGGATGCTACAGGTAACTGTCATAGATCACTTCCCGCCAGTACTGCATAGATGCCATGGATACATGTCACCTCAGGGTATTATCATTGGTTGCTCTCTCTATGGATCCTGCCTAATTATTCCCTGCCATATCCGAACCTTCTCTGCTAGCACCCTCAAGCATATCCCCTTGACCCCCTACCTGATATAGCACATGCAACATCCTGCATTTGCCTGAACGATTACACTTTGTAATTTCTCTGCCTCATTGGCCACAGCTTCTTCTGGAACCTACTGGCCATAGTTGGTGTCAGACTTACAGACTGGAATGCATGACGTTTCCCACCCTGTCGAGGTGTTGATAGCGATTGTGTTACTGAAACGCAGTCTACTAACGTTTGTCGACTTGGGCTCATGGTTCCACTCATCAATCCACCATAGAAGCTTTTTGATGGGCTATAGAACAATGGTGTGCTACTGCTAAATTCGTCCTCGTTATCTCCATATAGTTCATCTTCCTCTGTGCAACTCCCACAATCTGACTGCGCATTCCTACGATTTTGCCACCATAAGTGCCGTGATCATCTTTTGGCCCATTCTGTTGCGCTGCTATGGCAGAATATCTCTGGCGGAGCTGAACAGTCTCTCTACTGGCACAGATGTGACTGGAATACTTAATATATACCTTGCCATTCGTACCACTGTGGGGTATTCCGATGCATTGACTTTCCACTAGGCAATTGGAGATTGATTCTTTATTACCACTACGGGAGCAGTCAGGTATTGCTGAACTTCTGGCATATTTTCGGCCTGGTTCATCCCTCACTGTTGCAGCATTGCTGGATATATGATTGCTACCAATTCTCAACACGCTATTCCTGAAACTGCGGTTCTGGAGAATATCTCACATAGTTGTATGCAAAATAGTCTTCCAACTGCAGCCTAGAATTGAAGCCCATTAGCAACCTATCTTCCACCATGTCACATCTGTACCTATTGTATAATGGATGTACCCATCGTGTCATGGATGTATACTCCATGGTTACAGGATTCCAAATGAGAAGGTGTGTTTATAGATCTCATATATACTTGTAATATTCGGAATACAGGATAGTATCAGTGGTATTGTTGCCTCGTTTGGTCATTGTAGGATCCTCTACCCTCTAAATTCCCCAATCAGCGTATGAAGACAACTTCTTTGACGGATTGAGAATGGTGGCCAGGTTATAAATGAGGGACTGCTTTTCCGTCTTTGCATAATACTTCTAAAGGACCAGTCGACATGCCTTGGTCACTGAAATAAAACCTGCTACCTAAGTGTTGTTGGGAGGTAGTTTGCGCATTCGTTTCCGCTGTTTCTGAATGTGATCAAAAATGTCTTTGTAGATGAAAAACGCATTGTGTATGGTCACATCCTGGCCAGTTAAGACTGCATGTGTGTAGTCTGACTAAGGTTTCAAGAAAATAGTCGCCGTGTGAATGTGGGTCCATTCCTCTTGACTAATTAAAAACTCGAAGTACTTATTCTCAGTTGTAGGTAGTGCTACATATTGCTCGATGTAGGACTGCAACCTTAATGCCCTTTCGAGCATCTCGTAGGTATAGTTCTATTGCATTTCCATGTCTTGGATTAGGCCAATGGGGGCCGCAGTGTCCTTTTGGATATCCTTAAATTACCCAAGTCATTATGGACTGGCTACAATGGCTTTACAAAGCTCCCGAATCTGACTCAATAAGTTAGCAAATCCCATTTCTTGATGCTACTCTTGCAAAATATCGTACCTTGCATACTGACTGAGCAAAAGTACCGGGAGGATAGTTTTGAAGGCCTTTGATGGAACACTCAATCACCGGAGCCGACGATGATTTCTCATTATTATCCGCATTTGACTTTAGCTCCCGCATGAACTTGTTGCTAACTAGTGCTATTACATGCACTAGGCAGAGGAGTCTATACTGCAATGGGTCCCATTTGTAACCAAACACATTGGCCTGCAAATGCTTAGCAAAGGCAACGTTAACACTAGTATTGTCTGAGACAACTGCTATCACTTGGTTAGTGATCCCAAACTCTCAAATTTATTGGCTGAGTTTATTTCCCAAATAACTTGCACTATGCGCTTCCCCACCAAGATATTGGAATCCGACTGTAAACTGACATAGCTTCCAGTTCTAGTCTATGTAGTGCACTGTTGTGCCCATGAATGCTAGTTTGTTGGAAGAGGTCCAACAGTCTGTAGCGAGGTGGAGGAATGTATTCTCTTGCAAGGCTTTCTTGAGTTTCTGGTGTACTTCCTTTCCATACTCATGTATGCTCCCTCGGATTGTAGTTAGTGAAGGGATATGGGTGTTAGGCCATAGCACGTTTAACAGGTGATGGAACTGAAGATGTTATAGAGTCTAGAAGAGTAAATTGGGGGTAATTACTGTCTTTATAAACTAGTGCTTAAAGACTTCCTCACTAAATTGTTGCGTTTTCTGCATAATACTCTTGGCCTATCTGAGTTAGTCTCCCTCATAGCTCGCTGCCTAGGATACATAACTACATACTTTATCAAACATTGCAACAATGTCCTTCTTCTGATATCCGCTTGCTGACTGGTACTTCTTCGAGAGTATATGAGATCTCATATGGGTAGTTCCCATAATAAATGTACTAGGATCCTTCCAGGTTATATTACAACTCAAGCGGAATAAAAAGGGTTCACCATTATGTACCTTTGCCCCTTGCCCAAAGTGCACTCAGTGGCTAGCGGTTCGAAGCTTTGAAACCCAATGAGGTGGGTTAATGCTATTGCTTCGAGTCTCTTGGGAAAGGTTTTTATCGAGTTTGATTGCCCACTCTGTAGTTTCCCACCATTTATTGAACTTATCAGCTTTCTCAGCCTCCTACCGAAAAGCAGTTCCACCTAATATTCTGGTGAGGGTGGAAGTCATTGGTGCAGGGTAGTTGACAAGGATACTGGCAGGTGCAGACCTAGATCAATAATAATTAGAGGAATCCTGTAAGAAGATTTATTCGTCGGTACTGTTAGTTGGATGCTGTCAGTATCAGTATGCAAAGTAGGCTAAAGATTCATATTTATGAGATGCAACAGTTCACGGAAGACTGCTACTGTTATGGAAGACATTTCCTGTCACGAGCTCATATACACAATTCTAGGTAGGTACAAACCTGCACCAGTGTTCTCCTATATTATCATGCCCCCAAACTTCCACTATCACATATAACTCCCCCGATCACGCATAACTGCTATTGTTACGGAAGTGTCACCGAAGTGTCACGGATCGGCATATACAATTCAAAGAAGGTATATGAGATGGAAAGACCATATAAGGCCCACATAATAAATGTTCCCTTGTATTAGGTATACAATGCCACCGCCTAGACATCACTCTAAACTCAACATAAAGCCAAAGTAGCTAATTTGCACGGACTCCATTTTGAGCTGTAAGAGGAACCTGGTGGCAAGCCAGCATGGGTCAGACCATCCCTCAGAGTCTCTATAAGTGTGCTTGTCACTGAGGGGGTGAGGGAATAAAGCTCGTCTTATTCAAAAGGGAATGGTTGCGTATTTCCATAATTGTTCTCTTTTCTGCTGTTTTATTACTGGCAATGTTGCGAAATCTACAGGTGACAATTCAAGGGTTAACTCGGTAGGTATTCTTTGTCCTTTTCCTACTCCTACGCATATTGAAAAGCCACCATCTTGTGGGCATCATAACTATATTTTGCAATATTGTGAAAGGACAGTAGGCAGTATCGAATTCATAGTGCTCTTTCACCCGACTTTGCAGCATCCAGATTACCAGAAGGAGCACTTGTCTGGCCTTGGCTAGAAAGGTGACAATCCAGGTTGGTGAGACCAGTGATAGGCAGTGTCCCTTTATTGTATCTGGACGATCATCCCAACCATCATTGGCCTGTCGAGATCTCCTTGTGGTGAGTGGTGGGTCGATGGGATGCACGAGTCCATCGAATACCATAGCCCAAGCTAGTTGTAATCAACCAAATTGCATTAGAGCGCACTGCCACCCCATCGAAACCAGACTATTGCCTAGAGGGAATATTACCAAATTAAAAAATTAATGTATTAGCTTATGAAGCCCATTATCTCTGTGGATTCAGCGTCCGTCACCTATCTAATTACGCGGCAGTTCTATGCACATGCCTGATGAGAGCTACCAGCCACTGATATCGTATGTAGGGGAATCTGACTAATTCGGGGACTGATTTACGTACCTGAGACATGTGCATGTTCGTTTTCTGGCCACTTTGCATCCCAATTAACTGCGATAGATCATCTTGCATCCATGGCACACTGATCCAAATTAACACTAAAAGGCACTACTCTCTCAAGTGAAAGGTAGAAACCTTTGGGTGTCGCTGTCGTATATTCTTTTCTCTCGAATCAAGATCATGGAATTTGCGTGTTTCTGTGAGGAATGAGCTGGAGGTTATAGCGACACAAAGGCCATAGCATTATCAAATATAGATAGCATGTGTAACCACTCTCTTCACACTCGCATACACTCCCATCATCTTCTCCAGTACTATGTCATTGTCGGTCACAACAGCACAATGCAGCGGACCTAATTCAACACAATGAGAGAACAGGGGCCAGATTATCCTCCAGGTCACCGAATTGTATCACCAAGGTATGATTCTTTCAAACTTAGTTAACTTGTGATATGTAAGGCTGTGTGGAATGTCCCACGTTATCTTCAGGAGCTGCACTTTTGGGTTTGTTGGATGTCAATATATGGGATTTTCAACCCTCCGGGATTTACCTATTGGAAGCCTCAGACCATGACTCATATAGAAAGGGACTATAGTACAGGGGTGAAAAGTGGTGAAGTCTTGCGTAGCGTCAGAAAAAACCTTGGATATACTGAACTCTATTGTCAGATAGTGTCTAACATGTGTAGAGTAATCAGTAATATTAGTTTCCGATATCCACTGCACAACCAAAACCGAATTTCGAGACCACATAGTCCAACTCCTAGTAGGGAATTAAGCACCAAGATTGACGACTGGTAGCTAGTCTTGGAGGGTGTTGAAGTAGAAGTGGAGATGTCGGAGGAGTGTGTGGTGAAGAATAAGCAGAATGAAGATCCGTTCGCCTCAGTTCAAGGCCCATACACACAATTTGTTGCTCTGGATTCTCCAGTTTTTACTCCTTCCTCACAATCTAAAGCTCTTGCGTCACTATTTGAGTAACCTCCTTATTACAACCTTCCCCCTCATAGCTCTCATACTCGAGGCATTTCCCCGGTACGGCGCAGACCTGCCCCCTTGTATACCATTGCGGAGATAATTCCAAGAAGGAGAGCATATCAAAAGGGGTGGACCTGACTACGGAGAAAGGTTCACCATAAAAAATGGCAGGAACAGCATAGGGTGAAGCAGAAGGCCAGTGGGGAGGTTGCATAGCGGCGTTTAACAATCAATTTCAGAACAGGCAATTCCACTGTTCATATTGGCCAACTGATGTCCAGTCTTGTAATACACCAGAGGTAATAAAATAAACAAAACTTCTGTTACTGCATAAGCAGCCTATATAGCCTGGTGCCAAATATTGTATCTAGTCAGTTAGCGACATTAGTGGAAAACAAAGAATCAATTCCTTTGTTTGTATCGTTAAATATATTTCTGCCCAATCTGATGGTTCAGTCAGTTCAACCTTGTGAAGAACCCAATTACATTCCATACAAGTCAGAGGTATTTGCTCTAGATTCGAGTTACAGACCTTATCACGGACACTGTTACGGACACTGTTACGGACACTGTCACGGACACTGTCACGGACACTGTTACAGGTGTTGTTGGTAGAGATATTTAGCAGACCAACTAGAGAAGATCTTACTTTTAAGTACATTCAGTTTATTTTCCAAAATAACAGGTCGTGGTTCTAGAGGTCAGAAAAAAGCTATGACTGGCTTCAAAAGGAAAGCAGCTAGGGACAAGCCAGTTATAGGGGATATATACCAGCAACAGAGGACAAACCTACAGCTAGCGTAAACAAAAAGTGTGCAAATTCAACTTCACAAGAACAAGCAAAGACCTCGAGCAATTCCTATTCTAATTATGGAGATTTCTCCTGGGAGCCTAAGAGGTTTGATGTAGATGCAGAATTCAGTGGTGGGAGGAAAGTATGGGGGACTTCAGCAAATCCTCACACTAGGAAGATACGCAAGACCCAGAATAGGTTGCTAGGTCCTCTACTTACTTTTGAGCGAGCAAAGGATTAGAAATGCCAAAAAATTGGAAAGGCATTTAAATTCGGCCTTAAAGAGCAGAAACAGGAGAGAGCAACTATGAGGCCAATCGGCACTGCAAGGAAACAACTGACAGATGTTCAATGTGGGATATTTGACTGCCTGGTGCAAAAAACATAGGAGGTTATGTTCATTCATGAAAAGGTATACATTCTGTGGCAGTAGTACAAGGTCTCAAGTAAACAGAAAAGGTTTTATCTGGAATTGAAGAGGGGTAATGATGTTCCCGACTTCGAAATTCCTGATAATAATTTGAAAGTAATCAAGAGCAAGCCAGATCCAGCATTTGCGGTAATAATTGTTATGAGACCGATAGACCATACATCATATGCACGGTTTAATGATCTAACTGAAGGGATACTGGTAGTCCTGAGTAGCCAAAATGATGCCTTGGCAATTGCTGAGAGGATAACGTTAGAGACACTCACTGCCTAGGCCTCAGAGGAGGTGGATGCAGATGCGTGTGCCGTAGATGAAGGAGTGATGCCAGATAGTAGTGTAAGTTGTTACCTTCCACACGAACCCAAACATGTCACTCAGGGGACAATAGAATTGATCGGATGAAGAAGATCTGAAGCAGGGGAAAATATTGGGGGAGTCAAATGTGAAAAAGGCAAGCCTAGTGGGGGTGTCAGAATCTGAAGCACTGGACACAGATTCCAAGGGAACAAATTTGACAACCAAGAAAAAGTCTGGCAAGAAGGAGTTGCTACGAACAGCTGCTATGTAGTCAACGTCAAGACTGAGGTAAAGAAGGGTTCCCATACTTCAAGAAGATCCCTCTTCCGAACTCATTTCCAGTGACCCTGAAGATAATAACTATGATATTGGGGCAGCGGCATAACGAAGTAGTTCATCACAACATATATCCAGTGACTCGAAACAATAGATACAGTGGAGTCAACCGAATTAATGATAATGAGATAATATAACAGGTAGGTGAAGAGGACAAAGAATAGAGTGGTATTGATAAGCTATAATGCTGATCTTAAGGCTGCTCATTGGCATGGATTATAGGTTTTGAGAGAGTGTCTTTGCTTGTCACGGAAAATGTTTTCTCTTGTCACCTATAGAATGTTTTTGTTGTCACGGATGGTATGTTTTCATGTTATATTGTGTTTGTTCGTATCAAACAGGGTTTTTCCTGGACGTGAACGGTGATGTGGTTTTCTTTACTATGGAAATATTGGTAGTGGTACTATTTGGTAAAGTATTAGTAGGGTAGGTTGGTTGTTTGTTTATGGTAAGTTACTTCCTGACTCTCTTTTTATGCATCGGGCAACTAACAAAAGGAAATGTAGATATAAATATGCATTTATCAAATATTCTTTGTCTTCAAAGAACATGTACTCCTTTGTTGGATTGCATGTATCATGTGATGAATGAGCAAACTTGTTGACATGTAGGCAAACTTACAATCTTATGACCCAAACATCCTTTCTCCCCTCAGAATTCCCTTTGCCAACAGAATTCTCCTTTAGCAGCGGAATTCCCCTTTGCCAACAGAATTCTCCTTTGGCAGCAGAATTCCTCTTTGCTAACAGAATTCCCCTTTACTCACAAGAACAACCATTCACTGCTTAAGATTCGCGAGCATAACCGATCAGCAAAAGGCAAGGAATATCAAAAGACTGGTACCAGCTACAAAAACAAAGAGGAAAAGGAAGGTTAATCAAGGACGCAAGAAACCTACATCATGATCCTAGTACGTTGAGATCACTAATATAAAGTTTATGATCAGTATCCCTATGTAGGTAGTTCAGAGATCATCAGAAAGGCTCCAATTTGATTATTCTACGATTGTCATTTCGCAGACTGTGTGGATAAATAATTCAGGAGGTAAATGCGAAGTACAACGTCATATTTGAGGATGATTGAGTAGATGTAGTCACCGCCCAGGTGGAGGCAACAGATGCTTTGCAAGAGGCAACAGAGGCATATATGCATGAATATTTCACTGGTAGGTACCTGATGGGCGGGGAGTGTTTTATAGAATGAAAAATAATCCGAAGGTCAACCCTATATGAGTCAATCTTGGTGCTACCCAAATCTTATCAGATCCGAACAACCCACGTCAAACTATTCTACAGCGAGATGTACGATTATGGAAGATGATGGAGCAGAACATAAAGGCAGGGGGGAATACAAGACCAACACAAGTACGGCAAGGACTAGGACTGCCAAGACTCCCACCAATGACACAGCCACCACCACCACTAAGAGTACCTCCCTGCTAGGTCCAAAACCAGCAGCAGGATGGCCAGCAAAATGATGATCAGCAAAAGAATGACCAGCAAAAGGATAACTAGCAGCGGGATAACCAGGAGAAGGATGATGAGGAGGAGGATGACGAGGAGGAGGATGACGAGAGGAGGATGACGAAGAGGAAGATGATGAGGAGGAGGATGAATAGGATAATGAGCAGCGAGATGGGCAGGATGATAACTAGCGGGATAACCATGAGGGACAGTGAAGGTGGCATGTAGCGGGATTAGTATCAGGAAGGAAGGAGGGAGTGGAGGACAGATCAAGTTAGGTGGTCAGTAGGTTGAGGGGTGGGAAATCATTGGCAGAACGGAGAAAGTAATAATGCGTTGTTTGGACAGTGGGATTGAGAAAGGATGGGGCATAGAGAGATATGGAGGAGTTTATGACATGGGAGGTAATGGGAATGTAGAAGGAAAGTGTACTTATTTGATATAAAAGAGAAATTGGGTAGTGAATTGCAAGTGAAGTGAAGGTAGAGCCTAAGTTGAGAAATATGTGAGGTAAGTAGTAGAACAAGCTTGTCACCAAACAGAATATGACAGTTGCTTGAATCCATAATATGTGCGATCCGTGACGATATCCGTCTTTCATGACAGGATCTGCCATTCCTGACGGGATCAACCATCTGTGACGAGATCAAGCATCCGTGACAGGATCAACCATCCTTGACAGTGTTAGCAATCTAAGCCAGAGCCAGCGTTAGTAGGGAACCAAATGCATTATATTATTAATGTAGCTATGGACGAACCAGATAGTGGGGAGAGAGGGTCTGGTGGTGAATGCAAAAGAACAAGATAGGCTTGGCAACTCGGCAAGTAATCGGGGGTGAGGCGAGTATGGGGGTTGGAGGAAGGATCCAATTCAACCAGGTAGGTTGTAGAGAACACTCGTTAGCTCAGGTGGGTCTTGGCGAGGCGGTTAGAGGAAAACTCGACTCGTAGCGTACGCTAGTTGTAACCATCTGAGTCTTGTAGTTCACCAAGGAAGTCCATTGCGATTTCTTCGAAGGAGCGTTCCTCTGTTGGCATAAGTACCAACTTCGTTTGTCTCCTATGTCTAGCTGCCTTTGCTTTCTGACATTTTACACATCCTGCAACATATTCATCAACGTCTTCATGCTACTTATCCCAAATGAATTTTCCAGAAATTAGCTCCTGAGTTTGATATCTTCCCCAATGTTCTGCCACTTGGCATTCAATGTGCTGTCCTTGAACTTCCAACATGTATTCCTCTAGAACTACTCATAATCTACCCGTCTTTTCCTATTGTGCTACCTTGATTCCTTCTAATTCCACGTCCTCTGCTTCTCCTTCCTCAACAGGTACCACATCATCGTCCTCGTCAAGTGCTAGTAGCTGTCCTTCTTTGAAAAATTTGGGTTCCATACCAGATTTCTCTTCCCCTAAATCTCTAGATAGGCCATCCACTTTACTCAATTTTGATCTAGGACAATAGTGGATTTGATATATGAATTCGGATATTCATAGATACTAACTAGCTTGATATGAGTTGAGTTTTTGCTTGGTGTTGAAGTATTGTAGTCCTTAATGCTCTGTATAGACGTTCACAAAGACACCTACTAACCAGTCTCTCCACTTCCGGAAACTATCAACAATTGCAAATAGTTCTTTATCATGGATTGGCCAGTTACGTTGGGGAGCAGCAAGTGTTTTTGCATGGTATTCAACTGAGTGGAGCTGCCTTACTCCATTTGTGATGTGATATTGAGACAGGATTCCAGAGATTGCTTGGTTGCTAGCGTTAGTCTCTATAATGCTTTTGAGGGTCCTATCCCATTGTGTGAGGATTGGTAGAGAAAGCAATCATTGCTGTAGTTCTTCGAAGGCTTGCTGTTACTCATGTCCCTAAGAGAATGGCACATCTCGAGTAAGGTCAATGAGGGGTCATACTTTAGCACTATAAATGACAATAAATGATTGGTAGTAGTTAGCAAAGCCTAGGAATGCTTGGACTTGTTTCTTCTTGGTGGGAATAGGACATTTGGATATAGTTTCAAGTTTGGCTAGGTCCATTTGTATTTCCTTTCCATTAATAACGTGTCCAAGGAAGATGGTTGCAAGAACATGGAACTCTGATTTGTCAAGGTTAATAGTAAGTCTGTGAGTGGTGCATAGTTGGAGGACAGCTTCTACCAACTTCTGGTGTTCTTCGGTTTCTCCTCCGTATATTAGGATATCGTCGAGGTACTAGATGCACCCTATTGTGTCCTTAAAAATGGTATTCATAATTTCTTGAAATATGGCAGGGGCATTTGTTAATCCAAAAGCCATAATAGTGTACTTGAATAGTCTCTTTTTTGTGTGGAAAGCCGTTTTTTACTCGTCCCCTTATGCAATCCTAATGAGATTATATCCATTCTTTTGGTCCAATCTGATGAACCACTTGCCCCCTTTGGTCTTATGGAGTAATTCGCTGATCAGAGGTAGTGGGTATTTGTTTGGTATAGTGAGACGGTTAAGGCCCTATAGTATACACATATGCGTAGGGAACCATCTTTTTTGCGTACGAATAGAATTGGTGCACCTGCAGCGGAATGGCACTGACAGACTTTTCTAGTTGGCAGTTCCTTTTTGAGGTATTGCTTAAGTGCTTCATCTTCTTCCCACGTGATCTTGTAGATAGCTCCTATAGGTGTCTTAGCTTGGGGTTCTTGGAGAGGGATCTCGTGGTCCCAGGACTTGTGTTCAGGTAGTCTAGCTGCCTGTGGAATAGAAAAGTATTGTGCGTAGTGTAGGTAATGCTCGCTTGCCTCAATGATTTGTAATACTCCGCCATCTTTAAGTGGCTCACTTTCCATATCTAAAACAGTAACAGAGGGAATCCATCTAATAGAACAAGGAAGAAACAAACCCAAAGAAGTATTCCGTTGACATCTATCCTGAGTGTCTATTCCAAATCCATTTTCCGTCAACCAAGAGAGATCCAAAATCACATCCTTATTTCTAATGTCCAATACTTCTGTATCTAATGAAAACTTACCCAAAAAACTATGAGAGGGAGACAGACCCTTGAACGTTGTATTGACTACATATTTTCCTGACAAAGATGACGCGTCACCTTGTCAAACCTTAATCTTCTGAGCTTTTTTCCATACTCTCAATTTCTAGGCGATTTTTTCTCCTACTACTGGTATGCTTGCCGCACTCTCCACAATGGCTTCCACCTCTTTTCCAGCAATATAAATTCGGACTGTCAGTAGAGGTGAATGTTGAGGAGTGACTCCTATAGTCGAAGAAGTACTCCTTATTCTTTTCCCGATTCATTTTCTGATCCTAGTTCAGTAATACAAAGGTATCCTGTATCGGTTCTGGCTTTCTTGGCAGCTGGTGTAGTGGTAGTAGTAGTGAGTTGCTTAAACGGAGAACTCTTAATCTGCCAGGGGTTGGTGCAGACTTCGTGGCTGTGGTTACTCATCCCACATTGAATACATTTCCCTTCACTTTTCGTTCGATCTTTTTGTTCATTTAGTATCCTTTCTTCTTGTTACTTCATTTCGTTGGTACTTCGGATCCTGCTTTTAGTTGGATCCGATCTTCAAAGGATGTCTTCTTTGCCTTTTTGTCCTTAGAGGGGCGGTCTCGGTTTTGGAATTCCTTTGAGATAATATCCATCTTAATTAACCTTTATCTCCACTGAGCTGGTGTAGCATAGAGGGATTCATAGTGGGCCATATGTGTGCGCAGTTTAGGAGTTAGGTTAGAGATAATGATATTGATTAGTTGCACATGTGGGCTTCATGTGTAGTTGTTGAGTCAGTCAACTTCTGTAAGATTATCCTATATAGAACCAGTCTGCCGTAATACTAGGAGTTCTTGGTAGGATCTATCTGCCTTGTAGTAGTCACTATAGTACATTCGTAAGGCCTCTTAAGCTTTCTCCTATATATTGTAGTTTGCCTTGTTATTTTTCCACCATTCCAATACCTTTCCTTCCGGACATAATCCAATAAATGCCATTTTTTGTTATTCATTTCGTACTAAGGTAACAGTGAAATACTCATCTAGTTGAAGGATCCAGCCTTCTAATACATCCCTAGCTCCTCCTAACTTTGTGAGGTGAAGGGCTTTGGCTACTACCATATCATTGTCCCCAATAGTTTATTGTCTTCTAGATGATGGTGGTGAAGGCGGTGGTAGTGGTTAATGGGTTTCTGGGGGAGATGAAGGTGGAGGTGCTTCTCCTGCTGTATGTTCAAGTTGTGGTAGTAGTTGTGTTTGCCAGTGAGTAGGCTGAGGTGCTATGGGTCGTAGTTCTAGTTGCCTTAGGCACCGTTCGATAGAGGCGAACCGCCTATCCCGGTCCTAGTGCCATTGTTCTCCGTAGGAATTAAGCCATCCCATATTGTGGTTGATTCATTCGAAGTCTAGATTGTTGCATTGGTATCCCATGATAATCAGGCTATTTATTTCGTCAAGAGCTTCGGTAGTATTAAATGATAGTTGTATGTTCTGAGCTCTAGTGATGTTTGCTGCATTCTGGATATCAGCAGCAGTGCGAGATAGGAATTCACTATCAGTAGCTTGTTTTGCTTGAAGTTGTCAGACTTGCCTGAAAGCTGCTTGGTTTTCAGCTTGTAGTTGTTTTAGTTGTGCTTGTAGTGCAGGATATTCTGAAGTAGGAGTGGTATAGGTAGTGGTAGCTCTTGCTTTGTCTTTTTGTTATGATGGACTAGCGTACATAGAAGGAGTAACTGTTGTTACTTGAGGCATTTTAGTACTATCTGTTCCTGAGGTGATAACTTCCAGGTGGTCATGATAGGTCTGGGGGAGAAACTCTTGAACTTCATCATTAAACACATAATCTATGTCAGGTACTTAGGAAGCTCCTGAGGCACTTTTACAAAACCTCGGTACATGAACCCACTCACTGTTACTCATGCTTTGTAATGTATGCATTTCATACATTTATTAACTAACGCAAATTATACTGGCCAACGCATCCTGAGATAAGACTATTTGAGATTACTTTCCAAACGCGAATTCTGGACAGACTGCGTATACAGGAAGCCTTCTACAGTATTTTCATTAATTACAAAATTCGAGACTTAGGTGCTTCTGCAACTCACAGGTCCAAATAGGAACTTCCATAGAACTACAGAGAAACTAGCTATAGCTGCAAGTAGCAAATCGCGTTTAAATTGTACGACAGGCGCCGACATTTATATCCTGATGCAAATATGCAATTAATGTTTTCTATGCAATTCTTTTGTAAATAAAAAAATACATAATTCTAGTCTCCCACTATAACCGTAAAATAGCAAAATTTTGCACTACCCAAACTACGTCCCCAACACAACAACACCCAGCCATGGCTACCGTATCCCATAGTTCCCAGTTCTTGCGGCCATGCTTACCTTGAAAATGATTAGCGATTCCTACAATAGTGCTGGGCTGGTAATGCGTGCCTGGCCTAGTCACTGGCGTAGGCTGGGTTAGTGACGCTGGCCTAGTCACTGGCGCTGGCCAGGTCCGAGTAGGTCGCTACCACTGGGTATGGGGCTGCCACTGGTGAAATGTCTGGAACTCCATTGAATAATTAATATTAATTATGCGTCCTGATGCCAGGTGGGCACTTACCTAAACTTGTTTCCTGGTACTAACCGCCATGGCTCGCAACAGATGAAGTCGGAGATCACTGCTGCTGGTGAAGTGGGAGATCGCTGCTGCTGGTGAAGTGCTAATGACTCAGCAGAACAATTAATACCTGTAATATCTGCGGATGCCAAGTAGACACTCACCTTAGTCTGCTACTACCAAGCACCCATGGATTGTATACTACTTACCTGTGGGCAAGTCGCTGCCTCTGGTGCGGTCGCTGACTGTGGTGAAGTCACTAGCATTTATTGGAGGTGTACTTGCTGGTTCAAGGCCTCCGGCTTAAAAGAAAGATTGTTTCCTTGGAGTTATGGATGAATACCGTACTTTCTTAAATGAGTTGTGTGCCAGTAGCATAGTATAACTCGTAAACATGAACGATACCCCTTGCCAGCCTCCCGAGGCTAGAACTCCTAGTAACAGGCATCACCGAAACAGGGAATAATAGGGGGCACTAATATATATAACCGGCTTGTCTATATATATATATACATATTTACCCCCAACATGAATGAACTGGCTAGATATAGAGATATTCGCCTGCAATATGAATGAATTCCATATATATTCACCTGTGAAATAAATGAACTGCCTAGATATATGCATGTAGTCATCTACCACATGAATGAACTCCATAAAGATATATGGAGTTTATTCATAAAAGGAGTGAATATATATCTATATCTAGACAGTTCATGCATTTTGGTAGTGAATATATATATATGTATACATATATGGCATTGATTCATATTGCAGTCAAATATCTCTATATCATGCCAGTTCATGCATATCTCAGGTAAATATGTATATATATATATGGACAAGACATTAATATGGATTAGTGCTCCCTATTATTCCCTATTTCTGTAATGCCTATTGCTAGAAGTTCAAGCCTCGGGAGGCTGGCAAGGGGTGTCGTTCATGTGTGACGAGTTCCACTATGCTACCCACATCCAACTCTGTTATGGAAGTACGATAGTCACCCACAACTCTAGGTAAGCAATCTTTCTCTTAAGCCAGAGGCCTTGAACCAGCAAGTATACCTGCAATCAATGCCAGCGACTTCACTACAGGCAGGGACCGCACCAGAGGCAGCGACCTGCCTACAGGTAGGCAACATGTAATCTATGAGCAGTTGGTAGTAGCAGACTAAGGTGAGTGTCTACCTTGCATCCACACCTATTACAAATATTAATTGTTCAGTAGAGTCGTTTATACTTCACCAGCAGCAGCGATCTCCCAGTTCACCAGCAGCAGCGACCTCCCACATCACCAGCAGCTGCGACCTCCTACTTCTCCAGTAGTAGCGATCTCCCACTTCACTAGCAGCAGTGATTACCCACTTCACCTATTGCAAACAATGGCGGTTGGTAGCAGGAAGCAGGTCTAGGCAAGTACCCACCCAGTATCAGAATGCATAACAAATATTAACTATTCTATAGAATCCTAGACACTTTACCAGGAGCATCCCCATACCCAATGGTAGTGACCTACTCGGACCAGGCCAGTGTGAGCAACTAGGCCAGCATTACTGTCCCAGCCTGCACCAGCAACCACCCTATGTAAGCATTGCTAGCCCACCACTGTTGAAGGCATTGCTAATCATTTTCGAGGCAGGGATTGCTACCAGAACTGGGAACTCTGGGATGCGGTAGCCATGGCTGGGTGTCGTGGTGTTGGGGATGTAGTTTGGGTAGCGCAAGATTTTGCTATTTTACAGTTATCGTAGGAGCCTAGAATTATGTATATAGTTATTTATAAAAGAATTGCATGCAAAACAGAGTCTCCGCATTATGAGAATATCCTATTGTGCTAAGGGATATATGTGATTTATCCAAATGCAGTCATACATATTGCACTTTGTAAGCTACAGAATAGATCAGAATATTTCTTCTGGGACTTGATGCAACTGATGCATGCAATGGTTGGAGACGCACTGGAAGATGTATGGCACATTTGAAGTATGCGGGACCCAACAGGATGCAGTTGGATTGACCTGATGCTCATAACCCACTAGACGGACTCCAGCGACCAGTTGCACATTTATTTTGGCTTATGTTGTGCATTATATCATTCAATAGCTCCGGCGTCGGACATGGTATCGTCTTCGCCTTGTGGGGGTGGTGCCGGATGTCCTTTATACATTTTTGGTGGTGGGCTATGATGGATTATAGACAAGTGGTATAATGTTACAGGCGAGTATTTAGCTATCTAAATACTTGGTAAATTATCGGCTAGGTGGGTAGTGAAATAAAAAGATAACTATAACTCGAGTATAAAGAGGACTCAATGCGAGGAAAGCTATGTAAGATTTAGAACACCAATTGGATCTTGTTGTATTAACTATGTAAAAGCATTGAGTTATATAGAAGCCTTGATCTGATAACCGTTTATCAGATCTGGACAAGACTTCCTAATAAGGGAAAGTAGACTTGTCGTCAGCAGTTATCTAACTGGGAAGTGGTTTCCCAATTCGAAACATTGCAGTCTAATATATATAGATAAAGTAGGCTGTGTTGCAACGCAATGCACATAGGCTAACATACATGAGCTGAACTTGTAGTACAACAAATAGAAACACATGAGTGACATTATATAGAACGAGATAGAATTATGAAGAAGATAAACATGCATTAGGAGATTCTCTGAGGTGACACACTTCCATATTTCCTATCCCTTTAACGCCCTTCCTGATGCACTAGCCTACAAACGCCTAGAGGGTGATTAGTTCTTGTCTATTAACAAGTGCCTTACAGCAGTTCAGGAGTAGGTATCTCCTAAGTTGGATGGGTCTCTTACATGAGTCGTAACAATCCGCACTCTTATGCCAGTAACGAACTCTACGAAGAAGTTGCAAAATACCAGTTGATAAAAGTGGGATTCCTATTCATCACCAGAATGATATGACCACAGATCTCCATCCATGTAAATCTACTGGGACGATGCATCAAGGAACACACTCCAAAAAACTATACGACAGCACTCCGCGTTTTGGAATATTAAC
>Ga0307511_10002761_pt1 | contig 18255 bp, 15 predicted proteins | sample 13_EM_MG_FD_200266 | JGI IMG/M metagenome (GOLD analysis project Ga0307511, IMG submission 200266) | Populus trichocarpa ectomycorrhiza microbial communities from riparian zone in the Pacific Northwest, United States - 13_EM | ecosystem: Host-associated > Plants > Roots > Unclassified | place... | reverse complement strand
GGGAAGGTCCGGAGTCATGACCGAGACCGTTGATTTTCCGGTGGACGTGACCGCCGCGCTGCAGTCGTGGCTCGGCGACGGCTGGACTGCATCACGCCTCACCGGCGATGCCTCGGTGCGTGTCTACTACCGCGTCACCGACGGCGATGGAACGTCGCACATGCTGACCTGGTATCCGGCCGAAGTGCAGCAGGATCTGGCTCGGGTGCTGTCGGCCTATCGCGCGGCCTCGAAGCACGCCTACCTTCCCAGGCTGATCGAGCACAACGAGACGGCCATGCTGCAGCAGGACGTCGGCGATCAGACTCTCTTCGAGCTTCTTCACCGCGACCGCGAGGAGGGAGTGCGCTGGTATCGGAAGGCCGTCACGCTGCTGGTCTACTTCCAGAAGGCCGGCGCCGCCGACGTCAATCCGCCGTTCACCGGCGACTTCTTCTTCAACGAGCTGGAGATGTCGCGGGAGTTCTACGCCGAGAAACTGATGGGCGTCGACCCCGAGGTCACGCAGGCGCTGAAACCGCTGCTCAGAAAGCTGGCGGATAACATCTCCAGACATCCGTATGTTCTATGTCATCGTGATTATCATGGCCAGAATATTCATATCTTTAACGACAAGCTTTATCTGATCGACTATCAGGATCTTAGAATGGGTCCGGACACGTACGACGTGGCCTCGCTCCTGCGCGACCGCGGCGTGGCCCGCATCCTCGGCGACGAGACGGAGCTGGAGCTGGTCGACTACTATGCGGACTGGCGTGTGCATGGCTTGCCGGCCCGTACCGAGCTGCCGCAGGGCGAACGGCGGTCGATGCGCCGCCGCTATTTCGAGACCCTCTTGCAGCGCTCACTCAAAATCCTCGGCACGTTTTCCAAACAGCCGCTCACGCGCGGCCGCATGTGGTACCTCGACTTCATCCCTCCGACGCTGGAGAGCGTTCAACGTTGTATCGACGAACTGCCGGAATACGGGCTGCTGGCGTCGCTGCTTCCGATGAACTTCTCCATCGCCGAGGCGCGTGAGCGGGCGGAAAGGATTCACCATGACTCAACACAAAATCACGCTGCTTCCCGGTGACGGCATCGGCCCCGAGGTCACGGCCGCCGTCGTATCGATCATCGAATGCGCAGGCGTCGACGTGGCCTGGGAAAAGTACTTCGTCGGCGCCGAGGCAATCGCGCGGTTCGGCGATCCGCTGCCACCCGAGGTTCTCGAATCGATTCTGCGCAACAAGGTTGCGCTGAAGGGACCGGTCACCACGCCCATCGGCACCGGCTTCTCCTCGATCAACGTCCGGCTGCGCAAGACGCTCGACCTCTACGCCAACCTGCGGCCGGTCAAGTCGATGCCGAACATCATCACGCGCTTCGAAGGCGTCGACATCATCGTCGTCCGCGAAAACACCGAGGATCTCTACAGCGGTCTCGAGCACGAAGTCGTGCCGGGCGTGGTCGAATCGATCAAGATCATCACCGAGAAAGCTTCTACGCGCATCGCCCGATTCGCTTTCGAGTACGCGCGCACGCATGGACGCAAACGCGTGACGGCGGTGCACAAGGCCAACATCATGAAGTTGTCGGACGGCCTTTTCCTGCAGTGCTTCCGCAACGTGTCGAAGGGGTATCCGGAAGTCGAAGCGGACGACAAGATCGTCGACAACCTCTGCATGCAGATGGTCACCGACCCGAATCAGTTCGACATCCTGCTGCTCGAGAATCTCTACGGCGACATCGTCTCCGACCTCGCCGCCGGTCTCGTGGGCGGGTTGGGTGTCGTGGCCGGCGCGAACATCGGCGAGAACGGCGCGGTCTTCGAAGCGGTGCACGGCAGCGCGCCGGACATCGCCGGTCAGAACAAGGCCAATCCGCTGGCGTTGCTCAAGTCCGCCGTGCTGATGTTGCAGCACCTCGACGAGATGGATGCCGCGAGGCGGATCGATGAAGCGATCGTCACGGTTCTCGACTCCGGACCCGAGCAGCGGACGCGCGACATCGGTGGCACCGGTACGACGACCACCTTCACGACCGCGCTGTGTGAAGCGCTGCGCAAAGGAACGAGGACGAACTGAGATTGCGGTTGCGGAGTCGCGTGGTTGCGCAGTCTCGCGGTGCAATGATCGACAACTCCGAGACGTCGCGACCGCGAGACTCCGAAACCGCATGACCGACTTCGCCACCCACTTTCGCGCCGGGCTCGATCACTTCAACGCCACCGAGTTCTGGGATGCACACGAATCGTGGGAGACGATTTGGCTGGAAGCGGAGTCGGACGTTCATCTTTTTCTGCAGGGACTCATCCAGCTTGCCGCGGCCTATCACCACGTCAAACGCGGCACGTATCCCGGCGGCTTGCGGCTGTTCGATGCTGCGTTGGAGAAGCTGGCGCATTTCCCGAAGCGGTGGTGCGGCATCGATCGGACCTCGGTGGAGGATGCCGCGAGGCGGCACCGGCAGTGGGTTGCCGGACTTCTGGAGCGCGGCGAGAGCGAGAAGCGGCTGGATGTCAATGACTTTCCGAAGATTGCAACCGATGACTCACCGATCCCTCCATTTGAATGCTGGTGAACGAACGTCCGATCTCATACAATCGGCGCATCCCCAACATCCCAACGCCACAACGCAGCCGAGGATCAAAATGCAGGAAATCGATCAACGGGACCGTGAGCTGCTGGGTGCCCTGCAAAGTGAGATTCCGCTGGTCTCCACGCCGTTCGCCCTCATCGGACAGGCGATCGACATGTCGGAGAAAGAAGTCATCAAGCGCATCGAGCGCCTGAAACGCGAAGGCCTCGTGCGCCAGCTCGCGGCGCAATTCGATGCGCGCGCGCTCGGCTATCGATCGTGCCTCGTGGCGGCCAAAGTCGATTCCGACCGGATCGACGAGGCGGCAGCGGCGATCAACGGCCATCCCGGCGTGACGCAGAACTACCGCCGCAATAACGATTTCAATCTCTGGTTCACGCTTGCCGTCTCGCCGTCATCCCGCTTCGGTCTCGACAAAACGATCGACATCCTCGGCGATGAAGCAGGCTGCGACATCGTCCGCGCCCTGCCGACGCTCAAGCAATTCAAAGGAAGCAATGATGCCGACGAAGCAAACAGCGACATGCAGTTTGCGCCGCTGACGCCGGCGGAGATCGAGTCCGTCCGCCTGCTGCAACGCGACCTGCCGCTCCAGCCGCGTCCGTTCGAGGTGTTGGCGCGAAGCAACAACGTGGCGGCGGACGAGTTGCTGGCCGCGGCGAAATCATTGCTGAAGCGCGGCTACATCCGCCGCTACGGCGCTGTGGTCCAGCCGAAAAAGTCCGGCTTCGGCGCCAGCGCCATGGGTGTCTGGGTCGTTCCGGGCGCGACGACGGACGAAGTCGGCGTGAAGATGTCGCAGAACAAAGCGGTTTCTCACTGCTACCTCCGCCCGGTCTACGACGACTGGCCGTACAACCTCTACACCATCGTGCACGGACGCTCGGTCGACGAGTGCGAGTCGATCATCAACGACATCGCTATCGATACCGGCGTCGGCGAGAAGCTGGCCCTCTACCCGACGCGTGAGTACAAAAAGGCGCGCATCAACCTGTTCTCCGTCGAAGCCGGGGAGTGGGAAGCGGCGCGCGGCGCCCGCGATGCCGCGAGCGCCGCGTCGTAGCTACTTGATGTTTTCGGGGAAGGTGCTGATGCGGCTGTGCGAGCGCAGGTCGTTCGTCAGCCGGGTCACGCTGCTCATGACGTCGGGCGCCTTCTGGGTCAGAAGATATTCGCGAATGGTCGACTGAACCGCGTCGAACGGCTCGGTGCCGGCAGGCTCGCGGCCTTCCACCAGGATGAGGTGATAGCCGAACTTGGACTGGACGATGCCGCTCATCGTTCCCGGCTTCATGTTCCAGGCCGCCTGTTCGAAGGCGGGATCGGTCTGGTTCTTGACAATCCATCCAAGGTCTCCGCCGCTTTCCGCCGAGCCATCCTCCGAGTACTTCTTTGCCGCTTCCGCGAAGCGAACGGAACGGAGGTGCGCCAGCACCGCAAGATCGGACGTTGCTTTCGCGCTGGCAACGGCGCCTTCGCGAAGTTCGGTGGCCACTTTCTCGATGCGCTCCAACGCCTGCGCCTTCGTCTTCATGGCCGGACCGCTGTTGGTCTCGGTGATGACGATGTGGCGCACGTGAACCTTCTCGGGCGTGGCGAAATCGTCGGGATGACTGTCGTAGTACCCCCTGGCGTCGCCTTCGGTGACGATCGGAGCGGCCACGACTTCGCGCACGTAGCGCTCGAACAGCACCGACTCCCGCGACGACTCGATGGCTGCGCTCACGTCCGGCTTCTTGTCGAAGCCCGACTTGATGGCTTCCTGGATGAGCAGACGCTTGCGGATGTAGTTCTCGAGGAAAGCGCCTTTTCCGCCGTTGTCGTCGTACTGCTTGCGCATCTGCGCGTTGAGGTTGTTGTACATCCGGTTGAGCCGCTCAACCGTGATCGTTTCGCCGTTCACGACAGCCACGGCTTTCTGCGCGTCGGTGGCATTGGCCGCGGATTGCAGCGGCGCCGGTTGCGCGGGCGCGGGCTGCTGCTGTGCAAATGCAGGCAGCGCAAGCGCCAGAATCAAAAAGAGTAATCGTTTCAAATCAGACCTCCAGACGGGTATCAGACGGCGCGCTGACCAACAGGGTTACCGAAGCCGGGCATTCCGATGGATCACTTCGCCGTTCGTCTGTACTCCTCTGAGCTCACCAGCGCCTTCACCACGCCCACGCGCGTCTCCTTCTTCTTCAGCGCGCCGGCGAAGTAGCGCTCGCCGGCGGCGTCGATGGAGCGGCCGAGGATGGTGGCGTAGGCGATGTGGAGGAAGTCGCTGTCGTTGAAGCAGTCGGAGTCGTAGGCAAGCGTCTCAGCAACATCCTCGGTCGCGATCTTGCGCGCCGGGTCGAATCCGATTCGGGACAGCAGAAGTGGCGAGGCCTCGTCTCGCTGCGGGCGGCCGCGCCACCACGCGTTCGTATCGAGCAGTTCGGTGTCCGGCTCGTTGATGCGAAAGGCGCGCATCAGCTCGGGGAGTGAATCGACCAGCGTCGTCGCGCCGATCGGCGTCACGGCGATTCGGTTGAAGCTTGCAGCGAGCAGGCGATGATCGAGCGAGGTGGGATCCGTCGCCGTTGGAGCGTTGGCGCGCGAGAAAGTGACGGCCAGCAAGTTGATGCCGTCGCGCCACTGCGCGGCCGGAACGTCAAACGCGTAGTCCTTCCAGCCGCGATCGAGCGTGACGCGCTCGATCGGCGCCGCGTTGAGTGAGATCGTTGCGATCTGCCGCGGCGCTCCGCGGTAATCGAACGGCATCATCCGCAACGTCAGCCGATGATCGGTGTCCGCGGAGGCGATCAGCATCACCGAGACCGGCCCGGCTCCCGCCCATCGCGACAAATCACCGCTCACTCCCTCGGGGCCGTACCAGCCATCGCCCAGGAAGAAATCGGATTCGGATCCGAGATGCATGACGTGCGAGGGATAGCGGGCGGCCAGCGCCCGCGTGTCGGCCGGCGTCAGGCGATTGAGCAGCAGATGACGCAAGCCGGGCGCGTAGTGAAGGCGGAACGATTCGAGCGGGCTGGCCAGAACGACCGGGTACTGGCAACTCCAGTCGCCGATGTCGCCCGGTCGATGGAAGCCGGCGCTGACGATCCAGACCGGCGCGTTGTGGGCCACGACGCTGGCCGCGCGCGACGCCACTTCGCCGGCGCTGATGAGCCGGACGCGCGGCGGAAGCCGGCGCAGATAGAAATTGAGACAGACGTACGACCAGTCATTCGTCGTCACGACGGCATCGCGCGCGTGTGCGTGCTCGTGAATCGTGGCCGCGATGATCCGCCAGTTCAGTTTGCGATAAGGCTCGATGCGCGCGGACGTCCACCCTTGGCGGACGATGAAGCCGGCGGCGATGAGACCGAGGAATGGAAGGGCAACGGCCGTTCGTCCGCGAAGGATGAGTCGTAGCAACTCGGTGATGCCGATCGCAACGAGAAGAAGGTACGCCGGAAGTGCTGTGGCGACATAGCGCACGGCGTACCAGTGACGCAGTTTCCAAAGCGCGGCCAGGCTGACTGCGATCGGAAGGACTGCCATGCCGATGACGATCGCGCCGCGCACGCGGTCGCGAATGACCAGCGCAATCGCGCCGATGAGCGCGAGCAGCGCAACGACATACGCGACGCGACGAATGGCCGGTCCATCGACGGTTCCGATGGCGAGCGATTGCGCCAGGCGCTGGAAGAATCGCGCGCTGAGCGGACGGAATCCGGCCGCCGCATTTCCCGGCGCGCCGCGATACAGCAGTGGAACGAGCGCCGCGGCCGCAAGCGATACGACGGCGTAGATGGCGAAGAAGCGTTTGCGATCGAGCAGGAAGGCGATGCCTGCGGTGATGGCCGTGGCGGCAAGCAGCGGCGCCGCGCCGGAGGTGGAGAAAAGAGCGAGGATCGGGAAGATGAGAGCCCGGCCCTCACCCGGTTGCGGGGTCTCGCGGAGGAGCGCGGCCAGCATCGCCGCCGACAGCAGCATCAGCAGTGCGTACGGGCGGGCTTCGCGGCTGTAGTAGATGGCGAGCGGGGAGGCGGCGAGGAGAAGGGCGAAGACCGGAGTGCCTGCGTCCTCGTTGGCAGCGGAGCGCGAGGCCAGCCGGCGGGACGCCAGCGCTCCGACGCGTATCGCCACAACCCCAAACAGAGCAGGCGCTAACCGCGCTGCAAACTCGGGCGTGTGCGCAAAACGCCCGGCCAGTTCGCTGGCGAAAAACAGCGGTCCGTGCTCGCTGGCGAATCCCGTCAGCCAGTGCCAGAACGGAGCATGCGTCAGCTTCGTGGCGACGTCGTAATCGAGGATCTCGTCGAGCCAGAGACTGGGGATGGCGATCCCGTCGAAGCGGAGGATGGCGCCGAAGACAACGATGGCGGCCAGCATCAGGGCATCGACGATCCGCCGCATGGCCGGAGAGTAACACGCCGATTTGACACCGCCTGGCATTGGTCAATACATTGACGTTCACACATGACGGGCCAGGCGGAACGGGACCTCGTCGCGGGCGTGATTCAGCTAGCCAACCTGCTGACGCGCCGGCTGGCGCCCGTTTTCGAAAAGGCCCGCGTCACACCGCAACAGTGGGCCATCCTCTCCGTCCTCGATCGCAGCGAAGGTCCGATGTCGCTCGCTTCGCTGGCGCGGGCCATGATGGTCTCGAAGCAGAACATGACGGGGATGATGGCGCGCCTGGAGCAGTTGGGGTTTGCCGAACGCGCCGATGATCCCGAGGATCTCCGTTCGTCGCGCGTGGTGTTGACACGTCGTGGCCGGGCCACGATCGAGAAGCTGCGACCTGCGTATGAACAGTGGCGGGAGGCGTTGGGCGGCGATCTGTCGGAAAGAGATCTGGCAGCGGCGGCGAAGACGATCGAGCGATTGATCGAGAAGTTGTCGTAGCTGCGGATGGTTCCTCGCGAGCACCAGCACAGACACTCCTTGTCAAGGCTCAGCACATCGTGGACAACGAAGAGTGGGATGTGCTGAGCCTTGACAAGGAGGTCTGTGCCACATTGTCCCCTTGTATTGGATGCGGCTCCGTATCTGCGGCCAGTAATCCGAATCGAATGTGGCACAGACACTCTTGTCTGTGCATCGCGGCGCAGCCGCGAAAGTCAGGCCGACAACGCCGTGCCCGCCACCACGACCCGATTTCGCCCATCCTTTTTCGCCGCGTACATACGTTCGTCCGCTGCGCGAAACAATGCATCCGGTGCGGAGCCGTCCTCGGGATAGATCGCTGCGCCGATGCTGACGGTCAACTGCGCGCCGCCGGCTGGCGCGGGCATCTTTTCCACGCCTGCGCGAATCCGCTCTGCGATTGCTGCCAGTGCCGCGCCGTCGATCTGCGGCACGATCACTGCGAATTCTTCGCCGCCGTAGCGCGCGGGGAAGTCGACTGTGCGTACCGTCTCGCGGATCACGCGCGCGACGCGCTGCAAGGCATCGTTGCCGGCAAGGTGACCGTACGTATCGTTGTACTTCTTGAAGCGGTCGAGATCGAGGATGAGGATGCCGAAGTGTTCGGGATAGCGCTCGGCGCGCTCGATCTCCAGCTCGATGCGCTCGCGAAAGGCGCGGAAGTTCGGCAGGTTCGTCAGCTCGTCGGTGCGGGCGTGGGCTTTCAGCTCGTCGGCCATGTGGTTGACCGCCGCGGCCAGCCGGGCCACTTCGCGATCGCCGGCGATCGGCGCGCGCGCACCGAGGTCGCCGGCGGCGATCAGGTCGGCGGCTTGTGAGAGATCCTCGATCGGGCGGACCACCTTCCGCAGCGTCACCTGCACTGCGGCGAAACTGCAGATGATCAGGATCCAGGCCACGGCCAGCCCGGCCGTCATCAGATCGTGCGATTCGCGCTCCAGCATCGGCAACTGGCGTGCGATCTCCCGCTTTTTCTCATCAATGATGCGTTGCGCCTCTGCGACGATGCGCAGCGATTCGATGTCGATCTCGTGTGGTGTCGACGTCGGATCGGTGAGCACGGCGCGGAACGTCGTCATCCGTCGCCGCAGCGACGGAGTGTCGATAGCCGGCAGCGTTTCGAGAAGTTGCGAGACAACGCGATAGTTCGCAATGTCGGAGCGCTGGCGGCTCGCCGGCTGGACCGCTGCCGGCTCGGCGGCGGTGTTTGCGTACTGCCAGCGAGCCGCTGGCGGTCCAGCCGGCGAGGCCGCCGGCGCTACGCTGGCGCGATACGCGTTCTGCGCGCGGATCACTTCTTCCAGCGTGGCGATGGCTCGCGTCTCCACCCCCACCAGCCGCTTCCATCGTTCCTGCGCCACCTGCGCGCGCCAGCTCAGACCGAAGGTGATGGCGAAAAGAACGACGGCGAAAGCAGCATTCAGGAGCAGCACGCGCGAGCGCAGGCGTGTGCGACGCGCCATCGTCAGCCGTTCTCCGCCAGCTCGCCGGCGCGCCGGGCTACGACGTGCGCGGCCAGGACGAAGGCGGCATGGCTCCACGTCAGCGGCGCCACGGAGATCGGCTTGCCGGTGTACGGATCGAGCTGTTCGGCCAGCACGCCGCTCGGCAGGGCGTGATTCGTGGCCCAGACCAGGATGTCGATCGCCTTCTGCAGTTCGGCCGCGTTGCGCGCGCGGATCGCGTACCAGTGCGCGATCGACATCGTGCAGACGATCCATGGATTGCCGGCCACGTTTTCCAGATCTTTCGAGACCTGGAAGTAGTAATCGTTTTCATACCGCCCCACGCCGCCGACCGCCGTGTTGATGGTCAGCCGGGCGATCATCGCTTCCATCGTGGCCACGATCTTCGGGTCGTCGGCCGCGAACATTCCGAACAGCCAGAGCCCGGCCATCGAGGCGTCGAGGGTCATGTCGGCGGTGATCTCCCCTTCGCGGGAGACGTTGATGGAGCGCGCGAAGCGGCCTGTTTTTTCGTCGAACAAAAACCGCGACGCCCCTTCCTTGATCTCGGCGGCGGCGCGGCGGTACTTCTCCGCCTGCGCGGTTTCTCCAAACGCATCGGTGAATCGCGCCGCGGCGTTGAGGCCCGCCCACACCGAGCCGACCGTGAAGGCGGCGATGCCGCGGCGCTCTTCCCACAAGTCCCACGACGGCGCCGGCAGCCGCGTGTGCGGCTCGCGGTAGCGCGCCAGGAAGTCGGCCATCTGTTTGATGATCGGTTTGTAGAGCGGCTTGACGAATTCGACGTCGTGGAACTTCTCGAAATGCGTCCACAGCGCAACGACGACAAGCGCCGTCTCGTCTTCCTGGATCGGCAACTGGCGTTTGCCGTCAGCCAGCCACGGATGCCATGACGATCCGACCGATCCATCCGGGTTGTATTTGTGGAGCAAAAACCCCTCGGGAGTGATCAGCCGGCAGCAGAAGTCGAAGAAGCGGCGCGTGATCTCGGCGTAGCCGGCCTGCAGCAGCGCCGTGGTGACGATCGCGCCGTCGCGCGGCCACATGTAGGTGTACGTGTCTTTGCCGAACTGGACGATGTCCGAATCGGTGGCGGCGATGACGGCGCCGCTGTGATCGACCTGCGTGCGGATGATGAGCAGCGAACGGCGATAGAGCCGCTGTACCGCGTCGGGCAGCATGCTGATGTCGACGTCGTTCTTGACCCACAACTTCCAGTAATCGCGCGTCCGGTCGAGGAATGATCCCGCGCCGCGCTGCCGCAGTAGCGCATCGAGCTCCGCCACGTCGCGATACGACGTGCCGAAGACCCACCAGACGTACGCCACCGCTGATCCGCCCGGCGGCAGAGTCAGCGGCAGCATCCCCGTGCAATCGACCGATCCCTGGGCGATCGCTTTGTGCGCCTCCAGCACGCCGTCCTCCGCGTCGCGCCACGTTCCCTGAAAGCCTTCGCGCTCTTTGGTGCCGATCGCAAACGACTGGAAGCCGAACTGGTCGTCGGCCGACGCGTTGATCAGAACGTAGCGCTGCGCTTTGTAGGCCACGAAGCCGTTGAACTCGGGATCGAAGAAGATCGTGTCGCCGATGGCGTTGCCGCTGAGGTGTGGATCGAAGTGAACGAAGAGCCGCACCGATCGTTTCGTATCGGCCAGGTTGCGAAGCTCGACGCGGCGGATCAGGACATCGCGATCGAAATCGACGGTGTCGTTGATGACCATGTCCAGTTGCAGCGACTTCGAATGCGCCTCCATCCGCGTGACCAGCGAGTCGCCGTCGTAGTCGAGTTTCTTCTCCCAGGCCGGATCGCCGATCCAGGCGAACCTGCCGTCGCACCAGACGCCGAAAAACGAAACGTCGCCGGCGGTCTGGTTGTCCTGCCCCACGTGCGGGTAGTAGACGTCGCGGATGTTGTACTCATGATCGAAGTTGACCATGAGGTTGCCGTTGCCGATGGGGAGATCGCGCGCCATGGGTGCAGGATAAACGATGCAAAATGGACGACGGAGGCCGTGATGATGAAACGGATGATGGGTGTGGTGCTTCTCTTTGCCGCTTCACCGCTGCTTGCGGCCGAGGTGAATGACCCGTGCAGCGCCTACATGCAGATCGGCACGCTGTACGAAGTGCGGTCGCTGATGATGAAGCCGTACGCGTCGTCGTATGACGTCGATAACTTCATCGCCGGACGGGTGGAGGAGCTGCGCGATCCACTGCCTGACGGCGGTTATCGCTGGGTGCGATGGGTCCGCCCCGATCGCGACGCGCCGTTCGACAAGCACGGCCACACGGTCATCGCCATTCAGGGTTCCGGCACGGATTCCGTCGAGGCCTCGGGGCAGCACGCGTTCGCCGTCCGCATCGCCGTGCCGTCGAAGAAGTCGCTCTTCAGCCGCAACAACGCGGTTTACGTCGGCACGGTGCACGTCTCGTACACCGTCGATGGCAGGACGCTGACGAAGGACGAGAAGATCGACCAGTGGATGAATCCCGACACCTCCCGCACGATCGACCTCGACGCGATCGCCGACCACGCCGCGGCCGGTCTCGATGCGTCGACGAACGCAAAGAACGTGAAGGAGGCGCTCGTCGAGATCCACTTCATGCAGGCGGTCGCTCAGGACGATCCCGCCAATCCCGCCTACGACACGATCCGCTCGCTGGAGCGCATCCGCCGCAACAGCGAGCCGTACATGGTCGACGACGAGATCGCCAAACGTGAGCGCGAGCTGTTTCCGAATGCCGAACCACTGCCGCTGCTGTCAATCGTGGCCGACCTGCATCGCGCCGAGGAGTTGATGCGCAGTAAGAAGGATGAGGATCACGAACAGGGGTTCAAGCTGTTGCGGGAGACGTTGAAAAAGTTGAGGTGAGGTTACGTTTGGCAGCGCTCGCACCAATACGTGCCGCGCGCATCCTCGCCCTGCTTGCGATAGCGGATCGGCGTTCCGCATCTTCGACAGGGATCGCCGCCGCGGCTGTAGACGGCGATCGTCGATCGTCCCGCGGCGCTTTTCACGAGGAGCTTGCGTGCGCAGTCGACGATTCGTTCCAGTTGCGCATCGTCGAGATTTGCGACGTGCGTGAATGGATCGATTCCCGCGCAGAAGAGCGACTCTGATTTCCAGATGTTGCCGATGCCGGCCAGGACGCGTTGATTGAGGAGAACGTTCGCGATCTCTTCGCCGGGCTGGGCGCGGATTCTGCGCAGCGCTTCGTCGCGGTCGAAAGTCTCGCCGAGGAGGTCGGGGCCCATGCGGCGGAGATCGTTGTCGCGCGAAAGGGTGCGGCTGGTGTGGAGCTCGGCGACGGGAACGGTGAAGGCGACGGCGACGTATTCATCGGTGCTGATGACGATGCGCATGTCGCGGCGCGGACGGTGCCAGCGTTCGCCGGGACGATAGATGTGCCAGCTCCCGTTCATCTTCATGTGCGTGTGAAGATGGAGGTCGCCGGAGAATTCGATGATAAGGTTCTTGCCGGCAGAGCGGACGCGCTCGATGGTGCGGCCTTTGACCGGCGCGTCCTCATCGATGCGCGCGAGTTTGGGCAGGACGGTTTCGAAGGAAGTGACCACCCTGCCGGCGAGGGCGCGGTGCAATGCCTGCGCGGCGCGGTAGATGGAGTCGCCTTCAGGCATGTTTCTTCCGAGGGATCGTCATCGCGATCATTACCAGCAATGCAATCACGCACGAGATGTAGAAGCTCATCGGACGATAAACAACGCGCACGTCGGACGCTCCCGCGGGCACGTCGAAACCGATGAACGCGTCCGCGATGTGGCGCAAGGGCACGCGGCGGCCGCTGACATAGACGCGTCTTCCGGGCCCGAGCGGCTCGCTCGATTCCACGACGGCCGGACTCTTCGAATCAACGGTCATGGTGAATTCGCCCGGTGCGCTGCTGCGCACGTCGCGTACGTTTGCATCGCGGGCGAAGAACCGAGGAGTGACGGCGGCGTTCTCCCACAACGTTCCATCGACGCCGTGATAGATCGGTTGCCATCGTCCGCCGGGTGATGCATCCGGCGCGGCGAGAAGAAAGCGCACGTTGAGAAAGTCGAGCTCGGGCCGGTTTGGATCGGCGATCAGACGGACCGAGCCAACTCCGGCGGATGTGAAGCGCTGCAGGAAACGGTCGTAGTCGGCGAAGGCCATCGGATCGCTGCCGCGCACGTCTTCGAGTCCGTATTGCGCGGCTGCATTCGGCAGAAGAGTCCAGCCAAGTCCGGCGATCCGAAACGGCTCGCGCGGCGCGTGCGCGCGCAAGGCGTCGACGATCGGCAATCGCGGACGAAAGTATTTCGCATCGACGAGCGCATTGAATCCGGCGTTGAAGGCGAACAGCTCCACGCACACCAGCGCGACGGCGCCCCAGGCGCGGAAGCGTTGCGGGAGCAGCAGAAAGATGATGATGGCGGCGATGCCGAGGAGGTCGATCGGGCGCATCAGGTTCGTGCGGTTGATGTAGACGTAGAGCGCGAGAACGGCCACGACGAGCGACGCGACGTAGGGTGAAGTATCGAGCGCTTTCGCCGTCACGATCGCCAGCAGGAAGATGCAGACGAATCGCAGCTTGTCATTGGCCACGATGTTGAGCGGCGGGATGGCGTTGAGCGCGTGACCGATGAAACTCCAGTCCATTGCCACCAGGAAAAAGAGAACAGCCAGCGCGATCAGCAGGCGATCGCGCGTGGAGGTTTGTCGCGAGATTGCAGCGCCGAGGAAGAGCGCGAGCGGCAGAAGACCGGCGTAGGAAATGGCGACTGTCGGATAGTTGAACATCCACGACCAGTTGTGCCGCAGCGGATTGCCGAAACCGTTCGGACTGATGATGCCCCACGCGGCAGTGAGCGGCATCGGCCAGAACTGCGGCACGGAGCGAAGCGCGGCGAGGCGTTCGCTGACGAAAACCTGTTCGAGGACGGGGACCCATGTTGGCGCGCTTAGGGCGAGTCCAAAGAGGACGCCGATCGCGAGGTTGCGCGGTCTCGCGGTCGCGGGGTATCGCGGTTGATCATCCCCGCGAGACCGCGTAACTGCGCGACCGCGAAACCATTCAACGATCAGTATCCCGACGCATCCGACCGCGATGTGCAGAACGCTTTCCGGATGCCCGTTTGCCAGCAGCGTGGCGATGACCACTCCGACGAAGACGATGCTTGCCTTCGTCTGCTTGTCCATCGCGTGGACGAGCGCGAAGGCCGCTGCGGGCAGAAAGGCGACGACAGATGCAGTCGAGTAGTAGAGAAAAACCGTCATCACCGTCGAAAAGGCGAACACGGCGGCGCCGAACGTGGCTGCGGCATCGCTGACGTTCTCGCGTTTCAGAAAGAGATAGGTGAAGAGCAACGCTGCGAAGATCTTGAGCGCGGCCATGGCCACGATTTGTTTCGGCAGCGGAACGAATAGCGTGGCCAGAAAGAGTGGCGAGAACGGCGCCGACTCGCCGTTGGCCAGCAGCGGATAACCGGCGTACGAGTAGCGGTTCCAAAGCGGCGCGCGTCCGTGCGCCAGCTCCTCGCGCGCCACCTGCATCCAGGGGAGGAAGAGCTTGACGGTGTCGTTCGTCAGCGGGTTGCGCGCATCAACATCGCCGAACAGTCCGCGCCATGGATCGCCGCGGGCAACTTCATCGACCGGCACCGGCAGTTTCGAGGTGAAAACGGCGCCGTGCAGGAAGGCCAGCGTCATCAACAGAAACAGCAGCGTCATCGGCCATGGCACCGGTGCAATCCAGCGGCGCACGGCCGCCACCAGGAGCGCGGCCGGAAGGATGATTCCCAGGAGCAGAAGCGCGATCACGCAACGTGATCGTACGCCGCGTTCGCTCCGGACGACTGATTGGAAATCGCAGACCGCTTGGCTTCGGTGTTGGCGGACAGATCGAGAAAACAGTCGCCGCACAGCAGCCTCTCGCCGACGCGCACCGCGGCGCCGACGTGAAAGCACGATTCGCAGCGAAGCATCGACGGACGGCGCGATGCGGACAAGAGTGGCAACGGATATGACGCTGGGCGAGGCATTGAGCTACCTCCGAATGATCGATAAGTGAGTCTCGAAAGTTGGGCGGCGGCCACGCGCCGCCGCCCCGATCGAGGAGGATGAACAATCAGAAGGCAACGGTGGAAGTGATGGTGCCGCTGCTGCTGATCGCGACGAGATTCCGGGTGGCTGTGCCGCCCGTGGTCGTAGCCGGAACGATTACGACGGCATAGGTGCCGCCGCTGAACGGCGTCAGCTCGGCGACGCGTCCGGTGATGGTGAGTGTCCACGCCTGCGCGCCGTTGGAGAGGGCAAGCGCTTTCAAGGCTGTGGCCGGCGTGGTGGCGCCGCTGGCCGTGTTGTCGTAGACCTCGATGACCTGCGCGCCGGAGATTTCAACGTCGGCATGCGGCGAAGGAAGGGTCGAGCTCCAGGCAATTGCTCCATTGCGAATTGCCACGACCTCGGCCACTGGATTGGTGGTGGTGCTGCCAGCCGCGGCGCGGGTGATGACGACGGTGCCGTCGGACGCAACGTTGAGATGGTCATCGCCTTCGAAGCCGCGTCCCGGTCCCGGTCCGCCCGGTCCACCACCGTGCTCATTCGCGACGGCAAACGTCGCCGCCATCAGAAGTGCAATTACTGCGATACCTGTTTTCTTCATGGGTGAGTCTCCTTTTCGGGGAGGGACTAAGAACAAGCGCGGTGCCACGCGTTGCAGGGTGAAAGCGGCGTATTGCGGGTCGGGATGACGCGGATGGGCGGGCGGTTTGACGCAGGGTGGGGCGGGAGGACGCGGCGGGCAATGGCCAAGCGGACGCCAGTGGATCGACCAGCGTTGCCGCAAGTGCCGCTGCCGTATTTGATCAAAATAAGTATCGACGTGCAAGCGACATGTAAATACAATAACTATTCATTCGTCCATCATCTCACCCTTTGCAGGAGACGCGGTATGAAGAGGTTTTTCCTCGTCGGTCTTGTTTTGTTAATCGCTACTCTAATGCCTGTTCAAGCTGGCGACGGTTCGGTTCGCCACACCGCTTCACGCCATGTCCCCAATTCGTACGTCGTAGTCCTTCGTGACGATATCGACGCGGATAGCGTCGGCGCAGAACTTGCTCGAAACACGGAGTGAAGGTAACCGGAACCGTTCGAACCATTCTCAAAGCCTTTGAAATCACCGCGACCGACGCCCAGGCGCGAGCGATATCCTCGGATCCCCGAGTCCGATATGTCGAGGACAACGGGCTGGCCTCTGGTGCAACCATTCAGACCGCGCCCTCCTGGGGCTTGGACCGTATTGATCAGTACGATCTACCTTACGACGGTTACTACAAATACGACTACACAGGCCAAGGTGTCACCGTCTACGTCTTGGACAGCGGCGTCAACCCGATCGCCGATATTTCTGGGCGGATCGCACGACAGATCAACTTTGTAACAGTTGGCGGCATTCGCAATCCTAATGACTACGCCGACTGTTCCGATCATGGAACCAAAGTTGCCGACATCATCAGGGGGAATACTTATGGCGTGGCAAAGGCGGTTACACTTGTCAGCGTCCGGGTTTTGGACTGCGCAAACAACGGCACGGAAATCGATTCGGTCAACGCCATGGATTGGATCGTGAACGACTACATCAGTCACGGCACTCCGGCGGTTATCAACTACAGCGCACGTTTTTTGGCATCGATCAAGCCATGGATGAAGCTGTAATGAGAGCGCTCAACGCGGGGAACATTCGTATGCGCGGCTGGCAATGAGGCGATTGACGCTTGCGCCGATTCGCCAGGGCACTTAAGTATCGCCGCTAACTACTCGCCCAACCCGAACCAATACAGCGTTCTCACGGTCAGTGGCACAACAAATAATGACAGCTTCAACAATTTCTTGAACTATGGTCAATGCGTGAGTATCTTGGCCCCAAGTCAAAACCTTCCCGTCTACGATCATAACGGGAATTCAGCGATATTCGGCGCCACATCTGGGGCTACGCCATTCGTATCAGGAGTTGCTGCTTTGCATCTCGAGAGGTTTCCCACAGCTACACCAAGCGTTATCGGAGCGTATGTCAAAACGTACGGCATACCAAACCGTATCACCGGTCTACCGGCAGGTACTCCGAATCTTCTGCTCTATAATAGCATTATTGAACGCCATCACGCTTGTTGTTACTAAAATAATATGAGAAAAACGCTGATTCACTCGACCTGCTGTCTTCTTGTATTGACGTTCGTTGCCGGCAGCGCAAGGGCGCAACAGTATGACCGTCGCGACTTCGAAGCTGTATTAGTTCCTGTGGCCGCTAGAGACTTACCGGGCGCTGTTGGCTCGTTATGGCGCACGACGCTGTATGTTCGCCATGAGTCAGACCCAATTGTTGTCGTGGGTTACAGCCTAGGCGACGACCCGGCGATCATAGTGCCCGGGCATACGTATTCGCCGCCGCTGTTCATGTCAGAACCTGGCGAACCGACTGGGGCTCTGCTGTTCGTCGACAGACGCACCGCCCCTTCTACTCACTACGATCTACGCGTCCGTGACGTGAGCCGTGACAGCACAGGACCTGGCGTGGCGATTCCAGTAGTCCGCGAAAAGGACTTGCTGTCATCGTCGGCATTGTTGCTCGCCGTCCCATGTGATGTCAGATTTCGCCGCATGCTTCGCGTTTACAGCCCACTTGCTCAAGCCGCCACCACTTTTCGTGTGACGGTTACGGACGACCTCAAGAATACGATCATTTACAGCGCGCGCTGGCAACTGTCAACTTCAAGCAAGATGCTGACCGTAGCCGGCATGACAATTCCTTTACGCCCGGCCGAACGGGACATAGATTTAGATCAGTTCGTGCCAAAGCTGAGTGATTATTCGACAGTCACCATAATGGTTCAGCCTGATGACCCCAATGAGCGGTTTTGGGCTTTTGTTTCGGTGACGGATAACACGACGCAACAGATAACCTTAGTGTTGCCTGGATAGAGAGCGGGCGTTCATCAACGACGATTGGGCCGCGGAGACAGTTCTACGGTTGACGGAGAAAGAGAACAACGCCGTTATCGAAGTCGCTAACGACTGTCTGCCTGGCGGCGTTGCCTCCGCCGCTACGATTGCGTCTCCTTTCTCTCCGTCTTTAGCAACCGTTCCAACTCCCTTACTCGCCGTGCATCGAGATACTCACCAGCCATCTCCTCGAACAACAGCTCGACACCGGCGCGATGTCTGCGAAAAAGAGCCGTCGGCGGAGTCAGTCCGTTTGCACGCAGCGCACGAATCAGCGCGATTACAGGCGATTTGGGAGGAAGGCGTTGCGGCAAGCCGGTGAGACT
>Ga0307511_10002760_pt1 | contig 18256 bp, 5 predicted proteins | sample 13_EM_MG_FD_200266 | JGI IMG/M metagenome (GOLD analysis project Ga0307511, IMG submission 200266) | Populus trichocarpa ectomycorrhiza microbial communities from riparian zone in the Pacific Northwest, United States - 13_EM | ecosystem: Host-associated > Plants > Roots > Unclassified | place... | reverse complement strand
TGATTTTTAAAATATATTTTTTTTTGAAAAAATATAAAATTAATATTTTTAAAAATATTCCTGGATATGTTGATATTAAAAATAAAAAAATTTAAAAAAAAATTATTTTTTTTATTATATGAGAAAATCAATTATACAAGATTTTATTCAACATCTCTAAACTCTTTTTTTTTTTTACATTTTAGAACAAGGAGAGAACAAAGTAGTCGATAACAAAGTTTATAAAATTTAGAGGCTATTCCGACTTTTTTTCCTTGTTACCACTCCATTTACATGGCCACACGCTAACGCTCTGACATGTGTCTTCCGAGGTCAATCACGTCTCTCATGGTCGATCGTTATATCAAGATGATTCCTCTTCTTTAATGTGATTGGATAAGCACTACATCTATTATTATTTTTTATTGGAAAATCACATATCCATCACTTCTTCTTTTTTTTTTTTATTAATTTGTCAAGTTCTACGTTTTCTTTTCTTTTCATATTTTAGTAGAATGGATTTCTCTGTTTTAGGAAGCTATGCTTGTGCTTATGCTATTTGTCAATTATATTCTATCTTGCATACAAACACCTCACCATTTCATTTCTTTTTAATGTAGAACAATTATCACTAACATGTGCACCTAACAATTCTTTCTTTCACATATGAGTTTAGTACATTCGGAGACAATTAACTTTGTAATTAAAGTATTTTAAGTGCAATATTCAGAGCTTAGAGCTTAACTATTTTGATCATGGAAGACATACATAGTCATGAAAATCCAATTACAATCATTCCAAGCCAAATCAAGCTGATTTGTTAGGAAGTTGCTTATGTTTGATGAAATACATAAATTTTAATATTCTCATTGGGTCTGTATATGATGACGACTTGCATGCAATGATGTGCGCAATTTTTAACCTAAAAATCTAAATTAGTTGGTTATGAATTTATATTAAATATAAACACCTCATTTTTCATTATTTTTTATGTTGAATATTTACCATTCATGTATACACCCACCAAATATTATTATAAAAATTGGTTTTGGATGGAACATTAATTCATGATCTCAACTAAGGAGGGAAAGAAAGGAATAACAAGAGGTGGGTGGTTTTTCTTCTCATCAAATCTTTGAAAAAAGAAATACATAGACACCAGTTGAGCTACAAATTTATTCCGAGTTAAAAACAGCGTTGCCTTTAATTAATCTGATGGGAAAATCAGTCAAAATTTGCAGTTTGGTCTGAAGATGTGCCGAGCACTGGAAACTGATCATGCAAAGGGAAAATTCGAAAAAAAGAAAAAGAAGTGCATCTTTTTCTTTACGTTACAACTCGATCCAAAAGAATAATGAGACCGATGTCTACATCTCGAAGCAGGGGTGGAAATTCATCTTTGCATGATACCATTCCCTTGCAATTCAAGATGGCTCCCCTTTCGGCCTTTCCTGTTTACACAGTCAAAAACTTTGACAGAAAAACTAAAAAAGAAAGTGTCCCAGCTCGTCACTGAAAAAACCCCATACGACAACAAAACCTGCCATCTGTAACTCCAAGCAGACATCAACTCAAGTTTAGTTCACTTAACTATATCAAGCGGTTACTTTCTAACCCAACTTCACTGGTCCCCCTATTCCCCTTCTCTTTCGTTTCCAGTACATGCTCTCACTCACGCTCACCTCTACATTTATACACAGACACACACACATGTCAACATTGACATGTCCCGTATCCACACACTTCGTCTATATATACTTCTCTCTTAAAAGTTACCCCTTGCTATCCTAGCTGAGTCATAGAAATGCTATCCATCCCTCCTTTCTCTTTCCCTTTATAAAATCATTTCTCTCTCTCTCTGTAGTCTCATCAGCAATATCAGGCAGAAGGAGCTGGCTGCAACAGTTCGCTGCAGAGAGACGTATATCCTCTCCAGTTAGTTATTTAACGGTTTTTGTCCTTCGCTTTTCCATTTTTCCATTTCATTCTTTTGAATTTAGTCCCTTTCCCCTGCTAGATCTTTTCTTCAAAATCACCACTCCCTTGTCTTGATTACTATATATTTCAGTCCAGAATACCTAAGAAACCATGATTAGTTGGAATGATCTCTACAACGTTTTGTCCGCTGTTATTCCTCTTTATGTTGCTATGATCTTGGCTTATGGGTCTGTTCGATGGTGGAAAATCTTCAGCCCGGACCAGTGTTCCGGTATCAACCGTTTCGTGGCGATTTTCGCAGTGCCACTGTTGTCATTTCATTTTATCTCCACCAATGATCCTTATTCTATGAACTTCAGGTTCATTGCGGCCGACACGCTTCAAAAAATAATAATGCTGTTTGCTCTGGGAATTTGGACTAATTTCACCAAAAATGGAAGCCTGGAATGGATGATTACCATCTTTTCTTTGTCGACTCTTCCGAATACTCTTGTCATGGGCATTCCTCTTTTAATCGCCATGTATGACGACTACTCGGGAAGCCTGATGGTTCAAGTTGTGGTATTACAGTGTATCATTTGGTACACTCTCCTCTTGTTTCTTTTCGAATATAGAGGTGCAAAGATGTTGATCATGGAGCAATTTCCTGAAACTGCAGCCTCCATTGTTTCGTTTAAGGTTGATTCTGATGTGGTATCTTTAGATGGTCGAGATTTTCTGGAAACTGATGCTGAAATCGGTGACGATGGCAAGTTACATGTGACGGTCAGGAAATCTAATGCCTCCAGACGGTCTCTTGGCCCGGGTTCTTTCTCTGGATTGACTCCCCGGCCATCAAATCTTACTGGAGCTGAGATTTACAGTCTGAGTTCTTCAAGGAATCCTACTCCAAGAGGGTCCAATTTTAACCCTTCTGATTTCTACTCCATGATGGGAGTTCAGGGGGGAAGGCATTCAAATTTAGGTCCAGCTGATTTGTACTCAGTACAATCTTCAAGAGGGCCAACTCCAAGGCCGTCGAATTTCGAGGAAAATTGTGCTCCAATGGCTACTATAACCTCTCCAAGATTCGGGTTTTATCCAGCACAGACAGTACCTACATCTTATCCAGCACCGAATCCTGAACTTGCCTCTACTATCACTTCTAAAACCACAAAAAATCAGCAGCAGCAGAACCACCAGCCGCAGCCGCAACAGAATAGCAAAGTAAATCATGATGCTAAGGAACTACACATGTTTGTGTGGAGCTCAAGTGCATCACCAGTTTCCGAAGGAGGTGGGCTCCACGTCTTCGGCGGGACTGATTTTGGGGCATCAGAACAATCCGGACGATCTGATCAGGGCGCCAAGGAGATCAGGATGTTGGTTGCTGACCACCCGCAAAATGGGGATAGCAAAAGTATATTACTTCAGTATACAAGCACAGAATTCGTAACTGCACAATTAATAAGTTAACCATTTTACACGTTTTGATGTTTTTGTCTAATTTTTTATTTTTAATTTTGAAGCCATTCCACAAGCTGGAAATTTTGCTGGCGAGGACTTTAGTTTTGCTGGGAGAGGAGAAGGAGAAGATGATCAGAGGGAAAAAGAGGGTCCCACTGGACTTAACAAACTTGGGTCCAGCTCAACTGCCGAGTTGCACCCAAAAGCAGTCGGCGCTCCAGATTCCGGTGGCAGTAAGCAGATGCCACCGGCAAGCGTTATGACCCGTCTGATATTGATCATGGTTTGGCGGAAACTTATTCGCAACCCCAACACATACTCTAGTCTCATTGGTCTCATTTGGTCTCTAATTGCTTTCCGGTTAGTTTAACCATTTTGAAATTAATCAAATTTTTATTTCTATATTATAAGTACTAGATTGATATTTTTGGTGCTAAACTATGAGGAGTTGTTGTTGTTCTTATTTTCTCATTGCAGGTGGCATGTGGAAATGCCTAAGATAATAAAACAGTCAATCTCCATACTGTCTGATGCCGGACTTGGAATGGCTATGTTCAGCTTAGGTGAGGGGTCAGAATTATTGTAATCATCAGTTAACGTTATCTTTTTTTTATTAACCTTTCCCTGCTTCCTCTGTCATACAAGTACTTAAAAAAAAAACATTCAGTTGATAAATGGACCCTTAAAGGGACATATACTCGTATTTATACACTAACATGAAGTCATACATACTAGTTCCTACAGAGTTTTTGGTTCAATTCTTAATTTTTAGAGGGTCTCTTAGTGGAATGAATATGTGGCACGTTTGTTACCACACCAGTTCTAAAGGTGAATTGGCCTGGTAAGGCATCAAGGATGGTAAAAGGAAATTAATGTCTTACATTGTCTAAGTTAAGGGTATGGGTGCTCCAACTCACAGTTGAATGGATGGTTGTGGGTTGTGAGCAATGTTATCACAGGAAATCAAAGGGTTTTTGTCCTTGGACTATAAATAGATTGACCATCCGACATATGGGGCCGGTTTAGCTTGCGGTCCAGGGTCGGTTGGTGTAGGTCGTGAATAGTAATAGATGCCGGCCCTTTTCAGCTCTTCTACTAGTGAAGGTAGCTGAATTGAGAACTCAAAAGATTTAAAATATTCAGTTTCTGTTTGGATGTACTGATTTTGTTGTTGTATATACTGTAAAAGGTCTGTTTATGGCTTTGCAACCGAAGATAATTGCTTGTGGAAATTCGGTTGCCACATTCGCCATGGCTGTTCGATTCTTGACTGGCCCTGCAGTGATGGCTGCTGCATCAATTGCTGTTGGTCTGCGTGGTACCCTCCTTCATGTTGCTATTGTCCAGGTAAAAGTTACTTCCATAATATTAACTGCAATGATATTCTAATTAAATAAATAATTATTTATTGCGAATTGACTAATTAAGTTGCATCATTGATTTATACTTATTGAATAGGCTGCACTGCCACAAGGAATTGTTCCATTTGTGTTTGCCAAGGAGTACAATGTCCATCCAGCCATTCTTAGCACTGGGTAAGTAATATATTGCAAGATGGTAGTTTAAAATATTCAACATCTTAGTAAATGTTTGTGCTTTGTCAAAAAAGAGAAAAAAATAATTCTTTCTACCATTTGTTATACAGGGTTATCTTTGGAATGTTGATAGCATTACCAATTACTCTTGTTTACTACATTCTTCTTGGACTGTGATCAGTTCTCCTCGGCGGTAGCCTAAAAGGGAGCAAAATGAAGAGGATTTTGATTACTTGCTGATTGTGTGTCACCCTTGGCAGCAATATTGATTATAATTGCGCCAAAATATAGTTTCTAGTAACAGGAGAATCGATATCAGGCAAAGAAGATTTTAGTACAAAGAATTTGCCGAAAGCTCCAAGTTTTTTGGAGGTGGAAGTATTTTAACTTGGTGGAAGCCCGGATATAAGGAGCGCGCACTCATTAGGAGCCAAAGTTGGTTAATTTTTTTAAGGTTTGAGATGAACAAAGAAGGCCAGTCTTACAGGGAGAGACATCAAAGAGGAAAATAAGGGCTAATAAGGCAGCTATTGATATTTAATTCTCTTCATTTCCACTATGCAGGTCTGCAATTACAAAAAGACAGAAAATTGAAGTAATTTGTGAAGATGGGGAAGAGGAGAAAAGTGTTTTCCTTTTTACTATTCTGTGCTCCGTTGTTCTTAGTGTTTGCTTTGATTGTCCGTAGATCCGGAAATTATTTGCGTCTGTCGTCTTTCTTTTTGGATTGTAATTTATCTAGGATTATCAATTATGATCAAAAGGGAGCATTAGTCTTTCACTTGTTAATATACAAAGTTAATGTTGTATTTTTCATTAGGACAAGGACAAAAACTTGCCCCATGTTGCTCGTGTAACTAAAACTTCCTATCTAGAAAAACCTTAAACTTGGAGGAAAAGATGCGTGAGTGAAAAAGGAAGTAACACCTCTCAGCCGAGGGGGCTTTGTGCCTTTTTATTCCATGGGAACCCTTTTAGGGTCCTGTTCATGAGAAGCTGATCTTGAGAGATTGACAGTATGTGGGGATGAGCAGGAAAAGAGCTGAGGTCAAAAGCAGCTAACCTTACTTTTCACTGTAGCTTTTGATGCGCCCACAATCCTACCCTACCTTTTATAGCCATGTGTGAAGTCACTTTAATAGGGTGGTGGGTTGGTCAAAGTTTCCAACTTTTCGATGGCATGTGATCAATCACAGTTACATCTAGTTTTCCTATCATGGTCACGAGGTTTAGCCTCAAAAGTAGCTTGTATTTATTCGATCTCATCAACTCTTCACAAAATTCTCAATCTCTTGAAGCTTTAGTATGAGCTGAAAAGAGAGGGATTACATTAGTATATGAGGTGAGATGAGAATATAGTTGGGAGCTATAAGGTACTCATAGACGTTCGTATGTTCTTCGAATGAGATGTTATAAAAAAATAATCAGTATACGTAATATAGTTTATGGAAACTTTATTTGAGTTTCGATTCTTTCTTGGGGGGAGAAAAATCCTTGCATCATGAATATTTTTAAGAAAATATCATTATATATTTGTTCTGAAAATATCCTTCTCAACGCTAATTAAACTATTTTTATATCAAAGTTATTTCAGAACAGATGATTTAAAAAATATATATATAAATGGACTAAATTTTTTTTAAAAATCAAGTATAATAAATCAAATATAAATATTAGTAAAGTGAAGGCACTAATTTGTTGCTATCTCTTCTTCAAATTATCTGTTATTTTAATGAATTAGCTACTATATATGTTGTGTGTCGACAGAAAAATCATTTGCACCCTATGTTTCAATTTTGATTAACTAAACTTAATTTGCAGATTATGTTTTTAATTTGGAAGGATTGGACCAAGTTTGAGTCCCATTGAACACAATTAACTAAAAATAGAACACAAATGCGATTTGACTTTCGCCACATACGTACACACATATAGAGATAACTTAAAAACAATTATCTAGCTTAATGATCTCATCTACATAAAAAGTAAGTGCCATCTTTACATTATAAATTAAGACGATAAAAAAATGATTTATTGAATTGCTTAGTAAATATATGGCAACGAAGATTCGGATCATGGAAATATGAAATAAACTCATTTTCTTTTCATGCATGAGCTTTCAACTCAAATGTGAATGACGAATGAATGCTCAATTTAATGACACTCAATTCTGCAGGACATCGACGAGGAACTTAATTTTGAATCCCAACCCTACTCCTTCCATCTAAAGAAAGTTGTTTTTCTATATATATATATATATATATATAAACAAATCAAAACAGTAGGGCATCGGTTGCAAACCTATGCATTTGATAGTCAGAGTTGGGATGCGACGTTAACCTTATTTTTCACCCTATTTACTGAGAAAAACGTAATTTTTGACATGTTAATGATATTATATTCTGAAATCTTTTATGACGGACTTCAAATATCGATCGTGTAAAATATATTGATACCTTATTTATTTCATGAAATTTTTTTTTTAATTTTCAGTATTTATGTAATATTAGAAAAATTAGTTAATAAAAAAAAAATTTAGTAAAAAAAATTTTGATTTTTAAATTTTTATTTTATTTTGAATGAAAAAAAAATTCTAAAGAAATAAAAAATGTCTTGTTATTTATTGATTATATTAAATTTAGTCTTCAATCTTTGATTGCTATATATTTTGTTTTGAATTTTTTTTTTCAATTTCTTCCCTTAAATTTTGATTTCTGTATCAACTTTAGTCTTCATTATTTTTATTTTTATTTTTTTTCTTATCATTATTTTTATTTTTATTTTTATTTTTCTTATCATTTTTTTTAAAAAAAATTATATATCAATTTTGGTCTCTATATTTTTGTTGCTATTTATTTTATTTGAAATAATTTATGAAATTAATTTTTTTTTAATTTCATTATCTTTCAACTTTTTTATCTATTAGATTTAGTCTTTATTTTTTTATTGCTATTTGTTTTGTTTAAAATAATTTATAAAATTTAATTTTTTTTTCAATTCCATCATCTCTTAACTTTTTTATCTGTAAAATTTCATCTTCATTCTTATAATAAACCTGAAAAAAATAAAATATTTAAAAGTTATTTTTCAGCTTATTTTTTATAATAGAGTTAAATACTGAAAAATATTTTTCATTTTATTTTTTATGATACTAAAAAATAATTTATGTTTTCAAAACCCGTATAAACTACTCAGAAAAAAAAAAAACAAAAAAATTTCCAACAATCCAGCCCAAACTTTCATGTTCGGGGGTGAAAAGACTCTGCTTCTGAGCTAGAAAACGGTTAATGACGGCATGAACATGCAAAACAAGTTCTTTTTAACAAATTACATGGATATTTCAATAATAAAGTCAGTGAGATTGCTAAAATTTAGAGTAAAGTGAGGCAGAATGTAGAGGTTATCGAAAAAAATACAAGAGTGATTAAAGGTTAACAATAAAAAAAGATGGAGATATCTGGAGATCGAAAACTCTTATCTGAGAACTGAAAGACGTTTAAATAGTCACAAGTCACACCAATTTGCATAGCAGCAAGAAAAGAAGGTTAAAGATATGATCACACCTATTATAATGGGCTATCATTTAGAATTATAGCCCATAATAGTTGGTGGTTTACCGTTAAGTTGAAATGATAAAGTCACAGCAAGTTCTATCCACCGGACATGCTCTACATCATTCCGCGAATCCCTTTATAAAAAGAGGATGCAAATTGCATTCGATAATAAGTACAGATAGTACAGGAGCGTAGGTGGGAGCTCGTGGCGCATTTCAGACAACTAAAGTATTAATCGAGAGCTAGCATCTCGTCCAAGCCAAACATTGCATATGGCAGCAAGAGGTTTAAGGAAAATACTAAGAAATTAAGATTATTTCCAAAGTTGGTAATGAACTGAGATGTTGAAGATGGATTGTTGGCCTGAATGATTGCTAGAAATCACAATCACTTGCAAAACAATTCTCTTGTTAAATTTAGATGGCCACCCTTCTACGCTAAAGTTAGCAAGGTTGTGAGAGTAATGGGTCCTTAGAAACTGTGCAGTGTTTGTGTATGCAGGAATATAATCAAGAAGTATATATGGGATTAGAATTTTCCTTACCTCATGGTTTACAGGCATGCATATTTATAGCCATGAGTCACACGAGCTTGCATGGATATAAGGATAGATTTTGTATCGTGTTCGGTGTCTTAATCTTGGTGTTTTGAGTATAAATTCTAAATTTGTTACATGTATACGTAACTCTGTATCAAGTTATAGGGATTTCCATGAAAAGCACTTCATTTCTTTTTATCACAATAAAAAGAACTTCTGATTTATGAGAGACCATCTCCTTCTCATGATCACTATAATTCTTAACTGGTGGTAAAGATTTTAAAGTCAGTGCATACTTGACAAAATCCAACCCGTATTTCCATCCCCTTAATTCTGCCTTTGGATGCAATTCTTGGATGGAGCCTACGTACCGTGAAGGGATTCGGCATCTTGAACAAATTGATTAATTGTGATGCATATAAAATGATCGTTGATTGCTCCACAATAAACCCAGCTAATCCAACCAAAAGTTGACATCTAGCACCAACATTCTCATCGATCAAGCAAACCATTTGTTAAGCAATTGCCAACCTCAAGATTTTATTTTGATGGGCTGTAGCTTTAGAAGGGAACATCCTCTCCACAATGCTGGTTTTGGAGCTCTAGCTAGCTAGCCTCGTAGACTCACCACCCTAAGTTCCATGATAACGAGACTCAATTAGCTAGCCCACCCCCACGCAACAGAGTGGAGATCTTATCTTATTCGTTTAATTATCAATCAATTAACGTTGGATTTTGAAGAAGAGCAATTGAAGAGGGCAAGACCACCATGCCACGCCATAGCTAGGAAGCGGTGGCTCTTGGCGCGGTGAGACGAGTCACCGTGGCTAGTACGGCCTCGCGCGGGATTGTAGGAAGATTGCAACAAACGGGGTTGTCATCCCCATGGTGGTGAATTGTACCTCATAGCTAGCTGCTGAAATTTCTCGCTGAAATCTGAGCCAGCCGTCTACAAGAGTTGGACCACACCCAGCAAGGTGATGAATTGGTAGTCGTGGATGGCATTAAAATTCAATGGATTGCTTTTACGTTTTAACCAATAGACAATAGCCAGAGTCAAAACTTAACCTGAATTTAAGTGCTCTATCTCTAAAAACGGATCCGGCTTGTCACATTCATTTCAAGAAAGATTGCACGGAGAAGGTTCTTGATTGCCAAGCCCAAAATGTGTTGTAATGTTACCGCTTCACTAGACTATCCGCAAGAGGACAAGAAAAAAGAAAAAGGAAGGCTCTATTTATATTTAGGAGTTATGAATGGATATATTAATGCTGTACTGTCCTTCTTCTTAGCATCGTATCTTTTTAAGAAGATTATATTTCACTAATATATTATTTTTAATGATAAAAAATTATTAAAAGAAAAAAAAAGGTATAAATGAATGAGAGAGGAAGTAAATTTAAATTTGAAGACTTTAATCATTACATTTTCTTTTAATTAAAACCTCAATATTCAGAATAAATTTTACATAAATGATTATCTATGACAACCTCCCTTAAAACACTTACATAAATTATAGAATAAATATGTTAAATAATTTTAAATCAATATCTTAAACTATTCTGTGAGGTTTTAAGATATTATTTATATTATTCTCTTACACACTCCTTCAAGTGAAAACTTCCAGGTTTAAAACTTGCATGGACTCGCACTACCTTATACTTAATTTTTATTAAATAAATATGGGTGGTAAGATTCAAACTCGTGACCATTTGATCATTAACGCTCTGATACCATGTCAAATAACCTTCTTACTCAAAAGTTTAAACTGTTAGGTGAGATCCCAATATATAATTTATCTTATTCTTTAAAACATCACCTCAAGCGAAAACTCTTTGAACTTGAAACTTGCAGATGCCCACATTATCTTGTGCTTTATTTTATCAAATAAATAGAGACAGTGAGATTCAAACTTGTGACCGTTTTGTCATCAAGACTCTAATACCATGTCAAATAATCATCTTAACCTAATAGTTTAAACTAGTAGGTGAGGTTCCAATTTATTATTTATATATATATATATTATTCTCTAATAAATTAGATTAACCTATCTTTCTATAACATTCGAGGTTAGTTTCAATATGTTTTTATATATTTAACTGCAAGCAAGACATATAACCCAAATTAACAGAGATTTATGTGTGTAAAATGTCCATGATTACAAATTTATTCTTAAGAATCAAGCTACCTTCTCTGCAGCATTCTAAAAACGTAATACAAACATGGGATTAATTTGATTTATTTTTTTGCCTATTTAAAAGAGACAAGACAAATACTTTTATTTAATCCAAACAAAGCTTAACTATATCAAAGGACGAACAGTCCATTATGGAAATTATTTAATCCAAACATAATATAATTAAATCAAAGAAAGAATAGTCCAGTCTGAGAATTATACTAATAGAGTGTAATTATATTTCGATAAATCTGGATCTAAATATGATCGTAGGATTCAGTTAAATTTAATGCCATGATAGATGCAATTAAGAATCATATTATAGACAATTCATTAAAAATATAAAAACAAACTAATTGAATTTTTCCCCGAGTTTTAAAGATATTTAGAATTTTACAAGCAGGTATAAATTTTCCACTTATACACTGCTTAATTTCTCTGGAAGGACCCTCGATCAAAAAAAGTAGATAGAACACAGCCCAATTCTAATTGCAAAAGGTCTCTAGCTAGCGAGCCCATGGCTTCATCGTGTAGAAGAGATTCGAGCCTAGGTACGTGGCGCCTGATCCAGTTCCATTTCGTTAGGCAACTTTCATGGACCACAAGGCACCAATATCCCTAGCGATTTCCAGCTTTTGCCTCTGCATAATTGCAGCTCACATTTCCTTTTCTTTTGGTCAACTTTCCACTGGTCTCACTACTCAGGGGACTGGGACTTTCGTCAGAGAGACTTTAATATATACCTTTAAGTTTCAAGAAACAATAAAAGAGACATGACATGCTAAAGCAATCTAGGTATCAATCATGCACAAAGCAACATGACAGCCGAACTTCATGATGATAATAATAATAAAATAAAATAAAAAATTGACAAATCGAATTCAAGTCACGACTGCCATCTAATTAATTTACGCAAAGAAACACCCTCATACAAACAAATTAAAGTCAAGTCACTGCTACTTACTGGCATCAGAAGTATGATTGATCCCAATACAATGTGCTATCAATAATATTACGACATGGAAGAACTTATTAGGTTTCGAGTCATTTCTTGCCGTATAAACTATACTCACCTTGATAATCTTTCTAGTACAAAATTTAAAGAAAAGGGTTCTTTTCTTCTGTCCTTCCTTGTTAAATATGCACGTCTCCATCTACTTGTTTTCTTCCAATTCCCAAAATTCGATCTGCTATCTATGAATATTCTCGAGTAGATCATAATCTCTTGATTTGCTTGCTTGTCTTGTACTCTTCTTTTTTATGCAATGTGCCCCTGAGATAATAGTACTTGCCCTCTCTTCACTGACCACATTTCATTAATATTTCGAAGTAATTAAATCTGATATCTTCTTATTTATTATTTTTATTAAAGAGACCTAAAATGATAAATGCTTCCACTTCATCCCAAAGGCAAGAATTTCCATGATCGGGGAGGTATGCATCAAATAGAAGCGTCGGTGACCATATGATCTTTATCAAGCGGACCACATTTCACATGGTCAAATAAATATGATACGACAAACTTATAACTTACGTCCATTGAAATGAATTGATCTTGCGTGGCACCACCATGACATAGACAGCTAGTCATCATCATCGTACAGGTTATGCACACGTAGCCCAAGCAATAAACGTGGGTCCATTCTCATGTGGATGCCCATGCCTTAGTCATGTGCTGTCAGGGTCTTGAAATAGTGATTGAAGCCAAATATACATGCATACAAGGTGGGTGTATTATTGCAAGTTAGGGCTTAGGGGGTGAGAGAGAGGGAAAGGTTGTAGGGGATAGGATCCAACTAAGGTTAGGTGCTCGTGAGAATGAAGTATGGCTAAGAACTTTCCGAGTTACTTATCTAGTCTTTTCCTTTGAAAAACAAGGACATGGACCCAATTTATATTTGAGATCATCTCTATATACTCTGATTGGGGTCCTATATTTTACTCAGAGTCTTTACCTAGCAAGAATCTGCGTGGATGACATATATGTGAAGACTGAAAAATATGTCCCCACAGTTGCTTGGAACTTGAATCTGGAAAAATCCAATTATTCTTTAAATTTTAGCGATTGTTGCTGGAATATGACTGCTTTTAAGTTTACAGGGAAAACCTTTTGCTATCTAGCTGGTAGCTAGAAGGCTCAGGCTCCATAATTGTCAGTCCCATATTGTAGTTGGATGAGGGGCTGGATGACACTATTTTCTTACCTGAAACCCTATCTATAAAGAGTGTTGTTTCTTTAATTTTATATATATATTTCATGCATGGCTGAGAAAAAATTGAGTAATCCAATCAATATATAGGTTAAAATGATCTAAAACCCACCCTTTGATGACTGAGAAGGAAACAAGGGGAAGGAGCTGGTAGTTGTTAGATTTTGTTTATCTCCTCCACGTTCGACCTCTCAGCAACTATACAAACGTTATTGTCAATTTATATATACAGAACTCCAGGCTTAATTAAGATCCTAGAAGAAAAAATATTAATTAAACGTATTTGCATAGTTATTGCATTTTGTCTGTCTTAAACAGCCAAGTTCAGTAGTGACAGCTTTCGCAATTATCAATTGTATTTTAAAATGGTGTTTTGAATATTATAAAAAAAAATTTATATATAATTTAAAATAATTAGTTAACATTTGAAAATATCTATGCATAATTTAGAACATTGTATTATATTAGTTTGACAATAAAGAAGTGAATCGTTGAAAAAAAGACATGTTATACATCTTAGTGTTGACTGATGCTATTAGTAGTGACGGTGGAAGTGATAATATGTAGTGCGATAGAGAGAAATAAATGGAATTAGGTTAAATTTCAATAAAAAAATAATTTATTGAAATACTAAAATTTCATAAACTTATTTATATTTTGAATTCTTTTTTTATTATATATTGTTTTTTTTTAACATTATCTTGTCTATTTTTTTATTTTTTTTGAAGAAGTCGATATATTAAAAGAGCTAACCAGAAGGTAGCTAAAAACAAGATACACAGAAGAAAAGCAAAATATCTTATCTATCTTATTCAAATATAAGTGTATGTGTATGTGCATTTATAATTTGAGTTGTTTTTTAATTTACACTAAATCTATTTTACATTATCACGTGTGTAATTTGACTAACTATCTATATAGATTTTTTTATCATGAAAAAAATATCATTATAAATAAAATTTTATATTTGAATTGCTTCTTATATTTTTTTTAAGATGTTTTCTACAATCAATTATGCATATTCATTTAAATTTTTTAATTGCATTCGACTTTTGAAAAAAAAATTATATCATATGATTTGATATTTTTATATTAAAAAATAAACTTTTAAGTAATTTAAGTAACATTAAAATGGATTGATCCGATATCAGAAGTATTTTTCTTGTATTATGTTTAACAAAAAATGCAACACATGCATCTTACATTAATTTATTTGATCAAACAAAAATAACTGGTATAAATATATTATATAGATTTTTTTATTCAGAGTTTTCTTGTTTAAAAAATATATCTTGTTATTTTGTTATATACAATCAAATTATCCAAAAAAAGAACCTTGAATATACATGTATGGATTAACTGTGACAAGATTATTATCAATGATTAAATAAAAAAAATGATATTGAAATTCTTCAGAAATTAATTTCTCTTATTATTTATTTTTGAAGGAATCATAATAAATATACTAGAATCAACCAATCAGTCATTATCAGGTGTCATTTAGAAGAAAAACTATGCACAACAAATTCATTTAATCGAATGTGGTACCTGATATTCGACGCACACGAAGTAGAGTGTATAAAATTTTATTTTCCTTTTCAGTGCATCCATGGAGTCAAAATTAAGTCACGCCTGAGTGATCAAAGAAAGAAAAAATAAATAAATAATTAGTTATTCAATAGTGTGAACGGAAAACTTGTTTCAGGTGAAGATTTTGAGCGGTGATGGCAATAACTCTCTCGTATTTCATAATTTTTTTTCTTTCTTGTTTCCTTTTCTATCTGTTTCTGTCGTTAAGGAATTAAATATGGTGCAAGTGGAGGGTTGGGCGAAAGAAATTCAAGCCGTGGTTGAAATAAGAATAAATATATGCAAACAAAAACTAATCAAGACCTTGAGATTGAAGGAGGGAAACGTCATAATCGTAGGAGGGTAAACTGCAGACACAAGCTGGGGGACCGGACCAACAGTGGCTGGGACCATTAAGTGGTGAATTGAGACCTTTGAGAGAGACAGTACAAGAGAATGGTTTCTTTTACAAATCATGCAATGACAATACAACAGCTATACATCATTCTTTTGGGGGATGCATCTTGTCAAAGACCCCATTTCCCCTCTAATCGCACCACCCTCTTTTGAGCTTTCTGAGTTCACCCTTATCATGCAGCCTTTTGGTTTCCAGGACTTGAACTTGGAAGAGAAATTTGGATAGAGCCCTTGTAATTGTGGGGGCTTTCTGGGTTTGATGTTTAGTGAATTTTGACCGGTATATGGATTCTTGATGGGTTTGATGTTTAGTTCATTTGTCCCTTGTGTGAATGGGTTCAAGAATTCTGTTTCCCGAGACGGCCCCAATGGCCCAACATCATCATGACATGCCAGAACTCATGTGGCAATGTCGTACGAGCCCCTCGGTTCTTGCAGCTGATAACTTCAGTTTACCTCTCAAAATTCCAACCCACTTAAAATTCCGTGATAAGCCAAAAGAAAGTAAAATATGTAAAAGGCAGCATCGTTCTCCATGTCTGCTATATAGTAAATGGGGCTCCATGGGAGAGATTGGAGCATCTAGAGGCATGAGCTAATTATAAAAGGGGTTACCAGTTTTGATTTCACTTTTAGTACTGGTTAGGTTAAAAATCATGGTAGCGTGAGACATGGGAGAGGAGGTATGAGAGAGTGTAGTTGGGCTAATTTGAAGGGCCAATGATATGTGGCTGCTAAAACGAAGACTGAACCATTACGTTTGATTTGAATCGAGGATCCCCAGTATTTAGGCGTATCCTTCTTCCTTTCTGTTGGCTCGGAGGTCAGAAATAGTACCGAGTAGTGGTTCCCGCTAAAGATCATGACCAATTAAGCAAGGAGGAGGTCTTTTAATGTTTGCCCACCGCAAAAGAATAGGAAAACAAGCGGCCCAAGGAAGTGGAAAGCCCGGTCGAGATGCTATTATAGCCCATGAAATTCTGCGGAAGTTACTGCAGACTTGGCCCATACAAATAAAAACTACGTGGCATCTATCTTGAACCAAAACTAAAAATTACAAGGCTTTTACTTAGCCAGCTTCTGGACAGATGGTTGCTCTGGGAAGATCAAACCGTACAAGAGCCCATTCTGTTGTGGGTATTTTAGATGACAAATGGACCCTTACTTCATAGCTAGCAGCAAACCCTCCCCTCTGATTTCATAAGGCTATGCTCTCGTAATCCATACCTCCAAGGCTAACGGTTCAGAGACGGTGAGTTCTGAGGTCTGAATAACTGGCACTACAGATTACACAATTCTCATGGCTCCCGAAAAATATTTGTCAGAATAGCTAAGCTATCAATCTCCAAATAAAGATTTCGGTCTTCTTTCTGTGTATAAATTTCTTTTCTTGATTAATCCAACACCGAATTTCCTAAAAAATAAGAGAAATAACATCATCTTCTTCACAACATGACTGGGAAAACAATATATTGCATATTTAGCCATCTTAATTATAAAGGACCCGTTTCATGTTTTTGTTTTTTGTTTTTATAAATTATTTTTTCATATATTTTTTTTACAAAATAAGTGAAAAATAAGTTTTTTATACTGATTTAATTAAATTAAGAAATGTATAAAAAATATCGCAAGTGGTGTGTTGGCTCCAATATTAAAGCCAACATAATAGTTATGAGCCACCTCGTTGGAAGCCATCAACTGAAAGAGATGGACTCAAATCAGAATTGATTCCCACCATAATGAGTTTGGTCGGGGCTTACGTGAGCCCAATGTTCGCATGATGTGGGCTCGGGCTCGGTTTCGAAGGACCTAACCCTCTCTTCGTGGTTCCGCGTCTAATACTAACATAGCTCCTCGCCATCATGGAGCACGTAAGAAAATGGCAAGGCATGCCAATGCTCTAACTGCTAACTTGAACGTCCCACCTTACAAGTTGCTAGTGCAGGCATGCATGGCAAAGGTAATCATTTCACATGATTAATGAGAGGTTAAACAATAAGTTCTTAGCTTAACTCACTCGTAAACACACAAAGATAACGAGAGCTGACGTTCTTTCTTTCAACCTCTCATTATATCTTTATCTTCCCTGCAAACAAACACGTTACCACAAAGATTTTCATCCGCCTACACCAATATTAACTTAAATATTGGAGGTTCTTCGAGTCGTTAAAATACTTGTTTTTATAAGTGATTTCAGGATTTGTTTTTATAGGCGATTTCAAGGCTTAAATTTAACAGTTACCTTCAATCGCTCAATCTCCATCATCAATCAATCGCAGAAAACTCAAATCTTTTAAGATTTTCTTCAAACTTCGCCAATAAATAGTTTAAATATGTAAAAAAAAAAACAGCATGGTAGACTGGTAGTGCTTATAAAGAAAACAATGGTCTTGGTTCTTGTGTAATACGATTGCGATGTAAAGTGGCGGTAATGTACTTGATGATTTAATATATTGTGTATATAAAAAATGAATAGAAAACCACTAAATATTTTATTTTAAAAATCTGTTTTAAAAAATTATTTATAAAAAATAAATATAATAACAGCTCAGTCGTGTTTATATATTCATATAAGGAAAACAAGAAAACAGGAAACTCAACCATACCGAATCAGAAAAATGTTAGTATTTTATAGGTTATTCTTGTCAAAGAACCATCTCAACCCAATAGCTTAAACTGTTAGGTGAGGTTCCAGGGCTTGAAACTTGTACAGGCTCACATTACCTTGTGCTTAATTTTTATCAAATAAATGAGGATGATGAGATTCGAACTCGAGACCACTTGGTCATTAAGGCTCTGATACCATGTTAAAGAACCATCTCAACCCAATAACTTAAACTATTAGATGAAATCTCAGGATATAATTTATATTATTCTCTAACAATCCTCAACTA